>Ga0187862_10000515_pt1 | contig 44338 bp, 30 predicted proteins | sample June2016WEW_10_1_FD_133003 | JGI IMG/M metagenome (GOLD analysis project Ga0187862, IMG submission 133003) | Peatland microbial communities from SPRUCE experiment site at the Marcell Experimental Forest, Minnesota, USA - June2016WEW_10_150 | ecosystem: Environmental > Terrestrial > Soil >... | reverse complement strand
CTGGGCGGGTTTCTCGAAGCGTTGCTGGGAGGTCGGCGCTACCTGGCGGTGTACTGCGCATCGGCCGTCGGGGGCGGCATCGCCACCGCGCTCGCAGGCGCCCTGCGCGCGATGATGGGCGGGCCGCCTTCGTACACCGTGGGCGCTTCGGGCGCCATCTGGGGCCTGATGGGCGCAACCCTCGCGCTGGTGCTCGGCCGACGGCGGGCGCTGCCCCGACTCATCGCGCGCGGGTTGCGCCAGCGGCTGCTTGTGGTTCTGGTTATCAACGTGGCGCTCTCGTTCCTGCCCGGGATCGATCTGTACGCGCACTTCGGGGGCGGCCTGGTCGGCTTCCTGCTGACTCGCAGCGATCGATTCAGCCGACCTGCGAACTAGAATGCAAGTGACCTGCTGCAGCATGGGCGATGCCGAGGTCAACGAAATCGTCGAGGATTGGCTTGCCGCCTCCGCCCATCGCCGCCTGGAGATCGTGGCCCCGCGCATCCAGCAAGTTCCCCGCGGTATGGAGCCATTCTCCTCGCAGATCACGCTGACGCCATCATCGACGACGACCTACCTCGAACGGTTCGCGTGATGGGCCACGGCCCATCGCCGTTACACATGAACGGCGAAGTAGTCGTGGACCGCGCTGGCCGTCTTGCGGGTCATGCCCGGCGCTGCCAGCAAATCCTCTAGCGATGCCTCCCGGATCTTCCTCAGGCTGCCGAAGTGACGCAGCAGTTCTCGCTGGCGCGCGGGCCCGATACCGGGAACCAGGGACAGCGCCGAATGGATGGTGCGCTTCTTGCGCTGGCTGCGATGAAAAGTCACGGCGAAGCGATGGGCCTCGTCGCGCAGGCGCTGCAGGACGAACATCTCCCCGCTGTTGGGCCGGATGGGGATCGCGTCCTTGGCCTGCGGCAGGAAGACGCGGTCAGGTTGTTGCCCGGCCGGCGCGGCTGCGGCTGGTTTTTCGTCGGCAGCATCCACGCGCGGCGGAACCGGCGCTTCGCGTTCCTTGGCCAGCGCGATGATGGGCAGGCCCATGCCAGGCCGCACGTCAATGCCGGCGTCACGCGCCGCTGCCAGGGCCACGCCCAGTTGTCCCTTGCCCCCGTCCACGACCAGCAGATCAGGAAGGCGCCAAGAATCCAGGCTCTCTTCCTGCTGCATGCTCTCGCGCGCGCGGCGGAACCGGCGCGAAAGCACCTCGTACATGCAGGCAAAATCGTCCGGGCTGTCGGCGTTTCGGATTTTGTAGGTGCGATAGCGCGATTTCTCCGGCTGGCCGTCCACGAACACCACCAGCGACGCAACCGTCTCGGCGCCCTGGATGTGCGAGATGTCGTAGCACTCGATCACGTGCGGATGCTTGGGCAGCCCCAGCCGCCGCTGCAGCCGGCCCAGGGTAGCCTGGGCGTCGTCGCGAGCATTGCGCCGGCTGGCGAAGCTGGCAGCCGCGTTCTTGCGCGCCAGCTCGACCAGCTCGTGCCGTGGCCCGCGTGCCGGCACCAGGATCTCGACCTTCTTGCCGCGCCTGTCGCTCAGCCACTCGGCCTTGACGTCAGCGTCCGCGATGGCGAATGGCAACAGCACCTCGTCGGGAGGAATGGGCGCAAGGTCGTAGTGAAGCCCGAGAAAACTCGACAAGATCTCGGCGTCGGGAAACTCCTGGCGCGTGAAGGAAAAGGCGCGGCTCCCGATCATCTTGCCTTGCCGCACGGACAGCACCACCACCTCGAGCGCCATGCCCTCACGGTGAAAACCGATGACGTCCTGGTCGAGCCGATCGGCCGACACCACTCGCTGCGACTGCAAGACGCTCTCCAGCGCCTGGATCTGGTCGCGCACCACACTGGCGCGCTCGAACTGGGTCTGCCGTGCGGCTTCCTGCATGCGCGCACGCAGCCCGGCCAGCAGTTCGTCGTTCTTTCCCTGCAAGAACAACCGCACGTCGCGCACCTGCTCGGCGTAGTCGTCAGGTGAAACCGGCACGCAGCAGGGGCCGAGACAACGGTTGATCTGACACTGCAGGCAGGGACGGCCGCGGTGGTGCAGAACGCGATCAGTGCAGGTGCGCAGCCGGAAGTGCCGGTTGACCACGCGCAAGGCTTCCCGGCAGGCGCTGGCCGAGTGGTAGGGGCCGAAGTACCATGCGCCGTCGTCGGCCATGCGCCGCACGATCTGCAAGCGCGGCCACTCGACCCGTGGGTCCAGACGCAGTGACAAGAAGTTCTTGTCGTCGGTCAGCTTGACGTTGAAGCGCGGCTGATGGCGCTTGATGAGGGTGTTCTCCAGCAACAGCGCTTCCTTTTCGTTGCCGGTCACCACCGTGTCGATGTCAGCCACCACATTTTCCAAGAGCGGCACGAAGTCACGCGTGTCGCCCGAGCCGGGCTGGAAATACTGGCGCACACGGTTGCGCAGATTGGCGGCCTTGCCGATGTACAGCATCTTGCCGCGACGATCCCTCATCAAATACACGCCAGGCGAACTGGGCAGGCGGTCGAGGACTTCGGCCAGAGGCCTGCGCTCCGGCGCGATCTCCGCATCGCGGAGCTGGCTCGGCTGGCTGGGGCCTTCGTCACCCTCGGGCATCAGGGCAAGCATACCTCGCGTTTGGCCGGTGGTTCACATGGATGCCTCCTCACGGTGCCAGGTGTGGGATGCCGGCTGGGTCCAGTTCGACGGTGGTGATGTCAAGCGCTGGCCGTTCGTCTTTTCCGAAGGTCAGCTTGGCCAGCCAGCCTTTCCACACTGGGGGATCGTACGGGAAATAGTCGAACACGAAATTGCCAAGGCTGTAGACGATGGGCCGGTCCTTGTACCACTCCACAGTCTGCGTGACGTGGGAGTGGCCACCGATGATGGCGTCGGCGCCAGCGTCGATCAGCTTGTGCGCAAGTGCCCGCTGCTCCTGGGCGGGTTTCTCGTCGGACTCCTCCCCCCAGTGCAGGAACAGCAACACGATGTCGGCCTGTTTGCGTGCGCGTTTGATATCACGAATGGCGTCCTTGTCATCAAGCCAGGCCGTGCCGGGCGTCGAGGCGCCAGCCTCGAATGAACGGGGTGGGAAGTCGTTGTATCCGAGGAAAGCCACCCGTCGGCCGTTGACCGAGCGTAGCAGGGGCTGGTGCGCAGCCCGCGCATTCGCGCCGGCGCCGAACCAGGGCAGCTTGGCTTCGCGCAGGAGTTCGAGCTCGCTGGAAAACCCCTTCTTGCCCCAGTCGCCCGAATGGTTGTTGGCCAACGACACGGCCGATAGGTGTTTTTTGAGCAACGGCAGAGCGCTTACCGGCCCACGGAAGGTGTAGGGCTTGTCGACCGCATGGCCCTCGTTCACGATGGCGCATTCAAGGTTGCCGACGGCAAGGTCAGCGTCATGCAGCGCGGAGGCGACGCCCGCGAAGGGATCACCACCGATGGTGACAATGTGTCCAGGGCCGCCGTCAAGCATGATGTCGCCCACGAACACGATTCGCACGGTGCCCTCCTCCGCCTGCGCGGATTGTCCTGTGAAAAGCAGGAGCGCAAGCGCGGCAAGCGAGATGCGATTCATGGCCCAAGCGTAGCCGTGGCGGCCGGTGCGCGAAAGCGAAAGTGCGGGAACCTCAGCGCCGTTTCGCCGGCATTGCCTTGCGGTGGCCCATGCCCGCGGATAACGTGGGTTCATGAAGAAGCCCAGGCGAAGTCTGCTGCTGGCCCTGCTGGCCGGCGCGGCCCTGCTGGTTGCCGGGTCGTACTTCGCGGCCCATGCGGCACCACGCCCGGTGGCGTACCTGACCTGGTACGGCCAGTCGTGCTTTCTGCTGGAAAGCGCGTCTGGAACGCGCGTGGTGATGGATCCGATTCCCGGCAACATCGGCTACCTGCTGCCTGCTGACCTGCACGCCGATGCGGTCACGGTCAGTCATGAGCACCCGGACCACAACAACGTGGCCCTGGTGCGGGGCAAGCCCAGGATCCTGCGCGGGCTGACGCCCGACAAGAAGGGCTGGATGAAGATCGACGAGAAGGTCAAGGACATCTCCATCCGCTCGGTCGGCGTGTATCACGACGACAAGAAGGGCGCCCAGATCGGCCTCAACACCGTGTTCGTGTTTGAAGTGGGCGGCATACGCATCGCTCACCTCGGCGACCTCGGCCACATTCTGACCGATGAACAGATCTCCGCCATCGGCTCGGTCGACGTGGTGCTGGTTCCAGTCGGCGGCGTGTGGACCATCGACGCGCACAAGGCCACCGAGGTCGTCGATCAGATTCGCCCGCGTCTGGTGGCCATCCCGATGCACTACCGCACCGACGCGCTGACCATCAAGGAGCTGGCCACTGTCGACGGCTTCCTCGCCGGCCGATCCAATGTGCGGCGCGAAACCGGCGCCCGCCTCGCCATCACCGGGCTGCGCTCGCGCCCCTCGGCAGAGACCGTGGTGCTGCGTTACCAGTAGAACGCACCCGGGATTCGGAGAAGCGGGGAGCGGTGTAGGTGCTCCGAATCCTAGGCTGCACTGACTTCCTCCCAGGCGTGCCATAATCCCCGGCTATGCGGCGTCAATTGCTCTTCCCATCCCGAATCCTGCTCTTTGCTCTGGCCGGGCTGTGTGCCTTTGCCGGGGGCATGGTGGCCAGTCGACCCAGCAACGCGGGGCGGTTCGACCCGTATCACAAGTTGGGTGTCTTCACCAAGGTGCTTTCCTACATCGAAAACAACTACGTCGAGGACATCCCCGAGACCGAACTGATGTACGGAGCCGCACGCGGCCTGACCGAAGCCCTGGATCCCCACTCGCGCTTCATGGATCCCGAGGAATACGACCGACTGAAGAAGGAAACCGAGGGCGACGCCGAGATCACCGGCATCGGCATCGATCTGGAGAAGCGCAAGCGCGGCTTCGTGGTGGTATCGCCCATCGAGGGCTCGCCCGCCTTTCGCGCCGGCATCGAATCCGGTGACGTGATCGAGCGCATCGACGGCGTGGAGGCAGGGGCGCTCGACTGGACCGACGCGGTGGCACGCATCCAGGGCCCGGCGGGCAGCGAGGTGGTGATCACCATCAGTCGCCGCGGACGCGAGATGACCTTCAAGATCCGGCGCGAGAAGTTCGAGGTCAAGGCGGTGGAATGGCGCATGCTCGACGCCGGCTACGGCTACATCAAGGTCCGCCTGTTCTCGGCCATCACCGATGCCAAGGTTTTGGAGGGGCTGCAGGACATCCAGACACGCAGCGCCTCTGCCGGCGGCATCAAGGGCCTCATTCTGGACCTGCGCCACAACCCCGGTGGGCTGCTCGACCAAGGTGTCAAGGTGGCCGACCGCTTCGTCTCCGAGGGGCTCATCGTGCGCACCGTAGGCAAGGGCGGCAAGGAGATGGACCGGCAGATGGCGCACACGCGCGGCACCTGGCTGGGCTTCCCCATGGTGGTGCTGGTCGACGGCGCCACCGCGTCGGCGGCCGAGATCGTGGCCGGCGCCCTGCAAGATCACCAGCGCGCGGTGGTGATGGGCACGCAGACCTTCGGCAAGGGCTCGGTGCAGACGGTGATGACCATCGACGGCTGCGGGGCCAAGCCCTGCGGGCTCAAGCTCACCGTCTCGCGCTACTACACGCCCAGCGGCCGTTCCATCCAGAGCCAGGGCATCACACCCAACGTGGTCGTGGAGGCCACGGCACCGACACCCGACGGGGGCGACGCCGAGATCGTCCGCGAGCGCAACATGGAACGCCACCTGCGCAACGAGCAGGGCGAGAAAGCCGAAGAGCCCAAGCGCCTGACGGACCATCAACTGCAGGTCGCGCTTGACTACCTAAAATCGTGGACGGTTTTTTCGAAGCAATCTGTTAAAAAGGGTTAGCTTCGCGACGCCGACCGCGCCGCATCAACAAAAGGAGAGCACCATGGTTTCCTGTGCAAAGTGCGGGCACCAGAATCTTCCCAGTTCCATCACTTGCTCCAAGTGCGGTGCTCCGCTGCCCGTCGCGGTGGCCCCGGCTGGACCGCCGACCATCGACAGCGTGGATGAGTATGCGCGCCTGATGGCGGTGCGCGAGGCGGCCCGCAAGCGCAACCGGATGATCGGGGTGACCATCGCGGTCGTCGTGGTGGTCGTGTTGGGGTACCTGCAAATGAAGGAACGCAACCGCAAGGCGGTCGCGCAGCAGAAGCTGGACTACGCCGCGCAGTTCGTCGAGTTGGAGAAGCGCGAGACCGGCGCGTTCTGGAACTGCGTGATGGCCAGTGAGGTTGACGTGGGCATGTTCCAGAAGGCCGAGCAGTTCCAGCAGCGTATCGAGTCGGCCTACTTCACCCAGCAGAAGACCTTTTCCGACTACCTGACTACCGAGTGCGTGCCCAAGATCGAGCGTGCGCGCCAGGCCTTCGGTGGGCTGCGCGACGCCCCGGCTGAACTTCAGGGTCCCATCGACAAGTACCGCGAAACCCTGCCCAAGTTGCAGTCGGGCCTGGAGGACTACGCCGAGAACATCAAGAAGCGCGGCACGGTCAAGGACGTTGACCAGCTCATCCAGGAAACCGGCAACGCCTGGCACTCGACCCCGGACCCCACGCCCGAAGCAGTGGCTTTCGAGAAGTTCCTCTACTGCGCGGTGCCGGGTCTGGCCAAGATGAAGGATGCCCAGGCGCTGCTTGAGTTCCTCGCCGACCAGTGCTTCAAAAAGGATCCGGTGGCGTTCATGGACAAGGTGCGCGCCGACTGCGGCAATCTGCTCAATGTTGCGGACAAGGAAGCCAAGGTGAATCCGAAGTCGATCCCCACCTGGAAGGCCACCCACAAGCAGTTCTTCGAGGACGATGCGCGACAGCTTCAGGCCTGGGAGAGCTGTGGCAAGCGCTCGCGCAAGGGCAAGAAGAAGGAAGATCTGGAGAACTTCCTGCTGACCGTCAACGACTACATGGCAGCGCGCGCGGGCGTGGCCAACGCGGCCCGGTCAATACAAGAAGGGGCAAAGTAAGGGCGACCCGGGGTCGCCCTGGTTGCTCCTACATCTGCCGCACGTCCACCCATCGCATGCCGGCGCGGCGGGCGGCCTGCAGGCCCAAGTCCGTGTCCTCGTAGACAGTGCAGGCCGCGGGATCCACGCCCAGTCTCCGCGCGGCTTCGAGAAACACATCGGGCTCTGGCTTGTGCTGGCGGGTATCCTCTGCCGTGACCACGACGGGGAACCAGTCGAGCACGCCGATCTGAGCCAGGGTCTTCTCGACCATGCGGCGCTGGCCGCCCGAGGCCACGGCCATGGGTACCTGGCCGCGGTGGGCGCGCGCAACCTCCACCACCTTCGCGATGGGTCGGACCTCGCTGATCTTGCGCTCGAACGCCGCCGCCTTGTCGCGCACCAGCGCGTTCACGTCGATTCGCGTGGGGCCACACAGCTCGACCACGATCTTGTCCGTGGGCATGCCGCCCATGGCGTAGAAGCGATCCTCGGGAAAGTCGATGCCATGTGGCCGCAAGACCTCAAGCCAAGCCTGGTAGTGGGCCGGCATGGTGTCGGCCAGGGTTCCGTCGCAGTCGAAGATGAGAGCCTGAGTCACAGCCCTGTCTCATAGCATCTGCGGACGCTCGGCGCTCCGTGATGTGCGAGCGCTGGTTTCCGACCCGCGCTTGACGTCGGGGAGCGGGTGTCTACCACTTGTACAGACAAACAAGGAGGAAACGAAAATGGCAACTCTCATTGTAAGAAACCCGTCGACTGTTTCCACGCGAAGCCGAACCGACGAATGGGCCTGGGATCCGTTCCTCTCCATGCGTGAACTTCTGGGATGGACACCCTGGACTGCTGCCGACCTGCCGCCAGCAGCGGAGCAGAGTTTCGTGCCACGCTTCGATGTGCATGAAACTGCTGGCGAGATCGTGTTCCGCGCGGATCTTCCCGGCATCCAGCAGAAGGATCTGGACATCACGCTCACGGCAAATCAGCTACGCATCGCCGGTCGGCGCGAGGCAACGAAACACGAGGAGAACGAGCACAGCTACCTCGCCGAGCGCGAATACGGCGCCTTCGAGCGCGTCTTCACCCTGCCCGAGGGCGTTGACGGCGAGAAGGTCCAGGCCACCATGAACGACGGCGTCCTCAGCCTGGTGGTTCCCAAGAAGCCCGAGACCCAGCCGCGTCAGATTCCTATTACCGTCCCAAAAGCGTAATCGGGCGTATTCGGTCCTGGCTTGCGGCTTTGTCATTGACCGGCTCGGAGAAGGCGCGCTAGGACGCCGACATGAAGATCGGCTTGGTCGGATTTCCCGGCAGCGGAAAGACAACAGTGTTCAATGCCCTGACCGGGCTATCCGCGGAAACCGGATACGGCGCTGCCCGCGGCAAGACCAACCTGGGGGTGGTCAAGGTTCCGGACGCGCGCGTCGACGCCTTGTCGGACCTGTACAAGCCCAAGAAGACCACCTACGCCGAAATAGCTTTTTCCGATGTTGCGGCGGCGCCGGCCGGTGGCGAGGGCCAGGGGCTGGACGAGAAGACCCTGGCTGCCATGCGCGAGATGGATGCGCTCTGCCATGTGGTGCGCGGGTTCTCCGGCCCGGAGGGCGAGGCGCCCCGGCCGCTCCACGAAGCCAAGGACTTCGAGGTGGAGATGAATCTCGCCGACCTCATACTCATCGAGAAGCGGATCGAGCGACTGAAGAAAGAAAAAGGCAAAGCCGGCGAGCAAGAGTTGCTGGAAAAGCTAAAGGCGCAGCTTGACGGCGGGTTGCCCTTGCGGCGACTGCAGGGACTCGGCGCGGCCGATTTGGTCGCCATCTCCGGGTTCCGGTTTCTCACCCTGAAGCCGCTACTACTGGTGCTGAACGTGTCTGAGGCCGAGGTGGCCAAGCCGGCTCCGGCGGACCTGGAAGCGTACGCGCGCGAATCCGGCCTGGGGCTTGTGGTGCTGGCCGGCGCCGTGGAAATGGACATCGCGCAGATGTCGCCGGAAGAGCAGAAGGAGTTCGTGGCTTCGCTGGGCCTGACCGAGCCCGCGGCCGGGCGCTTCATCCGGGCAGCCTACGCGCTCATCGATCTGATCTCGCTGCTGACCGCAGGCGAGGACGAGTGCCGGGCCTGGCCCATTCGCGCCGGAACCACCGCGCAGAAGGCCGCGGGCAAGATCCACTCCGACATCGAACGCGGTTTCATCCGCGCCGAGGTCATGCGCTGGGACGACCTCTGCAAGCTGGGCAGCGAAGCCAAGTGTCGCGAAGCCGCCAAGCTGCGCCTGGAAGGCAAGGAGTACGTGGTCGCCGACGGAGATGTGATCAACTTCCGTTTCAATGTGTGAGAGGCTGGCCGGAGCCCAAAGGCCGCGACCACATCCGGTTAATGGTGTACAACATAGGCATGACCAAGGTTTCCACGGCCGCTGCGCGCAAGCGATTCTCTGACGTGGTCAATCGCGCGTCCTATGCCAAAGAACGGGTGGCCCTGACCCGCTACGGCCACACCATGGCCGCCATCGTGCCGGCGGAAGACCTGGATTTGCTCGAAGCCATGGAAGATCGCATCGACGCCCAGGACGCGCGCAAGGCGCTGGCTGAAATGAAGGCCAAGGGCGACAAGCCGATCCCGTGGGCCAAGGTCAAGAAGCGACTCGGGCTGTAGGTGGCGCGCTATTCCGTCCAGCTTGCCCCCAGCGCAGAGCGCGACTTATCCGCGCTGGACAAGCCCGTTCAGCGCCGCGTGGCTGCCCGGATCGACGCTCTGGCCGAGAACCCGAGGCCGGCGGGTGTGACCAAGCTACAAGGCGAGGCGAACGCGTGGCGCATCCGCGTGGGCGACTACCGCATCCTGTACACCATCGAGGATCGCCGCCTGGTGGTTTTGGTGATCAAGATTGGCCACCGGCGAGAGGTGTACAGGTCAGGGCAGCGGTCGAAAGTCCGAAGGTCGAAGCGACCACGCGCACCTGATCGAGGCGCGTGTCTTGCCCCGCTAACCCTACCCCTTGATGGTCTTCATTCTGCGCCACAGGGTGGTGGGACTGATGCCAAGCGCGGCGGCGGCGCGCGTGCGGTTGCCTCCTGATTCGGCCAGCACAGCGCGGATATGTTCCCTTTCAACCTGATCAAGCGAACGCGGCCCCGCGCCGTGCCCAGGACGCGCCTCGGTGCCAAGCACAATGTTGGACGGCAGAAGCTCGGGCGTGATGGCGCCGCTGCGCGACAGCACGGCCGCGTGCTCGATGGCGTTCTCCAGCTCGCGCACATTGCCGGGCCAGGCATAGGCTGAAAGCGGGTCGATGGCGGTGGCGGCCAGGCGCAGATTGGGCATTTTCAGCTTCACCCGAAGTCGCTCCACGAAGAAACGCGCGAGCGGCAGGATGTCTTCCTTCCGCTCGCGCAAGGGTGGGATCGCGATCTCGATGACTCGCAAGCGATAGTAAAGGTCTTCGCGGAAAGCGCCTTTGCGCATGGCCTCGGCCAGGTCGCGATTGGTCGCGGCCAGGATGCGCACGTCGATCTTGCGCGTCCGGCTCTCACCCACGCGCCGGATCTCGCGCTCCTGCAGCACGCGCAACAACTTGACCTGCAGGGCGTGCGAGATCTCGCCGATCTCGTCGAGAAAGAGCGTTCCGCCCGCCGCCTCTTCGAACAGCCCGGCGTGATCGTCGGTGGCGCCGGTGAACGCGCCCGCCTTGTGGCCGAACAGTTCCGAATCGAGCAGGGTTTCCGGCAGCGCCCCGCAGTTGATGCCCAGAAAGGGCCCCCGACTGCGTTGCGAGCGCGCGTGAACCAGGCGCGCCACCACTTCCTTGCCCACGCCGCTCTCGCCGGTGATGAGCACCGATGAATCAAAGGGCGCTATACGCGTGGCCAGATCCAGAACCGCGGCGAAGGCCTTGCTGCGCACCTCAACCAGCGGTGGCCGCTCCAGCGTGGTCAGCCGCTCGGTGCTGCGCTGCAATTCTCGCGTCACCCGGTGCAGCTCCTCAGTCAGACTTTGAATCTTCCCTTTGATGTCGGCGGCCTGGAAGTAGGGCAGGTGCGGGTTGATCTCCCCGCCCCACGACGCCCGGTCCTTTCCCACGGCCGTACACACGCGCTCGCCCATCGCGCGACAGCGCTGCTCCACGAAGTACACGTCGTGGCCCAGGGCAAACGAAATGAAGCCGCTGGCGTAGCCGGCCAGCATCCAGCACGACGGGTGCGATGCGCGACCAAACACCGCCACGTGCTCCTCGGCCTCGGCCGAGCCGTGCCAGGCCACATCCATCTCGAAGCGGCCAGCAACCTGATCCACATCCAGTTTCTTGGTCACCCAGCGCGCCACACCCTGCAGGGCGTGCAGGCGCGGCCCGGCCTTGACCAGATCGACCACGCTGTCCCACCTGAACACCCGGCGCATGGCCGCGGCGTCGGCCTGACCCCAGAAGTAGGCGAAACGGGTCAGGATGCGCCGGGCCTGCGCGGGCCCCACCATCTCGAAGAGATCCTTGCGAAACTGGGCAAAGGCGTCGGTGCTGTGCAGGACCAGCCGGCGGCCCTGGAAGTCGATGGCGCCATCGCGAAATTCCAGCAGTTCGTCCCGCTTCAGGTCTTCGACTCGCATGATGCACCCGCTATTTCAATCTGAAATAAGAATATTTCAAGTTGAAATGACAGCCGGGGTGGCAAACGAGGAAACCCAGGTTTTGCGCGGCCGGCACGACGCTTGCTGTATCGAGAGCTCAAAAGGAGAACGCAGCATGTACGATCTATTGAAAGGCAAGCTGGAAGGTTTGCAGGGCGAGTTGATGTCCTTCGCGCAGGCCCTCTTGCGCACGCGCAGCCTGAGCCGAGACGAATCGAGCGCCGCGACCCTGGTGGAAAGGCAGCTTCGCGCCCTCGACTTCGACACGGTCACCACCGACAGCTTCGGCAACGTGGTGGGCGTGTTGCACGGGGTGGAGGACGGCCCCAATCTACTGCTGGCCAGTCACATGGACACAGTCGAGCCAGCGGACGAGGCGGGCTGGCCGGGTACGCCCTGGAGTGGCCGCATCGAGGACGGCAAACTCCACGGTCTGGGCGCAGCCGACTGCAAGGGCGGGCTGGCGGCGCAAGTCTTTGCCGGCGGTTTGCTCAAGCGCAGTCTTCTGCCCCTGCGCGGAAACCTGATCGTGGCCGCCACCGTGGCCGAGGAAAACGGCATCTCGCTCGGCATGCGCGGACTGATCGAATTCACTTTGAAGGAAATGGGGCTGCGGCCCGAATACGCCATCCTCGGCGAGCCGACCGACCTAGGCCTGTACTACGGCCACGATGGCCGCGCCGAACTGGACATCCGCCTGCGCAGCAACAACCCATTCCAGGTCGCCGACGCCGCGGAACTGGTGGCGAGCGGAATGGGTGACACCGATCCGGCGGCGGCCGTGCAAGCCATGCTGATGGGCAAGCCGCATTTCGAGGACAGCCACGGGCTCCGCTGCGCCACCATTGCGGTGGAACGTCGTCTCGGCCCCGAGGAAGCCGTCGACGGCATGCTGGGCCGCATGCGCCACGAGGCCGAGCGACTGGCCCAGCTGGCCGGCGCGGTCGAGGTCGAAGTGGCCGTGCGCGAGCGCGCTGAAACCATGCCCAGCGGCCTGGTCATGAAGGTCAAGCGGGTCACCCACGCCTGGAGCACGGATCCCTTCAGCCCCTTGCTCTCTCGCGCGCGCCAGTCGCTGGCGGCTGCGGGCTGCGCCGTGCGGCCGGGCAAGTGGAAGCTGTCGCGTCTGGGCATGGGCACATCCGGCAGCGTGCTGTCCAACGAGTTCCACATTCCCACCATCGGCTACGGCCCGGGCCGCGAGGAAGAGGCGCACAGCCAGGGCGAGTCGGTGGAGATCGCCAAGATCGTCGAGTGCACCTATGGAACCGCAGCCATGGCGCACGGTCTGGTGGGCATCCCGGTTTTCGGGTGGATCCCCGACGAGATCTGACCTCGGCCACCAGGGCATGCCATGCGTATCATCGTATTCAACTGCGGAAGCTCGTCGCTCAAGTACCGGCTGATCGAGATGCCGGGTGAGAAAGAGCTGGCGGGCGGGGAAGCCGAACGGGTGGGCCCGAAGACCGCTGAGCCGGCTCGCATCCACCACCAGGTGTCCGGGAAAAAGGAAACCATCGTGGTGGAGATGCCTGACCACGCCACCGCCTTCACGCAGGTCATGCGGCTGCTCGAGCGCGATCCCGAACTGGTGCCCGACGCCATTGGACACCGCATGGCGCACGGCGGACCGAACTTCAAGCAACACGTGATCCTGGACGACGCGGTCATGTCCGAGCTGGAGCGCATCCAGGAATTGGCGCCCATTCACAACCCGCCTGCCGTGCGCCTGGTGGCGGCGTGCCGGCGCCTGTACCCGACGCTGCCCGAGACCGTGGTCTTCGACACGGTTTTCCACGCGACCATCCCGGAAGTGGCGCGCAGCTACGCCCTGCCGGCCGCGCTGGTGGCCAAGTACGGCTTTCGCAAGTACGGCTTTCACGGCACCAGTCACCAGTACGTGGCGCAGGAGGCGGCCAAGCTGCTGGGCGTGCCCTTTGAGAAACTGAACGCCGTGAGTTGCCATCTGGGCAGTGGCGGCGCCAGCCTGTGCGCCGTCGTAAACGGCCGCTCGCTGGACAACACCATGGGCTACTCGCCGCTGCAGGGGTTGATGATGAGCACCCGCTCGGGCGACCTCGATCCCGCCGTGGCGCTCACCCTGCTGGTGCGCGCGGCGGGCAATGGCGCCGCGGTCGAGGGCCTGCTGAACCGCAAGAGTGGCGTGCTGGGTTTGTCGGGAATGTCGGCTGACATCCGCGACGTGGTGGCGCGTGCAGCCGATGGTGGGGCCGCGGACATCGACCAACTGGCGGTGGCGGCGCAGGTCTACCTGTGGCGCATTCGCAAGTATCTGGGCGCGTACCTGACCCTGGTGGGCCGTGCCCACTGCGTGATCTTCACCGACACCATCGGCGAAAAGATGCCGCATGTACGCTGGGCCGTGACCGCGGGCTTGCAGTGCTTCGGCCTGGACATCGATCCCGAAAGAAACGATGCCGCGATTGTCTTGCCCGCCGATCTATCAACGCCGTCAAGTCGCGTGCGCATCTTGGCCATCGCCACCAACGAGGAGATGGCCATTGCCCGCTTCAGCTACGACCTGCTGTCACGCGCGCGGGCGGAAAGGATCGCACAGTGAACACCCTGGTTCTGATTCCCGGTCGCAAGAGCCTGCGCTACGCTGGGTTCGTCGCCGGCAGTGAAACCTGCACAGGCACCATCCGTGGGTTTCGCTGGCAGGGACCGCGCGCGGCCCTCGACGAGGTTCGCACCATTGTGCAAGCTGTGGGCCTTTGCGACGATGTCCCCGACGTGGTCGTGCACGGGCTGTTTGGCGGCGAGGATTTCCCCGGCCCGGCTGCGCTCGACCAGGACGCCTTGGTCCGTCTGGAACGGGTTGCGCGCCAGTCACCCCTGCACGTGGCTGGCTTGATCGAAACCGCGCGCGCCGTGCAGGAGGTCTTTGCCGGAATGCCGGCCCGACTGGCCTTCGAGACCTCGTTTTTCGTGGACCTGCCGCTGCGCGAGCGCACCTACGCGGTGTCGCCGGATCTGTCGCACAAGCTGGCGCTGCGGCGCTGGGGTTACCACGGCCTGTATCACGAGGCCGCCTCACGGGAAGCCAGCCGCAGTTGGCGCAAGCGCGACTGCGCGCCTTCGCCGCGGATTCTTTCCATCTGTCTTGATGCCCAGCCCGAAATCGCCGCTGTGATGGGCCGCCGGCCCATCACAGTCACCAGCGGCGCCACGCCGCTGGAAGGCCTGCCGGGTGAAACCAACAGCGGCGAGATCGACCCTGCGGTCGCGTTGGCTCTCGCGGGCGAGGCTGGTCTTGGGCCTGAAGGCGCCAATGCGCTGCTGGTGGGTGAAAGTGGACTCTCCGGCTTGGTGGGCCGCCGCGTGCGCTTGGATGACGTGCTCACCAGCGCGCGCAGCGAATGCGTGCGCGCGCGCGAGGTGCTGCTCTATCGCATGCTGCTGGCCTCGGGCACGGCCGCGGCCGCTCTGGGAGGGGTGGATGCGGTCGTGTTTTCCGGTCGCTACTTTTCGTGCTCGGCCGTGGTGGCGCAGCACGTGTTGCCACATCTCGATCGCGCCGGTGCCCTCGGCCCCCACGCCGGTGAATGGACGATCTTCGCCAAGCCACTGGAAACGGTCCTGGCTGACACGGCAACCCTGCACTGAACGCGGCCGGGCTGACTGCAATGCACTTTGGCGTATCGGACGCCGCTTGTGCGACGTCGAAACAAAGCGCCCATGGGAAAGTCGTGAGCGACCACGACTTCTTCAATATGTTCAATGCCCTGCTCGCCATCCGCCCTGGTGGCGCGTCGCCTACCGACAACAGTTGGTGATCGGGGAGCCAGCGGGGGGCTGGGCGAGGAGGTCGCTTTGAGCGCAGCGACTGGTCTATTGACCAACCGGCCCTGTCTCCTCATAGTGGGATTCTCGCTCAACGACTTACCAAGGAGGGATCGATGCTAACCCGAGTCGGACTTGCCGCGGCCACGTACCTATTGTTTGCCCAGACCGCATTTGCCCAGGCGCCGGCATCGCCGCCGCCGCCCAGCGTGGCGCCCGCGGTCGCGCCCTCGGTCGCCCCCTTGGCCCCCGGCGCCTACGGCAGCAAGGGCACGATGGAGGCGGACGGAGCGCTCGCGCTCGGGTATCCGACGGCGTCTGGCGCTGATTTCGACATCATGGTCGTGCCCGGCTTCCACTACTTCGTCCTCGACCGGCTCTCCGTCGGCGTCACTCTCCGAATCGGGTACATCACGGGCGGTGGCGGCGCCACCGTCGTCCAGTTGGTTCCCGGCGCCCAGTACCACTTCAGCCTCCCCGGGAGCAATCTCATCCCCTATGTCGGGGCAGGGCTCGGCTTCGACTACTGGTCGATTTCGCGTACCTTCTGTGAGGGAGGTGTCTGCGCTACCGCCAGCGCCAGCGATACCGCATTCCTGCTCGATTTGGAGGGCGGCGTGAAGATGAACATCGCGCCGCACATGTTGCTCGGCGCCGGGATCGACCTCCCCATCGCCTTCCATTCCGGTGAGAACATGGCGTACGTCAACGTTTTCGGCCGGTTCATCTATAGCTTCTAGCGCTTCAGTGGGTCAGCTCCCATCGCAGGGCCGACTCCAGATCGGAATGGGCGAAGTGGAAACCAGCGGCGAGTAGTTTGTGGGGCAAGACTTTCTGCCCCGCGAGCAGCAACTCGTCGGCCAGCTCCCCCAACAGCAACTTGACCGCGAAAGCCGGTAGCGGGACCAGCGTGGGGCGGCCGAGCACCTTGCCCAGGGTGTGTGCGAACTCGGCGTTGCATACCGGCTGGGGCGCGGTGAGGTTCACTGGCCCGGAAAGCTTCGCCGCACCGATCGCGTATTGGATGGCAGCCGTAGCGTCGGCCAGAGAAATCCAGCTAATCCATTGTTGTCCTGTCCCCACCACACCGCCCGCGCCCACCTTGAAGGGCGGGAGCACCCGCGCCAGCATCCCGCCCTTACGGGAAAGCACCAGGCCGCTACGCAACTGAACCGCGCGGATGCCGGCGCCACGCGCGGCCGCGGCCGCTTCCTCCCACTGGCGGCAGACGTCCGCCAGGAAACCCTCGCCTGGGCCCGAGGTTTCGTCCAACACTTCGTCCCCGCGGGATCCGTAGAACCCGACAGCGGAAGCCGAGAGGAAAACCTTCGGCCTGGTTGGGAGCTGCGACACCGCCTCGGCGAGCATCTTGGTTCCCCGCACCCGGCTGTCGCGGATGGCTTTCTTGGTTGCTTCGGTCCAACGAGAGTCGATGGGTTTCCCTGCCAGGTGCACGACGGCGTCCAGACCGTCCAGGCGCGAGGCATCCAGCACCCCGGCTTCGGGATTCCATGCGATTTCGCCTGCCGACTCGTCGGGCCTGCGCCGCACCAGGGTCTGCACGGTATCACCCGCGGAACGCAGGCGTTCCGCCAAGGCCCGGCCGATCAGGCCCGAAGCCCCCGAAATCAGGATGCGCATGCGGGCCTCATCAGGACCCGCACGCTACACGCGCGCGAAGACCGGCGCCAGCGGAACCGGGTGACAGCGCGGGCCGTGCCAGCGTAACGTCGCCCGATGGTCTTCATCTCGACGCGAAGCGAGCGTCTGCTCACCGCCTGGTGGTCGCGAAACCGCAACCGGGTGCTGTGGGCTGCCATCGCGTTTCTCGGCCTGCTCGCGCTGGTCCGAAGCGGGATCGAGCTGTGGCGCCTGGTGGGAATGCGCCACTGGCTGGGCGCGGTGGATCTGAACCTGCGCCACCGGGACATCCAGCGCTGGTTTGCGGGCTTGCCCGTGTACACGGATCGCGTGCACTCGGGATATCTGCCGGCCACGTTCGTCCTGCTCTGGCCTCTGCTCGGCTGGCTGCCCTCGTGGCCCGCGCGCTGGCTCTGGGCGATCATGAACCTCGTGGTTCTCGCTTTTTCCTTCCGCTTCGCGCTCCGCCACAGTGGCGCCGAGAACGGCCGCGAGCGCGCCCTCTTTGTTCTCATGTTGCTGGCGCCCTACGCTTTGCCGGGCACATGGGGCAACGGGCAACCGGGCACGCTCTTGCTGCCGGCGACCGTGACGGCACTGTGGCTGCTTGAACCAGGGCGGCCGGTCAGTGGACGCAACGATCTTCTGGCCGCCGCCCTGCTGGTGTTCGCACTGGTGAAGCCGACCTTGTCCGTGCCCTTCTTCCTGATCGCGCTGCTTCGCTCGCGGCGACTGCGTCCCATCATCCTGGCCGTGCTGGGGTTCGCCGGCGCGTCTGTCCTGGCGCAGGCTTTTCGCTCGCGGCCATTCTGGGCGGACCTCGCGGACTTCACGCGCGTCAGTCAGGGCATCCTGGTCAGCGATGGCCTGGGCCATGTTCCACTGTGGATGGCGCAGATGGGACTGGGCCGCTGGCATCTGGTGGGCTCGGCCGCAGTGCTGGCCGCGCTGGGTGTCTGGATTGCGCGCAACCGGGACGCTGACCTGTGGCGGGTGCTGGGCGTGACAGGAATTGCCGCGCGCGTGTGGATGTACCACCGGCCCTACGACGATTCGCTGATCTTGCTCGCCGTCATCGCACTTTTTCGCATCGCCAAGCAAGTCCGTCGCAACAACGGAAGCGACGTCGTGGCCGGGTTGTTGCTGGCGGCGGCGGTGTTGGTCGAGAGCGCCCCGGGGAGTTTCGTGTACCGCGAGTTTCCCTGGAACATCGCCCAGGCGCTCTGGCAACCGCTGGTGTGGGGCGCGATGACCATCTTCCTGTGCTCCCGTTCAGTGCACCCAATCGATGCCATTCCACGGCCGCAAGCCCTGCCTTCGGGTAGCTCGTCAGGCCGTACAGAGATCGCTGCCCCGACGTGACTTGCATGAGATAGTGCTTACCCACGCCACGAGTTGCACAGACCAGGGAGGACACCATGAAGCGAACCACACTTCTTCTAGGGACTGGCGCCATCTTGCTGGCCGCGGCCTGCAGCGAGCAGGCCGCGCCGCCCAAGGCCGCGTCCACGCCATCCCCTGCCAAACCCGCCTTGCCCGCCCGGACCGCGGACGCGGGCCCGGCCACCGACGCACGACCCGCCGATGCGCACCTGGGCATGATGGAACGCTACGCGCTCTGGAAAGCGAAGAAGGATGCCGACGAGAAGCTGGCGGCCCAACTCGCCGCCGAGGAGCAAGCCCGCCTGCTCAAGTTCGACAAGAGCAAGATGGCCAAGCACCTGGCCTTGTTCGCCTTCGAGAAAAAGACCCGCAAGGCGCTCGACGGTGCCGCCGAGACGTTGAAGGGCAAGCCCGACGCCCTCGACCAGCTCAAGAAGTTGGCGGCCTCACAGCGCAAGCCCATCGAGGCCCAGGCCAAGATCCTGCGCGCCATGGATCCACAGGGCGGCAACTCCAACATCGCCACCGACCACGACGTCAGCCTGAATCTTCTGGCCAACGACTATCCCGAGGCCATCGCGGCTTCCTTCCAGGGTGACGCAAAGCCGCTGGCCGACGTGCGCGCCGAGCTCGACAAGCGCGAGAAGAAGATCGCGTCCTGGCTGGCAGAGGTGAAAAGCGGCAAGAAGTAGTCTTTCGCGCCGCTGCAGGACGCGTGCGCGTCAACTTCTTGCCCCTGGATGAGCGACGCCGCTTCTGCCAGATTTTGCTTTGCAGACAAGAATGCATTGCTTCGGGAAACGCTGATCGGAGCACAGGAGAGACATTGCAAATGAGAACAGCACCCATGGCCGGTCTTGCATGCGTGCTCGGACTGGGCCTTGCGGGCTGCAAGGCCAGCGTGGTCAGTGAAAGCGCGATTGACGGCGGCCTCGCCAGCGACGGCTCCACACCCGAGACCGGCGCGGCAGCGGCGTACACCTACGTGTTCATCAGGGACAGAGAGTTCGAGCAGCCCAACTTCTCTTGCAGCGCCAGCGACGCCCCCGGAACTGACATCGACACTGTCGGGCTGCTTCGCAACAACACCGTGGTGGGATACACGATGAAGGAATCTGCGGCCTTCACACCCGAGAACGTGGCGTGCGCTCCCACAGATTGCGCCGGCGAGAACTGCAAGTACGCCAGCTCGAGCACCACGTTCAGCCAGACGACCCTTGTCTCCTGGACCGAGGGACCCCCGGATGCGGTGGTCAACCAGTCAGGCGATGACTCAGGCTTCATGTCGCTCAACGGCGGCTCCCTGCAGTTTCAGATCGGCGACCTACTCGGCAATGGTCCAGCGCAGACAATCCGGTCCGGCGATCAGATCAAGGTTTTCGAGGTGGATCCGACGCCTGCGCACTACCAGCTCTGGGTGCAGAACGGGTCAACATCGCTCCAGCTCAATCCTGCGCAATTCGACCCCGCCAATTCCGCCACCTGCGGTGCGACACCCGCCCCGGGCGAAACACTCGGCTGCGGCACCACCGTGTTCGCGGTGCCATAGTCGCGTGGGGAGCCCGCCGGCTCCCCCTTCGGGGACTTCGGGACAGCCCGCCACCCTGCCCACCCCGCGCGCTTCGCGCGCGCCCTCGTTGCCGGCGGCGTACCATCGCGGGAGGGTTTGGGAACCCTTTCAGGGTTTCCATGTCAGAAAGCAGAGCCCGGCCGCTACTCCACCACCAGCGCGTTGAAGGCGGCCACCAGGCGACGGCAGGCGCTGAGTGCGGCGAATTCGCTGCGCGGCTTGCCGTCCGTGGGTCGCACCACGGCCATGGTGTCTTGTGCCGCTTTCATGAAATCGTTGGCTCCCTCGGTACGGGCCATCTCGGCTCGTGCGCTCTCGGCATAGTCGATGAACATCGTGAAGATGTCGGCAAGCGCTTTGGCCCGCTCGTCCACCGACTCGCGAGCAGGTGGATCGGACTTCACGGCGCGCAGCCAGGCGTTCGCGCCCAGGGCAAATCGACGCATGTGCCAGGCAGCCTTGCGACCTTCAAGCTTCTCCTGCAAAGCCAACTCCTGCCACTGCCACTCGCTGCGCGCGGCCAGAAGCTCGGCACGCAAGGCCGCCGCTGCGCGCATGACCGCGTCCAGCTTCTGCCCGCCTTGCACAGCGGAAAGGTAGGTATCGGCGGCGCCTTCGAGCGGAGCGATGGCTGGCGCCAGATCACGCGCCTCACGCACCAGTGTCTTGCAGCGGGCCAGATCCTCGCTGGGCAGGCGGACGCGGGCCCCGGCCTTCGCGCTGCCGTCGCTGCTGTCGCCCGCAGCGGCCAGGCACTGGGCGTACTTGTCCAGTTTGGCAAGAGCGCCGTCGATTTCTTCCGATGGGCGCGCCGATTCGGGATAGCTGAGGGTAAGCTCGGCGGGCGCAGGCGGCGGGTCGAGAGGTGAAGGCGGCACCAGCAGGTGGTTCATGCGCAGCGCCAGCTTGAGCCCAGGCTTGGCCTCGAAGGACAACCGGCGGGTCAGACGTCCAGGCGCCGTCACATTGAGCAGATGGGACGTGGCCGAGTCGAGATCGATCTCGCGCTTGCTGGTGGGGATATGGTCGATCTGTACGCTGGTATCCGGGGGATCGAGCACCAGCATCACCTTGCGCATGACCCCTTTGCCGGCCACGGGCGCACTCGCGGCAGAACGGTCCTGCGCGCCGGCCTGCCAGAAATGATATCCGATCCGCGCGGCCACCAGCACGCCAAGCCCGATCCCGATCTTGATGAGCAGGCTGCGGGCACGCGCAGAAACCACGTGCTCGGGCGCCACGGTTCCCGCGGCCTGCGCGGGCGGTCTGGCGCGCGGCCGCTCGGAAATCGGAGGAGCTGGCACCTGATCGAGCGGGCGCGCCAGGGCCGGCCGCTCGTCGTCTTCGACGAAGTTGCGCGCCGAAGCCGGTCGGGCAGGCGCCAGGCTGCGGGGCTCGTCCTCTTCGGGGTGCGGCCGCGACGAGCGCCGGATCTCCGGTCGAGGCAGTGGCTCCGCGCCTCCCCGGAGTGGCTGTCTCGGTGGCGGCGAGGCTCCCCAGCGAGTGCCGCCCAACTCCAGCGGAGCTTCTTGCTCGGGCGGTGGCGCGAAGCGATCGTCGTCTGGGCCGCGGGCTGCGCGCGGCCGTCCTGGCGGAAGCGGCCGAGCCCCCTGGGGCAGGGGAATGTTCTCCAGCAGCCCGAAGCCGGGAGCCGGGGCTTCCTGCCCGTCAAGAGTCGACAGCCTGAGCGCCAAGCCGTCGCCCCGCGCCTCGGGTCCGACCGCGACGGGAGCCGGAGTCACCTCGGCGCTGCCACCGCTGATGGCATCGCGCATGGCCGCGGCCGAAGGGAAGCGCTTCTCTATGTCGCGGTCAAGGGCGCGCACGATGGCCGCCTCGATGGGGGCTGGAATGTCGGGGCGCAAGGTTCGCGGCTGCGGGTACTTACCTTCCAAGATGGAGCCCAGGATGGCGGCGTAGCCCTCGCCACGGAAAGGCGTCCGGCCACACAGCATCTCGTACAGCACCACGCCAGCCGCGAAGATGTCGGTACGGTGGTCAATCTGCGCCACCTGGCCGATGGCCTGCTCGGGCGACATGTACAGAGGCGTGCCCATCACCGTGCCCACCATGGTCCCCCTCATGGCCGCCGGACCCGCCTGGCCGGGCTGGCGTGCCGAGAGCTTCTTGGCGATGCCGAAGTCGACGATCTTGACGAAGTTGGGGCGATCTTCCGTGTTGATGACGAAGATATTGTCCGGCTTGAGGTCGCGGTGGACGATGCCGTGCTTGTGGGCTGCTGACAGGCCGCCCAGCACCTGAGTCATCAGGTTCACGGCCAAGGCCAACGGCATGCGTGGAGCCTGCTGCAGCAGCGCAGTGAGCGGCTTGCCGTCGAGCAGCTCCATGACCATGAACAGCAGCCCGTCGGGCGTGCGGCCCAAGTCGAAGACATCGATGATGTGCGGATGGCCGATGGCGCTGGCAGCTCGCGCCTCGCGCTCAAAACGCGTGGCCAGGTCAGCATCGTTGCTCATTTCCTGGCGCAAAGTCTTGACAGCCACTCGGCGGTCGAGCGCGATGTGCAGCCCCTCGTAGACCACGCCCATCGCGCCCCGGCCAATCTCGCGAATGATCTTGTACTTGCCCTCGAGACTCTGGCCGATGGTCAGGCCGGCGGAAGGGACGGTCCCACCGATCTCCTTGCCGGTGACGGGGCAACGGCTAGCGTCGGATGGGTGGCTCTCACCACAATGCGTACAGACCACGCGACGAGGATATCAGTAGCGTTGCGGCCTGTCAGCAGCGCTCATGCCCCGTCGCGTCTGGAGCCCGCCGTCTAACCCCAGAGTTCGCCTCAGACGAAATAGGCCCCAGTGCGCAGGATGGGCAGGCCCCGCGTTGTTGGACCAGCTCCCCTTTTCCACTCAGCCGATCTCTGGGGTTAAGCCGGCGGCGTACCATCGCGGGAGGGTTTGGGAACCCTTTCAGGGTTCCCATTTCAGCGTCATCCCGAGCGAGCGAGCGTTTAACTCCCAACACGTGATGTGGTGGATTTCTAACACCATCGGGTGGCTCCCGAAACTTGAGCCAGTAGTTCCGACAAGTTAGACCTGCGCGCTCACTGGCGCGCCACTTGCTTTGCTGGGGAAGTGCAATGCTAGGAAACACGGTTACCGCCACCCGCCCTGACACTCGCCTCTCCGTATCGGCGCCTCCACGTCGCGTGGCGTGCCTGGCTCTGCCCAAGGTTCTGCTTTGCGATCTGGACGGCACGCTCATCGACACCATGCCGGTGCTTGCCGATCTGGCGACCGAGGTCATGACGGGAATTTACGGCATCCCAAGGCCCCTGGCCCGCGAACTGTACCTGGCCACCTGCGGGTTGCCGTTTGTCGAGCAACTCGAGGACATCTTTCCGGGCGATGCGCGTAACCCTGCGGCTTCCGATCTGTTTGAAGGTCGCAAGCCCGCGCGTTGCGGGAGCGCGCGCATGATCGAGGATACGCGGGCAACCCTCTTCGAGTTGCAGGCTCGCGGCGCGCGCATCGCGGTTTCGTCCAACAACGGACGCGAGAACGTGCAGTCTTTCGCGAAACTTTCGGGTTTCCCCTTCGACCTGGTCATGGGACACGGCGACGGGCTGGCCAAGGGCCGTCCGCACATCGAGTTGGCCGAGCGAACCTTCTGCGTCGACCGCCAGGAGATGCTGTTCGTCGGCGATTCACTGCACGACGGCGAGATTGCCTACCTGGCGAAGATTCCCTTCGTGGGTCTGGCCGGGACGTTCGCCAAGGAGCGCTTCACCCTGCGTTTCCCGGGTCAGCCGGTGATTTGTCGCTTCGCCGAGATCCTGGATCTCTTGCCGGCATCGCGGGCCGCGGCGGCCGGGTAGCCAGTGCAGGTCGTCCTGCTGGCCGCGGGTCTGGGCAGCCGACTGGGCGCGCTGACCAAGGACATTCCCAAGGCCCTGATCAACGTGGCGGGAAAGCCGCTCATGTTCCACGCGCTGGAGTTCGCGGCCCGGCTGCGAGCGGCAAAGGTTCTGGTGGTCGGCGGCTACGGTTTTTCTTTGGTGGCGCGCGCGCTCGACCAGGGCCGGACTTGCAACCCGGCGCTGGCTGGACTGGCCTTCGAGTTGATCGAGAACCCCAGCTTTCGCGACGGCAATCTCATCTCGCTGCTGGCGGCACGGCCGCGCCTGGACCAGGGTTTCCTTCTGCTCAACGTGGATCACATCTACCGGCCCGGCGTCGCCGCGGTGGTGGCGCCGGATGCAACGGATGTCACGGCCTTCATCGACACCGACCGTAGCTTGGGGGCTGACGACATGAAGGTCGAGCGCGGTTCCGACGGCCGCGTCCGCCGAATTTCCAAGACACTGACCAAGTTCGATGCCGGCTACGTGGGCATGACCCGCGTGCCCTCCTGTGCACTGCCCCGGTACTGGCAAACCGCCGATGCGGCCCTGGCCGAGGAAGGGCGAGCCATCCACGTCGAGCGCATCTTGGGCCGACTGGCCGAGGGTGATACGGCTCCCTTGTGTCGCGACATCAGCGGCCATGGATGGCTGGAAGTCGACACCGCCGAGGAGCGCGCCGCCGCAGAGCAGGCCCTGTTGGCACGGCCTCTCGAAAATTCGTAGTTCGGCCACTCAACTTGCTGGCTGGGCGTCCGAAAACCCTCGTCCAGGCCGTTCTTGCCGCAGGTTGCGCGCGGCCACGTGCACGGGATCACGCGCGCCCGTTGCTACCAACACCACCGGCCTGAGGAACAGCCGTGGAGGACTGACATCTTGTCTGAACCAGTTTTTGGGGGGCAGGTCACTGTGGCGACTATCACGACGAACGAGTCAACCTTGGTGAGATCCCATCTATCGGTGACATTCTATTCGAGGAACGCACCCAGACGTGCGGATCCCATGAAGCTCCACACGTCGCCGACACATATTATAATCAACGGGCACAGGAATGGTGTTACGTCCTTGACGCAGACAATCTATGCACAGGGATTCTGGCAATGGCCGGGTAGACGCTAAACTCGGGTGAGAGAGCCGGGATTCGTGGACGCAGACGGACGTCTGACTCTTCACGACAATAGGAGACATCGAAATGAAAGACATTACGAGACAGAGTTACTCCGCCGCTGCTCTGGCTGCCGCGGGATTGATGGCTTTTGCCGCATGTTCGCTGCAGCCGACGCAGGCCAAGAGCGGCGGAAGCACGCAAGGCGGGAGCGCCACCTCGGGCGGAGGCCAGGGCGGTACATCGGGCGGAGGCCAGGGCGGCAACAGCGCGAGCGGCGCTAGCAACTCTGCCGGCGGGAGCCCGACAGGTGGCGACACCAGCACGAACGGCAGTTCTGCGGGTGGCAACCCCACGGGGAGTGGTACCTCTGGCGGAAACCCTGCGGGTGGCAGCGTCACCGGCGGCAGCGTGTCCGGTGGCGCCCCGACCGGCGGCAGCGTGTCCGGTGGCGCCCCGACCGGTGGTAGCGTGACGGGCGGCACCACCACCGCGGGCGGCAGCCGTACGGGCGGCGCCACCACTGGCGGCGCCACCACCGGCGGTAGCCCCATCGGCGGAACCACGACCAGCGGTAGCCATACCGGCGGCACCACTACCAGCGGCGGCGCCACCACAGGCGGAACCACGACGGGCGGAACCTCCGCTGGTGGAACCCCGACGGGTGGAACCTCCGCGAGTAGCAGCGTCCCCACGGGCAACGTCACGGCCTGCACCTCGGCCTTGTACGCGCCCACCGAGACGATCTCAATACACATGAAACCGACGGACGCGGCAGCCACGAACTACGTCAGTGCGATGGCGGTCACCGACGAAATCAGCATCCTGTCCGGCCTCCCCAGCGCGAATCCATACGCCACGGCCGGCGAGGCTTTTCAATCGCTCGGCGTCGCCAGCCTGAACATCCCCCCCTACCCCATGCGCGACGGACCGCGCGGCATGCGCAACATCATGCCTGGCGATGTCTCCACCACCTGGGCGGTTGCCGAGGCGCGCGCGGCTTCATTCGATATCAATCTTGAACAAAGCGTGGGCCAGTTACAGGGCCAGGAGATGCGCGCGGCAAAGAACGAGCTCGCGCTCGCGCCGGTGATCAACACGCTCCGGCACCCGCGCTGGGCGCGGGCGCAGGAAACCTACGGCGAAGATCCTGTGCTGCTCGGTGAGATGGGCGCTGCCTTCGTGCGTGGAATGCAGCAACCAGGCGGGTCCGCCGCGTGCCCCAAGCACTATGTCTTGAACGACACGGATAACAACCGCATGCAGGCCGATCCGAACGTGGACGATCAGACCCTGCACGAAAACTACACTCGGCCATTCGAGATCGTTGTCAAGAAGGCGGATCCGGCGTGCATCATGGCTGCCTACAACGAGGTCAACAACACTCACTGCACGGAGAACAGCCATATTCTGCACGATATCCTGCGCAGCACCGATTGGAACTGGGGTGGGTTCGTGGTGTCGGACTGGAGTGCGGCCCAGGCAGGCCACGGCGCTCTATCGATGAACGCGGGTCTCGACCTGGAGATGCCGGTTCCCTCGGCGTTCACTACCCTCAGCAGCGATCTGACGGCGGGAACGCTCACGTCCGCCACGCTCACCCAGTCCGCCACCCGGGTCATGAATGCGCGAACAAAGTTAAACGACTTCGATGCCACGTTCATGGCGAGCACAGCGAGCTTCAGCCTGGCCGGCGCGTCTGCTTCCGACTCGCTCGCGGAAAAGACCGAGCTGGAGGGCGCGGTCCTGCTGAAGAACGATGGCATCTTGCCGCTTGGCGCTTTGGCGACCACGGTCGGAAGCGGCACACCCAACGTCAAGACCATTGCGATCGTCGGCCCGGACAACAACCTGCCTGTCGCACCGACACCCGCCCAGAACAGTCTGGCGGGCTTCGTCTCAGGCCTGGGCGACCGGGGCAGTAGCCAGACGGTGCCTCCGCATGCCGTGTCGTACTTCCAGGGACTTCAAGCCCGCGGCGGCGTCACCATCAAGCAAAGCGCCGATAGCTCCGCAGCGTCAGGGGCAGATGTGGTCATCATCCCGGTCTCGATGGCGCACGAGGATGAGGGCGAAGCTTACGGTGGGGGCGCCGACCGCCAGAACATGAACCTGACCACCATCCATCCCATCCACTGGGCCACGAAACCGACTGCCTTCATCCAGAGCGTTGCGGCCATCAACCCGAACGTCATCGTGCTGCTCAACGTGGGCAGCGCCATCATAGTCGAGGACTGGATGGCCAGTGCCAAGGCGATCATCCAGACCTTCTACCCTGGACAGGAAGGCGGAACCGCCCTGGCAGCGCTGCTGTTTGGCGACACCAATTTCTCGGGCAAGCTCCCCTTCACCGTCGGCCAGAATGAATCCGATTACCCGCAGTTCCAGAACAGCGGCTCCGCAGCCGCCACCATCGCTTACCTGCACGGCTACCGCCTGTTCGAAAAGAACGCCAAGCCGGTTCGCTACTGGTTTGGCTATGGCATGAGCTACACGACCTTCAGTTACAGCAACCTGCAGGTGCTCTGCTCGAACGGGACGATCCCGGCAACTGGCGCCCTGAACGTTCAGGTCACGGTCACCAACACCGGCACGGTGGCCGGCGACGAAATCGTTGAACTCTACATCGGCTATCCGAATAGCACGGCGCCGCAGCGGCCTGTCAAAGAGCTCAAAGCCTTCACGCGGGTCACGCTCGCTGCTGGCGCGAGCCAGAACGTCCAGCTCTCCATACCCGCGACGGACACGGCCTATTGGAATGTCAATTGCACCAATCCTGCCGGCACCATCCCCGCCACCGGCTGCTGGACCGTCGAGAAGGTGGCGCACACGGTTCTGGTAGGGCCGAGCGCCGATCCGACTAAGCTCTTGTCAGCAACCTTCACGATCCAGTAAAAGAGCCCTGTCGGTGTTCACGAAGGCGTTGAACGAGGATATCTCCATGCACAGATCGACTGGTCGGGTGTTCGTTGCTGTGTGTCTGTTTGCCGGGGTTCGGCTCTTCGCGCCTGCTGCCCTGGCCCAGGGCGAAGAGGACTCAGCCCCACCTCCGTCGGACGAAGCCGCTCCCGTGCGAGCGGCTTCTCCGGGCAAGTCGTCCTCATCAGAGGAAGTCGCTGTGTCAACGGGCCCGTCGCTTCCTCCCCCTCCATCCAAGCCCGACCCCAAGTCCGGGCCTCCCCCCGAGGCCGGGCTTCCCGGCTGGATCTTGGCACCACCAGCGACGCACGTGTCGTCAGGACTCGACTGGCACGGCAACCTCGAACTCGATGACGGCTATGTCAGGTACTCGTGGGACGCGGCAAGCTTTCCGAGGCTGACCGTTTACGATTCGCGCGGCCGCTTTGTCCTCGGCCCGCTGCTCACCCAGGATCTGGGTAACGGCTACTTCCTGCGCGAAACCGGGCAGGTCGTGGCTTGGGTTCGTGAAACCGCTGGCTCCTACTACCAGATCAACGCCGATGACGTCTATGTCCAGGTCGGCCAGCAGGGAGTCTGGGACTTCATGGCAGGTCGGTTTCTCACCTGGCGTGTCTTCCGCAAGGGTCTTGGCTTCGACCTGTACACCCTCGAGGATACCGGGGCCCGCCTCGACAACAACTATACCGACTCAAACTGGTTCCAGCACATGTACGAGGTCAACACCATCTTCATGCGGGATCCCTCGATAGGGCCGGCAGGCCGGGCCGCGTTCCACTTCTATCCGACCCCATGGTCGGGGGTCGAACTCGTTGGATCGTACGGCCACCTGAACAATGGCCAGGATGTTCTCGGTGGCAGATTGGCCGGCGGTGCGATACTGGAGTACGTCAGTCTGCTTGTCGGAGCAGAATATCAAGCTCTTTCTTCAGACCACCAGCTGTCCCAGTCCGACGGTACTCCATGCGGCAAGTGCAACACGGATAGAACATACGGGGTTGGTGGCAGCTTGGCCGTTACCCCCATAAGGCCGATCGAGCTTGCCTTCAGCATCGCGTATAGCTGGGACCATGATTATCCGGATATTCTAGACGAGCTTGAAACACTCAAAAAGACGCATAGCTTGGGCGGCTATCTGCAAGTTGACGCCGGTTCGTTCTTCATGCCCCGCTCGCTCTTCCTCGGTGGTGCGTTTTTCCGCACTGAATACCTCAGTACCGGTGGTACGGCCGAGTACCAGCGCCACGATCAGCTTGCCGCCTACCTTGCCTACCCCCTCGGCTTCAACAACGCAGTCGTGAAGCTGGTATTTTCCGAAGCCACCGGATACCAGGAACTAGGCACGCAAGGGAATTATGCGTATCTTAATGCCCGCATGTATTCGGTGCGCCTCCGTTTTGCCTACTACTATTGAAGCCCGGCGCCGAGATTCCATCCGACCGGGGCGGACGCGCCCGACCACTTGATGCCGACGAAACCACCGGTTGTTTACCTGTAGGCCGTACCAGCCTTCGCTCGTTCGAACGAAGATAGGCCTCGCGCCAGCGTGTGGCTGCGGACTGCGCTGGCATTCATGGACGCCTGATCGGTAGGCACCAACCTACCACCACGCCGCGCCGGGAATCGCTCGGGCGGGGCAGCCGGGCATCAACGTGACTTGCTCGCGAGCCCGCGCCGCCATAACTTAGCCCGTCCCGCCAGGCGCGGGGCGGAAGGACCTCCTTGTTCAGCTACATTGCCAAGAAGATTTTCGGCACGAAGAACGCGCGCGTTCTGAAAGGTCTGCGCCCGCTCGTCGCTCGCATCAACGAGCTCGAAGCGGAGATGCGCAAGAAGTCCGACGAGGAACTGCGCGCCATGACGCCCGAATTCCGTCGGCGGCTGGACCAAGGCGCGAAGCTGGACAGCCTGCTGCCCGAGGCCTTTGCGGTGTGCCGCGAGGCGGGCCGGCGCGTGGTGAACATGCGGCACTTCGACGTGCAGCTCATCGGCGGGATGATCCTGCACCGGGGTTGCATCTCTGAAATGAAGACCGGCGAGGGCAAGACCCTGGTTGCCACCCTGCCCTTCTACCTGAATGCGCTGCCCGGCAAGGGCGTGCACCTCATCACGGTCAACGACTACCTGGCCCGCCGCGACGCCGAGTGGATGGGGCGCATCTATCGCTTCCTGGGCATGTCGGTCGGCGTGATCGTGCACGGACTCTCCGATAGCCAGCGCCAGCAGAACTACCGCTGCGACATCACCTACGGCACCAACTCGGAGTTCGGCTTCGATTACCTGCGCGACAACATGAAGGAATCGATCGAGCGCTACGTGCAGCGCGACCTCAACTTCGGCATCGTGGACGAGGTCGACTCCATCCTCATCGACGAGGCGCGCACGCCGCTCATCATCTCGGGCCCGGCCGAGGAGAGTGCCGGACTGTACGCCAAGGTCAACGGCATCATCCCCGGCTTGCGCAAGGACATCGACTACACCGTCGACGAGAAGGCCCATTCGGCCATGCTGACCGACTCGGGCGTGGATCGGGTCGAGAGCAAGCTGAACGTGGGCAACCTGTACAACCCAGAGAACATCGCGTGGCTGCACCACGTGACCCAGGCCCTGCGCGCCCACACGCTTTACAAGCGCGACGTCAACTACCTGGTCGAGGACGGCGAGATCATCATCGTCGACGAGTTCACCGGCCGCAAGATGCCCGGCCGGCGCTGGTCCGATGGTCTGCACCAGGCGGTGGAGGCCAAGGAAGGCGTGCAGATCCAGGAAGAAAACCAGACCCTGGCCACCATCAGCTACCAGAACTACTTCCGCCTTTACAAGAAGTTGGCCGGCATGACCGGCACCGCCGACACCGAGGCCGAGGAGTTCGCCAAGATCTACAAGCTGGAAGTCTCGGTCATCCCCACCAACAAGGCCATGATCCGCAAGGATCACCACGACGTGGTGTACAAGAACGAGCGTGGCAAGTTCCGCGCGGTGTTGGCCGAGATCGAGGATTGCCACCAGCGCGGCCAGCCGGTGCTGGTCGGCACCATCAGCGTAGAAAAATCCGAGGTGGTGGCCTCGCTCCTGCGCAAGAAGGGCATCCCGCACAACGTGCTCAATGCCAAGCAGCACGAGCGCGAGGCGCATGTGGTCGCGCAGGCCGGCCGCAAGGGCGCGGTGACCATCTCGACCAACATGGCCGGCCGCGGGACCGACATCATCCTGGGCGGCAATGCGGAGTTCATGGCGCGCGCGGAAGTCGACCCGGAGGCCGCGGGCCAGCCGGGCGCCCAGGTCGACGCCGAGAAATTCTCGGTCGCCTTCGCCAAGTACAAACCCCAGTGCGACGCCGAGCGCGCCGAGGTTCTGGCCGCGGGCGGGCTGCACATCCTCGGCACCGAGCGCCATGAATCGCGACGTATCGACAACCAGTTGCGCGGCCGCGCCGGCCGCCAGGGCGATCCGGGCAGTTCGCGCTTTTTCCTCTCGCTCGAAGACGATCTCATGCGCATCTTCGGGGCCGAGCGCATCAGCGGCCTGATGGAGCGCCTGGGGATGGAAGAGGACGTCCCCATCGAGCACCCCATCATCAACCGCGCCATCGAGAACGCGCAGAAGAAGGTCGAGGGCCACAACTTCGACATCCGTAAGAGCCTGCTCGATTACGACGACGTGATGAACCAGCAGCGCAAGACCATCTATGCGCTGCGACGGCAGGTGCTGGAAGGGTCGTATGTGCCGCTTCTCTCCGAGGCGGAGCAGAAGGCGGGCCAGCAGGCGCCGGTGCCCGAGGCGTCGGGCCAGGAAAGCGTGGACAAGCTGGCCGTGACCCTGCGACCGTCGCTGGCGCGCATGGCCGAGGCCCTGACCCACGAGGCCGCGCCAGCGTCGGCTGACGGCACTCCGGCCGCAGCCAGTCCGGTCGCGGTTCCACTCGATCCGGCCAAGTTCCGCTCCGCGCTGTACCGGCAGTTCGGCGCTTACCCCGACGTGACCGGCATTGCAGAGGACCGCACCGCGACGCTAGATCGCCTGGCGCGCGAGGTGGCCTCGTCTCTGATTCAGCAGCGCGAGCGCGTCCTCGACCTGTCGGAGGAGGTTCTGCAGGAACTGCTCGACGCGACCTGCCCCGAGCATGTCCACGCCGAGGACTGGGATCTGGAGGCCCTGGCGGCAGGCATGAAGGAGCGCTTTGGCTTCGAGCCCACCATCGAAAGCAAGGGCCTGCTGGAACGGGACAAGCTGGCGGCGCTGACCTGGGCACAGCTCGAGAAGATCATCGAGGCGCGCGAGCAGGAGTTCTCGCTGCCCTACTTCCTCTACTTCTTCCGCTACTTCATGCTGGAAGAGATCGACCAGCGCTGGATCGAGCACCTCAAGAACATGGAGGCCCTGCGCGAAGGCATCGGCCTGCGCGGCTACGGGCAGAAGGATCCCAAGCAGGAATACAAGAAGGAAGGCTTCGTCATCTTCGGCGAGATGATGGCCAGCATCAGCCGCAACCTGTGCCAGAAGCTGTTCCACATCCAGATCCGGCGCGAAGAGAGCGAGGCTGCGGCCCAGCAGATGGCCGACAAGCAGGCGAAGCGCCGGCCACGCGCCACCATCGAATCGGGCGGCGGTGCGGCCCAGGCGGCGGGCGCACAGGCGTCGGCCGAGCCGCAACCGGTGCGCAGGACTCAGCCCAAGGTGGGCCGGAACGATCCCTGTCCCTGCGGCAGCGGCAAGAAGTACAAGAAGTGCCACGGAGTCGCGGCGTAGCCACACCGCATTCAAACCTGCGCTGGGTTTTTTCCAACCCGGTGTAAACTCCCCGCATGATGCCAAAGGTCGGTGGTTTCGTTTGGTCAGCCGCTGTGCTCACTTCCCTGTCGTGGGCTGGCTGTGGATCGGATCAGCCCCTCTGTGCCCAGGTGGGTCAGCAGCTTCCCCTTGGCGACTCGCCTCTGGCGCTCACGCGGGACGCAGTGCTGGTGCGCGCGGGCGATGGATTCGTGCTGGCCGGGCTGGACGGGACCACGGTGCGATGGGGCCAGCTCAGCAGCAGCGGCGATATCAGCGGCGAGTCGGAGTTCGCCCTGCCCGAGCAGCCTGTGACCGCGGCGGGCGGGCAGTCGCTGGGCCCGCTCTTCGCTGTCACCAGCAAGACCGCGCCCGGCGATCAACTCGTGGTGGTGATGGGCGTGCTCCAGGCCGGCAGCACGGATCAGTACGAGGTGCACGCGTGGATCCACGATCCGGCGGCCGCGGTGCCACTCACCATGCAAGTCCTGGGCGTACAGGCCGCCGCTCCCACCTCGGGAACGGTTCGTTTGGTCGCGGGCAGCTCGCCGGACGGGACGCGGGCACTGGTCGCGTGGGGCGTGGAAGGCCCGCTTGCGCCGATCCAGTACCGGGTGCTCGGTGCCGACGGAGCATTGGTGGGTAGTCCAGCAACCATCTATGACGCCACCGACCCAAACAACATCGCAAAATGGAGCTGCCTCGATACCACGCAGAATGCTCCGGATCTGGCCATTACCTTGGTCGAGGCCCCCACCCAGGGGCATCCGGGCCAATCCGCTTGGCGCCGTTTCCAGATAGCCGATGACGGCTCCATCGGTGGGGGAGTTCAGATCGATCTTGACTCTCTTGAGGTGAGCGATGGCCGCATCGTCTCGACGCCCACTTCCGACGGCTATCTCCTGGCCTGGCAGAACAACACCACCAACGGCGGCACGTACTTCGCCAGTCTCACCCCACCTCCTTCCGACGCGGGCCCAGACGCTACCGACGAAGTGACCTCGCAGCTGGTGCTGGCCTCCGCGGCCTATGGCGGTTATCCGAACATGCCCAAGCTGGCCTGGGTTGCCCCTGCTGGGTACGATTTCACCATCGGACTGGTACGGTCACTGGGACCGGAGGTGGTGCGATTCGACGTCTTCGCAGACCCCATGGGAAGAGCGCTCTACTTGCCCAGCGTATCTGGAAACACGAGTCCGGTGTCTGCCTGGGTTGGTAGTGACGCTGTCTACGTCACCTACCTGGACATGCCAGGCTCATCTACTTACGGCGATGCTGCGGTTCCCTCGGGAAGTCAGCGTTACCTGGTCACGGTGCTGAGTCCCGCCGAGTTGCCATAGAACACCGCTGCGGTGCTCCACGAGCCACCCAGGGCGAACGATCGAGACACGAGCAAATGTGATCCCGCCGGGAAATAATCTTGGGCTAGGATCTGTTGACAATTCGTAGCCCGACATGCTGTTCCGCACTGCCCCATCCAAGCCCGATTTTGAACGCGAGGTGATGCCTCATCTGCGCCTTCTCTACGGCGTGGCCCTGCGCATGACCCGGGCCGAGGGTGACGCCGAGGATTTGGTCCAGGAAACCGTGCTGCGCGCCTACCGTTTCTGGGACAGCTTCGAAGCTGGCACCAACTGCAAGGCGTGGCTTCTGCGCATTCTCACCAATTCTTTCCGCAACCGCTACCGGGAGCGCGAGCGCGAACAGGAGATCCTGGACGAGGTGGAATCCTGCGACGCGCATCTCGGTCAGTTTCAGGGTCAGAACCCGCGCGACGCCGAAAGCGCGCTCTTCGGCCGGATGCTCTCGCGCGACGTCGAGAAGGCTCTGGCGGATTTGCCCGGCGAGTTCCGTTTGCCGGTCATCCTGGCCGACCTGGAGGACCTGTCATACAAGGAAATCGCCGACGTGATGGGGTGCCCGGCGGGAACGGTGATGAGCCGGCTGTATCGCGGGCGACGGCTGTTGCAGAAACGGCTTCATGACTACGCGGTCGAGTCGGGAATCATCCGCGGTCAGCAGGAGACGGCCGGGAAGGCCGAGGCGCAGGTGGTCGATCTGGAAGGTTTTCGCAAGATGAAACAGGAGGGCGGGTGATGGGGATGAACTGCTCGGAGGCGGACGCCATCATGTACGCGTTTGTCGACGGCGAACTGTCCGGGTCCGATCGGACGGCCTACGAGGCCCACCTGATGAGCTGTGACGCCTGCGCGCGCGCCACGCGCTTGCAGTCACGTTTCAAGGCGGCCCTGCGCGGGCATCTGCCGCGGCCGGAAGTTCCCGAGGGATTGCACCAGCGCCTGCACCGTGCGCTTGAGGCCGAGCCCACGGTGCGACGTCAGTGGCCCTGGCAGGCCTACCCGCGCATCTTCACCGTGGCCATCGCGGCGGCGGCGGCGGTGGTGCTGTTGGTGGCAAGCCCGCGGCGCAGTCCCTCGTCGCCCGTGCTCGAGCAGGCCCTGTCCACCTTCCATCACGACGTGCCGCTCGACGTGCTGTCACAGAGTTGCGCTGCGGTCACCGACTGGTTTCGCGGCAAGCTCGACTTCACCATGCCACCGCCAGCCGGCGCCGATCGGGCGCTCTGCCAGGGCGGCCGGCTGGTGAATGTGCGCGAGCGCTTTGCAGCCTATGTCGTCTATCAGGCTCCCGCCGGCCACCGTCTGGGTCTGATGGTGTTTCCGGCCGATGATGACCTGGCCTTTGGCCCACGCCGCCGGACCCTGGGTGGACGAGACGTGTACGTGGGCAGCAGCCGTGGCGTATCGACCGCCGCGTACCATGGACCGGACGGGCTGACCTACGTGTTCACGGCGGATCTCGACGAGGACGCGCTGGCCCACTGGGTTGAGACGGTGTACCTGCAGCGGCGATAGGCAATTCACATGGGAACCCTGGGAGGGTTCGCTCCGCCCTTCGGCCCCCCACGCCCACCCCCACCCCGCTCGCTGCGCTCGGCCTCGCCAAACCCTGCGATGGTGCGCCGCCGGCGAGGGCGCACGCGAAGCGCGCGGGGCGGGCAGGGTGGCGGGTCGTCCCGAAGTCCCCGAAGGGGGCGAAGCCGGCGGGCTCCCCACGCGGCTCATTGCGTCTCTGCTCAGACGCCGGTATGGTCTGACTTGGTGCCCGGGCCCATCCGTAGTAACGTCCCCTTACTCATGGCGACGAGAACGCTTCTTTGCGTAGAGCCGGATCAGGCCGCCCTGCAAGTCCTTTCTGCGACGCTGGCGCCCTACGGTTTCGAAATCACGAACATCACCAACGGCGACGAGGCGGTGGAATGGAGCCGGAAGAACCTTCCTGCCCTCATCATCGTCTCGGTCGAGCCCAAGAAGGTGGGCTATGCCATCTGCAACAAGCTCAAGCGCAGCGCGGAGCTGAAAAACATTCCACTCATCCTGACCTCATCGGACGAGGTGCCGGCCAAGTTCGAGCAGCACAAGACCTTCAAGCTGCGGGCCGACGAGTACATCTTCAAGCCCTTCGACGCCGACGAGCTTTGCCGCAAGGTGGACACGTTGCTGGGCTTGGGCGTGCCGGCTGCTTCCACGAGTGAGGAGATGTTGCTGAGTTCCGACCTGCTGTCGTCGGAGATTGCCATCGAGGCGGACGACATCGTCGACGAGTCGCACATTCCCACTCCGCCGCCAGCCGCGTCGCCCGCGGGTGGAGCGGTGGTGGAGATGGAGGCAGAGGCCAGTGACTCGTCCGCCCTTGGGTCCGGCCTGGACGCGATCTTCGACAAGGAAGCCCAGGCGGCTTTTGACGCCCTCGAGATTCACGAGCAGCCCACCGTGAGCCGGCCGAGTCCTGAGCAAAGCGACGAGAAGGCTGAACCCTGGGACGAACAGGCGGCCACGTCGGTGGTGCCGTCGGATCTGGTATCCGATCTGCTGGCGCCGGCCAGCGAGTCCGATCCGTCTAGCGGCGCGGGCACTGTGCGCATGATGCCGGGGATGGCGCCGCCTCTCGAACCGCCGGAGGACGTACCACAAGCCTCTTCACCTGAGCCGCAGGTCGATATCCCGCCCGGCGTGCTGCGCGAGTCAGACGCCGAGGCCGGTCCTCCGCCCGAGCCGGACGCGGTGAACGCCACCTCGGTTGAGACCCTTGCCTTGGGTGACGCCCCCGAGGGGCTGCTGGCCGACCTGCAGGAACGCATCCACAATCTGGAGAACGACAAGCGCCGCCTGCAGAGCGAACTGGAAGAGCTGAATGGACGCCTGCAGGCACAACCTTTCCACAAGGAGAGGGATCTGCTCGGTCTGCGCGAGACCATCAATCGTAAGGAGAAGGATCTGCTCGATCTTCGCGACGCGCTCGACGCAAGAGAGCGGCAGATGCTCGACCACAAGGACCGCATTCGCGAGCACGAACGCGCGCGCCGCGACCTCGAGGAGAAGATGCTCGCTATGGAAAAGAGCCTGGTCTACGCCAGCGAGCGCGTGACCGCTCTGAGCCAGGACAAGGATCGAGCCGTCGAGCGTGAACGTGCGCTCAAGGTGCGTCTCGACGACAGCCACCTCGAGCTGACCAAGGCGCAGGACGAGCTCGATTCTCTGCGCAAGCGTCTCGCGACCGCCGAGGATCGGTCGCGTGCCGAGGTCGAGAAGATCCGGCAGGACCTGGAAACCCACGTCTCGGACATGGAGCAGGTTCACCGGGCCGAGATTGCGCAGATGACCAACGAGCGCCAGGCGGCGGAGGCGGCTCGCGAGGAACAGTTTCGCACCGAGAAGGCGCGCATGGAGATGGACCGTGCGGCGGAGTTGGAGGCGCAGCAGCGACGCGCGGCCGATGAGACGGCGGCCCTGGAGGACCGCCACGACGTCGAGTTGACGCGTGTGCGGCGCGAGCAAGAGAAGGCCGTCGCCTCGCTCAAGGAAGAGTCGGCGGCCCAGCTTGCGGCCGAGCGCCTGGCCCATGAAGCGGCGCTGGAGGCCAAGGAGCGCGACCACAAGAACGAGATCCAGGCCCTGCGCCGCAGGCTGGAAGATGAGCTGGCAGGCGCGGAAGCGCGGCGCCAGCGCGAATTGGAAGAAGCGGCCGCGCGCCAGGCGGCCGAGTTGACCGCAGCCGACGAGCGCCGCCGGGGCGAGCTGCAGGCGCGCGATGAGGAGCACCACAACGCCGTCGCTGAGATGGATCGCCGGCATCTGGATGAGAAGACCGAGCTTTCCGAGCGCCACCGCGCGGAACTGGATCAGGCCGCGGCCCGGGCTGCGCGCGCCGAGGGTGAGTTGGCGGCGCGCGGGCAGGAGTTGGGTGAAGTCAGCCGGCGCGTGCTGCGCATGGAGGGCGAGCTTGACACCACACGCGCCGACTTGCGCGACCGCGAGGTCAAGCTGGCCCAGGCGCGCGATCGCGTCGCCGAGATGGAAACCAAGCTGGCTGATTTCGAGGACCAGATCCTGCGCGCCTACCAGAAACTGCGTAACGACGACAAGATCGTGGACAAGGCGAAGCGGGCCCTGGCCGTGGCGCTCACCCTGCTTGACGATCGGGGCGCGGCCGCGCCTGCGGCAACATCCTCGTCGTCTCCCACGCGCTCCCCCGACGAGGGGTAGCGCGATCTTGTGGCAGTAGCGTCGTTGGACGGGTTCAGGCGGTAGGCGCATGCGCGAGGTGACCGGCAACCTCAGCGGCCTGAAGCCCAGCGAGCTGAAGGCCCTGGAGCGCGTGCACCGACGCCGCGTGCCGCCGCACGAACTGGTGTCCGCCGAATTGGCCACGTTCATGTGCGGGCTGTCGCGCGAGATGGCGCGGCAGGTGGGCGTGCTCATCTCGCGCCGGGGCGACATCGAACACGTGGTGGTGGGCGATGCCTCGCGCATCATGCTGCCCGCGGTGGGACGCGTGCGCGCCGGTCACGGACGCTTCCGCGGCCTGCGCCTGGTGCACACCCATCTGCGCAACGAGGCCATCTCGCGCGACGATCTCGTCGACCTGGCCCTGCTGCGTCTGGACCTGGTGGCAGCGGTGGGTGTGACCCAGGACGGAAGGCCGGGCGATCTGCACATGGCGCACCTGATGCCTCCGCGCGAAGAGCGGTCACCGTGGACCGTGCTGGCGCCGGTGCCCTTTCACCGCGCGTCAGTCGATGTCGAGCAACTGGTGGGCGCGCTGGAGGAGGAATTCGACCGCGCCTTGCCCGCGACGCGCGCGACCCTGGGCGCGGAGCGTGCCGTGCTGGTCGTGATGGAGTCGCGCCAGACACGCGCTTCGGGCAGCACGGAGAGCCGAGTGCATGAGTTGCGCGAGCTGTGTCGGACCGCGGGGATCGCGGTCACCGACGTGGCGGTTCAGCGCCGACCCGAGCCTGACCCCAAGTACCTCATCGGTCGCGGCAAGCTGGAGGATGTTCTGGTGCGGGCCATGCAGTACGACGCCGGCCTGCTCATCTTCGACCCCGATCTGACGCCGGGACAGGCCCACGCCATCTCCGATTTCACCGATCTCAAGGTCATCGACCGCACCATCCTCATCCTAGACATTTTCGCCCAGCGGGCGCGTAGCCGCGACGCCAAGCTGCAGGTCGAACTGGCCCAGTTGCGCTACCGGCTGCCGCGCCTGCAGGAAGAGAACACCATGATGAGCCGCCTGGTGGGCGGCATTGGCGGCCGCGGCCCGGGCGAAACCAAGCTGGAGATTGGCCGCCGCCGCGCGCGCGAGCGCGTGCACCGGCTGGAGCACGACATCGACCAGACCCGCCGCCAGCGCGCCGGCCGCCGCGCCGAGCGTACCCGACGCGAAGTCCCCATCGTGGGCATCGTGGGCTACACCAACGCGGGCAAGTCCACCTTGCTCAATACCCTGACCGGCAGCGAGGTGCTGGTCGAAGACAAGCTCTTTGCCACGCTCGATCCCACCACGCGGCGGCTGCGTTTTCCGCGCGAGCGCGAGCTGATCCTGGCCGACACCGTGGGTTTCATCCGCGACTTGCCCAAGGACTTGGCGCAGGCCTTTCGCGCCACCCTGGAAGAACTGCAGGACGCGGACTTGCTCCTGCACGTCGTCGACAGCGCGGATGCAGACCGTGAGGCGCACATCGCGGCCGTGGAGCGCATCCTCAATGACCTCGACCTGGCCAGCACGCCCCGTTTGCTCGTCTACAACAAGATCGATCGCTTGACTCCTGACGAACGCGCCGGGCTCGCCGCCGACCGGCAGGCCATCACGTTGAGCGCGCGCGACGCCCAGACCACCCGACCCCTCCTCGCCGCCATCGAGGAGGTTTTTTGGCGGGAGGGCCGTATGGAACGCGGGACGCTGCAGGAGTAGGCAGGTCCGGGCTGCGGATCGCGGGCCGCGGGTCGCGAGGGCGTGGGCGAGAGCGAGTTCGTGGGCGGTACGCGGAAGACGGATCGCGTGCCGCGGGCCGCACACGCCGGCCGCACCCACGCTGTTCACTCACGCTACCACCCCCGCCCACGCGGGCCGACCTGCCATGGCCCGAGCGGCGGTCGCGCACGCGTGCCGCAAGAAGAGAGTGCGGCCGCCAGAATCGTGATACGTTGGCCAGACCAGCTCGGAACAAACCCTGGCAAATGGGCGAGAGTGCGCATGCCCAATCTCACACCTTCGGAAGAAGAGGTTCTGCGACGTTCCAGGTTTGATCGCAAGCTACTCGACCCCCTGGTCGAGGAGTTCAAGAACCAGAACGATAGAGTCGCGGCAATCGTCGGAGTCGCCCAGCTTGAGGACTCGCTCGGTGGACTCCTCGAACGCTTCTTTCTTCCGGATGGTGCGAAACCGCGGAAGCGCGACGATGATACGCTGCTCGGGCGAAATGGACCCCTTAGCACTTTCTCATCTCGTATCACAGCCGCGCGGCGACTCGGGCTACTCGGCCCGGCATTCGCTCGATCCTTGCACCTGATCCGCCGGATCCGTAACGACGCTGCTCATCAAGTCGGCGCGCTGAATTTGAATCGAAGCCCGTACCCCGAGCAAATCGCTCTACTGAATCGGCCTATCCCGTCCCCAACATTCTGGAGGCTTATGGTTGCGAAGTTTGGTCCAGATACCCCAGCCAATCAGTTTCGAGCAGTCATCGTGGTGTCCGCCAGTATTCTGCTTAGTGACTTGAACATAGTGTCCCGGGTTTCAATCCAACCCTTTCTGCGCGCGAGTTTTGAGGCGGCCCCAAAGCGCAGGACTCCACCAGATGGATCTGGGCCGAAACGTTCTTGAGGTACGACAGCGTATGAGCTTCCGACCATCAGGTGCGCCCGGGTCTTGATTTCGGGTCGGTTGTCTTCGCCTCTCAAACTCAAACCAGAGGCCTCAAGCAGGAACGCTACTTCAGTAGTGAAAGCTGTCGTGCTTTGCGGCGGCGCGGGGCTGAGCGAGAAGTGGCGAGCAAATCGGCTGGCAGGTCGTCGAGAAACGGACAGGGGCGATTCTCGACCGTACGTCCGGCCAGGGTGCGGCGATGCGCGGCAGTCAGTATCAGACGCTGCTGCGCGCGGGTCATGCCGACGTAAAGTAAACGGCGTTCCTCCTCCAGGTCGGCAGGCGGCAGCCAAGGCAGGCGCAGGGGAAGAAGGCCTTCTTCGCACCCGGCAATGAATACCAGCGGAAATTCCAGGCCCTTGCTCGCGTGCAGGGTCAGAAGCGCAACTTTCTGCGGGAGATGCTGCAGGTCAGTCTCGCGCGCCAGCACCATTTCTGACAAGAAGGCGGCCGCATCGGCGCCAAAGGGCACGGCGAAGGCCTGCAGCAGTTCGAGCGCACGCAGGCGGCGCGGGTCGGCTGCGGCGTCGGGGACCAGCGTGGCGAGCAAGTCTGCGACAGGGGCAGAATTCACATCTGCGGCCTTCTGATCAACATGGCGGCGCAGCTTGGCCAAGATATCCGCCACGTGCGGGCGCGCGGCAAAGGCGTCGTCGCCCCGGCGGTGGCAGGGAATCCCGCTCCGGTCGAGCGCCTCCTCGATGGCGTCGGCCTGGGCCGAAAGCCGCACCAACACCGCGATCTGATGGAAGGCCAGGCCTTGCCCGTCGGCGGCGCGGCCCGCGTCCATGGAAAGAAAGCTGGTGCCCGCAACCTGCGCCTCAATTTCGGCGGCGATGAACTCCGCCTCGGCGTGCTCGTCGGCAAGAACCTGGCGAATGACTCGGTTTCCGTGCGCTGCCAGCGGCTGCAGCGGGCGCGAGGCGCGCCCCGGCGTGCGTTCGATCACGGCGGTGGCAAGGCGCACGACCGGCGCGAGAGAACGGTAGTTGCGCGCGAGCGTGAACGTGCGAGCCCCGGGATAGTCGCTGGTGAAGTGGCCGAAATACGCCGGGGCGGAGCCGCGAAAGCCGTAGATCGCCTGATCCGGATCGCCGACCGCGCACAGATTCGTCGACGGGCCTGCGGGCGCCAGCAGACGCACCAATCGGTATTGGGCCGCATTGATGTCCTGATACTCGTCTACCAGCAGGTGACGGCAGCGACGACGTGCGAAAGCGAGAGCAACTTGATCCGTCTCCAGCACTCGGACCGCGCGAGCCACCAGATCGTCGAAGTCGACCGCGCCCGCGACGGCCAGCGCCTTTTCGTACGCGGCGTAGAACGCGGCCAACTCGGGCGCTGCGGCTTCTGGCGCGATCAGTGCGGCCTTGGCCGACGAGATGGCGCTCGCTGCCCGCGCCAGCGACGGTGCGCCCACGCCCGCCTCCGCGTGTACCTGCGCGAGCAGAGTTTGCCGGCCCGCCTCGTCGAGAATCGCGAAGTCGGGCGGCAAACCCGCCGCAGCGGCGTGCGCCCGCAGCAGATCGAGCCCCAGCGCGTGGAAGGTCTGCACCGAAGCGCCATCGGCGCGCGCGCCCAATAGCCTCGCGAGGCGCTCGCGCAACTCGCTAGCTGCCTTGCGCGTGAAGGTGATGGCCGTGATCTCGCCTGGCGTGGCGGCGCGGTCACGCAGCAGGCGCGCGATGCGTTCCACCAAAGTGCGCGTCTTGCCGGTGCCTGGGCCCGCCACGATGAGCAGCGGCCCCTCGCCATGGGCAATGGCTGCTTCCTGTTCGAGATTGGGACCGCCGGCAAAGTCCGTCGGAGTTTCTTCACTAGCCGGACGGCGCGCGGGCTCGGTCTTGGGCTTCTCGGCAGGCGCCACAGCCGTTCCACCAAAAGAGAAGGCTGTCTGCGCGAGCAGGCGAAGACGCTCTTCTTCATCGAACATGTGGACGACGCCGTACTCGCCGTCAAACCCAGCCTGTCGCCTGACCTCACCCGCGCGCATGCGGCGCAGGGCCTCGGCCAGCAGCGGCGGTCCCTCGCGGCCAACATCTTCCAAGGGCGCATCCCGGAGCACGGTCAGCTCGGGCCCGACTCGCGACACCAGTTGCTGCCAGGCGCTCGCCACGCGCTTGCTGCCCACTCCCACGCCCAGCACTTCGCCCAAGACCTCAGCCAGTGGCACCAGGCTGGCAAACGGCTTGGCGCCCTCGGGCCGAAACCCTCCGGGGCGGTCGGCGAGCGCTGCCACCCGGCCCAGCACACCGCCGGTGAGAGGCTTTCCGCAGCGTGGGCAGGTCTTGCCGCAGGCCGCGGCCTCGTCGGGCGTCATCACCACCTCGCACTTGCGATGGCCATCGGCGTGGTACTTGCCCTCTTCGGGAAAGAACTCGAGCGTGCCGAGAAAGCCGGCTCCACGATCGCGGAGCGCGTCGCGCATGGCAAAGTAGGTGAGATCGCAGTTGAACAGGTTGGCCTCGCGACCCAGCTTCTCGGGCGAATGGGCGTCGGAGCTGGAGACCAGCGCGTAGCGATCCAGCGCGGAGAGGCGCCAGTTCATGGCCGGGTCCGACGAGAGACCGGTTTCGACTGCGAAGATGTGGTCGGCGAGATCGGCGAAGCACTCGGAAATCGAATCGAAGCCCGACTGCGAGCCCAGGGCCGAAAACCAGGGCGTCCAGATGTGTGCGGGAATGAGAAAGGCGTCCGCCGAGGAAGCGAGCGTGATTTCCAACAGGTCGCGCGAATCGACGCCGAGGATGGGGCGTCCATCGGATTCGATGTTGCCGATGCGGGCCAAGTGCGACGACAGGCGCGCCGCGGACTCGAAGTCCGGCGCATAGATGAGATTGTGCACCTTGCGCACCCGATCGCCGCGGCTGTAGATGCTGCTCACCTCGACCGACAACATGAAACGCACCGGCGCGCGACAGGCCGCGGGAACGTCGGCGTCCACCGCCCGGGCCAATTCCGCGCGCAGGGCATAGAGACCACCGCCCGCGGGAACCAGCTTGTCGCGCAACTCGGCGAACCAGCGCGGATGGGTGAAGTCGCCGGTGGCGACCACGGCAATCCCTTTGCGCTGAGCCCAGCCATGGAGTTGCTCCAGGTTCAACTGCCTGCTGGTCGCCCGCGACAGATAGGAGTGGATATGCAGGTCAGCCACGAACCGCACGGCGGACCGAGTGTACCAAGCCGACGCCGGCTGGCCACCCCCCTGCCCGCACGCCCCCATACACCATCAAGGTTTCATGGGAGGTGCTACAATGGCCATCCGGGGGATTTTGCTTGTCCGCGCTCAAAGTCATCTGTCCAAAATGTGCAAGAGCTCAGGAAGTCGCCGACGAGATTCCGGCCGGCGGCACTGACCACGTCTGCGTCTACTGCCGCACGGTTTTCAAGGTCAGACCACCCACAAGTCGGCTGACTGACGACCTGCCGGCGGCGCGCGAAGCCGTCCCGCGTCCAGGCGATTTGCCGGTTTCGCGCGACGCAATCCCGCGTCCGGG
>Ga0187862_10000514_pt1 | contig 44483 bp, 41 predicted proteins | sample June2016WEW_10_1_FD_133003 | JGI IMG/M metagenome (GOLD analysis project Ga0187862, IMG submission 133003) | Peatland microbial communities from SPRUCE experiment site at the Marcell Experimental Forest, Minnesota, USA - June2016WEW_10_150 | ecosystem: Environmental > Terrestrial > Soil >... | reverse complement strand
TCTCCAGTCCAACTCCCGCCTCCGAATCCAAGCTCACGCTCAAATCCAGAGTAGAAGTTTGCTGTGCCCAGGGTGGACCAAAACAAACCGCCGAAGTGGACCACGTTAGAATGCCAAAATCAGCATGGCCGTTTGAGTCGTTTGGAGTTTACGAAGATCACTGGCGAACTGAAAAGGTCGCGGTGATTCGTTGAGATCATCGCACGTGCTTGGAACCGGTTTTCCAACTGGCGGTATACCCTGCGCTCGCGAGTAACTACATCGATCGAACACCCGCGAGGCAAGCTAGGGAAGTTACGCTGGAAGGACCGAAACTGCTGCAGCCAGCGCGACTGACCAGGCTGCAAGATCCATCGCCGCTCATTGCGTAGGATCTATGGCTTATGTACCGCTCACGAAATAACCGGTTTTGCCGCGACGCAGCCGGTGATCACTTCGTCGGGCGGGTACGGCGTGTGCCGCCCCCGCCTGCCAAGTCACTGGCCGGGTGCACCGCAGCCGCGACGGCCTTCAGCTAATTGTCGACTTCGAAATAGTACCGGTCACCATTCGAATTGGATGTGGGTGCGACGCGCGGAGTAGTCCACGTAAGGCTCTATACGCAAAGTCTTGATCACAGCCGGCGTCTCGGTGTAAGCGAGTAATACGGTCAGTAGATTCGGCTGAGTGTCCATGCGAAGATAGGGCTCCGGAAGGTAGAACTCCATTTGAGGCCCTACGGTGACTGAACGACCGACGAATCTTCCATTCAGGTAAATCAACGCGTCGCGGTCAGCTTCGAAAATGAGTTTCCAGGGGACTGACCAGCCCCCGACTTTCGTTAGCGCAAACTCGGCACGACACCAAGTGAACGCGGGTGCAAGGTCTTGAGTAGGGGATGCTGCTCCGAGTGTGGCCGTGTTCCATGCGCCAAAGGAAAAATCCGGGTCAACCTCACGGCCTCGCATCGATGCGGGAAAGGTTTGGATCTGCCAACTCTCGACTTTCGTTGAGGTCTCCGGGTCGCCGCTCAAACGAACGGAACTGACTCCCTTGAGCTCACTCATTTGAACTTCGTCGCCAAATTCGGTGCTTCCGAAGAGCTCATAAGAAATCTCTACCGTGTTGTCACCAGGAGTTAAATAGGGGGAAGGTGAAAACTCCATAAACTTATCCGGGTTGGAGGCCTCGGGGACATACTTTCCATTCAAGAACACTTTCTTCCCGTCGTCTGTAAAAGTCGAGATATACATCTTAGATTCGTTGTTGAATTTCAGATGCGCCTTATACTTGACGTACCCATAAGGAATTGGGCCGATATCTTCCAGAACGCGTGCGGGACTAGTGATCCAGTTGCCTAGCTTAGTGTCAAAGTGCTCCACAGAAGTTTGGACGGCCTTGATCTCGACAGCTTTGGCAGGAAGCGCTGGAGTTACAATCTGGACACTGGCGCTTCGCCACTGCCGGTCATATCCGACTTCTTTTGAGACTCCATCAATACGACACGTAGCGGGCTGCGAGGGCAACAGTACCGTGAGGGAGTGGTCGCCCGGAAGAAAATCCAAGTCGACCCATATCTTCCTCTTTTCGGAGCCGGTTGCGACAAGCAGATAAGCATCCGTGATGAAAGGGATGGCGATGGATTCCGAACCGCTCGCGCCCGGAACACTGCTCCCTGGAAACTCTTCCACCCACGTGCGAAGAGCTATATGGCGTGGCAGAGCGACAATCTGGAGGTGATTGTTCAACAAAAGAAAACTTTCTCTTTCCGCGATGCGCAAGCCCACTACCACAGAACGATTGTCTGCGTCCCACGATTGGTAAAGCGTCTCCCCGATGACGTGGGGCCCTTCCTTGGCCCCCAAGGCAAGTTCCACGAGGCTGCCTGGTTCGTCGTAAATCACCAAAAAGCTGCGATCATGACTCATCCCTTGGGCCAGGAGCTCAGCCGTGGAGTAAAGCAGACGACCTCCAACCACGGGAATCTGAACAGGAAGGATTTTCATCGCCCGGGGCCCCATGAGCAAATCGCCTTCGCGAGGGACACTGAAGTTCCCGGAGCCAGCGGGATCGCGGAACTTCAATTTGAAATGGTGTTGGGATTCGGTATTGGTGCGCACAAAAACAAAACCGCTTTCGCCGCTTGTCCGTTCTGAAACGGTCATGTCCGCACTGGTAGAGTGACAGGCATTTTCCAGGACTTGCGATCGAGTCAGCATTTTTCCGAACATTCCCAGAAAAGCGCCGATGCCGCGGAGTTCGTAATACTTATCCCACAAGCCGCCCCACTCGCGGATGGGGGCGGCAAAGTCATAGGTCGTGGTCACGCCCTTGGCTGCCCAATCGAAGTTTGTACCTCCGAAGCCCAGGTAGTAATTGAAGTAAGTTGCCCCTTGCTCGATGACCGTCTTAGTAAACGCGTTGGTTTGCGCCGCCTCGACGCCTTCCTCATCCTCCGACAACTTACCGCCAACCTTGCTGTAATAACCCGTTCCGAGCTCCGCAATTGCAAGCAGGCAATCGGGCTGCTCCTTCCGCTGCCTTCGAATGCTCGCCAAAACGGCCCGGTCCGACTGACTTACCTTGTCCTCCAAAGTAGCTCCGGGAGGCAAAATTTGCAGTTCCCGGTCAACTAGGAAGCTCCACCGCGGATAAAAATCGCAGGTGTCCATGAGGCGGACCATGTCCGGGTCGGTGCGATCGCGGACCACACTGGCCACATTCGTGGTGAGGGGCACCTCGATTCCCGCGTCCCACGCGGTCCGCGCCAGGAATCGGATGTACTCACGCTGCTCAATTTCCGAGAAGTTCGTGAAATCCAGTTCGTTCTCAATCTGCATCATGACGACCGGACCGCCCTGGGTGATCTGGTTTTTGCGAATGATCGGCAGTACATGGTCGTACCAGTACTTGGAGATCTTTAAGCTTTCGTGGTGCATACTGCGCACGGGAAATCGTCTGGCAATGATCCAATAAGGAAACCCGCCACGCTCAAACTCCGCGTCAACGTACGGACCGGGCCGGAGCATGACATAGAACCCGCTCTCCTTGGCAAGCTTGAGAAATTCTTCCAGTTCGGTGAAATCGAAATGGCCCTCTTGCCGCTCGTGATAGTTCCAGAACACGTAGGCGTCAACGGCATTAAAGCCTGCCTGGCGCGCTTTGCGGAAGCGGTCGCCCCAAAGTTCGCGCGGACAGCGGGGGTACGGACATTCGAGGCTATAGAGAAAGGTGTCGACGCCATTGATCGTGAAGCAGTGCGAATCGTAGCGGATGATGTCCGGTTTCGAGAAATGCTTGGGGTTAGAATCGTCAGTGGGCATGAACAGGGCCCACGCTTTATTCCGAAAAATGGCAGCCGCCGCCGGCAAACCAAGGGAGGTGTACAAGAAACTACGGCGTGAAGATTTCATTTGGAAGTAACCCCGCGCTGGACGTTTTTTCAAACTCGATGTTTTGTTACAAAATGGTAGAGGCGGATGCCCCTTAGGACATCCGCCGCGTTAAGACCTACCTTTGCGAGAACTAAAAAATGATCTTCGCTGCGAGTTGCATGTTGAACGGCTCTCCTGGGCCAATGCCAGGACCGCCGAAAAAATCGCCTAAGGTGTCGGTTACATAACCGCTAGACCCCACTGATCCTTCTCCAGTTGCCAGGTTTTTCCGGTTAAAGAGGTTAAACATCTCAGCCCGAAGCTGCAGTTTGAACCGCTCCGTGATGGGAATGTTCTTGAACACCGAAAGGTCTACATCCGCAAAACCAGGACCGTAAAACTTGTTCCGGGAAAGGTTACCGTTCGGATTGTCGGGCAGGCATGTTGGCGAAGGCACACAAAACGCAGCCGGGTTGACCCACGGCTCGCCAGGCGGGCTAGATAATGGGCTAAAGGTACGCGAAATACCTGCAAATGGATCGGAGATCAAGTTCAATCCCGGGCGCTGGTTGCCAGAGGCGCCAGTACCAGGAAAGTTAAAGGGTTGCCCCGTGTGGAGCGAGACCAATCCACTTACCTGCCAGCCATGGGTAAGGATCTTTGGGCCATGCGACGACCCCGGAACGTCGTAAGTCCAATAAGCGGTGAAGTTTTGGCGCGTGTCGTAATCGCCATTCCCGTACTCTTGTTTCAGGTTGAAGCTGTCCAGAGGTAGAACGCCACGAAACTCAGACGCTTCATCAAGTGCATGAGACCATGTGTAACCGAACTGAGAAGTCACCCCTCGCCAGGATCGAATCTTAAAAATGCTTTGCAGAGCGTTATAGTTTGAATTTATATCGTCATCGAGTTGGTTGATAGAGCCGGCATTCGGATATGGGCAGCCACTCGGGCAAGAATAGGTTCCATTTTGATTAATGTTCTGCGTCATTGCCATCTTGCGTCCCAGGTTGCCGACATAGCCCACTTGCAGGACGGCAGAATTACCGAGGGTCTTCTCCACCTGTAAGTTGTAGTTGTAGAAGTAAGGTGTACGGAAGTTCTGGCTGACGGAAAAGACGTTGTACATGTTGGCCCCGGTCGCCGGGTTTGGAACACCGCAACTCGGATCGATATTGTAATTCAAACTTGGACAAGTAACGACTCCCGGAAAGACTGACTGGCCGCCTTGCTGAACCGTCTGCCAATTATAATTATTCTCGCCATAGCCATCGACCGGATGCGGGCCTGACGGGTTGTTTTGCAAACCGTTGGCAGCGGCATTGGGGGGAGAATTATCGAGGAACGGACTTATACTGGTTGTCTCATAAAAGACGCCGACTCCGCCTCGCACCACCAGATCGCCCTTCCCGTTCAGCTGATAGGCAAAACCAAATCGCGGTGCGAAGTTGTGCTTGTCCGACGGGTAGATGGAACCGATGCCGTTTCCCTGAATCGGAAGGCCGCGGCCCGGAACAAAGACTGCGAGGTCCTTGTTGCCGTTATGCAGCGGCCCTGCGTACTCGTAGCGGAGGCCGAAATTCAGGTTCAGTTTGCGAGTCAGTTGCCAGGCATCCTGCCCGAAGAAATCGAACGAGTTGACTCTGACCTTTCGTTCCGCGTTTCCTACATTGATCGTGGACGTGCTCACATCGCCGGCAAGGAAGTCGGCAAGAGCTGTGGTATCGGCGCACGTAACGTCGTTGGCAGCGCACATCCCCGCCCAGGGCCCCTGCGTCCCGTCAAATGTGAAGTGCCCCAGCGAGTTGCGGAAATAGGATTCGTCCACCCGACCTTGTCGTACTTCACCGCCAAAACGGATTTGATGTTTGCCGGTAATGTAGGAAACATTGTCAGTCAAGTGGCCCGTGCTGTCGATCCGTCCCCGCGGAGCGGTAACTCCCACCTGATCGAAACCGGAAATCGCTATATTCGGGGCCCCTTGAATAGGCTGTCCGTTAATGACCGCGTCTGGGCTAAGATACAAACCCAGCGCCTTGCTATTGAAGTTAGTGTTAGCATCGTGGAATACCTGATTGAAATAGCTGACTCCGAACAGTAACTGGTTGCTCAACTTTTGCGTGAACTGCGAGTTCAACACCACCGAGTAATTCTCAACGTGGATCGGAGCTTGTTCGAAGTACCATCCTAAGTTCGAACTTGCCGTTAGAAGCACCAAAGCGGCCCCGGGCGGCTGCGTCTGAGTGCCTTCTCCGACAAACCCATGCATCGAAAGATGGTGCTTATCGTTGAAGTTGTGGTCCAGCTTCAAAACCCCATTGTAACTATGCCCAGTCGCCGGGACCCTGGCGAAATAATTACCTGGCGTAGCCGGCAGATTGTTAATCGAACTTGGCCAAAGCGTGGAAAGAAGCGTCTGCGAAACCGCACTGGGCGCGACGGGCGCGTAGCTTCCGTACGCGCTACCCGCGTTGTTGAGCAGCGCAGTGGCGTTAGTAACCCACGCCGTGGACGGTTCCGTGGACACGCCCGTGAGCCCAAGAATGTACTCCTGTTTCTCAAAACCGAGAAAAAAGAATGTCTTATTCTTGATAATGGGGCCGCCCACCGTGAAGCCATAGTTTTGATTGCGCAGTGGCGGCGCTTTCGGGAATTCGGCCGTCGGTACAAAGAACGGCGAGTGCGCTGCATAGAACTCATTGCGGTTGTAGTAGTACGCGCTGCCGTGCAAGCCATTGGTGCCGGATTTGAGAACTACGTTGAGCGTGCCCCCGGCATTGCGCCCGGTCTCCGCGTTGGACTGCGTCTGCGATGAGAATTCATCCATCGCGTCGATCGGCATCACGACACCAGCAATTCCGGCAACGCCGCCCTGGTTGATTGCCGGCAGGTTGTACCAGAAATCGTTGTTGTCTGTTCCGTCCACCTGCCAGTTCATCTGATTCTGGCGAGTTCCATTGAGGCTACCACCCCCGTTGATCGAATAACCTCCGTAGCCGGGTGAGATCGCAATCAATTGCGAAAAGTCCCGGCCGTTCAACGGCATGTTCTGTACCGACTCTTCCGGGATGGTGGCACTCTGAGTCATGGTCGTGGTATCGACGCTGAGCGCGGCGGCCGAAACCTGCAGCGATGTAGTCTCCTGGGAGAGGGAAAGTGCAACCCGTAAGGTGTAGATGGACCCTGCGGTTACAGGGACGTTATTTGCAACATAGGTTGCGAATCCAGCAGACACCACGGTGATTTTGTAGGCACCGAGGGGAAGCTCTTGCAGGGAGAACTCACCGCCACTCGTTGTGACCGTGTTGTGCTTGACATTGGTTGCAATTTCCGTCGCTTCTACTCCGGCGTTCGAAACAACCGCTCCGGACGGATCCGTCACTATACCGTTGATGGCACCACGGAATGTTTGTGCATTCGCGATTACAACGACAGACAACACGAAAAACAGTGCTAGAACCTTGCGCTTCATATTTCACCTCTGTGATTCGGATAAATACGAACAGCTCTTCCCGTTATGTCTTCGACGCTTTCGGACAACAGAAAACAAAACTCTAGCAAAAGGGGGCACAAGCCGCGGTGCTTTTCGTCACGCGAGAATGTGATACTCTCCTTTGCAGCAATCAGACCCCGCCAGCTGTACCAGCAGGCGCCGAATACTGGTCGAGCGGCGGTGTCAGTTCGCACTGCTAAGGTTCGAACTCGGGCCACAACTGGCTGAGCCTCCCAGGATCGGAAACCCACTGGATGGCCCCGGGGGCGCAATGCAGATATTCGTAGATGGGGACCCCGGAGGAGAGGCCGAGTTCCGTATATGTTCTCGCCTTCCTCGGTTGCAGTTTCGAAGCCGAGTAGTTTGGATTGGCCTGCCACCTGATCTCACCGCTGGCGTCGATCAAAGGAAACCATGCCAGCCCGCGGTGCGCACACATCTGCATATAGTCGAAGCCATATTGGCGGTCACACCACGCGCCAAAGATCAACCTGGAATTCGGATCGGCATTCACCACGAAATGTGCCCAGTCGGGGGGGATCACCACCTGGTCACGCGCTCCGGCTTCAACGGCTACGCATCGGCCGGGATCGTCTCCCGACTTCTCCTGTCCGTAAACAATGGCGCGGCCTTCCCAGATTTCGAATAGTTCCGGCGCTCGCCATCCCGAATGCGGGGAGATCGCATGAACGTGCCCTTGGCTCCGCACCGGCTCATCTCCGAGCCTTCCGCTGGCGTACATGACAATGCCGAAGAGCAACATCCGGCTTTTAAGCTCCTCGAGGTCACCCACCCGTCCGACATCCATTGCGATTGCATAGACTGGATCGGGTCCGCTGCAATTCGGGTCGCGGAGACTGCCTCGGATGGCATCGAGCCTGCGATATTCCGGGCTCGGCCCGAATACTCCCTCCCCATAACCAAAATCCATACGGCTGGTGTCAAAACGAATTTGCAGGCCAGAGTCGAACCGAAGTTTAGAGGGCGATTCTGGAGGCTCCGCGAAAGTCAATTCTCGCTCCTTATCAGAGACGGTTTTCCGTTGACACGGAGCAGCCGCGCACCAAAGCCGAATTGGCGAATTGCATCGTAATCGTGGCCAGCATCGCTGGGCCAGCAGGCGACAAGCCGCAACGGTTCTTGGCCGGTATTCGCAACCCGGTGCGCCACGTTGGGAGGAATGAAATGCAGGCTTCCAGCAGACATCGCCTCCATCCACGTCTTTCGGGTTTCGTCCATCAAAATGAGGGCACCTTCGCCCTTGATGAGGCTATAGAACTCAGTCCGGTTGCGCTTCCGGTGAAAGTGCCCGTGCGTCATGAAGTATTCAGAGTTCACTTGACCGGGCTCTATTACCATGGTTCCCCAAAATTGCGCTCCCTCGGTACCTTCTGGCACTGGACGCCATGCCTGTACTCGATACACCACGGTGTTTTGGTCCATCGTCCGCCCGGTGTCCTCGTTCAGGAATATCCCCTCCAGTTGGCCCAGTGTCTTCACGGTCTCGCGGACCTCTGCATTGGGCAACAGCAGCCCTTTCTTCCAATCCATTCTCATGATGCGCCCGACTTCGAGATTCGTGACCTGCTCCTTGTTCATCCCCGATCTCTTACGTCGTTGGCAGTGACTGTTGCACAACCACCGGCCGATAAAGGTTCATATTGTTGGTGACATTGCTGGCCTGTGTCGAGTTGCAGGCGTACGTAAAAACAAGGTGTCCTGCTGACTCAAGTTCCGTGTGCTCCTTGGCGGCATAACAGAAAACATTGAGAGTGTAATTTCTTTTCCTCTTTCTGTTCGGATCATCAAGGAATAAATGTTTTGCTCGCAGCTTAGAACAGACCGATGCTAGTCCTGCTCTTTGAGACAAGTCAACCATTTTTTCTTGTGTTTATTCTTTAAATGATCCTAATTGCTTACGTTTTACGTGTAAAAACAACTATAATCGGAGGCTTCACCCTCCATCGCGGAGCCAAAAACGCTCGCAAATTATTGAAGCTTAATTGTTTAGGAGGATGTTGAGCCTTGGGTAGAACCGCTCTGCAAGCTGCGCGCTCGCACACAAGACTTTTTTCAGTGCCAGAACGCGGACTCTGGTTTCAACATGCTCGCAGAATCCAAGCGCACGGAGATTGGAAACCGCGACTCCCGCAGCGCCAGAAACAGGGCACCCCTTCGAAAAATTTCCGGCGACTGAATTGCCTCACTATTTGCTCCAGGACTCCTGAATTTGTTCGAGCGTCCGGCCCTTCGTTTCTGGAACCGCCTTCCACACGTAAAGGAAGCAAACCAACGAGAGTGCTCCGAAAACCGCAAACGTCCCCCAGAGTTTCAGCACATTGACCAGGCTGAGAAAAGTGAAGGTCACTAGCAAAGCGCCTAACCAAATGGTGGAGGTTGCGATCGAAGCTGCTCGGCCTCTCACCTTCGTGGGAAAGATCTCAGAGATGATGAGCCAGGGACCGGGCCCCATACCAAAGGCAAAAAACGCAACGTAGAAAAGGATACTGACCAGCATCAGAGCTGCCGGCGCACCATGAATGTTCAGGCCAATTACGAGACAACACAGCGCAACCGCCATTCCTCCGCTCGCTGTCATCAGAATCACGCGGCGCCCCCAGCGGTCCAGAAACACCATCGCCACGATCGTTGAGAGCAGGTTCACGATCCCGATGATCACATTGGAAGCCAGCGCCATTCCAGTCGAATGGCCGGGGAAATGTTCGCGGATGATGACGGAGCCGTAGTACAGCACGGCATTCACTCCCGTCACCTGCGAGAACAGCGCCAGCAACATTCCCACCGCCAGCCGCTTGCGCATGTCTCCAGAGAACACCTCGCTCCACGAACCTTGTTCGTCAGCCGTTGAGGACCCGATAGTCCGGATCTCCTCGGCGGCGGCCTTTTCTCCAACAAGCCGTGACAAAATTCGCATCGCATCGCTTATCCGGCCTCGGCCGATCAGCCAGCGTGGACTCTCCGGAATCGCAAATAGTCCACCGAAAAAGATCACAGACGGCACCACCGCAACCCCTAACATCCATCGCCAACTGTTCTCTCCCAGACCCGAGAGCCCCCAAGCGGCGAGGTAGGCTGTGAGGATTCCGATCACGATCCCCAACTGGTTCAACGACACGAGTGCACCACGATGTCTCGAAGGAGAAATTTCCGCGATGTACACGGGAGTAAGCACCGACGCCAGCCCGATAGCCAGTCCGCCCAGAAGACGCGCCCCGGAGAAAAGGACCCCCGTGCTCGCCTCCGCCGCCATCAAGGGCGAAACCGTAAACAACACCGCTGAAAACATCAGCGACTTCTTCCGCCCATATCGATCGCCGACGATGCTGGCACCGGCCGCACCGAGGAGTGCACCTACCAGGATAGCGCTGGCCGCAATCTCGGCTTCAAGATCCGAAGCTGCGAACTGCCGACGCAGAAACAGCAACACTCCATTGATGACTGCGGTGTTGTAACCGAAGAGGACCCCTGAGATCGCGGTGATCGTTGACAACAGGATTACGTAACCTAAAGATTGTCCACTAGACTCGACAATCTCTGACTCGCCACGCACGGCCGGTGTATCCATACGCACTCCTGGGAATGTCACGTCTCCTGCATTTCACGCAATAAGACTCTTGCCAAAGAAACGAGCCGTTTTCGGCAGCCTATGGGCTAATTTCCTCGCACGGATGCTTTGATTGTTGCGCACCTTTTTCCCTCGGATTCCCCGCTGGGCCGAATCGTGTACGCGCCGGCTGCGGCAGGAACAATAAAGGTTTCCGCATAGTGCACCACCAGCGGATCAAATACTCCGGTCGGACTCTCCACCGTGGCTTCTCTTCCTTCGACCAGGTTCAACACATTCACCGTGCCTTGAGCATCGTGTGGGTTAATCTTTGTGAACCATCGCCGGCGAGTCTCGATAAATTCGAGTTCGTGCAGTCCCGTTCGCTCTTCTGTCCATCCATCGTGCTTGCTGAGAAGTTCGATCCGGTTGATCAGGCCTCGTTTCACCCAATCGGTATCACGTTCCCAGGCGATGTTTGCGATTCCATGATCGAGGTGAATCGGCCGAGGCAGGCCATTCAGTCCTAGACGGTCCCAATCCCACAGCTTGAAGGTGAAGATGTAGGGCGTAGCGCTGATCTCAAGCACCATACTGTTCTTGCCTGAGCAGTGAATCGTGCCGGCGGGAATCAGAAAATGATCATGTTTCCGCGCGGGGAATTGGTTGACATACTTCTCGGCGGGAAATGAAGGGCCGCCAGCTTGTGCCGCCCGCAAGTCTCGCACCATGGCATCCCGATCAACTCCCGTTTTTACTCCCAGGTATACACTGCCATCTTCACCCGCATCCAGCAGGTAATAACTTTCATCTTGCGTGTAGGCCATGCCGAAGTGCTCACGAATGTACTCTGTCCGCGGATGCACCTGTAACGAGAGATTGCCGCCGCCCATGGTGTCGAGAAAGTCAAAGCGAATGGGAAACTCGGCGCCAAATCGCGAGTGAATGAACCCCCCCAGCAGTTCCCGAGGCTGAAAAAATGTGAGATCGATGGCCGGCAGTTCAACCTGAACGCCGCCGAAGCCGAGAAGCAGGCTGTTCTCCTCGGGAACGCAATCGAAACACCAGGCGTGATTCGGGGCGTCGTGAGGAAGGTCGCAAACTTCTTCCATCCAGTGCCCTCCCCAAGGCCCGGGATCAAAGTAGGGGACTATGCGGAAGGGAGTGTGCCCGGTTTTTTTCAGTCCTGCCCGCACCGCCCGCCCGGTCACCATCTTCGGCGTCGAGCGGTTCGTGTCTAGAAAAAAGTCGATCTCAGTCAGAAGTTCTTTCTTGTGACGATCCGCAGCACGCCAATCTACGAAGAAGGCCCGCTTATATTTCAGGCCGGGACTCTCGTTGAAATTCTCGCTTCCCAGATTTGCGATCTGGTTGCGGCGCTGGCGCCCTTGAATTACCCATCGGGCCATATCGGCATAGACCAGGAGATCCGGTCCAGGACTAACCAGCGAGGCACCAACACCGACGACAAGCAGCAAGCCCTCCCCCCAGTTTGCGGATTTGTCACGCGCCGCAAGCAGTTTTGACGGCTCGAAGAACTCGTCCAGCCCGATCTCACTCATCCGCGCAAAAACCGGGTCGTCCCCCAAGATGCTTTCCAGCATCTGGTCGATCTCTCTCGGCGCTTTGAGAAGGTCGGGAGTATAGATCACCTCCGCCAGATGCAACCCCTGCTCCAAGGCCACTCTGATCGAATGTTCAAACGCGCCCGGGTAGCAGTCGACGCAAACTACACAGGAGCTCTTGGCGGTCACTGATTTCAATCGATCCGCGATGGCCTGCCAACCCAGCCAGGTTTCTGAAGAAGAGCTGTCAACATGGACGCAGGGGAATTTATCGTAATTCGAGTGTCGTGGGGTCACTGGGCAGACTCAACCTGCAATTCTGAGTGTTGTTCCAGGACATTCGCCTGCGCCAATGCTGTTCGCCGTTGACGCCTCTTGAGCGCGAAAGCACTTGAGTGCGGCCGCCGAAGTTTCGGGATTGTCGTCATTGTTGCATTTTTCACTTTCGTTTTAGCTATAATCGTAAGTGCAAAGTATCCTTATTGGCATTTTGTGTCAAGAGTTGATTGTCTGGCGTCTGATTCGAAAGAGAAATTTCATCTTGGGCTCCGAGTTGAACCCGTAAAAGGATACGATCATATCGCGAAGCATTCTTGGCTTCGTGGAACGGATCTTATGATCAATCAAAGCCGAACTCACAGACGGTCAGTGGCCGGTAACTGTAATTCGTCGAGGGACACCGCAGACAGCCCAGACAGGCAACAGGCAAGGTTCACGGCGATTCTCACGGCGCTGCAGAAATCCGGTTCGGTCTCGGTCGAGGAACTCAGCAAGGGGCTCCTGGTTTCCCAAGTCACGGTTCGACGCGATCTCGATATGCTTGAAACACAAGGACGGCTGCGCAGAACCCACGGAGGCGCAGTGTCCATCGAACCTTTCTTCTACGAACCATTCCGCAATGATCGTTCCTTTCAGGCGCAGGTGGAAAAATTCGCCGAAGAAAAACGTAGAATCGGCCGAGCCGCGGCCGGACTCATCAAAAAGGGGGACATCGTCGCGCTGACCCCCGGAACCACGACTACAGAAGTCGTTCGCGGACTTCCTCTGAACCACGACATCACGGTCGTCACCAGCACCGTCAACGTCGCCATGGAACTTTCCAAGCGCAAGGATCTGAACGTCTATGTCACAGGTGGTCACCTGCATGGAGACTGGTTTTCCCTGGTAGGACCGACCGCCGCACAGAGTCTTTCTCGCGTGATAATTCATGTCCTGTTTATTGGCGCCGACGGGATTGACGCGAAATCTGGCGTCAGTTGCTACGATCCGGAAGAAGCCCAACTGAACGCAGCGATGGTGAAGCATGCGCGCAAGAAGGTAGCAGTCGTCGATCACAGCAAGTTCGGAATCGTGGCGGGTTGGCGTATCTCTTCGACCCATGAACTCGACGTTCTGGTCACCGATTCCGCTGCCACCGACGAGATGGTCGCACCTTTTGAAGAGGCCGAGATTGAAGTCATACGTGTTTGAAGTCAGAGACCGCTGCCACTCCGAGACTCTCTTACTGCGGTCCTTTGCACCCAGATTGAAGCGAGTCTTCCTTGTGCCACTCTTCCTGCTGGCAACGCTTTTCGGACAGGTTTCACCTGCCCCAAACACCAGCGACCTGAGGAGCCGGCGTCCTCTCCCAGAGTTCAGCTACTCCCACGGATGGCTTGGAACCGACGACGCCTATTCGATTCCTTTGTCGGCAGAAAAGAGCGTGTGGCTCTTCGGCGACACGTTCGTCGGAGGCGAAAATACCGAGCTTCGAAGTCAAGCCAAGACGATGGTTCGCAACAGCGTCGGAATTTCAGTCTGCAGACCGAACGCAAATTGCTCCATGCGATATTTTTGGACCCGACCCCGCGCTCCCAAACCGCGTTCGTTTTTCGACACCGAAACAGATGTTCTCTGGTATTGGCCCATGGATGGTTTTCTGGAGGGTAATCGGTGCGAATCTGACATTGTTCGACGGTGTAAGAATCCAGCCGCGACTCAAGGACTTTGATGCCAATGCGCGTCTGGTGAACCTTCGCTACCAGGGAAAGAACTATTCGATTTCTGGGCGCGGCGCCGCCGTTGTACGCTGATTTCCTAACTTAGCCAATCGGAGTTTCTTCGTGAAGGCACTCGCTGTTGATATCGGGGGTACGCACGCCAACTGCGGCTTGGTAGAGAACGAAGACATTCTGGCACATGAAAGCATCGATGTCGCCAGCTCCACGGATATTCGTGCCGTGTTACCGCGAATTGCGGAAGTTTTTTACAAGTTAATGAAAGGTCAGTCTCTCTCTCCTGACAGCTTTCAGGGTATCGCCGTGGGATTCCCCGGTTTGGTTGATGCCCGCATCGGGCGAGTGGTGTCGACCAACAAGAAGTATGACGATGCCCCGGAAGTAGATTTTTGCGCCTGGGGTCGCGAAGCACTCGGACTTTCATTGCGTATCGAGAATGACGCGCGAATGGCTCTGCTGGGAGAGTCATACGCAGGAGCGGCCCGCGGGTTTGGCGATGTGGTCATGATGACGTTGGGCACCGGTATCGGCGGTGTCGCCATGATCGAAGGCAAGTTGCTGAGGGGTAAGCACGCCCAAGCCGGTTGCTTGGGCGGGCACATTCCCGTTTTGTTCAACGGTCGTCCATGTACGTGCGGAGGGATCGGGTGCGCAGAAGCTGAAGCTTCCGGCTGGTCGCTTCCCGGAATCGTAAAGGATTTCCCCGGATCGTCAGAGAGCAGTCTCTCCAAGTATTCGCAGGTGGGCTTCAAGCAACTGTTTGAGGAAGCACAGTATGGGGACAAAGCTGCGCTGGCCATCCGTAATCGATGCCTCAACGTTTGGGCCGCGGATGCGGTCGCGATGGTGCACGCCTACGATCCGGAAGTCATCGTCATTGGCGGCGGAGTTATGGAAAGTGCAAACATCATCATTCCGTATGTCGAATCTCACGTACACAAGTATGCGTGGACGCCATGGGGAAAAGTGCGGGTATGTCCGGCTCAATTGACCAACAACGCCGCGCTGGTTGGGGCCATTCCGCTGCTATCGGAGAAGATGTAAACGCGCGTCGAAAACGAAACGATTCTGCCACCGGTGCCACGAAGAATGTAGGTGATTGTGAACGTCTATAGCCTGCGTGATATCGCGAGCGAGTCAAGCGCACATGATTCTTCGCTAATCGAGCAGTCGAGCAAGCTGGGATACGAGCATCCGCCACGGCATCAAGGGCGGCATCTTCACCATCCGGAGAGTCCTCATCCAGATGTCCAACTCGCAACGCGTTGCCTCGATCTTGCCTTGTTTGGTCCGAAACACTGCTAGCACGGAAATGCTGTCCCCTGATGTCCATTCGCCACACTGAGGCTGTACTATCAGACAGGGGGGAACTACTGGATCTCTTAGTGAAGCTTGTTCGACGACTGACTCTTACTGATCGTCTCCTGAACCCGCTAGCGAGCTGAGATAAGGAATTTGCAGATCAGATTCATCGACTGCCATCAGATGCTCGTCCCGATGCACAGCTTCTTATTCGATGCTTTGCTCGAGTCGCATATCGCGTGATGAAGCGCCAACGCTGATCTTACGCCTGCCGTTGGCGGCTACCCAGCTCCTGCTTGCGGTGGACCAATACTGCAATTGGCGCTGAGCCACATGCAGCAACACCGTTTTAGTCTCGTGGGCATTCAGGTGAACCCGGTCGAAGGCAACCAAGGTGTGTACCGGAAAGGCTACGCCGATGGGGATCTCGCTGGGGGCCTCCAGGTAAACCTGTGGAACCTCATCCCCATCCGCATCGCCCGTATTCTTTATCTGGACGCTGATGGTGAGTCCTCCATCGGCAGCTCTGTCGATGTGGAGAGCAGAGTATTTGAACGTGGTGTAGCTCAGGCCATGGCCAAAGGCAAACAGCGGCTCGACCTTTTCATGATCGAACCAGCGATACCCTACGTTCACGCCTTCGCTAAAGGTGGTCTTATGATCGATGCCCTCGCTGGAACGCTCTGGGTAACGGGGGTCCGTTGCTGGGTAGTCCTCTAGCCGCCTAGCCCAGGTTATCGGCAGACGGCCGGCGGGGTTAGCCTTACCAAGCAGCACATTGGCCGTGGACCAGCCGCCCTCATCACCGGGCCACCACATTTCCAAGATCGCCTTTACCTTACTTACCCATGGAAGCGCCACCGGCTGGCTAGTATTGAGCACCACAACTGTGTTCGGATTGACCGCAGCTACCTCCTCAACCAACTGGTTCTGCGTCCCGGCAAGCTTGAAGAACGGAACGCGGCGAGTCCACACAAACACGATGGCAATCTTAGCCCGCTTCGCTGCAGCAATCGCAGCCTCATGGTCGGCTTTACGCTGTTCTGGTGTATACCAGTTGAGCCGGATCTGCACCGGCGCGTTGGAAGAGTCCGGATTGATCTGGACCTTGATCGAGTGCACACCAGCGGTTAGTTCGACAGCATGGCGAACGTTGTCCAGACCGTCGGTTGTGGGAAGGGTATTATCCTGGTTCGCTTGCAGAATATCGCCATGCACATCTCCCAGGAAGGTGCCAGTGATTCCGATGCGCTTGCCGTCGACGAACAAGCTGGCGCCGGTGCCCAAGACCTGGAGATACAGCCAATAGCTGCCAGCATTTGCAACGGTGAGTGAACCAGTCCAGGTAGCTTTGCTATTGGGGGGTAATGGATTGCCTCTTTGGACCGTGAAGTTCAGTTCTGTGTCGATCTGGGTTGCGCCCGCTTCGACGCGCTCGAGCCCTGGCTTGCCGTCGTGACTCAGGGCTTCCTCAGGAATCGGCGTACCTGTCATATCGTCGTCAACGGCGAATTGAATGTGCTGGTTGCCAGAAATCCTCTTTAATGCCTCGAGTGGGCCAACTTGCCGCACCGGCATTCCCACCGACCGCTCGCCGTTAATGCCGATCGCGTCAACCTGCCCAGCCGTCGGGCCAATCAGCACAACGGAATCAAGGTCGCCAGCCTTCAAGGGAAGGGCCCCGCCCTCGTTCTTCAACAGCACTGCCGCCTCTTCGCCGGTCTGTTCAATGATCTTCGCATTCGCTGCGATGGCCTGCTTGGTAACGTTATGCTTGGATTGGCCGTCCAGATAGCCGAAGCGATTCATCTCGAACAGAACATGTCCCGCGGCACGGGTGATGGTGGCCTCGCTTAGTGAGCCGTCCTTGAGCGCCTCGCCGATGGTCGTCGGTGCCACCTTCGCGCCTATATCGGCCGCATCCTGGGGAGCTGGGGCCGACTCTTCGGGAATCTGGCTGCCGTATAGGTCCCCCTTGTCCTGACCGTCCGGATCTGGCGGCGCAAGTGAAGCAGGTTCCGCGCCCAGAAAAGCGGGTTCTTGGAATCCAGAGCTGTCCGGCCCGTCGATCATCTCCATATCGAGCCCGGCATTCATGAATTCCGCCGAGTGGGTCGCACCCCAATCCGAGGTTACAAAGCCCTTGAAGCCAAGCTCGTTGCGCAGGATCCCAGTCAGTGTGGATGCGTTGCCGCAGGAATGCGGTCCGTTCACATGGTTGTAGGAGCACATCACCGACGAGACGCCAGCCCGGATCGCCGTCTCGAATGGCGCCAGGTATACCTCGTGCAGAGTCTGATCATCTACCCATACATCGCTGCCTGCCGTGTCGAGGCCGATGTAGTGCTTGACCTGGGCCATCACGTGCTGCGACTGGATGCCCCGAATCTCCGCCGCGCCAATCTGGCCGGTTAGCAATGGATCTTCGCCAAAGGTGTTGTAGGCACGCTTGAACGTAAGGTCGCGGTCCAGATTGACAAAGGGTTGCAGAGACACATCGATGCCCAGCGCGCGGGCCTCCCGGCCGATGACGACTCCGTTCTCCTCGGCCACTTTGACATCAAAGGTTGCGGCTACGCCCATCGTCGCCGTTTCCGCTTGCGAAGGGTGCCGCGTCAGCACCCCTGGCGGTCCATCGGCAAAGCGCAATCCGGGAATAGCCAACCGCGGAACCCCGCCGACGTAGCCCGCCTGCCCTTGATACTCCTGGGGGTTTTCACGTCCATCATGAATGAGTGTCAGCTTCTCCGCGAGCGTCATCTGGCTCAGGAGCTTGTCCACCCGAGCGTCGCCGGTGACGACCGGCACGCTCTGTGCTTGCGCTATATTCAACCCGATCGTAAGAACTGCTAGTCCACACAAGGCCAGTGTCGCCTTGCCAAAGTCGATTTGCCTCTGAAATACAACCAATGGCCTCTCCCGTTTGCTGCAGAATAAATTGTATCAACCGCGGCACCAACCTGCGGGCCATCGCCGTGCGGATGCACGACCCAGTGGCCGGCGCGGATTCACGCGTGCGATCTAGGCTGCCGTCCACTGAGCATTCGCCCGTTGCTCGGCGATCGTTTCCTTTTCGCCGGCGCGAATCAGGGAGTTTCCGCCAACGCAAGGAGCGGAAATGACCTCTGCCCTAGCGGCAGAGGTCGGCCTGTTTTGGCTCAAACCTGGACCATAAGTGGACCATCGTTGGACCATGAATACTAATGTCGTGTGCTTGCACCAAAATCAAAACGCCAGCGAATGACTGATAGGTCGAGCCATGTTGCAGAATCAGAGGTGACCGCTCAGAATCACACACGGCCTTCACACGGCAGAGGCCACTCGAATTTGACGCATGATCGCATCAAGTTGACGTAGGTGTCAGTCCCGTCAGACGGTAAACGCGATTGAAACGGAAAGGTACGATCCGAGCCTCCCACTTGCGTTCAGAATTGCGGCGCTATTTGGCCAAGGCAGGTGGTTGAAGAAGTGACTGCCGATAGGGCTTCACAAACTGCGCCGGGATCAGCCTCACCCGGTGACCTTGTTTTCGTAATGCGGCTCCCAGGAAGTGCGATCCGACGCATGCCTCAAGGCCCATGAGAGAGGCAGGCAGTTTGGCGGTGTAGGCTAACAGCTGGGTACGCGAGAACTTCTTGCGAACCAGAACCTTATGCTCGCCTTCTCATGAAAGGTGACTTAACTGGCGCTTGGGCAGTGTGCCCAAAGATCGCCGACTCTAATGAGGAGCTTTCCAAATTCAGCGCCAACCCGACTTCTGAATTCCTAGCGCCTGTCGAATAGACTCATTCCCGTCATCTTGGTCGCGCAAAAGCCAGAAGGAGGGGAGCATGAACACGCCGTACCAATACGGAAGTCTGACGAGGAGGAGACGAATTCGGACGGAAGATGTGTGGCAGTTTCGTTATTACGAAACTACTCCAGAGGGGCGGCGGCGCCGGAGGTCAAAGATCATCGGGGTGCTGAGCGAGTATTCAACACAGGCGGATGCACTTCGAATTCTCGAACGATTTCGACTGCGGCTAAATCTTCAAAACCGATTTGGCCTGCCGGTGACACTCGATGCTCTTGCGGATGACTATGTCGAGAAAGAGCTGCCATTGCTACGGTATGGAACCCAGCAAGCGCATCTCTCCAGCTTGAATCGCTGGATACGACCGCGTTGGGGTGGGTGCCTTGTCTACGAAATCAAGCCGATTGAGGTTGAGCAGTGGCTTCGATCTCTGCCGTTGGCGGAGAAGTCAAAAGTAAACCTGCGCAGCCTTTTGCATCTTGTGTTTCAGCATGGACGACGCTGGGAGATAACCGACGTCAACCCCATTGATCTGGTACGGCAGCGTGGCGGGCGCCGATCGATCCCGCGAGTGCTGAGCGTGCATGACATGCGCTTGGTCCTCAGAGAACTTACTGAGCCTTACCGCACGATGGTTCTGATAGCGGCCTGTCTCGGTCTGCGGGCCAGCGAGATCATCGGCTTGCAATGGGGCGACTTTAATTGGGAGGACCTCACGCTGCTGGTGGTGAGGCGAAGTGTTGTCCACGGCCGAGTCGGCGATACGAAGACAGAAGCCTCGCGGCTTCCTCTTCCGGTTGATCCGAGTGTGGCCGATGCCATCAGGGCACACTGGCAGCGGAGCCTGCACTGAGAACCCTGCGACTGGGTATTTGCGAACCGCAAGGGGAAGCCACGCTGGCAGGAGAGCATTCTGCGACGGCACATCAAACCCGCCGCCGTGCGTGTCGGCGTCGGCAAGATTGGCTGTCACACGTTTCGCCATTCCTACTCGAGCCTGCTGCGTCGAGTGGGGGCCGACATCAAAGTCCAACAAGAGCTACTGCGGCACTCCACCATCCAAAGCACGATGAATGTCTATACGCAAGCCATGTCGGAGGGCAAGCGTGCCGCAAACAGTGTGGTGGTTCGGAGCGTACTGCCCTGTGAGACTTGTGGTGGTGTCATTGGTGCCTAATGCGGGAGCGAACGGGAGCCAATGGGTACCGAGAAGTTGCTAAGTGGTTGCGGGGATTGGATTTGAACCACCGACCTTTGGGTTATGAGTACGCGGCGCAAAGAGTAACGTAATGTCCTCCTTCGAAACCTATGGGAATCGTAATTGCCCTCTCGTTGCCCTTTTTGGCGCATGGCAATTTGAGTCGTTGGAGTTTACGAAGATCACTGACGAACTGAAAAGGTCGCGGCGATTCGTTGAGATCATGGCACGTCCTTGGAGCCGGTTTTCCTACTGGCGCTATGTCCTGCGCTTGCGGCCTTTGCCCGCGCCTGCTCATCTGCGAAATCGAAACCATTTTCATTTCGACTTGAACCCGCGTGGTCGCCGTGAAAGGGTATGGGCAAGTCGTAACTTATTGAAACTATGCAACGCGGATGGCTACCAAAGGCGGTTTCAGTAAGGGTTGGTAACAGTTATTGGATCATAGATGGATCAAGAAATGCCGTCCTCTGCCCGTTATCCAGCAAGCAGATCTCGAACGACGCGAAGGAACCACGGGGTGAGGTAGAATCATCGGAGGCTTCCAATCACGCCGATCTCGGTACCCCGACCGACGGCGCAAGGGTCGCAAGGCAGTCCGAGCGAGGTGCCATCAAGTATATTATTGTCCCGACTTCTCGCCTGTTTTCAAGCACTTGGAATGCTTAGCGTGCAATTTATGGCAAATCGGCGAATCACCCCAGGTATAAGTCCGGAAGGGATCGGCCCGAAAATCTAGGAGGGCCCGGTGCTCCGTGGAGCGGTGTAATTGTTCCGCGGCGCACGACCATCGAGTCTGCGCCTGTTCCAGTAAGCATACAGCGGCAGGCCACTCGCTACTATCACCAGCGCACTCACCAAGCCGGGGATGGGCGCCCAAATGAAGGTTCCCCAAGCGAGTACCAGACTGCCACCGACAGCAAGCGCCGTCATGGTGCGACGGATTGGCATCCGGTACATCGGCCGGTAATCGGAGTTCCTCTCACATCGCACGACCGAGAAGTAAACCGTGGCATTCAGTAGCGTTTGAATTAGCGTGAAATAGCCCAATAGACTGACCAGATCGGTGATGAAGAGCAGCAAGATGGCATAACCGACCTGGAGCAGGATGGACCAATCGGGCGTCTCAAATCTAGGATGCACATGGCCGAAGGCTTTGAAAAAAAGGCCGCCCCGCGCCATCGCATATTGCAACCGGGGCTGATACATGATGCAAGAGCTGAGTGATCCGAGAATGACGATGATGCCTGAGAGTGCCACAAAACCAGCGGCCACATTGGAAAGACCCGGCACAAAGGTCAAGGCATCGGCCACCGGTGTCGCCGACTGCAGAAGGCGATCAAAAGGCATCACGCCAATGACGGTGACGCTGATCAGCGTGTACAGCACCATCACAAAGAGTGAGGTGCCGACAAGTGCCAGCGGGAGTGTGCGGCCTGGGTTCCTGAACTCGCCGGCCATGTAACACACCGCATTCATGCCGGTATAGGCCCAGAAGGTAGCGGACACACCACCCCAAAGCGCTCTTAGCAGAGAGCGTCCACCTCCCATCGTGTGGACCGAAATCAGCCAATCGAGGTGAAGGTGAGGCAAACCGATAACCACGAGGATCACGAAGGGGAGGATCTTCGCGACCGTGATCACGATTTGGAATGCACCGCCCTTCTTGACGCTGCGCCAGTGGAGCACAGTCAATGCAACGATGATCGCTACGGCCACCAGACGTCCTGAGTGTCCGTTGACGCTTGGCAGAAAGAACCCAAGATAGTTCACAATTGCCATGGCCATGATCGTGATCGAGGGGGGATCGGTGGCCAGAAAGCTACCCCACCCCAAGAGAAAGGCGAGAGGACGCAACCGCGCCTTTTCCAGGTAAACGAATCCAAAACCATCTTCCGGATAGGCTGTGGCGAGTTCAGCCAATACGAACATCTGTGGGATGATGAGCAATCCGCCCGCAATCCAAGCGATCACGGCCGGCAGCGGTGCGCCTGCCGCCTTTGCCACCTCGCCGGTCGAAACAAAGATACCGGACCCTATCGTGGTACCGATCGAGACAGCAAGTGCCGCACTGAGTCCCAGCTTACGTGTCAGACGTGACGACGCGTTCATTTATAAATTGTTCCTTAAGAATGGGGCGATTTTGCAGCTGATTCTCGATTCCAACCCACAGAGGCAAGCGTATCTAACATCGATCGACCGTGCGCCCTTGTAACCCATCGGATTCACTTTTGACATACGCCTCAACACTGATTTCCTTTTTCCCTCGCCACTGATTCCCCAGACACCGTGTCACTTTTCCAGGTTTGACACAACATTCAGCGCGTCCTTCACGGTCTCGTCCTCGCCAGTAATTTCTCCGAAACACCCAGCGAGAAGATCGAGCCCGCGGGCTTCCACCTTAGTTCATAAGTGCTGCGATTCAAAATCCGGTTTCCCTCGAGCTCAACTTAATTCAAATTTGCCTCGACCCAGCGGACCATGTCACCGATGCTGGATAGTAAGGTCGAGCTCGGTGCATGCATTCGGTCGCAGGAAAAAACATCACCCACGACGACGTTTCCATTCTTGAGAACGTGTGGAGTTGGCCAAGCCCGGGATCTTGTAATCGTGGATCGTCCGACCCAACATCGGCTCAAAGCGGCTCCTCATGACGGCGCCAAGATCTTTTCCTTTGCGCCGCGACTGTGGATCGCGTTTATCCACTTCCGAAGTGGTTTCGGCAAACGCCACATGAAGGCGGAAGAAGAGAGTTGAAACGATCGCAAGAACGACCTTTTTCCGCTCCAGTCCCGCGGTTCGATTGACCTCGCGCATATTGCTTCCTTTTACAATCCATGGGTGACCAACAAATGTCAGAACTCTGATTCTCCCAGGATCAGGACACTGCGCGGCAATTCAATGCTACCGCAACAAGATGCTGAATGTTTGAAGGGCGCCTTGAGTCGGTCTCGCTCAAAACAGCGCCCGCTTCATTCGACATAAGGCGGTTTCCAAATAGATGCGGGGACAGGCCAAGTTCATCCTGTAGTAGGGTTCCGTCGTCCCGAAGTATCGCCCCTCATACAATGCGACTCCAGCGCGATGGATCAGTCGCTGGTTCAAGTCCGCGACTGGCTTCCCAAACGCTCCAAAATCCAGCCAGGCGAGATATGAACCCTGGGGAAGAAACGCACGCACGTTCGGCAAGTGCTCCGAGACATATTCCTCCAAGAACCGGACATTTCCCTCGACGTAGGCGATCACTTGATCCAGCCAGTCGGCCCCCTGGCGGTAGGCAGCTTCGGCGGCGATTTCGCCGAAGAGATTGCCCTGAGTCATCTGCAGGACACCTAGGTGTCGTTTGAAAGCCGCACGTAGCTCGGGGTCCTGAATGATGAGCGTCGACAACTGCAACCCCGAAATATTGAATGTCTTTCCGGCTGAGATGCAGGTTACAGAACGGTATCCGTATTCGCCGGGCAAGCAGCCGAAGTGGTGATGTCGATTGCCGAACAGGAGCACGTCGGCATGGACCTCATCGGATATGACCAGGATGCCGTGGCGACGACAGATATCCGCCAGTGTCTCAAGTTCCTGCAACGTCCAGACTCTTCCCGTGGGGCTGTGTGGGCTGCACAAAAGAAGTGCCCTCGTATCCCGCCTAATGCAGGCGGCAAGATGGGCAAAGTCGAATTCATACCCGGTCTGCCTTGGAATGAGAGGATTCTCGATGACGACGTTGTTTCTTGCGATCACATCCTCCAGCGGCAGGTAAGCCGGGGTTTGGATCACCACACTATCCCCTTTGTGAGTCGTGAGTCCCAGCAAGATGTCGATCGCCGGGATTATGCCCGGTGGGCAAAATACCAGCCAGTCCTTGTCGACGATCCATCCATGCCTAGTCCGCAGCCACTCGAGGATGGCTTCACTGAAAGAAGGACTGCGTTCCGTGTAACCATAAATCCGGTGCTCTGCCCTTTCTTTCAAGGCTGCAACAATCGGCTGTGCACAGGGGAAGTCCATATCGGCAACCCAAAACGGCAATACGGCAGGGTTACCGAAGTAGTGGCCATTGTAGTCCCACTTAAAGGACTGTGTTCCCCGCCGGTCGTAAACCGCATCAAAATCGTACTTCATCGAATCCTCATGAACGGAACCTTTCGTAGCCAGTGCCGACCGAGGAGAGAAGATCCTTTCCCTGGGCCGATGGGCATGGCCAGCTCAAACCGGCACAGCCAACCCCTTGAAAGGGTGGCACCTCCTCCTCCAGGTACTCGAAAGGCACGCCTTACGTTATGTATCGCATCTCGGTTAGATACCGGTCCCGGCTATCTGGCGCAACCGTAACCACACAGTCGCCCCGCCCGAGTCCCATCTTCTTGCCGGCGTCGATGGCCCCGAAGACATTTGCCCCCGAGGAAACGCCGCAGAATAGCCCCTCTTCCGAACATAGTCTCTTCGCCATGCGAATGGCTTGAAGGTTTTCGATCATCTCCACACTGTCCAAAAGGGCGTTGGGTTGGCCGGTCCCTTGCATGACCAACTCGTGCTCGATGCCATCCGTGACATCTTCCACCACGATTTCGCCGCCGCCGGATAGTATGGGATGGCCCGCTGGTTCCAGGGCAACCACCTTGATGCCGGAATACTCTTTGCGTAAGGCTTTGGAGACACCGGCGACCGTGCCTCCGGTTCCCACCGAAGCAGCGAACAGCCGCAGGTTGAGGCCTCGCATCTGTTCGATGATCTCCACGCCGGTGGTGAACTCGTGTGCTCCGACATTATCCGGAGAACTGAATTGCCTGGCCCACCACACGTTCTTCTGCTCCGCCTCCATCTGTTTGCAGAGTTTTCGGGGAATGAATTCGACATATCCGCCATGAACGCTTCGTTCGTTCTGGATGACTTTGGGTAGGAAAGAAAACTCCTTGGAGGTCTGCGAAACATCGATCAGGCGCACTTCTGCGCCATACGCTTTCATGATTGCCAGCCGTTCATGCTCGCTGGTCTCATTTGGAGCAAATAGAATGAGCTTGTAGCCTTTCACGGCGGCAACCAGAGACATGGCAATACCCGTATTGCCGGTGGTGGCTTCGACGATGGTCGATTTCCCTGGTTCGATCAACCCTTTGCGTTCGGCCTGCTCGATCATCCGTAGAGCAATGCGATCCTTTAAGCTCCCACTGGGATTGAGATACTCAAGTTTGATGTACACATCGAAATCACACTCGCGGGTCAGCCGGCTTAAGCGAACCAGCGGTGTATTCCCGATTCGATCGAGAACAGTCTCACATCGTGCAGTTGTTAGCATGCCTATTTTTTCCTCTTTAAGTATTCGGTTACCTGGCTTTTCGCAGCCCTCGCCCAATACCTCGCTGGAGCGGTCAAGTCATCGCAGGGAGTAGAGCGCTGATGTCTGGATCGTCGGCCAACAAGCCAAGTTTCGGGACAGTCTGCCTCCCGCGACGCGGCAGGACGATCAGAAGCTCCTCCTCCCTGCGTAGGAGGAGCTCTTCTGTGTGCGGCTCATACGGAGGTACTAGCGTGGCCTGCCGCAGAGAATTTCGTTACTAGTCCCCACGACGCGTTCTGCACCGCACTCGTAGCCTGCGGTGCGGCCCCTTGTGGCGGCGAAAGGCCAGTGTCAGCCGGATGCGAGGTAACGTTTTCAATGCGATGGGCCACTAGAACGTAAATTTGGCCGCTAGCTGAATCCCGCGCGGCGCGCCTCCTCCCAGGAACGGGTTACCTTCAGCGACGTCGTCGGCGGCGGTGAGTAGGTATTGGCCGTTGCCGACTTCACGGTTCGCTCCGCCTACAGTGGTGGAGTGAAAACCGCAGCCGCAGGTCTGAGAGAGGTTTGACGCCGGGTCAGCAATGTATGCCGGCAGCACCGGGTTGGCGAAGATCGGATGATTCAGAATGTTGAAGAACTCTGCACGCAGTTGTAGTTTCACGCGTTCACTGATTGAAGTGTCCTTGTAGATGGCGAAGTCCCACTGCTTGTATGTGGGACCAACCAGCGAGTTGCGCCCGAGGTTTCCGTAGTGCCGCGTTCCCGGCACGCAGTCAGAGGCAGCACCAGCCGGCACTGCCTGTGCCGCAGCCGTAATAACACAGGGCATGGCAAAAGAGCTGAGGTCGAGGAAGTTGCTGGGATCATTCTTGTGGTAGACGATAGGCCCGACCACATCCGGCCGGTCGTCGCCTTCGCCGCCGCCGCTGTAATCGTCCTCACCGTTGTAATTCAACGTAAACGGTTGTCCGGCTAGCAGCGACAGTGAACTGTCGAAGCCCCACCCGTTCTTCAGCCGCTGTAGACTGCCTCCCCGGTTCGGCATCTGATAGGCGAATACCCAGTGGAGGCTTTGGGGTATGTTGAAGTTCGAGGGGCCGTATTCGCGCTGAGGATTGTTGCTGTCCTGCGGCTGGGCCGCGTTGGGTACGTAGTCTTCCAGATCGCTCGAGTTGTCCAGCGACTTCGAGTACACATAGTTCACTGCTGAAGTAATCCCATGCCAACCGGTGATCTTGTAGCTGACCTGCAGCGAGTTGTAATTCGATTTCCCGGTGGACACTTCCTGATACAGATAAGTCGTACCGTACTGGCTGACACTGCCGGCGAATGGGTGCGGCACTGAGTAGTCTTGGATGGTCCCAGTAGTAGGACAAGGTTGAAAGGCAATGCCCGTCTGCGTACTGTTGCAGTCGGCCCTCCAGACCGCTTCCGAGTTTGGCTGGTTGATGTCGTAGAAACGGAAGAGCCTGTGCCCTTGCGACCCTACGTAGCCGATCTGCAGCGTAGTTTTGCTTGTGATCTGCTGTTGGATGTTGATGTTGTAGTTCTCCATGTAAGGAGTCTTGATGTGGGGATCCACAGCAAAAATGTCACATTCGTAATTGCAAACGGGCCCGGCTTCGTTCCCGAATATTGGTTGACCGGCGATGATCGTGTTGTTCGGTCCCAGATTTGGCGACAGTCCCGCTGAAAGAATCGGATCGGGGCCAAAGTTGCCATATGCCGGGCCAGGAGCGTAGTAGGCAGAATACGGTAGATGTCCTAGAAAAATGTCCTGAGAGAAAGCGTCATAGAAGATACCGGCACCAGCCCTGATCACGGTCTTGCTCTTTCCAGTCACATCCCATGCGATCGAGGCTCGCGGGGAGAAGTTCTTGTAGTCTGGGTCATACAAGCGGCTGAGACCTGGAGATCCCACCTGGATGTAGCTCCCCGCTCCTGTGTCGGTGACCGGGTCGACGGGCGTGGTCACGAGGAAGTTGGCAAACAGGTTGTTCTTCTCTGCGACCACTCCGTAGTAATCCCACCGCAGGCCGTAGTTCAGTGTAAGACGCTGCACTAGATGGAAACTATCTTGTGCGTAGAGACCGTACCCGTTCTCGAAGGCGTGGCGCCGAGAGTTTCCAGAGTACTGTAGGCCGCTGGTAACGTTGCCGGCAAGAAAGTTCTGCAGTGGGTCCATAGCGGGGGTGGCGTTGAATTTCATCCGTCCGCGGAAATACTTGTCGAAGTCCTGTTCGATGCTGGTACGACGGAATTCAACACCGAACTTCAAATTGTGTTTGCTCAGCTTCCAGGAAAAATCCTCGATGAACTGATTGTTCGTGTCCACGCGCTGCCGAGGGTCTGCCGAAGTGGCGCCCGGTTGCGAGAAGAAGCTGCCACCGGTGGGGGTCCCCGAAACATATATGATCGGTAGGCCAGAGTCGTGCGGGCCGCCGCCTGCGCAATCGGCGGTTGAACCAGCCGCGCATAGCCCGATCGAACTGGGGTAGAAGTTCTGGTCCTGAGGGGAGAATCCCTCGGCGAATCGGTTCCATCCATAACGCACTTCGTTCACTTTGTTTGCGCCAATCGTGTGCACATAGGATAGGGAGATCAACTGGACTCGTGTGGGCGTGATGGTGTTGAAGCCCGGAAGCTGGCCGCCGGAAGCGGTCAGAGCCAGCGGAAAAGACTGGGTGCTATCGCCGAAGAAATAACGGCCGGTCAGGATATTGTTCTGGTTGAAATTCTGGTCAATCTTGCCAATTACGCTGCTCAGGTTGTTATAAGAAGGAGTGATCACCGAGGCGTTGGGACCATTTGGGCATCCGAGATCATCTGAGTGTATATTCGGAATGTTTGGCGCCGGCCAGGGGTTGTGCGTTGCCAGTAGCTGCTTGATAACCGGATTGCTCGCATCGTTGGGACTCAAGGAGCCACCCGGACCCGTGCCCTCCGGCACGCACGCCAGGGTTACCGTTCCCACACTCTCCCGCTGCCCTTCATAGTCCAGGAAGAAGAATGTCTTATTCTTCACGATCGGGCCGCCGAGCGAGCCCCCGAACTGGTTGTTGTGGAAGGGCGCTCGCTGCTGGCTCGCAAGATTGAAGTAGTTTCGTGCGTCCAGCGCGTCGTTGCGGAAATATTCGAACACCGTGCCATGCAGGTTGTTGTTGCCGCTCTTGGTCACCATGTTGACCACCGCACCGGCGTTGCGTCCATATTCGGGCTGGAAGTTGGAGAGCACATTCACCTCTTCCACCGCGCCGACGGGCAGAATTGCCGCCGGGACGGCAAATACGCCACCCTCACCGATGGCTGGGGTGTTGCGATAGCCGTCATTCATGTCAGTGCCGTCGAGCAGGAAGTTGTTCGACCGCCCGCGGGCCCCGTTCATGCTGAACTCGCCATAAGATCCCGGCGAATCGCCCAGATTGGGCGATCCGGCAACGCCGGGAGTCATGAAAAACATCTTTTTGTAGTCGCGGCCATTGAGGGGCATATCCTGGATCTCTACGCTGGTCAACACGCCGCCCAGGTCGGTGCTGCTGGTTTCAATCTGCGGCAACTCGCCGCCCGCAACCTGCACCGTTTGCGTTACTTGTCCGACTTTCAGTTGCACATCCACGCGACGTTCCGTGGCCACATCGACTGCAACGTTGCTGGTCACCGAGGTCTGAAATCCACTCTGCGTAACTGCAACAGTATAGGTTCCTACCGGTAGTTCGGGGATGTTGTAGCCTCCATCGGCTCCGGTCGTAGTCGTGCGCTCCATCCCCGTGCCTGTATTGAGCACTTTCACTGTCGCCCCGGTCACCAGATTCCCGGACGGGTCGGTTACCGTTCCCAGGATGGTGCCGCGAAAAGATTGCGCCGACAAACTCAGCGCAGTGAGAAGTACCAACACCAAGATGATGCGTGTTTTCATGGCGGTCTCCTAAATATGAAGCCGGTCGATTCTTGAGTAGGGATGATTCTTTGAGGGGGGCACGCATATCTTCAGCCAGCGTGCATGTATGTAGTAATATAAATGCACGGTAGTATTATGCATGTAATATATTACATGTCAATGGAATTCTATGCCAATTCCAGAGGTCGTACCTGATCTGTCCCGTAGGCTAGCGAGAGAAGATGCCTACATTACGCTCCGCCGCTGGATTATTGCTGGCGATCTTAAGCCGGGCGAGATGCTGCGAGATCAAGCTATAGCGGACTCTCTTGGAGTCAGCCGTACTCCCGTTCGCGAGGCGCTGCGACGGCTCGAAGATGAAGGATTCGTCGAAACTGCACGGAACCGGTGGACGCGTGTAGCGCTATTGAATCCCGTAAAGGCTGTTCAATCCTATGCCGTTGTACAAGCCTTGGAAACTGAAGCGTTGTCCTGTGCATTCGAGCGTATAGGCGAGGACGCTCTCAGCGAAATGGTGCTCGCGAACGACAGAATGCTAGCCGCATCCGATGCAGGCGATTCATTTACAGCTGCGGGTTCCGACGAGCAGTTTCATCGGGTTTGGTTGTCCTTGTCCGGGAACAACGAACTATCAGCGATTGTGACGAGCCAGAAATTGAAGCTCCATCGCATTGAGGCCGCTTATTTTGCCGGCACCGCTCGTACGCTGGACTCCTATGTTGAGCACGGCCTGATCATCGCGGCGATCGAGCGTGGTTCGCTGGCCGATGCCTGTGGAGCACTGCGAAAGCACTGGCAACTGTCCGAGAAACTTTTCAAACTGAAGTAATTTGGACCAAGCCATGAGGACCCAACATGGCTGCACAGGCGTCTCCGGTACTCAAAACCTTCTCCTTCGGTGGTTGCGACTTCGGTCGCACCAGTCCAGCCGTTGGAGCACTTTCTCCCACCACGAAAATGCTGAATATCGAAATCGATTTCGAGGAAGCGCTGAAACTGCATTTGGCTATCGGGGAATGCATCCGAAAGCTCAACTCATACAACCGCAGCACAAGAGCCGGAAAACGCACAGCCCTCAACCTTGCCATTCACCTTTCCAAAGGTTGAGTGACCACAAACGAGGCAAAGTTGCCGTCAAGCGCTCGGTATACCTCGTGAACGTAAGCGCGAACGTAGCGCTGCGATCGACTCTTTTCAATATCCTCGGGACGGGCAGGGCCAGCTAGGTCAGCAAAACAGTCGGAAAAAACGATTGATCGAGCATACGCTGCGATCTCTCTCCGAAACGCAGCGACCGCGATTGCTGCGGTCTGCTTCTGTTCCAGTAGAGTATCGACCTCTTTTTTAACCCAGCCTAAAGCGTAGGTCAGAACAATGTCGAGGAATTCCTCCGGGATGAATGTGGCGCTCAGTTTCTGCTTCAGGTCTTCAATCGACTGACCGCTGCCGTGCTCGTAGCTGAAGTGCATAATGAGTGGCACAAGTTCATTTTCGTCGGCTCCCAGCACGTCGCTGATGTGCTTCGGCAGGTGCTTAACGTCCTTCAGCAGGATCTTTTTCGCACTAGACAAAGCTGATTGGGCATCGACTTCAGATGTCGCCTCGGAAAAAAGAGTGCAGATCTCGCCATCAAAATCGCCGAACACATACAGCTCAAAGACAGTGTTATGTATCGCAAGTTGCTTATTCTTGATTGCGTCCAGCCAGTTCTGGAGGGTTTTCCACAATGGCTCAGCGCTGTTGCTCACCGGATTTTTGGTGGTGCTGCTCTTTGTTTGCGAGGCAACCGTGCCTTCGCCACTTTCTACTCCTACATCCTCGAAGACCTCGAGCGACACGACAGAGCTGCTATCGGACTCGAGAAGCAGCGACAGCATTCGAGTGTACTGGAGTCCATACCCTAGCAGCTGGCCAGGGACTTGAGTCTTTCCCGGTTGATGATTTGTTTCGTTTTGAGCCATTCCGCCTGCCAAAAGCAAAGGGGGACACGGGCATTCTCCCCGTGACCCCCTCGGTCCGAACCATTATCTACCAGTCTCAACCAACGATGCATAGACCACTTTGGTGCTACCTGACGGGTGGACCGATGGGATCCCGCCCTTGACGAAGCACGTCGAGGACGGGGTGGCACAAGCGTGCGTTAACGCTGGCAGCGAGGGTGAGGCATGGACGGCGGTCGCCTTCTTCAAGGATTGCAGGAAAGCAAAAATCACTTGCCGTTGGGCGTTCCCAAGCAGCTTCGGAGACGGCGATACTTGGCACCCAAGGCGGCTTTGCCGCACGAATCAGATTCCAAGCGGCAATGCGTAAAGCGGTCGCCCCGCTGATTTCAAGGTGGCGCACTACCCCTTCTTTGCTGCCCTGATCTTCGCCCAACGTGCCCGCTGTGCCGCTGCGATTCTTTTCCTGCCTGCCGCTGAGATTTTGCGTGTCAGTCGTCCCGGGCTCTTTCGTGCTGCTCTCTTCCCTGTTGTACTTGAACCCTCCAACAACCGGAGCACCTGACTCAATTTCGCAATTTCTTCCTTCACTTCTTGAATGATGTTCTTGATAGGACTCAAATTCTCTTCTCCTGCCCGCAATTAGCGAAGGCAAAGAATAACACGTTAGTTGGGGCAGATCTGTACAAATAGCCTCAGATGCGGCGCGCTCCGCACGGGCGACGCTGAGCTGTCAAGGGCTCGGCGCTGGGATTGCCGCTTTCAAGCTGACAACTCAGGCAGATAGCCACAATTCCATTTGCTTTGGCGGCAGGAGCTGAGGCGCATATTTGCGGAGAAAGGAGCGGGCAAACTCGTTTGCCAATCGTGAATCATTGTCGGTTCTCATAATTACACACGTTTCGAAACACAATGAGGTATCAGAAAGCGGCTTTACCACTACACCTTCAGCGTGAAAGCCAAGTGCCGTAGGTTTGGTGAGGATGGGAAAGATTGTCGGTTGCACACGGACTCGACCAGCCGAAAACGGCATTGGTCGGTTCGGAACCGCCGTGTCCGGCCCGACAGAGGACTAAAATGTCGACCCAGCCCAGTCGGATTGCTCGACCGCAATCCCCGCACCTGATCCGTGAAGCCCCAATCAAGTCAGCATCAAACCCAGCCCTGATGTCCAATGTCTCGTCTTCAAACGATCAAGTCGGATCTGTTATGCCACAGAATCTACCCAGGCCAGTTGAGACAGTTGTCGATTCGAACGTTCATTTTGACTCGTTGCTCGACAGCGAAGGGGCAGGGCGGTTTCTACGCATTCACCCGGCGACGGTGAAGCGATTGGCCCGCAGCGGTCGTCTCCCTGGATTTCGCATTGGCAACCGTTGGCGCTTCCGTTTTTCCGAGCTAGACGATTGGGCGCACTCTGCGGTACTCTCACGACACTCTTTGCGCCGCGAATAGAGGAGGTCTCTATTGCGGCGAAACACGTATCAGTTCGGTTGGATTGAAAGACAGAGAAGGTCGGAAGGACCATCGGTCTGGGTTTGGCGATTCCGTCAAAAGCAAGCCGATGGAGGATGCAAGAAGGTAGCGGTGCTACTCGGGACAGTCCAGGAAATCAAGACGGAAGCTGACGCCTGGAGGAAAGCTGAGTCCCACCGTATACAGGCAGATTCGGAAAGAGCGGCAGACGGACAAGTTTCGTTTGGCGCTTTGTGCAATCGGTACATTGCGGATGCCCTGCCGTTACGGCATTCCACAAGGAAGTCTTATTTGACCATTCTGAACAAACATGTCATGCCAAAGTGGGAGAACGTGTCAATGTCCCAGGTGAGGCCCATGTACGTTCAGGAATGGCTCAACAACATGACCCTAACCGCAACCACCAAAGGAAAAATCAAAGCTCTCATGCATCGCCTTTTTGAAAGAGCAATGTTCTGGGAGCTAATTCGCACGGAGCGGAACCCGATGGGGTTGGTCGAGATACCGGGATCGAGTCGGCGATGGAAGAGGCCGATCGTTCTGACCGTCGATCAGTATTTCACGATACTCCAACTTCTGACGGAACCGTACCGCACGATGGTGGTTGTCGCCCAGTGCCTAGGGCTCCGGGTAAGCGAAATTCTGGCTCTGCAGTGGCCAGACATCAACTTCGCCGAACTCACCATGCGCGTGACTCGCGCTGTGGTAGACGGCGTGGTGGATGAGGTCAAAACGGAATACTCCGAAGATGACCTTCCGCTCGATCCCGATCTCGGTACTGTCTTGCTCAACTGGAAACGGAAATGTCCACAGTCAGAGGAAGGCTGGGTCTTTCCCAGTCCCGTGACCGGACGCTGCTACCATGCCAGCCCGATCCAGCAGGATTACATTCGTCCTGCGGGTCGCAAGCTGGGTCTGGGCGACATCGGGTGGCACACCTTTCGGCATACCTATCGGTCTTGGCTCGATTTGGTCGGTACTCCGATTGGAGTCCAGCAGAAGCTAATGCGGCACGCTCAGATCGCGACCACCATGAACGTCTACGGCAACGCCATGATGGAATCGAAACGCGAGGCCAACAGCAAAGTTGTTCAGATGGCGCTCAGGCAAGAGGTGAGAAAGGCGAAATGAAAAGAGCTGCCAGAGCGGTTTTTTATCCCATTTCACTGCGGAGGCGGGTTTATTGCCCTTTTTTGCCCCTGCGGCGAAAACATCCGATGCTCGTAACCCTTTGAAAAGTTTGGTTGCGGGGGGTGGATTTGAACCACCGACCTTTGGGTTATGAGTTCAAAGGGAAACTGATACAGAACAACTTACAAGCGCACGGATGACACCTAAGCACCTGTAAGTTCGTGTAGGGAACGCACCCCAGTCCCTCGTTTAGTCCCTAGTCCCCGTCTAGTCCCTCGTTTTTCGTCCGCCCGCTAGGATCAGCACCTGGCTAGCAATCCATTCGCCGCCGGTTCCGGGCGGAGGTTGTCCCTGCGGAATCACGGCGCTTAATGTTGTCAACTATTACCACATGTGTGGTACACTTCTACCACATGCTTGATTTTCGCTCCAAGGCGCGCCAGCAACTGCTGGCCTATTATTTTACGAACCCGACGGCCCGCCACCATGTGCGGGACTTGGCGGAGCGGCTGGGCATCGATCCGTCTAACCTGTCGAAAGAGTTGGGACGCCTGGAGCGCGAGGGTCTATTCGCGTCTGAAGTGAGTGGCCGCCAGAAGTATTTTCAACTGAACCGGGAGTATCCGGTTTTTGATGAAGTGCGCAAGATCGTTGCGAAAACCATTGGTGCAGCACCCCTGATCGCGCAATCCCTCAAGAGAATTGAGGGAATAGACGAGGCATACTTGTACGGTTCATTTGCAAGCAACCAGCAGGACGCTGCCAGCGATATAGACGTGCTCGTAATTGGCTCCCCGCGCGAGGAAGATTTAGCACAGGCCGTGCGAGCGCTTGAGCGGAAACTAGGTCGCGAAATGAACTACACGGTTCTCACGCCGAAGGAATTCGAGTCGCGCCGCGCTCGGAAGGATGCGTTTCTGGAGGACGTCTGGCACAATAAGCGTATTCCGCTCATAGGTACAGATGAAGAAACTAAAAGTACACGTCGTTGACTGGGCGCAGATCGACCGTTTCCTCACGAGCGCGGATAAGAAACTCGCCTCGGCCCACAAAATTCTCGCCTTTGACGAGGAGGCTTGCCTTCAGCAAGCCTACGAAGCAATGCTCAAGGCTTCGCTGGGGTTCATGTTCAGCCATGGGTTTCGTGCTAGAAGTCAGCCTGGGCACCACATTGCCATCATCGATTTTGTGGGGTCGCGCATCGACAAGAAACATGCCGGTCTGCTAACTGTCTTTGATCGCCTACGCCGGAAGCGCAATATGGCCCTTTATGATGACACCGGATTTGTTTCTCACCATGATGCCGAACAGGCGCTTCAATCCGCTGGCGACTACTTGAACGTGATCCGAGTTGATATCGCTGCTCGAAAGCCTTGAATTAAGACGCTTTTTGAAATCGCTTTTGAAGTGATCACCGGGAATTGAAACCGCAATCGGCTGCCACAGTTTCCGCGCACCGGCATCACCGACTATCTCACCAACGGCGGGCGCATCGAAGTCGCGTAAAAGATGGCCGGGCACTCGAACGCAAAAACCACCGGTCTTTACGACCGGCGCAACGATGACGTGAGCGTGGGGGCAAGTCGAAAGGATTGGGATTTGAATGCACGATTTGGCAAGCAGAATACAGGCGCTTTCCGACGTTTCCCGCATCCCCCTGATTGAGGCGCTGATCAGGATTGATGCCGACGCTCAAGCACGCGCGCGCAGACGAAGTCGAGCGAGGCGGGGATGAGACACGTAAATCCCGTGATCTTGGTTATAGCAGCAATGCTTAACGCAATCGCGACTGCGATTCTATCGGCGAACAATGTTTTCAAAGGGCATACGTGGGTTGCTTGGTGTCTCTTCGGTGTCACCTTGCTCTTGCTCGCGTGGGCCGGGATAGATGCAGCGTTCAGCTCTAGGCGAGAACAAGAGAAATTGCTTCCCCGGCCCAAACAAGCGGGCTTGCCCGAACATAGGCCCAACGTTCGGCCCTCTGCGTATGGAAAAGAGGGGGACGCTTGCGGACTGACGATTGCCAACCCCGGCTACGCAGCGTCCGACGTGCATATCCCGCCTGTGCCTGTCGCGTGGTCCGGGTACACGCTGATATTCCCCGACAGGGTGCCACTGCTAACTGAAAGAGATCACCACCGCCTCATTGTGGCACGCTTGGCCCACTCTGCGCAGCCGGGCTTTGGTGGGGAACAGTTGCTCGCGGTAATGCGGTCGGCCAATATCGACTCGTTGAAGTTTGCCATTGTCTACAAGGATGAGGACTCGCGTGAGTACAGAAGCAATTGCGAAATCGAGAGAAATGCGAATGCGCCGAGTGGGCTCGCTGTCGGATTTCTGAATCAAGAATTGGTAAAGGACTTATGAAGCTCTACGTGATCGCGTTGCTCGTTCTGCTGGTCGGTTGCGGACCATCGGCGCAAGAAAAGAGAGCCAACTCGCCAGAATGCCTAGCGGCGAAAAACCAAGCAGCAGAGCGCAAAGCTAAAGCTGAATCGCTCAACCTCGAAATCACATTGAAGAACGATGAACGTCGCCAGCAACTCGAAAACCTGAGGCTTGAAGATCAAATTGCAGAGTTGCAGGGCCGACCTATAAAAAACCGAAAAGCGGAAGCTTTACTCGAAAGCGCTATCAGCACCAACGAGATGCTCTTGAAGTACGACATGGAATCCACGAGCACATCCATAGATCAATACCTGATCCAATCGGCGTGTGAGATACCACGAGAGAAGCCCGCGAACTAGGCTTCAACGCACATTTCGGCCACTACCACAAACCTGTGGTGGCTTGGTGAGTGAAGCGGATACCCACCAAGGCACATTCAGCGGGTTTGAAAACCTCATGTACGGGCCGTTTGGGTTCGGCGGTGGTTAATACCGACGCAACAAGAAGGCAAACAACTGGGCTAGAAAACTGATTGTGGGTTCATCTGCTTACGCTGACTCTGATTCCGTTTTCACCTTTGACGTTCCCGACCCGAGTGTGCTCAACAGTGAATGCGGGATAAAGTAGCTGCCTGACACAGCCTATTTTCTCGATACCTTCTTGATGACCTTTCCATCCGGCCCGTACAGTACAACCTCTGGAATGCTCGGTCTCTCTTGAAGCCACGTTCGCAGCAAGTCCGCCAGTACATCTATCAACTTCTTGCCAGCGTATTTTGCGAGAGGCACAGCAGCCGGAGCCAAGAACAGAGTAGTAATCGGCCAATGGTCGGACTCTACGAAGTCGCCCAGAATCTTCGCTTCTAGTTTTTCCTCAAGATACTTCTGCAAATCGCTTTCGTCCCGGCTGACACCTGCACTTCTGTATTCGATTGTTATCAAGTCCGGCGTGGAAGGCTTCACTTCTTGCTCTCAGCCTCCAAGCGTTTGCCTTCGTCTTCAATAGCATCTATGCGGGAATCACACTTGTACTTAGCGCGGGTCTGAGGACCAAGACTGTCATCGCCGTGCTGTGCGGCTTGCGCACCCTCGACACACATTTCATACTCTAACGTGTCTATCCGGGCTTTCTGGTTCGCAGCTACCTTACCGAAGTTCCAGTTCTCGTAAACGGTGCCCGCAAACCTGATGTTCTCATTCATGGTCTGCTCACTCCAAGTCTTCGCCAGTTCGTAGCCATGCAGGGCAACTACGGGTTGAGCAGCCGCGGGAACTACGTGTTGAGCGGCCACGGGTTGAGCGCCAACCGGGGCAGAATGTGAACATCCTGTAGAAACCAACGTTGAGAATAGAGCCAAAAACGCCAGAAACATCTTCATCGCGTCTGCCCGTTCCATGTGTCGCGTCATTTCCTCAATGACGCCACTGTAATCGTTCTGGCAGCGACGGACAAGGTTATTAGGGGAACACCGCGCCGGGTTCGGCCTTACGAAGCGATGCCCTCCTGCGCTGTCGCCGGTTTCGAGCGGGAAGGTCATTGCTCGGGCTGGCCATCGTATAACGCGCTAAGCCGGGAATCCCGCATCCATCCCAGAGCTTCCCTGCATTCCTTGGGTGGCAGCGGCATTGTTTTCGTCAGAACCTTATCCACGCTTCCATCAGCAAACGGAATGCACTTTGCCCGCAGTTCTGGGGAGATGGTTTGAGGCGCTGGTTTGGGGTTCAGGGCCGTATGGATCAACTCTGCACAGCCGCCGTCACCGCTGTAGGTTCCAATATCGGCGTCGGCAGTCCGACTTCCTGAACCGAAAACAGCAAATTCCGCATACGTGCGGCACGTTGACATCGCATTCATCCATGTTTCCATCATCGCCTTGCCCGGATCGCCGTTTAACATGAAGCCTAGCAGATGCATTTTCGTGGACATCTTGGCTTCTTTGAGTAACTCCCACGTGCGGATATCCCCAACGGATTTTGAATCGCTAAGCTCGATATCCACCATTGGTTCAATCTGGTCAAAGGCTGATTGCCAGTTGGCCATCGCGGCGGAACACTCGCTCTCAACGGCGGCATTGCTCATCTGCCCGTCACAGTGCTTCTCGAACTCTTCGATGGTCTTTAGATAGAGAACACCCACTTTCCTTACGTATTTCGACACTGGATAGAATTCCGGGGTGACGTTCGTCCCACAAGCCTGACGCATAGCCTCAGAAAGCGCCATGTAGTTCTCCAGCGATAGCTTGAAAGCGGGTTGGGCGTTAAATGCTTTGGTCGCATCGGCGCAGTCTTGCTTTTGGGCTTTCGTCATGGGCATCTGTCCGAAGGACAAGGCGGATAGAAGCAGCACCACGAAAGTTTTCACTGTGTCACCCTTTCGACCGATCAATCATGAGCCGTTCCGGTGGTCATGGCAATGACAATCGTCAGGGGATAGTGGCCGAATTGACCGCTAGAATAGAAAAGGCCCGCAGCAACGGGCTTTTTTCTACGTTCGGAAAACAGGAGGGCGTCGGACGACCCACTCCCATTAGCAGTTTAGCGGTTGGGTGTGCGTCCATGCAACATGCATGTCTCAGTTGGTTGGCTGGCTCCGCGCACACCGTTTAGAAACAGCCTTAATGCTAATCGGGGCGGCAGTCGGGTCTGCCTCCGTCCGGAGAACATTCAAATCTGTACGTCCACTATTTTCACCGTGAACAGATAATTCTTTTTCTGACCATTTATTTCCAGTGGTATGAATACTCCGAAGGTTTGGCCTTTGTGTTGCAGTGCTTCCTGTGATGGAGGAAGTAGAGGCAACTCCTCCCAGTCATTCTCTCGCCAAGTAACCAGATCAGCGGGATACACAAAATCTACAATCTTGGCTGTCGGAGGTATGACAGTCTGAGCTTGCGGCTTGTCCCTATCAATCAGTTTGACCCCTTGATGGATCACTCTGTGGGCGGTGCCAGAGAGATCAATGTAGGAGATTTGGTTCCAATCGATGCTGATCGGATTGTCAGTCTTGTTTTGCATCGTGAAGCCTATCTGCTTGGTCCCCACGTCTAGGACGATGGCAATCAGCTCATCTTCAAACTCAAGGGTCTGGCTGAGTTTAGGCTTAATCAGGGAGAAGACGTACTTGGAATCGTAGTAGCTATGGTCTGAATCAAAGATTATCTCAAAATCCGTGACTCTAGAATGAGCGTGAAACTCGACATTCAGAACCTCCGCTGGACTTCGCCCAATTTCGTCCGTGAAATCCTTGGTCGCACCTTTCTGTAAATCTGCGACCTCCAGCTTGTCATCGTCGGCGACAACAATTCGCTTGTCCTTGTCGAAGAGCCTCACCTTAAAACTTGCATATCGCCACCCTCGATCTGTGTCATTCCTCACAGACCCCAACATCTTTCCGCCACTGTACACAACCTTCGTGAGGACAAAGTTTCCGTGTTCAGTTGAAATGGCAAGTAGGTCTTTGCTGACCTGCTCGGGTTGCTTGTCTTTGGCCTGCGAAACAACGTTCGCCAGCAGGATGAATATGACGAGCAGACTAGATTTCATGGCAGATTCCTCTTTGCCCGGCTTTGCGTGGTCACTGAGGCTTCCGCTCGATCTTCACCGGACCCATGTCGAAGGCGTCGGCCTTCTCGTAATTCTTTCCCGGCTTTACAAGGGGCAGACCTTGCAGGTTTATTAAGCTTAGTTCGATTGCGTCATGGAGGTGACGCCGCACAGACGTGTCGCGGTTGAGCATATTCTCAACCTCCGCAAGGTCATCCGGCATCTTTACACTGGGCTTGATTTTGATCGAAATACTGATTTCGTATTCTTGGACAGGAGTGTCGCTGGTTGGACTTGTCATTTTTCGATTCTAGCTCAATTGATCCACTCTTCGTGAAACGATTAGGAAGAAGTTCTAGCTGCGCTTATTGCACAGCAGCAGCCAAGACAGAACGGGCCATACAAGTGACCAGACCTAAATGGCTGAGCGACGGGTACAGGGCCTTGCTCATGGTTCGCTCGACAGATTGGACATGCGTTCGGGCCAATGATCACTCGCTTTAGTTTGATGCCCAGTCGAAGAAATTTGCGGAAAGTAGCTTCTTCCATCGCCCGAGCCATTCCGCTGTGAGCAATCATCTGGGCTTGTCCAACCGACAAATATGGCAAAGCTTTTCGTATCCTGCGGCCAGTTCCCGGAACTCCCAACATCTCTCGAATGCCATCGGATATCGCAAGGTTTAACACCAGGTAATCGTTCTCCCGGACATGTTTCAGAAGTTCGAGCGGAAGATACTCCGAGGCGTGCTTAGCCGCCGATTGCGCTGCATTCTTGCCAGTTTCTCCTATCTACGCGACGGCGAGCCGAACTGCATACATGACTTCAGTTCCTTGCACCGGAGCTAAAGCGATGACCGACCGAGCCAGCCGACCGGAATGGCTGACAGCCGAAGAAGCAGCCGGGTATCTGAAGGTCAAAACTCGTTCGCTGTTGCTGTGGGTTCGCCAGGGGAAACTACAGGCCTACGCGCTCACTGGCACGAAGCGTCGCATCTGGAGGTTCCGTAAGGAGGATTTGGACTCGGCTCTGCTCTCGAAACCTGTGATAAGCTGCGAGTCGCTACCTGTGCGCTCCGGGAAAGGAGCGAACAATTGAGAGCGTCACAGTGTGTTGTTTACAGCAGAAAACGTGGTACGTGGCATCTGAAGTGGTTCGAGAATGGCAAGCCACATCGCAGACAGCTCGGCACGATCCGCGAGTTGCCCTCGCGGGCAGCCGCAGTGAAGGCCGCAGAGCCGTTCCGGAAAATGCTGGCGAAGCCAATCAAGGTGGTTCCTATCGTGAGCGTACTAGTGGAACAGTTCAAAGTCGAAAAAATGTCCACGCGAGCGAGCACGAGCCATTCCGTCAAGGCTTGGCTCAGGAACCATATCGTCCCGAAGTGGGGAGATAAGCCGATTACAGATCTCCAGGCCCGGCCTGTTGACCTGTGGCTTAACTTTCTACCGTTGGCTCCCAAAAGCAAGGTTCACATTCGAGGCGTGATCCGTGAGCTATGGGAATACGCAATGTATCGGGATGATGTTGAGCTGCAGCGCAATCCGATGGAATTGGTTCGCATCAAGGGAGCTACGAAACGACAGAGGAAACCTCGCAGCCTCACCGTGGAGGAATTCCAAAAGTTCCTTGCTCAATTGGAAGGGGCTTTCCGGACGATGGCTTTGGTCTGCATATCGTTCGGCCTCAGAATCAGCGAATGCCTTGCGTTGAAATGGTCCGATGTGGATTGGCTCAACGCGAAGCTCACGGTGGAACGCGGTATCGTCCGGCAAGTGGTCGGAGACGTGAAAACCGAATACTCCGGACGCGCTATGAGTATTGATCCCGCCATGCTCATGGTTCTGAAAGCCTGGCGACAGGAGACGCAGTTTGCCGGCGACGGCGATTGGGTCTTTGCCAGTCCCTTGAAACTCGGTCGCTTGCCCTGGTCTTATCCGTGGGTGTGGAGGGTATTCACGAAGGCTGGAAGGGATGCGGGGATCGGCAGTTTAGGTACGCACACGATGCGCCACAGCTACCGTTCGTGGCTGGACGCCGTGGGCACGCCGATTGCCGTGCAGCAAAAGCTTATGCGTCACGCTTCGATCACCACCACCATGAATATTTACGGGGACGTGGTGACGAACGAGATGGCCCAGGCTCACTCGAAGGTTGTGGAACTCGCCCTGTCGAAACAGTGAGAGGGTTTCAAACGGGTTTCATCGCCCGCATGCTGTTGAAAATATGGCGGAGAGAGTGGGATTCGAATCCGCTGACAGATGTCAAACAAAGGACATAGCAGAGCACAGTTGGCATTTTTAGTCCTTGTAAGTCATTGGATGATAAGCAAGTGATTTCCGAAATCATTTTGCCCGGTCAAGATCGGCAGCGATTACCAGACGTGACGGAGTTAATGAGCACGAAGAAGCCAAGTTTAGGCCGACACAGGCGGACATGCTCGGTATGCCGTCACGTGAAGTGTGCGGAGATCGAAACCGACTTTATCGCATGGCGCAGTCCGGCGGCGATTACCGAGGAATACGGACTGTCAGACCGCAGCAGCATATACAGGCACGCCCATGCCCTCGGATTATTCGCCAAGCGGCAGCGCAACGTCCGGGCGGCGCTGGAGCGGATTATCGAGCACGCTGGGGAGGTCGAGGTCACAGCCGCATCGGTAGTCGCCGCAGTTCAGGCATACAGCAAGATCAACGCCGTGGGCCAGTGGATCGACCGCAACGAGACTGTCGACTTGAATGAGATATTTGATCGCATGACACGCGAGGAACTGGAAGCCTATGCCCATGATGGAACTTTGCCGGGTTGGTTCACGGATACCCTGGCAGGTAAGAAAGCAAGCAACGATGAATCCAAGGCAGGCGCAGCAGGTTCGATTTACGGCCACGTGTTCGCAACATTACGCGACAGTCAGGAGAACTGAACACAATGAGAAAACAAGAGGAATAGATGCCGGTACCCGCAACAAACCGAGGGCCTAAGCCGGCTGATTTTCCACTTGGGAGCTTAGAGTCACGCGCGGCTGCAAGGGCGATGGCAAAAACACGCGCTGGACGGGATGCCAAGGAGCCGCCTTTCTACCGTGCGCACTTCGACGAAAACGGGCACCCGCTCGAACCCCAGGTGATCTACGACTACATGACCGGCTTGCCCGTCAGTGAAGCGACGACGGACAAGCCCACCCCTCCCGAACCATTGACGATCTGTCCCGGTGAGTCGGAGACTCCCCGATCTGCTGCGACAGTCGGTTTACAGCCGCCAGGCCCTCTACCGGCTCCCGGCGAATCAATCGACGAAACTCCCATCGAGCCCGAAGCGAATGCGCGAATCATCACGGTAGAGATCGAATGAGCGCCGCGTGACCCAACCACGCAAGCAACTCGAGACACAGGTCCTCGCGCCTGCCTGTAGCCCGGTTTAGAGGAGGAGACTTCAACGGAGGGCGGGCGTTTTCTTCGGCGAGAAAACATTGCTGATTGCGCCTGATCAAATCACTCCGAAGTAGCTCTGTTTGAGGTGATGGCGAAGTTCCTGCCCACATTTCTCGCACAGCTTCGCCCAGCGATCCTTCATTTCTGCCAGAGGACTGCTGCACCTGGGACAAGCGGTAATTACAAGGGCGCCACAGCCAGGACACAGGTTCGCTACCTGGGAGGAGTTGGCATAGCGTGCATTCAGGATAATCCCTGGGTGACGGTGGGAGTGCGGCGGGGGGCGTGGAGGCTCCAGGTTCCGTCGTGCACCGGGCGTTTCTCCTTCTCGACAGCGTAGTTAACCATCTTTCGCTTTTTTGAAGGGTGGGTTCCACTCAGCTTCGTATTCGAACGGGTTTAAAAGGTGCACCCCATTTCGGTCTCTGCCGCCATCACTCCCCGCCTTTTCTCAGACCCCGCGCACAGGCCGGGCTACCTGCCCGGCATCCTCTGCGGCCAGCTGCGAGATGGCCGACCAGTCCAGCGACTCGCCGCCGTGGGCCAGCAAGGTCAGGAACCGGTTGTAAATCAGGCTTGCCAGTGGCAAGGGCACACGCAGCGTTTCGGCTGCGGCCAGGACCAGACGATTATCTTTAAATCCCAAGGGAGCAGCAAACCCGGCAGGTTCGAACTTCTTGTCGGCGATCAGTCCGCCATAGGTCTTATAAACTGGCGCGACGAAGAGCGTGGAGGTGAGGAAGTCAAGATATTGGTGCTGATCCAAGCCGGCCTTGCCGACCAGCGCCATCGCCTCGCCCAGCGCCTCGATCACCGAGGTAATCAGGAAATTCCCGCTGAGCTTGACCAGATTTACGTCGGGGGGATTCTCGCCGAAGCGAAAAGTTTTCCGTCCTATGGCCTCGAAGAGAGGCATGCAAGCGTCCACCGCATCCGGTGCGCCGGCGACCACGATGAACAGCATAGCCGCAGCCGCGGCGTCGGGCCGGCCAAATACCGGAGCCGCGACAAAACGCTGGCCACTCGCCGCGTGCCCCGCAGCCAGCCTTTCCGAGAGCGCCACGCTGATGGTGCTCGAGGAAATGTGGATTCCGCCCTTACCCAGGCTGCTGATCACACCCGCATCGCCAAAAAC
>Ga0187862_10000512_pt1 | contig 44553 bp, 36 predicted proteins | sample June2016WEW_10_1_FD_133003 | JGI IMG/M metagenome (GOLD analysis project Ga0187862, IMG submission 133003) | Peatland microbial communities from SPRUCE experiment site at the Marcell Experimental Forest, Minnesota, USA - June2016WEW_10_150 | ecosystem: Environmental > Terrestrial > Soil >... | reverse complement strand
GGCAGAAAGCCCGCCAGACTCAAGCCAAGCTGGCCGCCTAATTTTTCCCTCGGCACCCGACCAACCGACCAAGTTATCACGCATCCCCGACTCTCAACAGGAGGACCCCGCTTTACCGCTTACTCATGTTTCCAGCAAGCCGGATGACAAGACGGGAACAGGCAGCGGGGAAACGCTGCGCGAGATGCCGGTCGGTGCTCTCAAGCAATCGCCGCTGGCATCGGCACGATTTTTGCCTCATATTCTTCCAAGGACGGCACAATCACCCTTGCATTCTTGGAATAGGCGCGCGCAAACGCCTTGGAACTGTGACCAAGGGCCTGCTGGGCATAACGCTCCGGCATTCCAGCCACTTTGGCCCGCTCCGCCCAGGCGTAGCGATACGAATGCAGCGACACCCCGGCAATTCCGAGAGTGTTGAGTCGTTTAATGAAGTGCTTCGCCCGGTGTTTTTCGTGCAACCCGGAGAGCCAGGGAAACAACTGGCCGAATCTCGGCAGCGTTTGCAGAACCGCCGCCGCCTCCGCGCCAAAGGTGATGACCACCGGCACTTTGGTCTTGCAGCGTTGAAACGAGATGGTGCGGTCGGGCCAGTGGATGGCCTCGGCGGTCAAGTTCGCCACGTCGGACTGTGACCCGCCCAGGTGCCAGAGCAATTCGTAAAAGGCGCGGAGTTCGGGATTCTTCTCGCGGTCAATGATTCTGGCGTGTTCGTCAAAGGTGATGGCCCGCTTCTCTTTGAATCTGACAGGCGGCCATTGGAGTTTGGGCACAACCGGCCACGGCAGCCAGTGCATTCCGATGGCGAAATTGTGGGCGCGGCGCAAATAGACGTTGGTGGATACGGAGCCGTTCCGCAGCACGGCAAAGAAGTGCTCTGACGTGGTTTCCAGGAGCTTGCGGTGGCGAATGAGGTCAAAGGCTTTGTCGGCAATGGCATGTTTCCACCGCTCCTGCGTCGCGCCAGTCTTGAGGGAAGCAACTTGCTCCACGACGTGCTGCCAGGTGCGGGCGGCCAAAGAGGGGTCGCTATGCTGCAAATAGACCTGGGCGATCTGCATATTCATGGCCGGTTGGCGCGTGGCCTCGTTCTTGGTGTTCAAGAGGGTGATGGCCTCGGCCTCGTCTTTGGTTCGCAGACTGGTTTGTTTGCGGGTGGTCGTATCCTCGCTGTAGAAGATGCCCGCTCGCCGGAACAAGATGAATCGTTGTTTCATAACTGATTCACTGCATCGTGAACCAGTTCGATCACCTCGCGTTAGCGAGTACTGGGCGAGTTTCAGCGGAGTACTGGCGAATTGTGGGCAGTTGTGCTGCCGCGCCTCAATTCACTGACACTTTCACTGACAGTGGCCCTTCCGACATGCCCAAGTTGTTGCCGCACACGCGGTTGAAGATGGAGCCAGTTGTCGGAATCGAACCGACGACCGACGGTTTACAAAACCGTTGCTCTACCGCTGAGCTAAACTGGCCCGCGGCAATACTGGCCCCGTTTCCCATGTCTTTCAAGCCGGAACGAAAAGCAAGTTTTCCTCCACGGAGCATTGTGCGCACAACTGGGGCGGGGATTGGGAATGGCCGGTGCGGCCTGGATGGTGTCCGATGAGACCTTTAAACTCCCGCTTGGACGCACAGCGTGCCGTCCAAAATGACTGAGCCTTGGGCAACACGACGGCGCAGACAATCCCGTGCCTTCAAAGCGGCCTTGATAATAGAACCAGCAACTCGTGCGGCGTAATGATTTGGATTCCAAAGGGCTTTCCCAGCGCCAGCAAATCGCCATCCCGTGTGACATAATCTTCGCTCCGGCTCCCAACGCACAGGCCAAATAAGGATCATCTTTCAGATCGCGGCTCCGTTGTTTGCCCAGCGGCGCGGGTTCAACGCGCTTAACGTGGTCCTGATACCATGACAATGTGGCAGCCAGTGGATGCTTGGCCCTGTCCCCACGATCCGCCAGCAGATTGCTCAATTCCTTGAGGGTTTCCTCGGTGGCACAGGCAATGACCCGGCGATGAGCCATGGCCAGCAGACAACGGCGCGCTTGGCCCCGCCACCCGGCGCCTGAAAACACCACCCCCGCATCCAAGACGACCCTCATGTTTTTTTCTTTCGACGGGCTTTGATGCCGGCGTAGATTTCGGCCGTTTCCTCATCGGAAGGATCGCCCGGCGGCGCGCCCTGGATGGCTTTTTCCAAAAAGGCCACATCCGCCTCAATTTGCTCCCGGCGGCGATTGCGGATCAAATCCCGCATATATTCGCTCATGGAATCAAACGCCCGCGCCTCCGAGTCCGCCCGTGCGAATTCGGCCAGATCTGGATTCAATGAAATGTTGATGGTCACTGCTTTCATGCCTCCAAGTTAATCCGCTGGCAAGATATGTCAAGGCTTGCCAATGGTCAGTGTCGGCTCCGAAGCATTTTGTATATCACTTTTGGATGCGGGTTGCGGTTTTTGGGGCAAAAGGAAGTCCATCACCGCCAAGGCGGAACTGGCGCTACGCTCCCCCAAGACCGCGCGACCCCAATGGGACATTTTGATGGGCACCGATGGTCTGACGATGGGAACCCGTCTGCCGGACAAATTCAAAACCCAGGCGTATCAAGGCGCGGCACACTTCATCGCCGGAAAGGTCGCGGGGGAGTTCCACGCCACTTGAGCGGGCAACACCGGGTCCTGGAGAAAATGAAGGCGAATCGGCCAGGCCAGGCGCTCATCGCCGGCGTCAAACCGGCAGCCGATGAGATCGCGAATCATGGCAAGGAGTGCATCGCGTCCGCGCAGGCGCGGCTTGCCCGTGGGGCGGTCGCGGGCTAATGTGGCACCGGCATGGCGCGGATCGTTCTCACCACTTTAAACGCCAAGTATATTCACGCGGCGTTCGGGCTGCGGTATTTGCTGGCCAATCTGGGGGCGTTGCGCGCGGAGGCACAGATCGTGGAGTTCGATGTGGGGCAGCGGGCGCTGGATGTGGTGGAGAGGATTCTGGCGCAGGAGCCGCAAATCGTGGGGCTGGGGGTTTATATCTGGAATGTGGCGGAGGCGACGGAGGTGGTGGCGGCCCTGAAACGGGTGCGGCCGGAGGTGACGGTGGTGCTGGGGGGGCCGGAGGTGAGTTTTGAGGCGGAGGAGCAGGAGATTGTCCGGCGGGCGGATTATGTGATCACGGGCGAGGCGGATTTGAAATTCGCGGAGGTTTGCCGGGAGATTCTGGAGGGCCGGCGGCCGGAAAGGAAAGTCATTCCGGCGGAGGTCCCGGACCTGGCGCTGGTGGAGCCGCCTTACGATTTTTACACTGAGGAGGATGTGGCGCACCGGGTGATTTACATCGAGGCGTCGCGGGGGTGTCCGTTCACGTGCGAATTCTGTTTGTCGTCGCTGGATGTGCCGGTGCGGCAGTTTGCGCTCGCGCCGTTGCTGGCGGCGGCGCAGAAGCTGCTGGATCGCGGGGTGCGGCAGTTCAAGTTCGTGGACCGGACGTTCAATTTAGACATCGCGGCCAGCCGGAGGATTCTGGAGTTTTTCCTGGAGCGGCAGCGGCCCGGTCTGTTCGCGCATTTTGAGATGATTCCCGACCGGCTGCCGGAGGCGCTGCGGGAGGTCATTGCCAAATTCCCGGCGGGGGCGCTGCAGCTGGAAGTGGGGGTGCAGACGTTCAACGAGGCGGTTTCCAAAAACATCCGCCGACGGCAGGATTACGGGCGGCTGGCGGATAATTTGCGGTTTTTGCGCGAGAAGACGGGCGCGCATGTCCACGCCGATCTGATCGCGGGGCTGCCGGGGGAAACGCTGGAAAGCTTTGCGGCGGGTTTTGACCGGCTGGTGGCGCTGGGGCCGCAGGAGATCCAGGTGGGGATTCTCAAGCGGCTGCGCGGCACGCCCATCTCGCGGCACGACGGGGCCTGGGAGATGGTGTACAGCGCCCATCCGCCATATGAGATTTTGCGCAACAAGCTGCTGGATTTTGCGGCCATGCAACGGCTGCGGCGCTTCGCCCGCTACTGGGACTTGACGGCCAACAGCGGCAATTTTGTGGAGACGACGCCGCTGCTCTGGAGCGGGGGCGCGCCGCCGTTCGCGGCGTTTCTGGAATGGAGCGGGTGGCTTTACGAGCGGATCGGGCGGCAGCACGGCATCGCGCTGGAGCATCTGGCGGAGCTGCTGTTCATATACTTGACAACGCGGGGCCGGGCGGCGCCGCGGACGGCGGCGCGGTGTCTGTGGCGCGACTGGCGCCGGGCCGGCCGCCGGGAAAAGCCGGCCTTTCTCGCGCCGCACCTCGGCGGCGAGGAGGAAAGTTCCGCGCGTCCCCGGAGCCTCGCGCCCCGGCGTCAGGCGCGGCATTTGGCCTGACCTTTTCCCCGCTGCGTGAGGCGAGGGGATGGGGAAAGCGCGTGGTGGCAGGGCCGAGATGGGCCTGTGGGGTTGCAGGCCACTTAAGGTTTCCGATGGGTCACCATTCGGAGGGAGGGTAGATGGATTGCCAGACTTGTTTTAAATCCAGGTCTTGGGGAGAGGTTCCGTTGGCGTCGGTCCCTTGCAGGGTCTGGGTGGTTGGCTCAATCCACCTGAATCTTGCGACATGGCCGTCGGCGAAGGAGAATTGGCCGAAGTTGCCGTGGCGGCTGGAAGGCACGTTGCGCCAGTTGTATTCGTTGCCGCCGGATCCTCCGTAAGCGGAGTTTCCATGGGGGTAATTGATGGCAAAATAGCCGTCATCCAGGCTGGTGCTGGACGGAGAGGCGGCGGTCTGCTCATCCACGAAAAACAGGCCCTGGGAGGGACCGGGGATTTGGATGCCGGTGAATTTGAGGTTTTCCACCAGGCCGTCATGAACGCCGGTGATGCCTTCGTTGTTTCCCATCATGCAACTCAGGGAGAAGCTGCGGATGCGCAGGGTGGCGGAACCGGCCACGTTGATCGTGTCGCCGGGGCATTGGTAAATCCTGGCGGAACGGTCATAGGGATAAAGCAAGGCGTTGGTGATGTCGGGCAGGTTGGTTGCCCCCGGTAATCCGTTGACATTTCCCGTGACCCAGCCGGGGGCGCCGCCGATGCCATTTGGGACAATGGCGTCGGCATAATCACCGGCATACAAATGAGCCGCCAGAGTGAGTTCTTTCAAGTTGTTGAGGCAACTGCCGGCGACGGCGCGTTTCTTGGCCGCCGCCAAAGAGGGCAAGAGCAAGGCCGCCAGAATGGCGATGATGGCAATGACCACGAGAAGCTCAATCAAGGTGAAAGCCGCGGCTCCAGCCCGGAAATCCGCGCGAGGGTCAAGGCATCCGCGGCCATCTGTGGCCGGCAGTGGTCGGGGCGGGAAAGCAGGCGCGGCCAAGAGCGCAAGGTTGCGCTGCGCTTGTTGTCCGCTGTTGCTCACATTCTCACAATACAATCAGGATTGGTAATACTCAACGGGATTTTTGATAAGACGCGCGGCGCTTGTTGGCTTGCAACAAATGGTTGCTTTAGGCGTCATGCAGAGAGAACATGGCGTAAAGCGCATTTTTAAACTGGAAATGGGGTGATGAGACCATTTTTGCAGGTCGTGTTGCGATTATCAAACAATGAGGGGCCTCGGCAGAAGCCGGCCACCGAAAGGGCGGCCCCGGCGGGACCCCGCGCCGGCGGTTTCACGCTGGTGGAATTGCTGGTGGTCATTGCCATCATCGCCATCCTGGCGGCGCTGCTCCTGCCGGCCTTGTCGAGAACCAAGAAGAAGTCACTGCAGGCCGATTGCGTCTCCAACCAAAGGCAGATTGGCCTGGCGCTGGGACTTTATGCGAGCGACAACGCCGACGTGCTGCCGCGCCTGGCCGACTGGAACAGCCTCGGGGGCCAGGATGGCACATACGATTTCTTTGTGGCGGCCACCAACCGCGGGCTTTACGCCTACCAGGGCAACGGGCAGATTTTTCATTGCCCAGCCGACAAGGGTGACGCTTTGCCTGCGCATCCGACTCCACCCGGGGCGACTTGCTGGAGTGTTTTCGGGAACAGCTACCTGGTGGAATGGAATTGGGACGCTTTTGGCGTGAAACGCACCTTTGGCAACGTGAACGGTCCCGCCAGCACTTATGGGGGCCAATCCATGAAAGGCAGCGACATTGCAATTGCGCCAAGCACCAAGATAATCGAAGGCGACTGGATCTGGCATCCCAACCGGGGAAACACCGACATTCGCAGTATTTGGCACAATGACAAAGGACAAAGCTACACCGTGATGTTGTGGGGTGACAGTCATGTCGCGGCGTTTAGCATTCCGCTTGGGACTCCCGGAGACATGCCGGTCAGCATAACGAATCAATGGTGGTGAAACGCGGAGGGCGCTTCCAAATGACAAATAGACATCGCGCGGGTTTTGTTTCAAGCTGAGGGCATGTCAACCAAACTCAAAGTGGCGGTGCTGGGGGTGGGTTCGTTGGGGAAGGAACACGCGCGGATTTACGCGGACCTGGCGGCGGCGGGTGTGGTGCAATTCGCCGGGGTGTTTGACGCCGTCCCGCAGGCGGCGGCCAGGGCCGGGGAAAAATATGGGGCGCGGGTGTTTGTTTCGCTGGAGGAGGCGATGGCGGGGGCCGAGGCTTTCAGCGTCGTCACGCCCACCCGCACGCATTTTGAGCTGGCGGACGCGCTGCTGGCGGCAGGCAAACATGTGCTGGTGGAGAAACCGATGACGGACAATGCCGCGCAAGCCGCGCAGTTGGTGCAGCGGGCCGCGGAAAAGAATTTGGTGCTGGCAGTGGGCCACGTGGAGCGGTTCAATCCGGTGCTGCGTTATTTGGAGGAGGTGGCCACGGATCCGCGGTTCATCGAATCGCACCGGCTGTCGCCTTACCCGGCGCGGAGCATGGATATCGGGGTGGTGCTGGATTTGATGATTCACGATTTGGATGTGGTGCTGGCGTTAGTGCGGTCACCGGTCGCCAGCGTGGAGGCGGTCGGCATCGCGGTTCTGAGCAAGACGGAGGATGTTGCCAACGCGCGGCTGCGTTTTGCCAACGGGTGCGTGGCCAATCTCACCGCCAGCCGAGTCAACCCGGAGAAGATGCGCAAAATCCGGGTATGCACGATGACCAGTTATGTCTCGCTGGATTACCGGGCGCAGGAGGGGTTTATTTACCGGGTGGCGCGCGAAGGGGAGGAGGAGTCGTCCCTTTTTAAAAAGCTTTTGCGCGCGAAGGATTCAGCGATTGTCAGCCGGTTTGGCGGCAGGAGAATTGTGCGCGAACCGGTGCCGATAGAAAAAGACGAGCCGCTCAAGCTGGAGTTGCAGGATTTCATCCGGTGCATTTTGGGGCATCAGGTCCCCAAAGTCAGCGGCGCCTCGGCCAAACGCGCGCTGGATCTGGCCCTGGAAATCACGCGGCAGATTCAAACGGGCATCCCCCTGGCGTGAACCGTGGGCGGCCTCATCATTATTCTTCCGGTGCTGGCGTTGGATTTCTGGCTTCTGGCCACGACCGGAAAAACACAGTTCCACCGGTGGGCGCGCGCGGGGGCGTGGCCGCGCCTGGCGGGGACGGCGGCGCTCGGCGCGGCGCTGGGGGTTTGGCTGTCCTTTTTTGTGGAATATAATTGGGGGGACAAGATGCGCGTGACCGGCTTTCCCATCCCCGCGGCTTTTGCCAGTTTGGAGGATGGAAGGTGGGTGGCCGCCCTGCCGCCGCCGGCGATGCGCGGCGCGGCCGCGGGAGTGAATTTTCTGAGCGGACTGGCGGCGACGATGATTCCTTTCAAGTTCGCGGAGTTTTTGCGCAGCGTGAAAGCGGAGTTGGCGCGATGAAACGCCCGGAGATCATGCTCGTGGCGGGCGATCCGAGCGGGGACGCCAACGCGGCGGACCTGGTCCGGGCGCTGGCGCTGGCCGTGCCGGCGGCCCAATTCAAAATCACCCGCGACGCCCAGCCGCTGACGGCGCCGCTGGCCCCCCGTTTTTTCGGGGCGGGCGGGCCGAAAATGGCGGCGGCGGGGGTGGAGCTGGCTTTCGATTTGACAGCCGATTCGGTCATCGGCCCGGGGGGGCTGGCCCATAAGCTGCCGGGGCTGATGCGGCGATTCCAGGAGGTCAAGCGGCTGGCGGTGGAGCGGCAGCCGGAATTGATTATCCTGGTGGACTACGGCGAGTTCAATTTGCGTCTGGCGCGCGCGCTCAAGAATTACGCGCGGGCGCGGGCGGGTCGTTTTTTCAATTGGAAGCCGAAGATTGTGCAGTTCATTTCGCCCCAGGTCTGGGCCTCGCGGCCCGGCCGGGCGAAGATGATAGCCAGGAACTGCGATCTGCTGATTTCGCTGTTTCCGTTCGAGAGAAAATGGTACGCCAGCCGGGTGCCGCAATTGGCGGTGGAATACGTCGGGAACCCGATTTTCGACCGCTACCCGGAAGGTCCGCCCCGGGGAGTTTCCAGGGCGGAGGAAGCGCAGCCGCCGGTGGTGCTGCTGCTGCCGGGCAGCCGGCGCGGAGAATTGAAGAGGCATGTGCCGGTGATGCTGGCGGCGGCGCAATTGATTGTGGCCAAACAGCAGGCGCGTTTTCGTATGGTGGTTCCGAATGAGGCCCTGGCCGGGGTGGCGAGGAGGCTGTTGCCGGATGGCCCGCCGAGGATTGACTTGCAAATTGGCGGACTCAAGGAGGCGCTTCTCGGCGCGACGGTCGCGGTTGCCAAAAGCGGAACCATTACCATGGAGTGCGCTTTCTTCGGCGTGCCGGCGGTGGTGATTTACAAGACCGATTGGGGCACTTATCTGGTGGGGCGATGGATGGTGAATGTGAAGTACCTGGCCATGCCTAATCTGCTGGCGGATGAGGCCGTCTATCCGGAGTTTATTCAAGGCCAGGCCACGGCGGGGAAGATCTCGGCCGCGGTGATGGAATTGCTGGGCAGCCGGGAGCGGCGGGATCAAGTGCGCGCGAAACTGGGCCAAATCGTTCAAATGCTGGGCGGCCCGGGCGCGGCCCGGCGGGCTGCCGCCGCCATCATCAAATTGACGGGTCTGTGGAACAATCCATGAAAGCGCCCACGGTATGATCGCCCGCCAGCGGGGCGCTTGGTCAACAGGACTGCATGTTTGGTTCAGGTTTTGCGGTTCGAGCGGAATTGCTCGACGAGGGAGGAGACGTCTTTGTCGCCGTCGCCGGCGGCCAGGGATTTATCAAAGAGGCGCAAGGCGGCGGCGGCCGTGACCAATTCCATCTCGCGGCGGGCGGCTTCCTGGCAGGCATAACGGAGGTCTTTGGCCATGAGGCGCAGGCGGAAGAGCGGGGTGTAATCGCGGGCGGCCATGCGGGCGGAAAAGTTCTTGACAGCCGGGCTGCCGGGAGCGCCCGTGGCAAGAACTTCCAGGGCGCGGGCGCGATCCAGCCCGGAACGCTCGATCAGGGCCAGCCCCTCGGCCAGCGAGGCGGTTTGGACGCCGCAGAGGAAGTTGTTGATGAGCTTGAGCAGGGCGCCGCCGCCCACCGGGCCCACATGAACGATGGAGCGCCCCATGACGGAAAGGAGGGAACGGGCTTTTTCCAGGGCCGCCTCCGCCCCGCCCACCAGGAAGGTCAGTTCGCCGGAGGCGGCTTGGGGCTTGCTGCCGGTGACGGGCGCGTCGAGCATCTCGCAGCCTCGCGCCGTCGCGGCGGCGGAGAGTTCGTGGACGCAGGCGACGGTCACGGTGCTGCATTCGATGATGACGGCGCCTGGGGAAGCGGCGGCCAAGGCACCATTTTCTCCGAGCCATAGCGCGCGGGAAGCGGCGTCATCGGCGACCATGCTGATGATGATGGAAGCGCCGGTGGCGGCGTCGCGCGGGGTGGGGGCCACGCGCGCGCCTTCGGCGGCAAAGGGGGCGGATTTGGAGGGGTCGCGATTAAAAACGGCGAGCGGAAAGCCGGCCGCCAGAAGGCGGCGGGCCATGCCGGAGCCCATGATGCCGAGGCCCATAAAAGCAACGCGAGGTTTGGTGTTCTTGGAGTTCATGCCAGTGGCTGCGCGGGAATGGGCGCGGAATCCCGGGGGCGGACCCGCGCGTTGTTGTGAATTGCAGTGTTCTTCATCCAGGCCTGGAGAGTCGCACATCCATGCCGCTTTTTCCAGACCGAGGATATCCGCGCAGCCGCGGCGGTGGAGGTGGATTTTGGAGTTCAACCTTTCCCCGTCCCCGGCCATTTTTGGCTTTATACTTTCATGGTGGACGGCATTCTTCCTCTTTGACAATGAAGCATTGAATGCTGGATCACTTGGAAATGGGCGCTTACAGTTTGACGATTATTATCTCGTACTTCATCGGCTCGTTGCCGTCGGGGTATCTGGCGGGCAAATTGCGCGGCGTGGACATCCGCGTGGCCGGCAGCGGCAATATCGGCGCCACCAATGTGTTCCGGGTGCTCGGCAAGACGGCTGGCACTGCCGTGCTGGCGGTAGATGCCCTCAAAGGATTCGCGGCCGCCCGATGGATTCCGCCGCTGGTGGCGCAGTTTTTTCCCGGGCCGTCGCGGCAAGACCTAGCCCTGGCGGCGGGGGCGGCGGTTGTGCTTGGCCACATGTATCCCTGCTGGCTCAAATTCAAAGGGGGCAAGGGGATCGCCACCTCGGCAGGCGTCGGGATCGCTTGGGCGCCGGCGGCCTGCCTGGCCACGCTGGCCATTTGGGGGATTGTCTTTGTCTCCACCAAGTATGTTTCGGCGGCGTCCATCGTGGCGGCCGTGGTTTTGCCTCTGGCCGTGTGGTTTTCCGGCAAAGGGCGGGAAATGACATTCGTCATGGCAGCCCTGGCCGTTTTGGCCATATACAAACACAAGGGCAATATCCGACGCCTCCTCACCGGGACCGAAAACCGCGCCGGGAAAAGCCGCCACCCAAGCTTGCCATGAATGTCACCGTCCTGGGAGCCGGCGCCTGGGGGACCGCCCTGGCGAATTTGCTTTGCCAAAACGGCAACGCGGTCACCCTTTGGGGACACAATGCCGGTCATCTTCAAAGCGTCCAGCGCGCCGGGAGCAACGCGGTTTATTTGCCCGGCATCCCTCTTTCTCCCGAATTGAAATATGAGCCGGACCTGGGCCTGGCGGTCGCGCCCGCCGAGTGCCTGGTGGTGGCGGTGCCGTCGAAATTCCTGCGCGAAGTCACGGCGCGCATTCCCGGCTTCAGCGGCATTGCTGTCAGCGTGACCAAGGGAATCGAAGACCAAACGGGTCTGACCATGTCTGGCATCTTGAAGGCGACCATGCCGGCCTGCACCGCGGCGGCGCTTTCCGGGCCGAGCTTTGCGTTGGAAGTGGCGCGGGGAATTCCCGGGGCCATTGTGGCGGCCCATCCCGAACCGCTGGTCGCGAAAAGAATTCAACGGCTTTTCCATTGCCCGACCTTCCGGGTTTATAGCAGCGGCGATCTGTTGGGAGTGGAACTGGGCGGCGCGCTCAAAAACGTCGTCGCCATCGCGGCGGGGGTTGGCGACGGATTGGGCTACGGCGACAACACCAAGGCCGCCCTCATCACCCGGGCGATGGCGGAGATCCGCCGCCTGGGCGTGGCTTGCGGCGCTTGCGCCGACACCTTCTCCGGTCTGAGCGGCTTGGGTGATTTGACGGGCACGTGCTTTTCGCGCCTGAGCCGCAACCGCAACTTTGGCGAACGAGTTGGGCGCGGAGAAAAAGTGGACGAGATTCTGGCCGGGACCAGGGCGGTAGTGGAAGGCTATCCCACGGCGCGATCCGCGCATCATTTGGCGGGCCGGCTGGGGAGCCAGACGCCGATTGTGCGCGAAGTCTATGCCATGCTCTATGAAAACAAGGACATCCGGCAAGCCGTCCAATCCCTGATGGGCCGGGACATGAAACCCGAGGATTAGGATTCTCCATAATAGGTGTTGCCAATTTCTAATCCTGGCCTAAGCTGTCGGGGTGAAAATTGGTTCGACAGCCAGGGTTCTGGCCATGTTTTTTGCCCTGCTCCTCATCGGGACGGGCTGTGGCGGCTTTTACGCCGCCCCCAGCGTGTCGCCGCTGATGTTCCTGCCGGCCTTTGCGCAGTCGAAACCCGCTCCACAACAAGCGTCCGGACCGGGCCAAACGGCCGCAAACTGGACCCCGGCCCAAGCTGATTAAAAACTATGCGATTCCCACTCACTTGGATGGCAAGAATTGCCGCGCACATCGTCAAGCACAAAATAAGACGCACGCCAAAATTCGCGCTGGTGCTGCAACTGGAGCCGTTGCACACCTGCAATTTGACTTGCACCGGTTGCGGGCGCATCCGCGAATACTCGACCAATCTCAAAGACATGATGACGCTGGAGGATTGTCTGGCCTCGGCGCGGGAGTGCGATGCCCCCATGGTCTCCATTTGCGGCGGGGAACCGTTGATTTATCCCAAAATTGAAGAGCTGACCGCCGGATTGCTCAAGCAGGGCCGCCTGGTCTATGTCTGCACCAACGGGATGTTCATGCGGAAGAAAATGAGGGATTATCTGGCGGCCCATTACAGCCGCAAAGAGGAGGCGACCCTGAGCCGGCTGCTCGGCGAGAAGTTGATCACCGACAAGGACGCGGAAACCATTCGCAAAGGCAAAGTGGACGGCCGTCCGGCGATTCGCCCGACGCGGCGATTGTACTGGAATGTTCATATTGACGGCCTGGAATACACGCACGACCTGATTGTCGAGCGGGAAGGCGTGTTCAAGGAATGCGTCGAGGCCATCAAAATGGCGAAGATTCTGGGCTACCAAGTGGCCACCAACACGACGGTTTACAAGGAAACCGAGGTCCAGGAAATCGAGGGAATGTTCGAGTTTTTCTCCTCCTTGGCGGTGGACGCCCACACCATTTCGCCGGGCTATGAATACGACGCGGCGAAAAAGGACATGGTCCAGCGCCTGGGAAAACAGCCGGAGGATTTCTTCCTGACCCGGGAGATGACGCGGGAAAAATTCAAGGACATCGAGAAGTGGGGCGATCGTTTCACCATTATCGGGACGCGGGTTTACCAGGAGTTTCTGGCGGGCAAGCGCGAGCTGACCTGCACGGCCTGGGCCATCCCCACCCGCAACATCCGCGGCTGGAAGGCCCCCTGCTACCTGATGACCGACGGCCATTATGCGGGCTACCAGGAGATGCTGCGGAAAGTGGATTGGGACAAATACGGCGTGGTGGACGGCGTGGCGCGCGATCCCCGCTGCGAGAATTGCATGGTCCATTGCGGTTACGATCCCAGCGGCGCCCTTAGCCCCAAGCTGAGCGATGCCTGGAAGAACATGACTTACAATTTTGGCGCCAAGCCCAAGCCCTATCTTCAGGGCCGGAGCGTCAACGCCTTCAACGGATTTAGCGTCGGCAAGGGCCATCTGGCGGAAGCCAAGGCAGCGATCGCCGCCGCCAACGGCGGCTGCGGTTCCGGCGGCACGGCGCAGAGGGACGCGTTGATGGCCAGGATTGGCAAGAAGGAGAAAGATTAAACAGGGTCAAGCAAACTGAATGAAGACACTGTTTCTTTCGCCTCCGAGTTTTGACGGGTTTGATGGCGGGGCCGGCTCGCGCTACCAGGCGCGCCGCGAAGTCACCTCCTTTTGGTATCCCACCTGGCTGGCCCAGCCGGCCGCCTTGGTGCCCGACAGCAAGTTGATGGATTGCCCGCCCCACGACATCGGCGTCCGGCAGTGCCTGGAGGCGGCGCGGACATTTGACCACGTCATCATCCACACTTCCACCCCTTCGCTGAAGAATGATTGCCAGGTGGCCGAAGCGATCAAGCGGCAAAAGCCAGACACCAAAATCGGCTTCATCGGTGCCCATGCGGCGGTGTTGCCGGCGGAAACATTAAAGGCCTCCACGGCCATTGACTGGGTGGGGCGCAAGGAGTTTGATTTCACTTGCAAGGAAGTCGCCGAAGGACGGCCGCTCTCCAGCATTGACGGGCTGTCCTATCGCAACCGCGAAGGGAAAATCGTCCATAATCGCGAGCGGGAGATGATCTCCGACATGGATGTGCTGCCCTGGGTGGTGGATACTTATAAGCGCGACCTGCAAATCGAAAAATATTTCATCGGCTACCTGCTCCATCCCTATCTGAGCCTTTACACCGGCCGGGGCTGTCCGGCCCAATGCACGTTCTGCCTCTGGCCCCAAACCATCGGCGGCCACAAGTACCGCGCGCGCTCGCCGGGAAACGTGGCCGCGGAAATGGCCCACGCCAAAAATATTTTCCCCCAGGTCCGCGAGTTTTTCTTCGACGACGACACCTTCACGGCCAACCTGCCGCGGGCGCGGGAGATCGCCAAAAGGCTCGCGCCGCTGGGTTTGACGTGGTCGTGCAACAGCCGCGCCAATCTGGACTACGACACGATCAAGTCGTTCAAGGAATCCGGGCTGCGCCTCTTTTTGGTGGGTTACGAAAGCGGCAACCAGGAGATTCTCAATCGCATCAAGAAAGGCATTGGGCTGGACGAGGCCCGGCGCTTCACCCGGGCCTGTCACAAGGCCGGCGTGGTGATTCACGGCACTTTTATTCTGGGCCTGCCAGTGGAGACTCGGGAGACCATCGAACAAACCATCCGTTTCGCGATGGACCTGGATGTCTTCAGCATCCAGGTGTCGCTGGCCGCCCCATACCCCGGCACCGAACTCTACGACATGGCCCGGCAGAACGGCTGGTTTGCCAAACAGGACAAGACGGACATCGTGCATGAGGATGGCTTCCAGCAAAGCTCGCTGGAATATCCGGGCCTGAGCAAGGACGACATCTTTGAGGCGGTGGACCGGTTTTATCGCGCCTATTATTTGCGGCCCAAGCCGATCTTGCGCATCCTCAAAACGATGCTGGAGGACAAGGACATTTTTGCGCGGCGCTGCCGCGAAGGCTTCGAGTTTTTCAAAAGCCTCAAACAGCGCAAGGTGGACCTAGCCGTCTCTCGCGCGGCGGCATGAGCGATGATCTTCGGCCCGACGAAACGGCGCGACGGAGAAGAAGCTGTTTTAGATTGAGGCGCCGCGGTGAATAACTTTCGCTTCCCGCCGCGATAAATCGTGCTAGGCTTTAGTTGCGCGACGAAAGAGCCTGAGTCCAAGTGCCGGCTTCGAGATCTTTGTGCCGGGGCGTCAGGACTTATTCGCTAGACGAACTTTGATCCCGCTTCGGGAGCGCTCATTAGGACTTCGTCGCGCATTTTCTTTTCTTTTGGAGAAAATGACCAGAACCTTGGCAGCTTGGCTTCAGCGGATCCTCGCGCTCCTTCTCCTGGTCGCGCCTGGGACGGCCCGCGCGGCGGAGGAAACCAATGCCGCCGCCACGCCGGAGGACCCGTATCTCTGGCTGGAGGATGTCGCGGGACAGCGGGCGCTGGATTGGGTGGCGCGGCAAAATGCCGCCAGCACCAACGCGCTGGAGGCTTTGCCCGATTTTGACGCCACGCGGCAGCGTCTGCTCGGCATCTTGAATTCCAGCGAGCGAATCCCGTACGTCGAAAAAGAGGGCAAATTTTATTATAACTTCTGGCGCGACGCCCGGAATCCGCGCGGGCTTTTCCGCCGCACCACGCTGGAGGAGTACAAGAAGGCCAGCCCGGCGTGGGAAACGGTGCTGGATCTCGACCAACTGGCGGGCGAGGAAAAGGAGAACTGGGTCTTGCAGATCTGCGAATTCCTCAAGCCCGGCTGCGACCGCGGCATGATCCTCTTGTCGCGAGGCGGGGCGGACGCGGCGGTGGCGCGCGAGTTTGATCTGAATCGCAAACAGTTTCTCCGCGACGGCTTCGCGCTGCCGGAGGCCAAGAGCAAAGTCGCCTGGCGCAACCGGGACTCTTTATATGTCGCGTCGGATTTCGGTCCCGGGTCGCTGACGGCCTCGGGCTATCCGCGCATCGTCAAGGAATGGACGCGGGGCACGCCCTTGAGCGCCGCGCGCGAGGTGTTTTCCGGGAAACCGGAGGATGTGGCGGTGGGTGTGTCGGTCGCGCATGATCACGGGCAGATTTACGAATTCATCGGACGCGCCATCACTACTTATACAGAAGAAACCTGGCTGCGCCGGAAGGACGGCTGGACGCGGATAGACAAGCCGGACGACGCCGTCGCGGACACGTTTGACAAATATATTTTGCTGCGATTGCGCTCCCCTTGGGAGGCCGGCGGCAAAACTTATCCCGCCGGCGCGCTGCTGGCGGACAAACTGGAAGCCTATCTGGGAGGGGATCGGCATTTTGCGGTCTTGTTCGCGCCGGAGGAACGGACCTCGCTCGAATCCACCAGCGCGACGAAGAATTATCTTGTGCTCAACGAGTTGGACAACGTGCGCAGCCGCCCCATGCTGGCGCGCTGGAGCGGGGGCCAATGGCAAGAAACCCCGCTGGATGTTCCTCCCTTTGCAACGGCCAGCGTGGAAGGGATTGACCCGGAGGCGTCGGACGCGTGCTTTATCAGAGTGGCGGGATTTCTGACGCCCTCCAGTTTGTGCCTGGGGATGGCGGGCCGGGCCGGGAGCGAAAAAATCAGAGCCTTGCCCGACTTTTTCAACACCTCCGTGCTGGAAGTGGCGCAGCATGAGGCGGCCTCGGCGGACGGCACGCGAATTCCTTATTTTCAGGTCAGCCGGAAGGCACTTGCTTTGGACGGCAGAAATGTGACGTTGCTGACAGGGTACGGCGGGTTTGAGATTTCGATGCCGCCCCATTATAATCCGCTCGCGGGCGCGGCGTGGCTGGAGCGGGGCGGGGTTTATGTCCTGGCCAACATCCGCGGCGGCGGCGAGTTCGGCCCCGACTGGCATAATGCGGCGATCAAGGAACACCGCCAGAGGGCTTACGACGATTTCATCGCGGTGGCGGAGGACTTGATCGGGCGCGGGGTGACTTCGCCCAGGCATCTGGGCATCGAAGGGCGGTCCAACGGCGGGCTGCTCATGGGAGTGATGCTGACTGAGCGCCCCGATCTTTTTGGCGCGGTGCATTGCGGTTCGCCGCTGCTGGACATGCGGCGCTACCACAGGCTCCTGGCCGGGGCGAGCTGGATGGGCGAGTACGGCGACCCGGACAATCCGGAAGATTGGCAATATCTCCAAAAGTTTTCCCCCTACCAAAACGCGCGGCGCGACCAGAAATATCCCCCGGTTTTGATCACCACCTCAACTCTGGACGACCGGGTGCATCCCGGCCACGCGCGCAAAATGGCGGCCCGCCTGGAGGAAATGGGCCACCGGGTTCTCTACTTCGAGAACACCGAAGGCGGCCACGGCGCCGCCGCCAACAACGCCCAAACCGCCTTCATGGAAACGCTGGTCTATGCGTTTTTTTGGAATGAGTTGAAATGATCCTGCTGGCAGGATGGGATAATATTAACGACCTCCTTCAGCGCTCCATGGCAAACTTTTCAGATTAATTGGCATGGAGCGCAGTTCGCCTCTCCACACAGCATCATCTTTGTGAGTTCCATAGAGGCCATATTGGTACCGGACGACGAGGTTTTTATAATGGCGGTCGCTTAACTGCGGAAACGCCTCTTTCAATTTCATGGTATAAACGTAACTCTGGCCCTGGGGAATCATAATTCGGTCTAAATGGACGGGTCTGCCAGAATCAGGCGATGGCATCGAATCATGCGGCCCCATATAGAAGCCGTAGTAAGCGGCTGGAATTTCCGGCCTCTCTTCATGACCGTCCGCATAAATGGAAAACCCCGGCCAATGATAATCACTTCCTCCAGTATTGGGGTTTTGGGCTTCTTTGGATTGAATCCGGCCGGCGACTTCGGTAAAAAACTTCCAATCCACAGAGCCGTGGTTATGGATGGTGATCTCCACGCCTTCGTCATTGTCATTGGCAACCATCTTCGCGGCCAGCGACAAATCATTTATGACAAGTGGAAGCTCTTTGCCGTAACGCGCCCGGTTCTGAAGCCAGAATTTTTCCCATGTTTCCGTGTAAGGACGTCGGATTTCCTCCGGTTTCGTTGGCCAATTATTCTCACCTTCGAAAAAACTAATCCCGAAAATATTGCACACTGTTTCCCTGATTTGTTCTTCGGCCCACTGTTGATCAACCACATTTGTCTGGCCCGGATGAACCAGGTTTTCAAAAAGAAGGTCAACCTGTTCCCTTGAAAAAGTGACGCCGTTGTCGCCGAGTTGGTGCAATGTGTATGCGTTATAAAAGTGAGCAGGCAAGTCTTTCAATAGGTTGTCCACGTAATTCGAGCCGGCCTTGTGAAATGTTTCCCACTCTTGCGCGTTCATTCCGATTTGGACATAACCAGAGTAGCTGCCTGGAATGAAACGCGGAGGACTGTTGGATGAAATTTCTTGCGCGCCGACGATGGAGCAACCAGACAGCACCAATAACGCAATGATGGGTTGCAATTTCATAGGCGGATACGGTTTCTGAATCTCTTGGTCATGGAGCGTCTCGCCACCACGACCCAAAGTCAAGCCTTCAACCCGGCAGAACGATCAACCTTCTCCCAGCGCCACCATCCGCGACCGCTTGGATAGTGCCTTAATTCTCAAATTAAGGTGCCACCCTCCCGCGCGCCTGTTTGACGTGACGACCCAGGGAGGCCATTGTTGCAACAAACTGTGATGAAGACCGTGGAATCAGGGAGCCGGGCCTGCGCATTCACGATGCCGTTGAGCGCCGTTCGCCTAAAGGATTTGCCGAAGGCCGGGGGCAAGGAGGATAACTAATACCTTCATCAATGGAGCATTGAAAATCATGGCATGGTCAAAAGCAAAAACCGCAATCGTGACGAGCCTGGTCGTGTTGCTCGCCGCCGGAACCGCCACTGTCGCAGTCAAAACTGTCAACGCGGCGCGGTCGAAGGCCGCCTTATTCGGGATGCAGGGCAATTGGGAAGGCACCCTGGCAACAAACCAGGTCCGGCTGCGGCTCGTTCTCAAGATTTTGAAAACGAACAACACCTACCGCGCCATGCTGGACTCGGTTGACCAGGGCGCAAAAGACATTCCGGCGGCAAAACTTTCGGCCCGCCCGCATTTCCTCCACGCCGAACTGCCGGCGATCAACGCCGACTACGAGGCGAACTTGAACGCGGACGGCACGGAGATGTCCGGCACCTGGAAACAATCCAAACAATCATTGCCGCTGACGTTAAAGCGGACGACCGAGGCCAGCCAGGTCGCGGCAGCGCTCCCGGCGGATGATTATGCGCCGAGAGCGGATTCCGCTTTGCAGGGCGCGTGGGAAGGAGCGTTGAAAGTCGGGAACGCCGAGTTGCGATTGGCGTTGCGAATTGCCGAGCCGTCGGAGGGGACATTTCATGCCCAGTTGGACAGCGTGGACCAGGGCGCCAGAAACATTCCCGTGGACTCGCTGACCTATCATAAACCGGCAGTCCAATTCGAGATCAAGGCCGTCGGGGGCGTGTTTGAAGGCAACCTCAGCGACCAGCGCGATCAACTGGCCGGCAACTGGACTCAGATGGGGCAAAAGTATCCCTTGACCTTCAAACGCGTTGATTTGAGCGCGCAATCGGCCGCCGACTCCGAAAAAGACTACGGCCAGGGCGCCAGCGACCAGGTGCAGGGCCATTGGAAAGGCACGCTGGATGTCAACAAGGTCCAAATGCGCCTGGTCTTCCACATCGCCCGCCTGCCGGACGGTTCCTATTCCGCGACCCTGGACAGTCCCGATCAAGGGGCCGCCGGGATACCGGCGTCGGAAGCCAAATTCACCGCTCCCAACCTCTATATGGATTGGGCGGCGATTGGCGGATTTTTCACTGGAAAACTTGAAAATGGCAAGCTCTCCGGCGCCTGGCATCAGGGCGGCGCAGCCCTTCCGCTCAAGCTGGAAAGAGGCGCGGCGGAATAAGGGCCTGTCCGCCCTTGCGGGAAGCGTCCCCATCTTCGCCAAGCTTTTCCAATTGGCCGCGCAGCAGGCCGACCAGGGGCTTGATCGTGCGGCGGGAGAAATCGAAGCGGCAGCCGGCGGCGGCGAAAAGTTCGGGCAGCGGACGCGATCCACCCAGCGCCAGCGCGCGATGGTATTGACCGAGGGCGCGGGCCTGGTTCTTCCTGGAGTTGGCCCAGACTTGCAGCGCCCCCAATTGCGCGATGCCGTATTCGATGTAGTAAAACGGATAGAGGAAAATGTGGAGCTGGCGATGCCACAAATGGGCGCGCGCCTCCTCCAAGCCGCTCCAATCCGTTTCCCCGCCGAACCGGTCCATCAGCCCCAGCCACGCCTGCCGGCGCTCGGCGCGGGTGTGGCCCGGATGGGAATAAATCCAGTGTTGAAAGGCATCCACGGTGACGATCCACGGGAAAATGGTGACAATCCCTTCCAAATGATCGCGCCGTGCGCGCCGCGCCTCGGCGGGCGGATAGAAGACCTCAATCAATTCATTGCCGAGCAATTCCATGGCCATGGAAGCGACCTCGCAGAATTCAATGGGCGCGCTGCGATAGGAGTGCAGTTCCTCCCGCCGCGTCGCCAGCGAGTGAAAAGCGTGGCCGGCCTCGTGCAAGAGCGTTTCGACATCGCGATGCATCCCCACCGCGTTCATGAAAATGAAGGGCAGCCGCGATTCGGCGAGTGTGGATTGGTAGCCGCCAGGCGCTTTGCCTTTGCGATTGTCCAGGTCCAGCAAGCGCCCCTGGCGCATGAATTGAAAATCCGCGGCAAGCCCGGCGTCAAGCCGGTCAAAAATCTTCTGGGTGCGGGCGACCATCTCCTCCACCTGCTCGAACGGGCGGAGCGCGGGCCGGTTGAAGGGATCCACCGCCATGTCCCAGGGCCGGAGCGAAGGGAGGCCAAGCCGCCGGCGGCGCTGCTCATGCAGCCGGCGCGCCACGGGCATGAAATCCTTCTCCACGGCGTCATGAAATTTCAGGCAATCCTGCGGCGTGTAGTCGAAGCGTCCGCGGGCCTGAAAGGAGTATTGCAAGTAATTGGGGAAGCCGGCGTTGGCGGCGATTTGCTCGCGAAGTTGGAGCATTTGCTCGAAGATGTCATCGAAATGATCCGCCTCCCGCAAGCGGCGCCGGGCGACCAGTTCCCAGGCCTCCTGGCGCAAGGGACGCTCCGGTTCTTCCAGAAGACGGCCCATCTGCGCCAGCGTTTTCTCCGCGCCCCGGAACTGCACGGTCAGGGAGCCGGACAGTTTTTGATATTGCTGGGAGAGCCGGGCCTCGGCGGTTTCCAAGGGGACATTTTCGGGACGATATAATTCGACTTGCAGGCGCGCGTTGCGGTCGAAAACAAAATAGCGCTTCCGGGGAAGCCTGGCGCGAAGGGGGTGCCGCAAATAAAGCCGGGCGAGCTGGAATTGCCGGGGCTTGAATTGCGGTTCGATCTGTTCGACGAAATGGAGGTGGGCTTTTTCCGCCTCGGCGCTGTCGGTGTGGCAGGTCATGGCGATGTGGCGCAGAGAGGCCTCTTGGTCCAGCGCGGCGTTCAGCTCGCCGGCATCCAGCAGCCAGCGCTGGAGCTGGGCGGCGGTGCGGCATTGCGGGGCGCGGGCTTCCAGCAGATCGAAGAGGGGGGCGATTTGCGGCCAGTCGCCGAGGTTGACTTTTTGCGGAACAAAGGCGCGGGGGCGGTACGGCGCCAAGGGGCCAAACGGCAGCAAACTCATAGAACGCAGGACATGCTCATTTGCCCAAAAACGCCTCATGCACCGCCCGCATCGCCTCCGGGCCCCGGGCCAGATCAACGGTGACGGAAATCTTGATTTCGCTGGTGGAGATCATGTCAATGTTCACCCCGGCGGCGGCCAGCGCCTCAAACATTTTCGCCGCCACGCCCGGATGACTGCGAATGCCCACGCCGACAATGGACAGCTTGCCGATTTTCTCATCGGCCAGAACCAGACGGCAGCCGATTTTGTCCTTGATTCCTTCGATGGTTTTGCGGGCCTTGAGCAGATCGGGTTTATCCACAGTGAAGGAGATGTCGGTGGCCGGGGAATGCGGGTCATGGCTGATGTTCTGCACGATCATATCCACATTGATGTTGGCCTCGGCGATGGCCTTGAAGACCCGGGCGGCCGTGCCGGGGCGGTCGGGCACTTCGACCAGCGTGATTTTGGCCTGGTTCTGGTCGAGCGAGACGCCGCGGACGACGACGCCTTCCATGCTGGGGGTTTCTTCTTTCACAATGGTTCCTGGGTTCTCGTTAAGACTGGAGCGGACTTCAAAAATGACGCCGAATTTCTTGGCGAATTCCACCGAACGGGATTGCATGACTTTGGCGCCCAAGCCGGCCAATTCGAGCATTTCGTCATAGGAAATCTCGGCCAGCTTGCGGGCGTTGGGAACGATCCGCGGATCGGCGGTGTAAACCCCGTCCACGTCGGTATAAATCTGGCACAGCCCGGCCTGGAGGGCGGCGGCCAGGGCGATGGCCGTCAGGTCCGAACCGCCCCGGCCCAGGGTGGTGATCTGGCCCTCCGGCGTTTGGCCCTGGAATCCGGCGACGATGACCACCTGGCCCTGGTTGAGCAGGGCGTGGACTTGTTTGGGCGTGATGTTTTGGATTTTTGCCTTGCTGTGGACGCCGTCGGTCACGATCCCGGCCTGCGCGCCGGTCAAGGAAATGGCCGGCACACCCAGCGCTTGAAGGGCGATGGCCGTCAGGGCGATGGTGGTCTGTTCGCCGGTGGCCAGCAGCATGTCCATCTCGCGCTCGTCGGGCAGCGGCATGATTTCCTTGGCCATTTTGATCAGGCTGTCGGTCACGCCGCTCATCGCCGAAACGACCACCACCACCTGATCCCCTTTGGCGCGATAAGCCGCCACCCGCCTGGCCACGTTTTTGATCCGCTCCGGGTTCGCCACCGAAGTGCCGCCGTATTTTTGAACAATCAATCTCATCTGGCATCAGGCCGCCTAATCAAAGCTCTCCACCCGCAGCATCATCGGGGGCGCCTTGACCACCGGCGAACGGACGATCTGTTGCATCGCCTTTTTCATCGCCGCGTTCGGGGCGGCGTGGGTCATCAATATCAAGGGAATAATCCCGCCTTCGTGCCCTTCGGGCTGAATGACCGAGGCAATGCCAATTTTGCATTGCGCCAGGATGGCCGCGATTTTGGCCAGCGTCCCCGGCCTGTCCGCCACGCTCAAGCGCAAATAATAGCGCGAGATTACTTGCGCCATCGGCAGTATCCCGCCCCCGTGCTCATGCGGCACAAAGGCCGGGACCCGGTTCTTGGAGCTGTGCTTCAAATCCAGCGCCGCATCGGCTATGTCGCTGAGCACCGCGCTGGCGGTGGCGTCCTTGCCCGCACCCCTTCCGTAGAACAGCGTGTCGCCCACCACGTCCCCGCGCACAAATACCGCGTTAAAAACATCGTTGACACTCGCCAGCACATGCGTGTTCGGAACCAGGGCGGGATAAACCGACACCTGGATCGCCTGGCCCCCGCCCTGGCCTCTCCCCGAACCGGGCGCGCCGGAGACCACCTTCACCACGCCCAGCAACTTGATGGTGTAGCCGAGCTTTTCGGTGAACTCGATGTCCGTCCGCGTGATGGCGCGGATGCCCTCCACGCAGACGCCCACCGGCTTCACCCAAAATCCGTGCGCCAGTGACGCCAGGATGCCGGTCTTGTGCAGGCAATCATATCCGTCCACATCCATCGCCGGATCGGCCTCGGCGTAGCCCATCCTTTGCGCTTCCGCCAGCGCGGGGGCGAACTCCGAATGCTCCCGTTTCATCCGGCTCAGGATGTAATTGCACGTCCCGTTGAGAATTCCATAAAGGTGCGTGATGCGATTGCCCACCAGCCCTTCGCGCAACACTTTGATAATGGGAATTCCCCCCGCCACGCTCGCTTCATAATACAAATTGGCCCCATGCCGCCGGGCCGCCGCGAACAATTCCTCCCCATGCGCCGAAAGCAGCGCCTTGTTGGCCGTGATCACCGGCTTGCCCAATTGCAGGGCCGTCAATATCATCGTTTTGGCCAGCGTCGTTCCTCCCACCAACTCAATGACCACTTGCACTTGGGGATCATGGACCACGCTGCTCCAGTCGGTGGTCATCAGCACGGCGGGGATGGGGTAAGGGCGCGGTTCTTCCAGCGCCTTGACGGCGATCTTGCGCAGGCCGATTTTCAGCCCGACCCGCGATTCGAGCAAAGCCCGGTTCCTGTGCAAATGGTGCCAAACACCACTGCCCACCGTGCCCCCGCCGATTATTCCCAGGGTTACTTCTTCCATAGCGCGCCCGCAGGGCGCGAATCCAGCCTCAATCAATCAACCTTGCCGCGCAAGGTTAAAATTCAATCCAACGGCAAATCTAGCGCCCTTGCATGGCAGGCCGTCGTTCCCGCGGAGCCTCCTTCGGTGGGGCGAAACCCCGTCCAGCCGTGATTCGATTTCGTGGGATATTCGAAGCATTCTGTCCTGCGCCCGCGAATCAAAATCGGTGGAGATTCTTCTTCCCATTTCTCTCTGACCCGCGTCATAGTTTGCCTATGAAACTCAGACAATCCCTTTTGGCAATAAGCCTTCTTTCCTTCTGGTTGCCAGGACCCTCCGCCCACGCGCAGTTCCAATCTAGGCAGTCTGAAGAATTCTCCCTCGCCAACGCGGAGGGTGCTCCTTCGACAGTCACCATTACGCCCGTCATCTCCCCAGTCGGCGCCGGCACGACTTCCGGCGGCGGGACCAAGGACGTTGACAAGCTGGTCACCTTGACCGCCAAAGCCAAGGCCGGCGCGGTGTTCGTCAACTGGACGACCAATGGCGTCCTGGCCAGCACCAACAAGGAGTACAAATTCACCGTCGACGCCGCCATCCAGACAGTGGTGGCCAACTTTGATTGGGTCGTCACCATCAAGTCCTCCCCCGTTGCCGGCGGGACGACCAGAGGAGCGGGCGCTTACACCAACGGCCAGATCGTGACGGTCACAGCCACCCCAAACACCAACGGCTGTTACGATTTTGTCAAATGGACCATAGGCGCTCGCTCCTCCACCGCCAACCCATATACCTTTGCCATCGGGGACGGAGAAGAGTTGGTGGCCAATTTCCAGTTGAAGGAGGATGCCATCACCACGTCCAGCAGCCCCGCCAAAGGCGGCAAGACCACCGGCAAAGGCACTTACGGTTGCGGTGCCACGGTGAAAGTGACCGCCACGGCCGCCCCCGGATATAAATTCAACGGTTGGACTGTGGATGGGTCCCCAAGGAGCCTGCGGAACCCTTACTCTTTCAAAGCCGGCGGGGACGAGGAATTGACCGCCAACTTCCTGGACATTTGCACCGTGAGCCTCACTTCGCCGGCGGCTTCGGAAAAGACGGGCGCCACGCTCCTGGCAATTTCCGGCACGGCGAAGGATGTTCTGGGGGTGTCCAACGTCGTTTTGACAGTCGGGGGGAATCCCGTCACCGCCACGACCAGCGACAATTGGACCAACTGGTCGGCCAGCGCCTTTTTGTCCCCGGGTGCCAATGTCATCGCCGCCCACGCCTTGAGCCAAGCCGGCAATCCGTCCAAAACCAATACCATCACGGTGACGGATACCAGCGCCAGCCTGGCGCCCTCCTCCCTGGCCGGGTTGATCGCACAGATCGAACTGGGCACCAACGCGCCGTTCCAAGCCAGTTTCGGGACCGCCACTTTTGAGCAGTGGAGCACGGATGCCACTCCAGGCCCCGCTGTCGGCAACTACACCTATGCCCAGACCGGGTCAAACACCGCCACGCTTGTCATGGCCGCTTTCGCCCCGCCCAACCAAGCGGGCCAGGGAAGTTCGGCTGTGTATTTGACTTTTACCAGCCCTACCTTCGCCAGCTTTACCAACGCCGAAGGGCAAACGGCAACCTTCATCGTGTTCGCGGGCTTGCCCGGGGTCATCACCCCCCCGGCGGGTCAGACCTCCTACGCGGTGGACGCGGTCTCCGGCGCCACCAACACCACGATCTTTGGCGACGGAACATTGACAATCATAGACAACCTCGGCGCGACCAACACGGAAACCTACGTGTTCGCCCAGTACGGGCCCGAGGCCACAATGCTCGTGGAAACTTATTCCGATCCAGACCATGCGGGCAACTACATCACAAATTACGTTCTGGACCGGCACACAGCTCCCGACGCGGGCAATTTTTTCGCCACCTCCTTCGCCAGCTTCGACGGGAGCACTGCTTCTCATTTTGGCGCCTTCACCAGCACCTATCAGGGGACGGGAAAAGACTATCTGGCGCCCGACTCTTTGAACGGGATCAGCGCAAAGTTCTCGCCACATGACGCACCAGCCTTTGACATCACCTTTGGCCAGGCGACCTTCGCCCAAACCGTCACCTCCACCAATGCCACTTCCGGCGTGGCTGACTATGCCTACACCCGCACCAGCCTGGATTCAGCCATTTTGACGTGGAACTACGTTGCCCCTCCCCAGGCGATCGCCCACAGCGGGAGCTTTTTCCTGACATTCAAGAGCAGCACCACGGCGGATTTTACCAACTCCAACGGCGACTACGGCACCCTCAAAGCCTCGGAAGCTTCCGCCAAAGCCCCGCTTTCCCTCACAGGCAAAACCATCGTGGTCAAGGCCAGTGGGGAAGCTGTCATCGTGGTGCTTGCCAATGACAATACCTTTGTGAGCACGGACTGGCATCCCGGCGGTGAAACCAAAACCTTTTCCGGCACTTACACCTCCGCACAATACAGCCCCGATGTCGTCATGCTCATTTTGCTCGACACCTCTTCCGAGCATACGGGAGAACTCAATTACATCCAGTTGACCTTCTCAGCCGCCACCTTAGGCTCCCTAGTTAACACCATTGTTGACGTTAATCCCGCCAGCGTGACTGTGGTAACCGCCACCTTTACAATCGAATAAAACGGATTCGCTCCTTCCCCGGAATCCTGGGCTTTAACCCCATACAACATGCAACATATTGCACAGCAACTGTCTATTGAAACGTATTTGGGGAACGCCTGCAGGAATTGACAGGGCATCAGCCGTCAGACAGAGAGATAGTTCTGCGTAGTGCAATAAATGCCGCTTAACGTGCGTCTGATAATCTGGGCCCTTGCCGGTCCTCAGCGACAGCAATCTTCGAGGGCAGACGATCCAAGGTTGCTCGTCTTCCTTCAGCCTGCCCGAAGTGCTACCGACCGCCCAAGTCGAACGTCCTCTACTGGCGGTCCAAGATTGAGCATAACCGAAAGCGGGATTTAGCGGTTAATCGGGAGTTGCGGAAACGGGGATGGACTGTGCTGCGGTTTTGGGAGTGCCAGTTGAAGAAGAACGCCAAGAGAATCGCAATGAAAATCAGGAAAGGGGTCAGTCCTGCATAATCACATATTTTATTGACAGGTTGCCGTCTCTGGCCCAAATTTGTCGTGGTGGCAGAAAACAGGCTGGCAGGTGCATGCGCTCTGTCTGATGCCAAATCAGTCGAGGCGGAGGGGTCGGTACGTGGTATTGTCATATTTGACGCTCTTTTGCCTTGCCGTTGCAGCAGCCAGGTCAGATAACCGCGACTGCCCATAAAGGTCAGAGATGACTATTGACATGTTGCGAAAGGATCCTGGGAACATCGGGGGTCGTGGGCGTCAATCAATACTTTAACCCAATACAACATCCAACATATTGCACAGCAAGTGTTTATTGAAACGTAGTTGGGGAAAGCCATAATTCCTAAAAAAGAGCTTGACATCACTTAGCTAATATGCTACACTGTTTCGCATGGGAGGGGTATGGCAAATCGAATGCCAGCGCAAGTGGCCGGTCGCCGCCACATCTGGTGAAAACGAGACCTCACCTTTATCGTTAAAGTCAACCCAGCGTCAAACCCCGTCAAAGCCAGTCAAAGTAAAAAGCAGGTTTGACCGCAAAAAGCGAATCCTTGGCAAAGTGCTTATGATTGGAGGATTCAGACCAAATCACCAAGCCACCGCCAGGTGCGCGCCATTACCGCCGCTCCTGCCGGCCTTCAACGAGTCCTCCCTGTGCCTTCACGCCTCCATTACCACTTGAAGCCCGCCTTGCCATCGTCTAACTTCCTTTGCATGAAAGTGTATCCTCGCTTCTCGAACACCGGCGCCCGTCTGCTGGCCCTCCTGGCTGCCGGCGTCTTGCCGGGTCTGCTCCCTCTTGCCATGAACGCCCAAACTCCCTCCACCAACGCGCCCGCAAAAACCGAAACCGCCACTTTCGGCGGCGGCTGCTTTTGGTGCGCCGAAGCCGTTTTCCAGCGCATTCCCGGCGTCAAATCCGTCACCTCCGGCTTTGCCGGCGGCACCGTTCCCAACCCAACCTACCAGCAGGTCTGCGCCGGCGATACCGGCCACGCCGAAGTGATCCAAATCAAATTCGATCCCTCCGTCCTCCCGTACTCCAAACTCCTGGAAATCTTCTGGGAAGCCCACGATCCCACCACCCTCAACCGCCAGGGCGCCGACACCGGCACCCAATACCGCTCCATCATTCTCTACAACGATCCATCGCAGCAGAAGATCGCCGAAGCCTCCAAGTCCGCTGCGCAAAAAAACTTCAAAGACCCCATCGTCACCCAAATCGTTCCCCTCAAAGCCTTTTACCCCGCCGAGGATTATCACCAAAATTATTACAACCTGAACAAAAACGCCGGCTACTGCCAATTCGTCATCACTCCCAAACTCAAAAAACTGATTCAAGAGGGAGTCATTCCGCAGGGAAAGGAATAAGCCGCCACCACCCGGAATCTTGACCCCTTCCACGCGTTCCATCCAACCATGCGCCGGCAATATCCTTTCCATCTCATCGAACCCAAATGGCAGCAATTTTGGGACGCCCAATCCACTTTCCGCGCCTGGAACCCCTTGGAGCCGGTCCCCCCGGACCACCCCTTCGCCCTCCGCCACGGCCTCCGCGGCCCCGTTCCTCCGGACCGGCTTCCGCCGAAATTCTATATTCTTGACATGTTCCCCTATCCTTCCGGGGCCGGCCTGCACGTCGGCCATCCGGAGGGCTACACCGCCACCGACATCCTGGCCCGTTACCGCCGCGCCCTGGGCTGCAACGTCCTCCATCCCATGGGCTGGGACGCCTTCGGCCTGCCCGCCGAACAATACGCCATCCGCACCGGCCAGCACCCCCGCCAGACCACCCAGGCCAACATCGCCGTCTTCAAGCGCCAGATCAAGGCCCTCGGTTTCAGTTACGACTGGACCCGCGAAATAGACACCACCGACCCCGGCTATTTCAAATGGACCCAGTGGATTTTCCTCAAGCTCTACAATTCCTGGTTCAACCCCGCCACCAAAAAGGCCGAACCTCTGACCACACTGCCCGAACCCCCCGGCGATCTCTCCCCGGCAGCCATCCGCCAATACCGCGACAACCAGCGCCTGGCCTATGTCACCGAAGCCCCCGTTTGGTGGTGCGAAGAACTGGGCACCGTCCTGGCCAATGAGGAAGTCGTCGAGGGCAAAAGCGAGGTCGGCGGTTTTCCCGTCGTCCGCCGGCCCATGCGCCAATGGATGCTCCGCATCACCGCCTACGCCGACCGCCTCCTGGAAGGTTTGGATAAAATTCATTGGAGCGACTCCCTCAAGGATATGCAACGCAACTGGATCGGCCGCAGCGAAGGCGCCAGAGTCTCCTTTCGCGTCGGGCGCATCCTTCCCGGGCCTCTTAAATACGAGACCCGCTACCAAACCTGGCTTCTCCCCGTCTTCACCACCCGCCCCGACACTCTCTTTGGCGCCACTTACATGGTCCTGGCCCCGGAACATCCCATGATCGCCAAGTGGTTGGAACACGAAGTCGTGCCCACACACTGGCCCGAAGGCACGCCCGATTCCTGGAAAGGCGGCGCCCCCTCGCCCCGCGCCGCCGTCGAGCAATACCGCCAGTTCGCCGCCGCCAGGAGCGACCTCGAACGCACTGAAACCTCCAGGGAAAAAACCGGCGTCTTCATCGGCGTCTATGCCGACAACCCCGTCAACTCCGAGCGCATCCCCGTTTGGATCGCCGACTATGTCCTCGCCAGCTACGGCACCGGCGCCATCATGGCCGTCCCCGCCCATGACGCCCGCGACCTGGATTTCGCCCGCAAGTTCGGCCTCCCCGTCCGCCTCGTCGTCCAGGCCCCCGTCGGCGCGGACTCCATCGGCTTTCTCGGCGACGGCATCAGCGTTAACTCCGGTTTCCTCTCCGGCCTGCCCACCCCGGCGGCGAAGAAAAAAGTCGTCGCCTGGCTCGATGAAAAAAAGCTCGGACGCAAAACTGTCAACTATAAATTGCGCGACTGGCTCTTCAGCCGCCAGCGCTATTGGGGCGAACCCTTTCCCATTGTCTGGAGACCCGACGGCCACGAGCCAATTCCCGAATCCCTCCTCCCGCTCCGTCCCCCCGAATTGTCCGATTTCAAGCCCACCCCCGCCGGCGAACCTCCCCTGGCCCGCGCCAAAGATTGGGTCGCCCTGCGCGGCGGCGCCTTCCGCGAAACCAACACCATGCCCCAGTGGGCCGGAAGCTGCTGGTACTTCCTCCGCTTCCTCGACCCGAATAATGCCGCCGCCTTTGTCGGCCCGGAGGCTGAGCATTATTGGATGGGCGCTCACCCAGCGGCCGCGCCCGGCGTGGACCGCTATGTGGGCGGCATCGAACACGCCGTCCTCCATCTCCTCTACGCGCGCTTCTGGCACAACGTTCTCTGCGATCTCGGATACGTCTCCACCCCGGAACCTTTTTTCAAACTGGTCCATCAGGGCTTGATCCTGGGCGAGGACGGACAAAAAATGTCCAAGTCCCGCGGCAACGTCGTCAACCCCGACGACGTTCTTCTCCAATACGGCGCCGACTCCTTCCGCCTCTACGAAATGTTCCTCGGCCCGCTGGAAATGGTCAAACCCTGGAACACCCGCGGCGTCGAAGGCGTCTATCGCTTCCTCGGCCGCGTCTGGCGCCTGTTCGTGGACGAGCAGAGTCAAACCGATTTTGATCAATCCCAGACCGCCCGCCGCGACGAAGACCCGGCCGCGCTGGAAAAAATTCAACTCAGCCCCGCCGTCCAGCACATCCCGCCCTCCGCCGCCCAGCTCAAAACCTTGCACACCTGCATCAAGAAAGTCACCGAAGACCTCGACGCCTTCCGCTTCAACACCGCCATCTCCGCCCTCATGGTCTTTATCAACGACGCCATCACCTGGGAAACCAGGCCCGCCTCCATCCTGCGCGACTTCTTGGTTTTGCTGCACCCTTTTGCCCCGCATCTGGCCGAGGAACTGTTCGCCAAATTGACGGCCGCCCAACTCCCGCCTCCCAGCCTTTCCTACCAGCCCTGGCCCAAGTTTGATCCCGCTCTGCTCGTGGAGGAAACTATCGAAATCCCCGTCCAAATCAACGGCAAGCTCCGCGACCGCATCGTCATCGCCCCCGACGCCTCCAATGCGGACATCGAATCGGCCGCCCTGGCCGGCGAGAAGATCAAACTTTTCCTCGAAGGCCGCCCCGTGAAAAAATTCATCATCATCCCGCGCAAACTCGTCAACATCGTGGCTTGAATTGTCCCGTCCCGGCATGAAAAGCGGCGAACCAAATCCCGACAAGCAACTCTACTGCCGCTTGCGCGCCCTCTCGTGGCCTCAGTTGTGGGCTGCGGAGACGACGCGGTTCAATGCCGCCGATCCCAATCAACGAAGGCAAAGCGTCGCCCTCATTCGCGCCGTCGGCGTTGTCTTTTCTGAATCCGGCCCCGCCGAACACAAGGACGCCGTGCGGCGGTGGCTTCTGGGCCTGCTCCACGATCCTTGCGAAAAAATCCGGCGCTACGCCATGAACGCCCTCCCAAAAATCGGCGCCGGCCCGGGCGAAGAGGCCGAACTGCTTTCCTTGCTCCGCTCGACCACTCTGGAGCGCGAGCAGAAATATCTCGCGCGGTCTCTGGAGAAGATCGGTGGCGCTGCCACGCTCCATTCCATCCAGCAAGGCTCCCCTCCCTTCCTTTCCCAAACGGAGCAGAAGGTCAAAGCCAGTGTCGCCCGCGCCCAAAGTCCCAGCGCGCTGCGAATGCGCCGCCTCCTCTCCGATTTCGCCGGCCTGCGGATTCATCTCCGCGGTCGCCGCGGCCTGGAAGGCTTCGTCCGCCGGGAGGCGGAGGAATCCGTCAGCGCGCGCGGCAAGTTCCGCGTCGCCGATGTCCGCCCCGGCCTCGTTTCCCTCACCCCGCTGGCCCCTTTCGCCCTGGCGGACATTTACGCGCTCCGCTGCTTCGGAACCGTCGGCTTTGTTCCCGGCCCCTTTGAACCGCCGCGCCCTTCTTCTCCCCCACATCCTCCTGGAGCGGAGGATCCCGTGGCGGCGCTGGCCGCGGCCATTGCGTCGCCTTCGTCGCGCCGCGTGTTCCGTGCCTTCACCGACGGAACGATCCGCTATCGCCTCAACTTTGTCTCCCGGGGCCACCAAAGAAGCCTGGTGCGCCGTCTGGCCGGCCGCGTCTTTGCCCTCTGCCCGGAAATTCTTAATGACGCCCGCAATGTCACTTGGACCATAGACATCCAGCCGGGCGGGCGGGGCCACGCCCTGGAATTGCGCCCAAACCTCACCCCCGATCCGCGTTTTCGCTACCGGCAGCAAGACGTTCCGGCCGCCTCGCACCCCCCACTGGCCGCCTGCCTGGCGCGCCTGGCGGGAAGGGCCGGCCATGAAATCGTTTGGGACCCGTTTTGCGGTTCCGGTTCCGAACTCATGGAGCGCGTTCTCTTGGGCGGCGTGCGCGCCATTTACGGCTCGGATCGCGACCCCGCCGCCATCGCCATTGCCAGGGCCAACTTCGCCGCCTTGCGCGCCAAGTCTGTCAATACTACGTTTACCCGCTCCGACTTCCGCGACTTTCCCGCCGCCGACGCCCTCGGCTCCGACCGCCCCACCCTCATCATCACCAACCCCCCTATGGGCCGGCGCGTTCCTCTGGCCGATGTCCGCCGGCTGATGGAAGACCTCTTCCGCGTGGCCGCCGCCGTGCTGCAACCCGGCGGCAGGCTCGTGCTGGCCAACCCGTTGCCCATGGAGAACCCGCACCCCGCCCTCAAATTGCAATCCCGTCAGCCGGTGGATTTCGGCGGCTTCGACTGCCGCCTCGAACTCTATCGCAAACTGCCGCGATAAACCGGAAAAGCTGCCCGAGAAACTCATTCAAGATCCAACTGGATCTAAATCAACAACTTGCGCAAACTCCCCCTATGAGCACAGAGAAGTTGCCTGACTTTATTCGGAAGAATTATGAACTGCACGAGTGGCGGCACGCTACGGCAATTCTACAGAACGATTTTCCCAGTGAGTATGCTGACGTGGGTGAGGTTTTGTGCAGGCTCAGGTTGCGAAAGACCTGGATCGAGGTTGGTGGCGGCAATAAAAGCGAACTCGCCAAATGGATAGATAAAGAGTTGGGGCTGAAGGGTTGGAAACCGAAGAATTTCGACACCAAAATCTCAGTTGATGGCCAGGAATCTGAATCCCCAACGCATGAAATTGACTGCTTCAAAAACCGGGTTGCCTTGGAACTGGAATGGAATAATAAGGACCCGTTCTATGATCGGGATTTGAACAATTTTCGATTGCTGTTCGACCTTCGCGCCATTTCCGTCGGGATCATCCTCACGCGTTCCGATGAACTACAGGAAATCTTCAACGAGCTCGGTCGTGGTTCCTCTTACGGCAATTCGACAACGCACATGTCCAAACTTGTGCCTCGAATTTTGGGCGGGGGTGGGGCAGGATGTCCCCTATTGGTTTTTGGCATGAAAAAGTCCTTGTATGACGCAAAACATTAGCCCAGCAGAAGATTTGCTAAATAGAGTTCACGGCCAATACGCAACCATCCTTGCTGACCCGCCGTGGCGTTTTGCTAATCGCACTGGCAAAATGGCGCCGGAGCACAAACGGCTGCTCAGGTATCCAACCCTGAGCATTGAAGAAATAAAGGGGCTGCCGGTCGCGGAATTGGCAGCCCCCAAAGCACACTTATACCTGTGGGTGCCGAATGCGTTGCTAAGCTGGGGGTTGGAGGTGGTTGACGCATGGGGTTTTGATTACAAGTCCGTTCTCACTTGGTATAAGGTCCGCAAAGACGGCGGCCCGGATGGTCGGGGGGTCGGTTTTTATTTCCGTAATGTGACTGAGTTGGTTCTTTTTGGAGTGAAGGGCAAGAATAACCGAACCCTGGAGCCGGGGCGTAAGCAGACCAATATCATTGTCACTCGAAAACGTGAGCATTCCCGTAAGCCAGATGAACTTTACCCCATTATCGAATCCTGTTCACCCGGCCCTCGGCTAGAACTTTTTGCCCGATTCCAGCGGAAGGGGTGGCGGCAGTGGGGCAACGAGGACGTGGAGCAAAATGCTGCGGAGGGTGTTGCCCTTCGGAATGGCCACGTGGCGGAACGGGTGTCTGCTCCCCGTGGCTACCAACCATCACAGAAAGGTCTGTTCTAGCACGTATCACCCCTCCGCCTTGTTGAGCAACTGGAGCAGCGGCGGCTCCGGGTCGCCCAGCGAAAAGAGCCGTTCCGCCAAGTCGTTCAAGGCCAGGCGCGTTTTTCCAAAACGCGTGGAAAGCGTGTCAAAGATCGGGGCCAGATCGTAGCGCCGCGCCAGCCGATGGTTGCCCGCCACCCGAAAGTTTATCCGCCCCAACTCCTCGTAATACTCCAAATCCGGACAGGCCCGCCGCTCCGCCCGCTGCCGGATGCGATCCGGAAAAACGCCGGACAGAAAAAGCGAGTGATTCCCAATGTGCGCCCGAATGCAGAAAGCCGTGTGGTCGTCGGCCGATTGCAGCGCCGCCAGCATGTCAAAAAAATACTCCAGCGGCCCCGGCTGGCCGGAGACGCTCAGCCGGCGGCGTTCCTCGCGGGAGAATTCCGCGAGCATCTCCGCCACATAATCCGCCACCGCGCGGTCCTCAATCCCCGCCTGCCGCAGGACATGGCGCACCAGAATGTAAAAATAAAAATGGCTGGAGACACTCAGGCACTCCCGCTGTTCCAGCAGCGCGTGAAACAGCGCCTCATCGTCCAATATCAAATCGCGCGTCTCGGGATCCGTCAGCAGCGAGACCAGCGAGGCCGCGTTTTCCTTTTTATCCAGGACTTTCATGATGAATGCGATGTCCTGGGCCGTGAATTGAACCCGGCAATTCGGTTGTATCACTCTCATGCGCGTTATCGGAGCATATTTGATTCCACCTTGCCTTGCGACTTTGCAGTTTCAAGATAATCCGGCGGCGGCTAATGTCCACCCCGTGGATGCACCCAATCGCATTATCCCGGCCCGCTCCCGCCGCGAAGTCATGGAGTGGGGCCTGGTCATGGCCAGCCAGGAAATTGAAGCCATCGTGGACAAATCTGAACAGGGCTGGGCCTTGCTCGTGGCGGAGGCCGATTATCCACGGGCGCTGGCCGTGCTCCATCAATACGAACTGGAAAATCGCGGCTGGCGGTGGAAACAGCATCTTCCCGGATCAGGCCTCCTCTTCCACTGGGGCGCGCTGCTTTGGGTGGCGGCGATGGGCGCGTTTTATTATTGGACCATGGCGGCCTTTCCCCAGTTGCAGAACCTTGGCCAGATGGAGCCTGCGCGCGTGGCGGCCGGCCAATGGTGGCGTCTGTTTACCGCCATCACACTCCACGCCAACCTGGAGCATCTGACCGCCAATCTGGTGACCGGCGGCCTGCTCATCGGCCTGGCCATGGCCCGTTACGGACCCGCGGTGGCCATGCTCGCCGCTTTCCTTGCCGGGGCCGCTGGAAACTGCGCAGATCTCCTCTTCTATTCCGGGGACAGCAGTCTGGGAGCATCGGGAATGGTCATGGGGGCCTTGGGATTGCTCTCGGTCCATTCTTTCTCACTTTGGAGGAAGTATCCCCCCTCCCGCCGTCTGCTCAGGCGCGGCGCAGCGGCGGGTTTTCTGATCCTCGTGCTGCTGGGTTTCGCTCCGGGCACGGACATGGTGGCGCACGTCGGAGGCTTCCTCGCGGGGGCCATCCTTGGCCTGGCATTGAACACCGTCCCTCCCGCTCTTTTGCAAAGCGGCACGGTCAATGTCATCAGCGGTCTGGCGCTGGCGGTGCTGGTCACCGCCGCATGGCGTCAGGCATTGACAGGCTCCCCATGAACTCCGTCAACCAAAGTGCTTCCCAACCCCCGCCCGCCCTTACGGCAGGACGTGGGTGGTTGGGTTGATATTGCACGTCGGCGATGATTGACAGTTGTTGATGGCGTAGCTTGTTGCGAATGTCGCGCTCGGATCGGTCGGGCACCAGGGAAGCTCCCCTCCCCCGCGTCCCAGATAAGGTTGGATGTCCGAGCCGGCGGGAGTGCTCGTTCCCACCGCCCCGTGTTCCAACGCCCATTGCTGTTTGGCCGCGTCAATCGACCTGAGATTGTCAATGCACAGGTTCTGTTGTGAGGTCGTCCGCGCACGCACGAAGTTGGGAATCGCGACGGCCGCCAGCAACCCGATTATGGCGACGACTATCATGATCTCCACCAGGGTGAATCCACGCCGACCACTTTTAATGGTCTGCATACTTCACTGCTTTTCTTTCGCTGCTGTGAACGTTGCAGAAGGCCTGTATATTATTAGGACGCTAGTGTTCACCAATTGCCTTCTGCAAGCCGCGAATACGCGCTTTTTAAGGGCGCACCCAGTCTATAGCACCTTTCGTTCCCAAGCAACAACTAAACTAATGTTCCTTTATACCCCCCTTTTTACACCCTTCCCGCCCTAATGCCCGCCGCTCCAAACCGCACCCAGCACACCATGCAAACGACCAACGCCATGATTGACACCACTCCGCCCCATCGGAATGCCGCATCTTGATAATCCAGACTGAGCTGATGCCGCCCCGCCGGAACTTGGACGGCTTCAAACGCCTCATTGGCGCGCCATAATGGCACTCTTTCCCCATCCACATAAGCCTTCCAATTCGGGTACCAGGCCTGCGAAATGGCAACCAGGGCAGGGGCGGGAGTCTCCACATCCAATACAATCTTGGCGGCCCCGAACTGCTCCCGCACAATCCGGGCTGCCTCCTCCCGCCGGGCCGTGATGCTGGATTGCGCTTCCGGCGGCAGGAAGACGACTTTGTGGAAGTCGCTCCTGGGGTCCGCGAGCGCGCGCAAGGTTGCTTCCTCCCCCGCAAAATCCGGCGCCTGCCCGACCGAAAACCACGGCACGTACGAAGGTCGCGCCACCCAGTCGAACACCTTGCCCGGCGCAATGGTCTGCGAGACAGCCATCACATCCTCCAACGGGGCCAGCGCCGCCTCGGCATTGGTGTCAAAGAGCGAGAGAACTTTGTCGATGTGCCGCAAATACAGCGAGAAAAAACCGTCCACTTTGGGCACTTCGTCCAGCAAATTGCAGTTGCCAAGAAACACCAGGCGATCGAGCAAAAAACCGGTTGTCACATTGGTGTTCGGCCGGTAATAAAGCAGATGGGCGGAGTAGGGCGACATCATGATGCGGGATTCCCCCGCCACGACAGGCCGGGGTTGGAATCTTGCCCTGATCATCGCCGAACCGGGCTGGAACACCCAAGGATCCGCCGTCGGGTTTTGCCACGGCGCATGTGTGAGCACATCCAGCCACAACAGGGCCAAGAGGCACAACCCGCCCCAACCGCGCCAAGCCCGCCGGGTCGCGAGAAAATAGATTGTCACGATTATCAGCAATGAGAAAACAGCCCTTGTCAATCCGTTGGCCGCGATCTGCTCCCACGGAACATGGTCCGCGGCGTACCGTCGGGCAAAACAGAGGATCACGCCAATGAGAACCAGGATCGTTGCCTCGCAGGCCAATTCCGGCCGCCAGGAGCGCGGCGACAACGGGTTCCAGTTTTCATAATAAGCCATCGCCGCGGCGGCCAGCAGCGGCAGGGCAAAGAGCGTGGCCAGCACGAATTTCACCGGATAACGAAATAGCCCCAAAAACGGCAGGACCCGTTGGAGCAACCTCAGCAAATACCCGTGGTCGCCCAGCGCCAGAACCAGACTCAAGACCAATATGCCCCCCAGCAACCAAACCCGCCATGCCCGGCGCCGGCACAAGGCCATGACCGCCAGAAACACCGCCCCGATCCCCGCATAATACGACGAGGTCCAGGATTGATTCTCTTGCACCACGATTTGCTGCCACGGGGAAGTCTGGAAAAGCGGCACCAGGAAATTGGCCCAGCCAAACGGCGGCATGGACCACGCCGCATTGCCGTAGCCGTTGCCGCGATTTGAATTAAGGCTCAATTGAAGGAAGGGCAGCAACTGCGCCGCGGCCAGGCACAACGCCAGGCCACCCACCGCCAAAAACCGCCGCGCCAGCACCGGCCACCGGATGCGCCCCTTTTGCAATTGCCGGGCCATCAGCGCGAACAGAATCAGCCACGTAAACAAAATTGTTTCAGGCCCGCCCGCCAGCACTTGCAACGCCGCCGCCAGCGCGGCGACAATCACGCGTCGCCCCCCCCATTTCCCAGGCCGCCAGCGCCAGCCAGATCACCCACGGCATCATCGCATAAGTGGCGATGTGGCTGGGCCACATCATGAAATTAAAAGAAAGGCCGTTGAACGCGAAAATCGTTCCAGCCACCGCCCCGCCTAGCCGCGAACCGCTCCAGCGCGCCGCCAGAAAATACATGCCCAGGCCGCCGAGAAAAAGATGGAGCAGGCAAAAAAAAGGAAGCGCCCAGCTCAGCGGCAGCAGCAGATATATCAGCGAGGGCGGATAGAGCGCCAGAGTGTTCAACTGGGCCAGAAAAGGGGTGCCGCAACAACTGAGCGGATTCCACAGCGCCCATTCTCCCCGCCAGAAGCTCTCCCGCAAAAAACTGGCCACCGGATAACTGAAAAGCCCGAAATCCCGCACCACGAAGCATCGGCTCCCCGTGAGGACATCCCAAAACGGGATGAAAACCATCACGGCCAGAACCACGGCAAACCGTCCCGGCGAAAACCAATCCCGCCCGGGATCCGGAGTGCAAGCGCAGTCCTCGCTCATGCGGGAGCGCTTGATTCACTGCCTTTCATATTCCCCCTTGTTGATGCGTTTGAGGACGGTAAACCCCGCCTTCTTGGCGTCGGAAAAGGAAACCGTCCTAGGCGAGTTAAAAGTCGAGATCACCTTGCGCACCGGTCGCCGGCAGGAGGGACAAACTTTCAACTCCGGGGCGCCCAGCGGTCGCCGCAAGGTAAACCGCCCCTGACAGACGGCGCAATCCCCTTCGCACAATTCATATTCGTAAAGTGGCATAATGGCTCTCTAAAACATACCCGATCTCGCGCCATTTGGCGACCCGAAAGCGCAGGGTCGAAGTGTGGCCTTCATGGCAATGGAGCGGCGACCTGCCGGAGAGGCTCGGTGGAAGGCAGGGCTTGCAACAACTCCGCGACGGTTTTGGGCTGGCCTGGGAAAACGAAGTCCGGCGCGATCTCGGCCAGGGGCCGCAAAACAAACCGCCGCATGTGCGCGCGCGGATGGGGCAAAATCAAATCCGCCGTCTTGAGGGTGGTTTCTCCAAAGGCGATCAAATCGAGGTCAATGACGCGGGGTTGGTTGCGTGATGTTGCAGGCTGGCGTCCGATTTGCTTTTCCAATGATTGCAATTGGGCCAGGAGGGAGTGCGGGGTTTCAGAAGGGCGGGCCGCCAGGACCGCCACCGCGTTGAGGAACATGGGCGAGCCGGGCGGGCAGTCCACCGGGGCGGTTTCCCAGAGGGAGGAGCGGCGCAGGGGCGAATCGGAGAGGGATTGAAGGCGGGCGAGGGCGCGAAGGATGTTTTGGCAGGCATCCCCCAAATTGGAGCCGAGAGCCACAATGGCCATGCCAGATTGCGCGGCAGGAGTCATCGGGAATGTTTCATGGAAGCCCTGCCCCGGCAGGGTGTTGAAAAACTCATTTCGTGTCAACTATATCTTATGCAAGTCATTGATTATCAATGGGCTGCCTTTCTAGATTTTTTCAAAACATGGCTATTGCAACACGCTGCTAGCGCAGGCCCAGAACGTCCTGCATGTCGTAAATGCCGGGGTTTTTTCCGACGACCCATTGGGCGGCGCGCAAGGCGCCGCTGGCAAAAGTCTCGCGGGTGGAGGCTTTGTGGGTGAGTTCGAGCCGTTCGCCGTTGGCGGCGAAAATGACGGTGTGATCGCCCACCACGTCGCCGCCGCGCAAGGAATGCAGGCCGATTTCCTCCCGGGTGCGCTCGCCCACCAATCCGACGCGGCCGTGGCGAAAGGCGCTGGGGGCGAAACGGCGGCGCGCCTCGGCGACGAGTTGGGCCAGGGTTTTGGCGGTGCCGCTGGGAGCGTCTTTCTTGAGACGATGGTGCATTTCCACAATTTCGACATCGAAATCCTGGCCCAGCACCTCCGCGGCCTTGCGTGTGAGCCAAAACAAGGTGTTGACGCCCGTGGAAAAATTGGAGCTCCAGACCAGCGGGATTTGGGAGGAGATTCGCGCCAGCTCCTTTTGTTCCGCGTCGTCATGGCCGGTGGTGCCGATGACCATCGGCTTTTTGTGTTGGGCGCAGATTTGGGCCAGCGGGACGGTGCTTTCGTGAGAAGTGAAATCCACGACCACGTCGCCCGCCGCGACGCATTGGCGCAGGTCCTGCCCCAAATCTATCTGGCCGGTGACGGTGAGGTCGGGGATGGATTTGGCGCAGCGCAAGAGGGTCTGCCCCATGCGGCCTTGGGCGCCGGCAATAATGATGTTGGTCATGGGGAGAGGAGGCCGGAACGGAGGAGGGTGGCTCGCAAGGTTTCGCGGTTTTTGGGGTTCATGGACACCAGGGGGAGGCGGTATTCCTCGGCGATTTGACCCATCATGGCCAGGGCGGCTTTGACGGGAACGGGGTTTGTCTCCAGGAACAAATCGCGGAAAAGCGGATGCCATTGCTGGTGCAAGCGGCGGGCGGTGAAGAAATCCCCGGCGGCGGCGGCCCGGACCATTTGGGCCACTTGGCGGGGGATGACATTGGAGGCGACGCTGATGACGCCCTGGGCGCCCAGGGCCATGAAGGGCAGCGTCAAGGCGTCATCGCCGGAGAGGATGGAGAATCTTGTTCCCAAGGCGGCGCGCAACTGGGTGACGCGGTCGGGATTGCCACCGGCCTCCTTGATGCCGACAATGCGGGGCGTGGCGGCGGCCAGCCGGCGCACGGTGTCCACGGCGATTTCGACGCCGCAACGGGAGGGGATGCTGTAAAGAATAATGGGGAGCTTGGTGGCCCGGCTGATTTCGAGGAAATGCTGGTAAAGCCCCTCCTGGGTCGGCTTGTTGTAATAGGGGGCGACCTGGAGGGAGGCGTCGGCGCCGGCTGTTTGCGCGCCCTTGGTCAGAAAGGCCGCTTCGCTGGTGGAGTTGCCGCCGGTGCCGGCGATGACTTGGATTTTGCCTTTGGCAAATTCCACCGCATAGGCAATGACTTCCAGATGCTCCTCGTAATCCAGGGTGGGCGATTCGCCGGTGGTTCCGACCGGCACAATGCCGTCCACGCCGGCGCGGATTTGGGCGCGGACGAGCCGGCGCAGGGCGTCGGCGTCAATCTCGCCCTTGCGGAACGGGGTGACAATGGCGGTGAAAGTTCCAGTAAACATGGTGAGGGAGTTTAAGGTTTAAAGGCCAGATTTCAAAGTTAATCATGAGAATTGTCAGCGGGAATTTTCCCAGAGCGGCAGCCATTGCCTGGCCAATTCGGCGGTCTCAATGGCGTTGAGGGCCCATTGGACGCTGGCGACGCCGTGCAACTGCCAGCCAACGGCGCCGCCAAGAAAAGCCGGGTCGGTGACGGGCTTGAGGACATTTGGCCCATTGAAAATGGCGGGGCGGGAGGGCGGCGGGAGGGAGTCGCCGATGAGCTTTTGCCAGGCAAGCCGGCCGAGCTGGGGGTCGTTTTTCACCCAGGCCGCATAGGCGAGCATGCGGGGGCCGGTCATCTGGCTGCCGTTGACATTGCGGCCGATGAATTCGCAAGTGTCGGCCCAGGCGCGCCAGAAATCGGGGACGTCGAACATGGGCTGCATTTCCCACATGTTTTCCGGCCCGCCAAAAATGACGTCAAAATAGCCGTTGCCCGGCAGGCGTCCGCCCTGGCTGCGGGCGGCCATGGCGCGCATGTCGGCCAGGACGAGGTCGCGCCATTGGGTGTCGCCGGTGCGCTCCCACTCGACCATCCAGTTCATGGAGTAACAGAGCCATTCGAGGTTGAGCTGGGAGGTGACGGCGCGGGGCGCGGTGGAGCGCGGGGGAAAATCGGCCGGCAGCGGGGCGGGGGAGGCGGGGGCCTGGAAGCCGCCGTTGGGGGCGGGAACGTAGTGGGAACCGTTGTAACGCTTGAGGACGTCGTAGGCCCGGTCGGCGTCTATCTGCTCGCGCATGAGGTCGCCGATGCGGTCGTCGGCGGCCAGGAAGTAGTAAAATTCCTTGATGCCGTCGTGGCTGGCGCGGGGTTGCTTGGCGCCGTCGCCGAAGTGGTTGACATTGTGGCGGGAGCCGAGCGGGGCAAAGGGGCCGATGTGATAGACGTCCACCTCGCTGGTCTGGCGGGTCATGGCCTCGGCCATGCGGAAGAGGTCTGGGCGGCCCGTGCGGAGGAAGGAGAACCAGAGGAGCATGTCGGGCATCAACTCGGTGTTGGCCCAGGCCCAGCCGCCGACATCGTAGCGCCATTGGTGGCGTCCGAAATCGTAGTTGTGCATGATGTCGCCAAAATCCCAGAAGCCGTACCAGGAGCGCTCGTCAATCTGGCCGCGGTAAAAATCCACCAGGCCCTGGACCTGGCCTTCGACCCAGTCGAGGGTTGGGGTGGAGCGGTCGGGCAGGCTCCAGCGCCCAAAGACCTGCAAGGAGTGATAGTACTCGGGCGCGCAAACGAGGATGGGGGTATCGGTGTTTTCCTTCGCCATGGCCAGAAGCTGCTCGTTGGAGGGGATGGCGGCGAAGGCCCAGAGAGTGAGGTCGGAGGTGTTGGCGGTGCCATAGGGGTCGCCCCAACCGGGCTTCCAGTCCTCGTAATTGACACTCAGTCCGTGCGGCTGGTTGTCATAGCGGCGCAGGTCCATCGCGGGCGCGTCGGGCGACCAGAACCAGATTTTGATCTCGCCCGCGTCGGCGGCGGCGCCGGTGATTTCAATCGAGGCGGGGCACTTCTGCCAAAAATGTTTCAGTCCCACGGCGATGCCGCCGGAGACGTCGCCGAGGAGGGCGAGGCCCAGGGCGCGGCGGCCGTCGGTGACGTGGAGCCAGGAGCTGTCGGCGGTGGTGCGCTTGTCCAGGGTGAAGTTGTTCGGCCCAAGCTGCGCGAGTTTGGCATCGCCCCAAACAGGCACGGTGATGAGGGCGCTGCGCGCCTGGGCGGTGAGGACGGCGAGGTTGGGAACGCGGCCGCCGTTGAGTTGGGTCTGGTAGAGGCGGGCGATTTCCTGCCCGGTCTGGCTGCGGTAACCGGGGAGCATCCGCACCGGCTGATCCCACACGCCGTCGCCATCGCCGACGAAGCGGAGGTGGCGATTGTGCAGTTCCTCCTGGAACGGCACGGAGAAGGAGAGGCCCAGGCCCTTGATGAAATCCTTGGAGGCGTCGCCATCGAAGATGAAGGAATGGACGATGCGGATGGCGCCGGAGCCGGCATAGAAATAGAGACGCACAGAGAAGGGCAGACAGGCCCGCTGGCCGACGGCGGATTTGTGGCGTCCGGTGATTTTGACGGCGGCGCGGACGGGGCCGGATTGTTCGAGGACGACACTCTCGATCTGGCTGACGAAGTCTTCTTCGCGGAGGATGCGTTCGCCGGCAAAGCGCGAGCGGTCCTCGAGCTGGACGATGAGTTTTCCGTTTTGCGCAACGGGGCGGTCGCCGACGAAAAGGGACTCAATGAGATTGGAGCCTGACTTGGGAATGCGCGCGCGCACCGCGCCCGTATCAACGGTGACCGCGGCGGCGGTGTCGGCGCAGGTAATTTTGGCCGCGGGGGCGGACGCCGCGCCGGGGGCGAGGGAGAACGGTCCGGCCAGGCCGGAAGTCGCGGCGATGGCGTGGCCGCTCCATTTGACGGAACCGTCGGGCCAGCGGGCCAAGGCCCAGGACTGCATGTGCACCGAGACGCCGTTGGCGGCGGTGAGGACGAGGGTGTCTGTTGGCTGGACAGCGCCCTTGGGCCACGGCACTCCCCAGTTGACGCCGTCCGGCGCGGCGGGCGGGGTGTCGTCGAGCCAATGCAAGGTGACGGGGGTGGCGGCGAGAGCGGGGGGCGAGAGAGCCGAGCCAAGAAAGAGGGCCAGGAAAGGAAGCTTCATGGGGGAGGAAATTACGGAGCGGTTCCGAGTGAGTCCAGTAATTTTGCGGGCGGATTCGGGGTGGCGCGAGGGCCAAGAAGCAGGGTTTGCACAAGAAAATAACGCGACTAGCCTTGATTAGGCTTGATCAGGCTTGATAAGGCACGATTGACCATAAGGCTAAAGGACAAAGGATAAAGGACGAAAGCAGAAGGGGCGCGGTTGGTGGTGGCTGGGTGATTTGGTCTGAATTCTCCAATCATAAGCAGATTGCTTAGGATTCGCTTTCTTTGCGGTCAAACCTGGTTTTTTGCTTTGACTGGGAGGTTCTCTGGGCTGTAAAGCGT
>Ga0187862_10000503_pt1 | contig 44699 bp, 45 predicted proteins | sample June2016WEW_10_1_FD_133003 | JGI IMG/M metagenome (GOLD analysis project Ga0187862, IMG submission 133003) | Peatland microbial communities from SPRUCE experiment site at the Marcell Experimental Forest, Minnesota, USA - June2016WEW_10_150 | ecosystem: Environmental > Terrestrial > Soil >... | reverse complement strand
CTTGCCGGGGTTGGGGTTGGGGTTGGTTCTGGGCCGGGGCCCGCGCGCTCGCGGGGCGAGCAGGCTAGCCGGGCAAGCGCAGATTCTGAGCATCCAAGCAATTTTCAATGAGTGTTAACGCCTGTTTTCGATCGCGTTGTGTGCGGGCGACACCGTGTGTAACTGGAACGCAACCGGCTGAGGCGCTACCTCAGCTCCTGTGGCTTCTTTATAAATAACCGTCAAGTTCGGATTCAGCTCTTGGTCGGCGAATTGGGCCTCTACCAAAACTAGGGCTACGCCCGGCGCAAAAAGTTTTCCTTTTCCGCCACGATCCCTTTCCACGAGGTCGGCAGTCGATTCCAGCGATTCTCGGCACTGTGGACCGGAGGATTTGCAGTCTTCGACGGCTCGCGCGCCAGCGGCTAGAACAGTGGCCGCGAACCAGTCAAGAAAATTGCGGTGATACCATGGGTCACTCGGTGTGATTCCGGTGGTATCTATTCGCACAACTGCCTTTTTTGAGGCTGACAGCTGGGATAACATCTCGCCGGTCGCGCGAGCGTATTCCTTAAAGCCAAGTTCCCGGGCAAGTTGCACGTCCCGTTCTGCCGTTTCCATGGGGTTGCTCATGTCTACGCGAACCATCACATGCAGCAGGTGCCAAGCTTTGGAGTACTCTGAATACCAAGGCTCTGGCGTCTGCTGAATGGCCCAAGCTATCGCGCGGCTGACCTGCCCCGAAGGTGGGGAAATTTTCTCAGATAGCACCCCTGACATCATCGTTTCGACTAGCCACCGCCGGACGTCCAGAGATGAACCGTATTTTTCGGTGAGAGTGCGTTGAAGAACACCTAGGTTGTCCGTTGCCGAGACCAGAGTCATTAGCTGGTCATTCTCCGCTGAGATAAGGGACTGTTCGGGCGGGTCGGCCATTGGCTCGGTCCAGTTATATAACGTCAAGCCGTTCCCCTGTGGACGTTGTCTTTCCACCATGACGGGGCTGCTGTGGAATACAAGCAGCCTAGCCCAATTAGGATATTCAGCCTGACGCCAGAAAAAAGCGTCTCGAAATATGTAGTATAGCCAAGTGTCAACTGGGTCAGATAAACTCGTCCTTTCGACCGGCTCGTTGCGATGTGCCTTTGCCCAGTGTTGCATTCCTTCATTCATGAAACTCAATGCCTGAGTGCCACCTAATTCGCCACTGAGCAGAGCTAAAGAGACATTGGCCAGTAGGACGCGATTTCGGGCCCGTTCAATCTCGGACGGGGCATACTTGTAACTTAACTCTAATGTCTCAATAGAAGTTCCAAGGTCGTCGCGTGCTGCAGCAGAGAGAGCAACGTCCAAATAGGACACATACAATACCGACTTGCTCTCACCTGCCGGATCGTAGATAACTGCCTGCCATGGCAGTCCCGGCTTATCGCTCGACTTCTGTAGAGAATAAATGATCGGCACGCACGTAAACCCAAAACCCACCTTGATATTCCTGGTGGGATCGTGTGTGCCAACTTGTAGCGTCGGACCGACGTAGGCAAGCCAGATTTCCTCGGCCGATCTAGCGTCGCCAGTGCCGGAAACTTGATGCAAAACTGCGTCTGTCATCGGAATAAGAATCGCGTGTTGTCCGTTCTCCTCACGACCTTCAATAAAGATGATCTGCGGAGATAGTGTCTGAGCTATCCTTCTGATTATGGTTGATTTTCGAACAGGATCTGTAATGTAGAAAACGTTGCCGAGGGGCTTTCCCGCGTCAACTCGGAATACTTCGCCCTTAACTAGACTCGTTGTGTCCGACGAATAACAATAAAGAGGTTTTTGCAGGACTACAAATAGGCCAAGCGTCGCCCAGGCAATCCCCGCTAGCAGGGTCACGACACTCGCAGCGAAGAAAAGGCGGCGACCGTTGCGGAATCCAAGCCAACCCAAGCCTAGGGCTGTGCCTATCGCAATGGCTGCGGGCACTGATGCGAGTAAGTTAAAGGGGAAGAAAACGAACCTCAGAATTACGCCTAGAATTCCGACGGCGGAAACAGGCCCGAGTACCCATTTCAAGATGGTTAGGACCCCTGCCCCCCGGGCTCTCTCCGCCTGGACCTCGTCTATCCCGAAACCAGAAATTCTGTATGTTCTAATCTCTGGGTTGTCTGCCGTTCCTGGGATAATCACAATCCGACGATGCTCGACAACTTTCGTTACCAAACCCTTTGCTACAAGGCGGTCCAAATTGCTCTCTACTTCGCCGTGCTTGTATCCCTTCTTCTTCAGCACTGCTGACAGCTGATCGAGTGTAAGTCCGTTCGTCGCGGCTGACTCCTGTTGATGGACTACGTGCAACTGCTGCAGGATCGCGATCTTGATCGCATCGTTATTATTGTTCGCCATACGCTGAGAATTATCTCACCCCGCCCGGAGGGCCAGCCCAACTGTTGTAACATCCCGATTACACTCATCGACCTCGGTTTTCGGTGAACAAACAGCGAATAGCGTAATTATGCGCTGATGGACGAGGGCCGCAAACCGCGTGCTATTGATTGCGGCCAGTATTTTAGCCGCCCGGAAACTGGTGCAGTACGATGGTGGGAAGCGCATACTAGCTTCTGTATTCTACGCCGGTGGTAAAATCCGGCCGATGACCAACGGGATGGATTTTGTACGCGTCCTTATGCTTACGCCGACTCAAGATTTGCTGGATCCACTACAAGAAAAGGGGAGGCCAGTGGTCCGACTATGAGCGCGACTTTCTGGAGCTTATGAAGTCCCGCAAGATCGAAATGTGCTGGCCGGGAGTCTGGGATGAACTCTGCAGTCATCGTTATCCGTAGGCTTACGAGATTTCTACTCGCCTCCTTCTTGTGGCTTCACGCCCTGTTCCTCTGGAATCCACACACGCGTATTCTGACGGTGCTGTCACGCTACATTCATCTGACCGTTTCAGAAATGACGCTGTTCGTTCTCCTATTTTTATTTTCCGTTCTTTGCTCATCTGGATGGTGGAACACAATTAAGAGCGCGCTTTACATCTACTTTTTTCCGTTTGTCTTGTTGGGCCGTTTCTTTGTGTTGCTTTTTCTGGCGCTTAAGGGAATCAACGCTTGGTTCAGTCGCGACCAACCCGCAGAAGATGGGCCGACCCTTGCAGAACTTATTGTGTTGCCCAATCCGGCTGCCCCCGTACCCCAGGCCATCGTCGCACAACCAGCCGTTTCCGCTGCTCCTGCGATTCCCGTGACGCCTGCGGCGAAGAAGAGCCCCACCAATCTCTCCACGATCACGCGCCCATTTAGGCGCTTCACGGTACTTTGGTGTGCCCTCCTGCTATTTGCCACCCATGACCTCGTCCTGTGGCTGAGTCTTGCCGTGGTTCTGTGCGTTCTGGCGCTGCGAATCCTGACGATCCTAAGATTGACTCTCTTTTCGCGCTCGTGGTTAGAAAATGTCAGCGGAGCGATTTACACCCGCCTGAACGTTATGCTCGGCATGCTCGCGGCGGTAGATCCCAAGACCGAGGCCACCAAAGAGCTAAAAGATTTATGGCAGCAGCTTGGCTTATGGGAGAGAGTGGCGCGCTTCTTAGGGAACAAATACCTGTTATCTCGATGGGCTAGCCTTCTTGTGGGCGCTTTCTACGTATGCATTTACATCTACATAGCTCTGCTGTTCTCTTTCGTCTACTTCGGCATTGCGAGGGTTAGCGGCCTCGATGTGCCATGGTCAGAGACAGCCGTGGACTCGATATTTATCCCGGTGTACGTCACTGAACTGCCCAAGACCTTCTTTATGAGATTCGCTGGAGGCGTGCAATGGACCCTTATCGTCATCGTAGGTTTTGGAACGTTTTGGAACTATTTCCATAAACGGCTTGAAGCGGTGCACGCCGGTGCGATCAAAATTGGCGGTTTACTCACCGATGAGACCGTGCGCGCAAAGTATAAGCTCCTCGAATCAAAGGTGAAGCCAGCCAAAACGACGACCGTGACGGTCCAGGGTGCACCTCCAGCCAAACCAAAAGAGAAAAGGAAAAGTCGGAAGAGCCGACGCAAGCGGTGACTTTCAGCGCCGACTAGATTTTATTCCAATAAGGCTAGCCTGAGTCGAGGTCCTGATTGCCAAGCAGAGTACCACTGCTACCAAGTCGTTTGGCTTCCGACCGGTTGGAGACGGCGACCGCGCGTGACGAGCGGGATGTTGAGGGCATCGTATGCCTCCTAGCGTCCAAGTATAATCAGTTAGCGAAGCTGCTGAGGAGCGAAGAGTGCCGCGTCGAAGAGCGCGCTCCTTCATAAACGCGAAGAATACAGCCCGATTCAGCGTGGTTGTTTCGTAATCGGCAGGTCACGGTAGCTCTGATCAGTGCTATCTGTGACCTGCACTCATCAATGTGCGACACCCGCCAACTCCGCCAGCGCCAGCCAGTGCCTCGGATGCGGGCGGTAGCCCTCACGAATGCGGCCCGCGTACCAGCGGGAAACTCCAATCCGAGATCGAATCGCAGATGTGGGAATTTTAGCGAGCAGCGGCGGGATTTGTTGGAGAACATTTCGCTCGTAAGCCAAGATGGGTGCGTCGATGCGTCGCAGTCCGAGCACGCCTCTGCTTCCACCGCGTCCGCCGCTGCATCGCGAAGTGCGTCCGGGATTGGCTCCAACCACCCACCGCTCATTTCTTTCTCGGTTGCCGACGACCGACAGAACCCCACGATTCAGCCAATCGGTCAGCATCTTGTTCGTGCGCTGTCTTCGGTTGCAAACGGTCACGAAGGCGTTTGAGATAATCCCGAAATTCCGCTTCCATCTCGGCTATTGTGCCTGGAAAAATCTCAGCTTCCAGTGTTTTGACCGCACATCGTCTTGCCGCCTCCACACGATGAAATCCGTCTTCCAAGAAATAGTTGCGGCCATCAAATCTCACTCTGAGCGAGGGAAGTTTCTCACCGCGTTCGAGACGGTTGACATACATCTGCACCGTATCTTCGATCAAGTTCTCCGTCGGTTGGAAGTCCAGCCTAAGTGCGCTGATTCGCAGCATTCCCAGGCGCTTTTTGGTCGTCGATGACTTCATGGTCTCTCTGCTGCCCGTTTGCGTTCTATCCGTTTGCCTTGTGCACTTGCTCTGCTCATCGTGTCCACCGTTTCACTGTTTTCTCTCTGGTGTGCGATAGAACGATGCCCATACTCGAATCGTGCGCGCGTCCACCGAGGTTCCGTCTGGCTTCACAATCATGGAAGCATCATCCGGTAGGTTGGCAACCAACGCCAAAATTTGTTGTATGGCTTCGGCTTCGGAGCCAGTTTCGCCGCGCCCGTCCAAGCGCTGCTTGAGCATGTCATCCAGGATGCGTTTCTGTTCGGCGTCACTCATCGTGCTCCCCGTTTCCGTCTTAACCGTCTGCGATACCGCCGTGCTCGGTCCCGTGCATGTGAACGTCCGGCGTCCGTGTGCGCGTAAGACTTCTTGCGGCATCGCGCGGAGCAGTGCTTCTGCCACGGCTTTTCCGGCTTGAACCGCTTCCGGCAGCCCCCGCATCGTGGCTTGCGTTGGTGCATGCCCCCATCGTTACATGCGTCCGTGACGCGCACAACGGCACAACGGTAATGAGCTGCTCGTTACCATGCGTCTCATGCGTCCGTGATGCGTCCGTGACGCCGAGATAAGCATGGGGGGAGGGTGAAAATCTTAAACAGGGTCATGTCCAAGCCCTCCGCCGATGTTTACTATCGATATACTATAAATGGGTGGGATTTGTTACTACTGAGTAACCATATATTCTGGGGCCGCCACCCGTCTCGACGGTGCGCAGATGACGTCGAGGAGAGGCTCTTCCCAGATCTTTCCATAGGCTGCTCTTCTCTAAATAGAAAAATACCCCCAAGGATATTCTTAGGAAGGGGTTTGTACCACGCTGTATGTACCACCCCGGCAGATCATGCCAACGACTCCCGGCGACGACGGCGGCCTGATCTTGACGGTGCGCAGACGACGTAGCGCACACGCGGTTCCCAGATCTTTTATGGGTACCCCTCTTCTCTATTTATTAAATTAGTCTGTACAGGGAATATTCAGGATAAGGGTTTGTACCACGCTGTATGTACCACCCCGGCGGATCACGCCAACGTCCCCATCCAATTGGTTCAGACTTGCCCTAAAAACCTAAATAGACCTATCCCTCGTGTTTTCAGCAAACTAACCCCTACACGCGCAAGTATGAGAGGTACTTTCTATGGCTCAACATGACGCCCTAAAAGCAAAATAGACCCATCCCTCGTGTTTTCAGCAAACTAACCCCTTTATTACTCAATAGTGAGAGGTATTTTTTTATGGCCCAAGCTAGACTGCGATGTCCGTCCACCGGGCGAAAAGGCGCGGAGGGTGTGCCGACCGGCACATCCACTCCCGGCAAACATCCTAAAACTCTAAATGGGCCTATCCACAATGTTTTCAGCCGACTACCCGCTTCCCTGCCTTTGTGCAATCGGTATTTTTCTATGGCCCAACATAACGCCCGTGTCTTCGATCTCTTCGGTTTCCCACGCCTTGCTGAATTGCGATGGCTGTCCACCGGGCGAACCTTCACTCTGTTCACATCTAAGCCAGCCGTCATAACTGACGCCTTGGCAGATCCCCGCGTAAGCGGGTTGAACGCCTATGTGTGCGTGAATCCACCGCGCCCCGACATCCTGGAGCGGCGCAAGATACTGTCCGATACGCTCTTCAGTCCACGGAAGGGGCAATGCACGGCGGATTCCGATGTCCCGGAGCACATCCTGCTCCCGGCTGACCTCGACCCTCGACGGCCCACGGGCACCGCCTCGATGCCCGAGCAAGTTGATCTCGCCGTCAAGCAACGCGATCTGCTGATCGAATACCTGATTAAGCGCGGCCTGCCAGATCCCGCCGGTACGGTTCTGTCAGGCAATGGTGCTCATGGCTACCACCGCACCCGCCTGCCCAACAACGAAGAGACGCGCTTCCTCCTAACTGCCTATTACACCTGTCTTGCGCGGAGGTTCGGCACAGCTGAGGTCATCTTCGATAAGTCGGTGCGCTCAGCCGCGCAGCTGATGCGTTGGCCCTCCAGCTTCAATACCAAGGCTCAGCGTTACTCGTCCGTCCAAACCTTCAACAGCAACGCTGGGCTGGTCACGATGGACATGCTCCGAGCGGTAACCGAGGATCTGCGCGGCCAGTTAGGCTTCAAACGCCCTCTTATTGCTCGACAGGGTTACTGGACTCCCGAGCTGATGGAACGATTCCTTGGTTTTTATCACATTGATTTCTTGCCTCTAGCCGAGATCGCAGCCGGTCTGTTGTACGTGCTGAATCCGTGCCCCCTGAATGACGCGCATGTCGGCTCGTCACCGGCAGTGCTCATCACTAAGGCGGGATGGCCGCGTTTCCTGTGCAAGCACGAGAGCTGCGGCGGCGGTCGGATGAAATGGAAGGAATTCCGCGCCCGTCTGTTCGCGCTGACCAACAAGTTTTTCTTAGTGAAAGGACCACAACACGATGCTGAGTAACGAGGCGTTAAAGATCTTCGGGCGTACCTCCGCCGTCATATCTGGAATCGAGGCTACCCCGTCGGTCGAGCTGTCCCGTGCGGATAAGAACAAGCTGATTTTGATTGAGCTGCGGGACGGTGCTCTTAAGAAGGCCGGGCAAATCTACATAGTGGGCAGCGTCCCTCATCTTGTAATGCCCGATGGCCGCATGGTTGCGCTTCTGCCTAAGACCCCGGCGATGGACGAGATCCTGATTGCTTGCGGTGTAATGCCCGAGTCATCAACCCTGGATAAGGCGCTGTTCCGTTTTCTCTTGGCGGACAGCAGTTTCCCCGAGAACGAAATCATAGGGCTTTTCAAGTACCGGCCTGCCGAGCATGAGCTGCTGGTCAATCTACATGAAGGTCATTACCTGCGCTTTGGCGGCGATGGATGCCCGAGTGTGCACGTAAATGGTGAGCGCGGCTTGTTGTTTACCCAAGGCGGGGAAGGCCACATGCCCGATCTCGACTTGATCGGCAACTACCAGGGCGGCGCTTTTTCGTGGAACGAGGATTCGCCTCTCGTAAAGCACGTTTTCAGCGTAGGGGTCTACAGCCCAACGTCGGGAGTTGGCCGCCAAGTGGCTATTGACGTGGAACTCGCGTGGCTTCTGGCAGGCATGTTTCAGGAACGGGTCAAGGCACAACCCTTGCTGCATCTCCACGGCCTCGGGGGCACGAGAAAGACGGCGATAGCTACGGCGCTTGGTTGGGTTATAAGTCCGAAAGGCATGGGGTTCCATGTCGTTGCCGCGCCGGACGACAGGGGACAGATGGAGACGACGTTGATAAACGCCGATGGCCTGCTCTGTCTGGATGAGGCCAATAACTTACGGCTCATGTTCAGTCTGTTGAAGGCGATCATCACAAACGCCACGATTGAACGGCGGATTCTCTACACCACGGCCAACATTCAGCGTTTCGTTGTCCGCTTGCTCTGCATCCTGACCACGAATCACCTGGAGATGACAGACGAGCAAGTGGCCCGGCGTGTTTTGAAGGTCGATATGGGCAATCCGTCCGGTGTCGAGGCCAGTTATCGCGGTGATGGCGCGGTCGAGCGCGAGTGGCGGGAAGGCAATCTCCGGCATGTGTGCTTCACAGATCTTCTGTGCCGCGCCGGGGCAGCGATGCGCCTGCTCACGGCTGCTCGGGCCAAGAGCGAGGATGAGCCGGTTGTGCGCTATCGCATGTCGGGCTTCTGGAGTCTGATTTTGGCCGTCGCCAACCAGGAAGGCCCGGAGATCCTGGAGCGGATGACCAAGGCAGCCGAGGACATCAACGCGGAGCAATCCCGCAGCGTGAACACGAGTGATGATTTGCTTCCCCTGTTGCAAGACTGGTTAGAGAAGCGTCCCGAAAATCAGGGCAAGGACTTGTCCGCCTCGGAAATCGGGGAGGACTTAACGCGGACAAACATCTACCTTAGCGCCTCCACTGCCAAGCTGTTAGGGAGCGCTTTGATGCTCTCGAACAAGCTGACATCCTCTTCCGAGTACGTCCGCCTGTTGGGTATGGAGGTAGTCAACTCTCGCCGGACCAAGAAATTCCGGTTCGATCTATCGAAGGTGAAACCGGAGGATCTACGCGCATGAGGCTTATCAAACCCAAGACCAACAAACCAATCCTGGACTGCTTCCCCCCAGCTATGCACCCGCGTCCGGGACAAGTACCAGCGTTGACGCAGATGGACGAATCGTTCAAGAGTGGCAAACGGTTTTTCGTACTCGAAGGTCCAACCGGTTTCGGGAAGTCCCCGGTCGCCAAGACCTTCCTGAACGCCTACGAATCCGGCGTCATAACAACGCCCTTGAATCAACTGGTCGGGCAGTATACCGGAGACGAGAAGTTGGCACCCCCGCCACTGTCGGAGGTGTGCGGGAAGAGCAATTATCAGTGCAGCGCGTTCAACACGGCTAACTACAACCCAACGTGCGAGGAAGCAGAGGACGCCGTTGGGTGGAGGCCTCACGCTGATCGTTGCGTGGATTACGTTGCCGACCGGAATAGATTCTGGGGGTCGGCACAGGGAGTCACGAATCCGCATTTCCTCTATTACGCGCAACCCCCGGAGGGAGCCTACTGGCCTCGCAGCGTCCTCGTGGTGGATGAGGCCCACCAGATTGAGGACACTCTTATAAAGATGGGAGAGCGGACCATCTGGCCCAAAACCGTCAAGGAAATTGGCTGCAAGCCCTTCGACTTTCCGCTGCTAAAGGACAAGGTGCTCCTGGACACTCAGCGTGTCGGGGGATGGCTGACGTGCTTCAGCACCGCATTGGGTCACGCTATCAGCAGGCTGGATGATGAGCACGGCGAAGAGGCGGCCAAGCGGAAACGCAAACTTACCAACTTGCGGGATGGCATCCTCTTTACGCTGGATTGCGGCGACTGGATCTGCTGGATGGACACTAACAAGTATGGAGCGCGGGAGCTCTGCATCATTCCGATGTCCGCACGCAAGGCCGCTGCGAAGCTATTTCAGGGATTCGATCACGTTCTCTTCGCTTCTGCGACCATCGGGAATGTCAACGTCTTTCTGCGGGGCCTCGGGATAGAGCAGTCTCAGGCGGGGGTGCATGTCGCCTCTTGTGACTTCCCGCCTGAGAATCGCCCGATCTTCTACAACCCCAAGGGATCTTTGTCTCATGCTTCAGGGCAGTCGGGATTCGCGCCGATCATGCGGGCGATCAGGGAAGTGCTCCAGCGCCACCCAGACGAGCGGGGGATCATACATTGTCATGCCGGGTGGCTCCGTGATCGCATCCTTGCCGATCTCAGCCGAGACTTAGGCGCTCGAATCCTTACGCACGGGGTCAAGGGCGACCGAGACGACGGTGTTGAGCGTCTGCGCGGCAGTGAGAACGGGGTGCTGCTTTCCCTCGCCATGACCGAGGGGATTGATTTAGAAGATGACGACGCGAGGTTCTGCATCTTTCCCAAAGTGCCGTGGCCTTACATGGGCGATCCGTATGTCAAGGCGCGAATGAATCGTGACCCCGAGTGGTTCAGCAACCAAGCAGCAATAGCGTTGGTGCAAGGCAGCGGACGGATCGTCCGACACGCTGGGGACTACGGGGAGACTTTCATCTTTGACAATTCGTTTGCGGGTTTGGTGGCGAAGGTGGAGTTTCCAGATTGGTGGTTGGCGGCGTTGACTGGAAAGAGGCCGCCACTGGCGGTTACTACCGCCGCCGCCGCACCAGCGCGTAATCGCGCGGATGCGATTGCCAGGGCGGCAGAAAAGAGACCACACCAATGAGCCACATCAACGCCGGAGACTTGGAATGTTTGGAGCGGCGACTCGTGGACTTGCTTCCGGGGGATATGCGGAAGTCGAAAGAGGTCTCCGATCCCGATCCGGTCGAACACATTCCCGACTCCGACGCTATCGAGGTGGACGAGGACGACGCGCCCGAAGTCCTCGAAGCACTCGAACAGGCCGCTGAAGTTGTCCAAGACGGACAGGATGTTCGCTAACACAATCGTCACCAACCGCCGCCATCGTGCGACAGAAGGAAGGAACGTATGGCAAGACCTAAGAAGCCAAGGGGACCAGAGGCAGCCGCACCCGGAGGTGTCCCCGAGAAACCAACGGATTTGTCCCAGGCCGCATCCGTCGAATGGGATCTGCTTATAGGTGAACTGTCCGAACTCGGTACTATCAGCACGGTGGACCGCGCAACCATCGAAATGGCGGCCCGGTATTGTGGTTATTTTCACGAGGCCGCTGAGGATGTTCAAAAGAACGGGCTGATGCTGAACACGAAGACCGGCGTGAAAAGTAATCCGTCAATCCGCAGTCGAGACGACGCCGCCCGAATCAGAAAAAGCTATCTGGAGGCGCTGGGTCTGACGCCGGGCAGCCGTAGCCGAGTGAGCCAACCGGCGGAACTGGACCGCCCGACCCTGGCCGACATTTTAGAAGGCCGGGCGGACGGCAATGGCTTTTTTGATGAAGCTGACAAGAAGAAAAAGACCGGTTAGAAATCGCGCCAACCTGGAGTTTACATTGGATAACTACGAACCGTTGATGAGCGATGCTGAGGCCGCGCAATTCTTGGGCGGACTCCATCCAAAGACCGTGCAGCGCATGGCGCGGCGGGGCAAGCTGCCTGCCTACCGTATCGGGCGCTATTGGCGCTTTCGGGCCAGTGAGCTGGACCAATGGCTGCGTGTAACAGCACCCGAATGCGTCCGTTGCTCTCACAAAGGGGAAAATCCAGTGAGAAAAACGGTCAGCTATCAGCAGGGATGCTTATATCGGGAGAAACGCAAGGCCGGTCCTTCGGTTTGGGTGTTCCGTTTCCGAAACGGGAAATCAAACCGCAAGGTTATCGTTGGTTCGGTTGAGAAGCTCAGGACTAAGACCGAAGCGATGAAGGCGTGCGAATCTCTCCGGTCAACAATAAACCGGGACGCCGGGGCACCGCTGAACGTGGCGGAACTGGTGGACCATTACACGGAAAAAGAACTGAGCGATGACAGCACAAAGGCGCATTCCACACGAGAGATGTACGGGAGTTACGTTCGCTGCTGGATTGTGCCTCAGTGGGGCGAACACCCGCTCCGTGACGTTCGTACAGTGGCAGTTGAGGGATGGCTGAGGACGTTGCCGTTGGCGAATGGCAGCCGGGCGAAAATCAGAAACATTATGCACGCACTCTATAATCACGCCATGCGGTACGAATGGATGGACAAAAATCCCATCTCATTGGTACGTCAGTCTGCGAAGCGTGAGCGCGTGCCCGACGTTCTGACAGTAGCGGAGATTGCCGCTCTTCTGACGCAACTGCGTGAGCCATGCAAGACGGCTGTGTTTGTGGCGTTTTCGACCGGCTTGCGAGTCTCTGAGCTGTTGGGCTTGAAGTGGGAGGACGTTCGCTTCGACATGATGGAGATTCGGCCATCCCGAGCCATCGTGGACCAAGTAGTCGGCCCGCTCAAGACCGATGCCAGCGACAAGCCCGTGCCGATGGACACGGCACTTGCGAACGTGCTGCTGGAGTGGAGGGGGAAATGTCCGTACAACCAAGACGCGGACTTTGTCTTCGGAAGTCCCGAAAAGGATGGACGGCAACCCTATTGGCCTGACAGCCTGCTAAGGAAAGGCGTCCGTCCGGCTGCTGTGCGTGCGGGAATTGCAAAGCACATCGGTTGGCATTCGTTCCGGCGAACTTTGGCGACACTGCTACAAGGTAACGGTGAGACCGTCAAAACGACTCAGGACATGCTACGTCACGCAACGAGCCGTCTGACGCTTGAACTGTATGCTCAAGGCACGATGCCCGAGAAACGCATGGCACAATCCAGGGTCACTCAGGCCGTGGGAACAGCAGTTGTTCCCATGGGAACAATGGTAAAATCGCAAGTGATTGTAGGCGCGTAGCTCAGTTGGTTAGAGCGCTACCTTGACACGGTAGAGGTCTGGGGTTCGAGTCCCCACGTGCCTACCATATTTTCAATCACTTCCGGCGCTGGTACATCCGTCACCGCCTGATTTGTGTCGTGGTTTGTGTCGTAACCCTCGCTTTTGCCCCCCTGAAACGTGCTTTCCATCGGTCTTGCCGAGAGTGCCATCACCGCCTGCCGTCGCGCTTCTGAGCGGACGTGCGAGTAGCGGGTGAGCATTTTCTGGCTGACGTGGCCAGCAATCGCCATGATGGTTTGGTCGGAAACCTGGGATTCGGCCAGTTCGGTAATGGCGTGGTGCCGTAGATCGTGGAAGCGCAGCCCGGCCAATGGACTCTTTACCTTCTTGAGGTCAGCCTTGCACTCGGAGTTCCCGCATTTCTCAGATGGCCCTTGCTGCCGTCCGCAAGCGGGGCACTGGATTAGCCGCGTCAGATTGCGCCATGCTGTTCTAAAGCTTGTCTGGTTGCGCGTAGGATCAACGTGGCCGTGCTCACAGGCGGGGAAGACATAATGCTGCGCTTCGGTACCGTTGAATCCCTTGGCGCGTTCGCGCAGTCGCATGACGATCTCTAGTGTTTCGTCGTTCATCGGAATCACCCGCTCTCCCGCATCCGTCTTGCTCGTGCGAACGAGAATCTGCCGGTTGAGAAAATCTATGTCCCGCCACTGTAGCCGCTTGATTTCGCACCCGCGCATAGCAGTGCAGAGGGCAAGGGACATTGCGGCCTGAGCACGTTGCCATTCCTCATTCTGTCCGGCCGCGCGTAACAGCCTGAGCTTCTCCTCATAGGTTAACGCCCGTCCGATAGAGCGCGGCTCTTTCAGCGGACGAATATTCGCGCCGTGCTGCGCGATGACCTGATGCCAGCGCCTTGCCCGTTTCAACATGCGGCGAATGACACCCACTTCCATGTTGATGATTGCAGGGCCCACGCCGCCCTGACTTCTCCACTCCCTGAATTGCAGGACATCTTCCGCAGCGATCTTCGCGAGGCACTTCGCCTGAAAGAACTCACTCGGTTTGACTAAGAGTTGCTGTTCCTTCTTCCGGCTGGATTCACTCAGCTCCAGCTTGCGCCCGTTGAAGTAGTTCGCAGCAGCTTGGGCGAACGGTAGCTTCGCGAAGCCCTGATGCGAAGCGGCCAGATTGCCTTGAGACGCCTGCGCGATGAGCCTCTTTTCTTCTTTCTGAGCCTCGCGCCAGTCGCTAGTTTCCAGCGATTGCCTGAATCGTTGGCCATCCACGAAGAAATGTGTGTGCCACGTCTTACCGCGCTTTACGAGTGCCATTGGTAGCCCCCCCCTTTGTTCCGTTCCCGTTCCCGCTGGTCCCTCTTTTCTTGAAGATCCTCATTTCTCCACTTTCGGGCGGCCACACGATGTCCGCAGGCCTCACTGCAGTACTTGCGACGATGGGCGCTGCCCGCCCGAAACGGCTCGCGACATTCCCTACAGAAAAGAAGAGAATGCTGATTCAAAGCGTCGTACCACACCATCCATGAGAGTGCCAGTTCCAAGCTGGGCACAGTCCAGCGCGCTTCTATGTGGGGCTTTCCACCCCTCTCGCCGCAGTCTAGATACACGCCCAGCACCAAAGATGTGTGGCGGAGAACTGTTTGAACAGCACCCCTGACCATCCGCAAATCAGCAAACTGGATCCAACTTCGAGTGTCCTCGGTAATCTCATACTGCACCCGGATGCCGAATTCCAACTCGCTTTCCCCGACCATCTCGGAAACTTGCTCAGAAGCACTCCTGAAGTTAGAGTCGATCGGTTCGTCGCTCAGAATCCCCAACTCCGCCTGCTGAAGGCCGAACCTTATCTCCTCTATCGTGAATGGTGCGCGATTTTTCCGGTAGTGTTGCCGGAGACGTTCTGCCAAAAAGAACACTTCCAAGTAGCGGCGACATTCGCGCCCATTGTCGTCAACCGAATTCCTGTATGCATCCATGAGGTAGACGACCGCTCGCAGCCAGCTTTGTAGCACCCGGTAATGCTCGATCGGCACCTCGGAGACCCCGCGAGCCAGTTGCGCCTGGGTCAGATAAATCGGTCCCCAGTTCTCAACAAACTGGGCTAGGTCCTGATCGGATTTGCACTGGAGGAAATGAAGATGTGGAGAGTGCGAATACGCCTCGACAAGATCGTAGGTATCCCGCCCCAGTAGACAGTGGATCTTGCCGGCGCGGACGGACGCCTGTTGTCCCCGCGGCCATATCCCCAGCTCCAACTTTGTTGACATGATGTTGAACTTGCTTGTCTCTATATAACGTATTTACTGTAAGTTAGCTACGAAGTATGTCGACATAAATATTAAGAGTTCATATCGTGCCAGGTTCGGACGTGTTTTGTCAATGAGCCTGCACAAGCGGTAGCGGTCGACGGGTTTGTCCGTCAAAGGAAGGCCTGTGATGTCTGCTGTTTTGCCAGTTGTTCCACAACTTTTGTCGCTGCAGGCAGTTGCGCGCGCGTTGTGCGTTAGCCCGCATACGGTCAGAGCTTGGGTTCGAAAGGGCAAGTTGCGGCCTGTACGGATCTGCCGCAGGCTTCTGTTCCACCCGGATGAGATCGCGCGGTTTTTGGCGGCGGCGAAGTGAACTGCAGCGCAGCATCGGCAGCCCACGGAGGATGCCGCCGAAGAGGTGGAATGGCTATGAACATCGGACTGGCACGGCTCATTTTGCCACGCGGTGGCGGCAACGATCGCTCGATAGACCACGCGCCACGGCGGGTTCGCGCCAGCGCAGATGTCGAGGCCAACTGCGCGTTTCATATTCAGGAGGAGAACGGTAAATGGGACTGAGCAACAAACCGCCCAAGGAGATGGACGCCAAAGCCTTCCTCAAGGAAGCCAACAAACGAGGCGATTTTGTTATCGCTGCGATGAATGCTCTCACCGCCAAGTTGAGGGAGTTCAAACCGCAAATCGAAGAACTGCGCAGAGACTTCCGGAAATTAAAGGGCAATCAGACGATCGCCGGATGCAAGACGTGGAAGCAATTCTGCAAAGACAAGTTGCACAGGACTGACAGTGCTGTACGGAAGCTGCTGGCCGCCGGAGGAAACGAAAAGCAAAAGCCAGCGGGAAAAATTCCCGCTCCAACCCCAGATGAACTCAAATCGGTGGCGCTCAAAGCCATTCGAAGATTTGCGCAGGCTTCATCTGACAAAACCGCAGGAAGTCTTCTGGCGGAGTTTTATCCTGACGGGGAATCCACACCACCACCGACTACCGTCCCCACACCCTCTCAAAGCAGCGCCATCAACGCAAATGGAGCTCCCCAGGTAACACCCGGGCAGCCAGCAGCGAAGACAGGGGCTCTGATTCCAGCCGAGTCGTTCCACGATTACGCACTTGCCCACTTTGAAGGGAAGAGCAAGGAGCAGGTCTTGAAAGAACTCGGCTCGATTTGGGACGGTCTTTTCCCGAACGAAGGCCCGCTGACTCTGTTGAGCGATGTGAAGTTTCCATCAAAGAAGTCACCCTCGAGCGTCGAACAGCCTAAAGCGCAAATCGGAGAAGTCCAATGACCAATCTCCGCGGACTCGAACAATGCACCAAGCCAGCATCACCTGTTCGTGTGGTCTCGGGCTGGCTCGAATTCGACAAACGGCTGCCTCTATTTAGGGCTCTGGAGTCCGGCCCGTGGCACAGCCTTAAGCTTCGCTATGGGAGGACTGCAAAACGAAAGAACATTGTTTTCTATGACGGCGATCCCGAGGCAGCTTATAACTACACCAAGAAAGCAACAGACAAGGACCGCCCAATACCTTATGCCGACGGTCCCGCAGAGTTGAGGGAAGTCCGAAGCCGGTTACAGGAGGAATACGCATCTTCATTCTCTCTCTGCTACGTCAACTACTACGCTGACGAAGGCGTGGGGATCAGCTGGCATAACGACGCCGAGGAGATTGGCTCTCAAATCCCGGTCAGAATGCTTTGTTTGGGCGGGACACGGACGCTTTCCATCTGGAAAGTCAGGCGCGATAAGGACGGTAAACTCCAAGAACCGTCCGCAGAGTGCCAGGAACTAACCGAGAGCGGAGACCTCGTGGAAATGCCCGTTGGCTTCCATGAGGAAGATGCGTACCGTCATGCGGTTCTGCCCCAAAAACGGTTTGCTGCGCCCCGGATCAGCCTTACGTTCCGCAGTCCCGATTTATCTACAAGTGGTCCGTGGGCACCGAAATACTCGAAGATTTACCAGCCCGGATTCCTCAGTCCCGACGAGTCCAAGGCTCTTTTCGATGCCTGCGAACAATTACCTCGCAAGCGGGGGAAAACACATTGGGGAGTGGACAAAAGACATCTGATCGGTCAGTCGTTCTCTGACGTGAAGAGTAATAGGCTGGCCTATGTCGCCGCCGGCGTACAGCCCAAGCCGATTGCGGAGGCACCCCAGCCTGTACAAAACATGATTTCCAAACTAACCCAGCTTGCAGGGCGGACGGTTAACTATGCCTCTCTCGTAATCTATGACAACCAGCGGGATCACATGAACTGGCACCAGCACAAAGAAGACAAGGGCCACGACACGCCCGTGTTCATCGTCTCGGTCGGTGCGGAGCGCACGTTTGGCGTCAGAGAAAAAGGGAAACCTGAGACGACAGTTAAGTTCCTCGCCAGAAAAGGTTCACTCATTACACTGCCAAACGAATACAACGATACCCACGAGCACGCGGTATTGACGGACGAGGAGGTGAAGGGAGTTCGATACGCATTTAACTGTAAGTGCGTCGATGAATTTTATTCGCTTCCGCGGGTGTGGGACTGTCACGCAGATAAGGACTACCCGAAAGATGCGATCTATGTGGGCTGCCGAGTTAGTCGCGGAAGCCGCCTGATTCGGGAAGGCACGATCTTCGGCAATGGCACCGATCCGCTCGTCTCGCACAATGGTTGGCTAAAGACCGAGGAAGCGTTCCGGCAGTATGCCGAACAAAAAATGCTTGACCCCACGTTTCGACAGCAGGCCGAGCAACTGCGTGGGAAGCACCTACTTTGTTGGTGCGTTCAAGATGGACCCAAGCGGGCGAAGTTCTGTCACGCTCGCGTGTGGTTGGACCTGGCAAACAGAAACGATCAGAAGAACAGGGTCACAGAATGACAACGAATTCAGATGCGACTGTTGACGCAATCCGGAAGGCTTGGGGGATCGGAATCTCCGAAGCCGAAGCCGACAGTGCCGCATCTGTCATTGAAGACCGCAAACTCTTGCGGCCAGATAAGCCGGCATCGTACTGGGCACGAGCCCTTCGCAATCTGATGCTCGACTATGCGCGGCATAGCAGAATTCGCGAGCATGCTGTACTCGAGATTCTCTATCCGCGCAGGACGGGACGAGGAAACTACGTCGAGGATGCACTGATCGACGCCATTGACGCCCGACGAAACAACCAGCGCCGGCAGGAAATCCAAATCGACAATATTCTCGCAAAGATCCTGAAGGTGGCTGGCCAGGTGGAACACGTGAACACCTCCACAATGACCCATGATGCCTTTATTGCGCGATTACAGGCGCACAAAAAGATTCCCGCTCTTCGCCTGCGGAGCACGCTCCGATTCACTAATCCAAGCACCGCGCGAATCCTGCTGGTCATTCACGTGACGAGTTACTTCAGCTGGCCCTCCGACCATCACGATTGGATAATCAAGCGCAGCGCAGTGTCCCTTGATGCCTCCGACGAGATGTCCGCACTTCCCCAGACCATCCTTTGTTGTCTCGACAAAAATCCTATTCCCGACAATTCGATCGTTTGTGACCTGTAACTGATCTTCCGCAAGTCACTCTGCGCAAAGAACTACGTTAATACATGTGCGGTACACACGGGCGACTTGCGACCGGCGCGGTTAGCAATACTGCAAGTCCGCCGCATCTCAACAGCGAGGTAGATGATAATGCCAACTTATAGGTTTAACGGAGATGTAGTATTTTCCCCAACACTAGACGACAACGGTGAGCTTCATTTCACTGTTCCCACTAAAGAGCTGAAGGTCCATGGTATTCCACTCGGCAAAGATGTATGCGTCCACGTCGGATTTAAGGCGGCAACCATTGAAGCTGCCAACAGGAATACTGCTTATGACGTGCTTCGAGAATATGTTCATGAATTGAGGACGGATGGACTGCCACACCTTAAAACATGTAATGAAAGGTCTTGGGACTGGTCCAGGGAGGATGTGCTGTTTACACAAGAACTGCAATTACAGCAGTTCACTCCGGAGGAAATTGCCGACCCTGACACGATACTCACGACACTCTCTAATCAATACGCCCCTGCTCAGCCGCCGCAAGATGCTATCAGAGCCGCCCGCAGACGATGGAGGAAGCTACGGCGTGTGCAGGGCCTCCGTGCGTTTGTGGAAGCCCACCCAAACCTGGACATTAAGTGCCGGGACGAAATGACTCCCGCGTCCCGGTTGATAATAAACTGTCCAGGTAACCATGACGCAGTGCCACGCCATGGGGACATAACATCAATAACGTGCATCACCAGCGTAGATCCTGTTCAAATACACGTCAAAGACTTGCATACAGGGCTGGAGGCGTACATAGCACCTACTGATGTACATGCATTCGATGTCTTCATGCAGGGAGTTGAGTTAGCTACGCAGGCTAATTTAGTTCATGGCGTCATTATTCACGAGCCACCTCCGCCACCGCCTCACGTTCTCACAGCGGAGGAGGTTGCGTTGGCAGAGCAGCGCCAGGCCTGGTCGCAAGAGCGTGATGCTTGGAATTTAGCCCACCCGTACCCGCAGCTACCAGGTGACCATAATGTTCCGTTTTGAGGATCTTCTCGACCTCACAGAGTCAGACCATCCGATCCTGCACCATCGAGGATGAACCGAAGTGCTACAGGTGAGAGGGGTCGCGCTTCAATACCAGTTAGAGTCTGCGACCCGTCTTACGAGGTTCTGATATGGAAAGGGCTGACAAGCAAAGATATGGTTCTTGTGAGGCCAAGTAGCCAAATGCCGTCGGTACCGGGACTGCTAACAGGTGGAAACAAGTAACGGACAGTAATGTCTATGTTTGGGTGTTGTCCTACCTTGATTGGACGAGGTAGATTGAGTGGTAATAGGCGAATTAGAAAGGCGACGAACAGTAAGCGGTACGGCAATCCGTTGCTCCCAGTTCGTCGAAGAGCAAATACGAATCGCCAATTGTGATGCGGGTGCGGGAGGGTGCCTCAGAGTCTATATACTATCCACCCGATAGAGACACCGTAGCAGCTCTAGAAAAGAAAGTTGTGGGCTCAACAGAACAGCCGCGGTGTTATCGACGGAGGTAGTCACATGGCAACGAAACTTAGCAGGCGCACGATTAGCGACTTGATGAGCTATTGGGGTAGGAAAGGTGGCTCTCGGGCGACCCAGAAACAAAAAGAAGCAGCTAGAAACAACTTAAAGCGGACGCCGAACTACATAAAGCACGCCGAAAAACAGGCAGCAGAAAGGACGTAATAGCAATGAACGAAATCATAGAAACAGAAATTCACCCAGGCACTGCAGCGTCACCCGAGGAAGCCGCGGGCGCATATCAGACCGAGCAGGAAGTAACGGCACGTATAAAGGAACTCAGGGATGATTCATTACAGGTTAACCGTCTGGAATTCGGAGGGCTATTCAGGCAACTCCAAAAAATATATGCAAAAACTGGGCGGCACGGGCAATTCACAAAGCATCTCGAGGAGCTTGGCTTCGCGCGAACGACGGTCTATCGCTGGATTGACGAATACAAAAGTCAAGTCAGCCATTACAAGTCCGAAGATCGAGCGATTCAATCACAAGAGAACAAATCGTCCCACATGGGACAATTAAGCACACAAACCTACCAGGATGATGGACTTACGACGAAATCGTGCGGGAATTCTGATGATGCTAATGACGTCTGGCGAGGATTAGAAGATCCATCGCTATCCGAGGACGCTCCAGTCACTGGCGCCGGCGAAAGTACTGAGGCAGAAAAGAAGGTCAGCGATCTGGACACCACTGAAGGTCGCAGCGAGTGGCTCTTCCAGCACGCCTTGGATGTATTCGAGCGCGCTAACAAGGCGAGCGGTCAGGCTCTGAGTGAGTGGGATGCCGCCGCCGCTCGGGTTCGCAAGGTACTCGCGTCATACAAGCGAGATGAAGTAGACAATCCCAACGCCGACTTCTCCCCAATCGCAATAGGGGAGGAGTAGCCAATGACTAACTCACTTCGGGAATACCAGCAGAATGCTATCAACAAGTCTATCGCAGCATACCAAGCCGGTCGTAAGCGGCAGTTCATCGCTCATGCTACCGGCCTAGGTAAAACCTGCGTCATTGTCAATCTCGCTCGAGAATACAAGAAAAGCGGCATCGACTTAAAGCAAGTCTGGATCATTGTTCCAACCGAGGAAATCGCCAACCAGACCAAGGATGAGGTCGAAGCTTGGGATCCTTTTCTGAAGGTCATGATTGAGAAGGCAGATGAACACGCTGACGAAGACTGCGACGTTATTGTGGCCAGCGCCCAGAGCATTGGACGCAAGAAAGACAGTCGAGGAAAGACACGCACCCAGAGGTTTGACAGGGACCAGATTGGCTGCGTTGTGATCGACGAGTGTCACAGAGCTGGCAATGGGATGTGGGACGAAGCCATTAGGAATCTGGGCATTGTAGTCGACAAGGACACGCTGGCGATCGGATGCGTAGAGGACACGAAACTGCTGATTGGTTTCAGCGCCACCCCTCGTCGGACAGAAGGCGACACGGCTTACTTGTTCGGTGAGGAGCCAATCGACTCGATTGATGTGCTCATGGGCATCAAGCGCGGTTGGCTTGCTGACGTCAAATGTGTCCAGGAGTTCACCAAGACCGACTTGAAGAACGTGAATGTCGAGGGCAATGACTTCGAAGAGAAGAGCCTTGTCGACGCCATCAATACGCCAGAGCGCAATGCCTTCATCGTCGCCAAATGGAAAAAGCACCTCGACGGGCAGAGCACGATCGTTTATTGCCGCAATCGTGAGCACGTCCAGGCTGTGACCGAAGAGTTCAAGAAGTCAGGCATTGAAGCTGATTTCCTCACAGGCGCGCACAGCCGAGCAGAACGTGAAGATAAACTTCGTAGATTTCGCAATGGGGAGACCACGGTCCTGATCAACTGTGCGGTCCTGCGCGAGGGGTTCAATATGCCGTCCCTTTGCGGGGTTGTCATGGCATCGCCGACCATGAGCGAAAATGTCTACCTGCAGCCGGTTGGGCGCGTCACTCGTCGTGACGAGCAGAGTGGCAAGCTTGAAGGCACATTGCTCGACATCCGCGATGTCAGCACCCACCACCGAACGATCGGACCGGCCATTCTGGCAGGGATTGAGCTGAATCTGGATCCAGAGGGTCGGACGATTACGGAAATGGATGATGCCACGCCCAAGCGTCCCTTGGATGACGACGGTGAGGTTGATGAAAGTGCCGAGTTGGTTGGAACGACGTTCAGCGCAGTCAACTTTATTAGCCTGAATGCCAGCCAGATGCCACAGACAACACCTCTGTTGCGCGAGTCCCGCTATTCGTGGGTAAGAGTAGATGAGCGTCACTACGTCTTGGCTTGGTACCTCAGCCCGGCGCGCAAGAAAGACCTCAAATACCGTAAGAATCAGAAGCCGAGGAAGATCCGTGACCTCAAAGGCCATCTCCAGGTCGTCAAGCTTGCAGGCGAGTGGGTGGCTGCACGGGTAACGGAAACTCCCATGAATGAGAAGTCGATGGATAAATGGGGAGTTGATCCCACGTCTTTTCACGTCGTTGGGCGATATGCTTCCCGCAAGGAGGCTCTACGCAAGGCTGAAAAAAACCTGTTCGAGCAGTTCCAGAATGACGAACATGCAAAGTTCAGGGAGCGGCATTGCATCAGCGGCGCTGGGTATAAGAAGGAGCTCAGCGCCAGGCAGACACTGTACAACCCCGATGGTGCAGTGAACCAGGGCGAATACGCGAACTACCAGACCATGCGCAAAGCGAAGACCTACATCGATGTCTTGGATCGCATTAAAAGTGCTCCGAGGAATGCTGGCGTGCTGAATGCCCGTACGTTGCCAACGGGGGCTTCATCGACAGATTCGGCACGCATATGAAAAAGTCGACATGTGAAACCTATTACATGGCCGCTTAAGAGCCGAGTCGCAACCGCCAGGTTGTAGTGACGGCAAGTGTCAGCGAGGGTGAAGGTGGCCAAGGTAGTCGAACGTCGCAGACATGTCCCGAACAAGCAGGACATTGTGAACAACCGCTGCGTAAGTGGTAGTCCTCAAGTCTGATTAAGCAACACCAGATATCTAGATGGACTTAGTGTCTTGATACTTAGTGTCTCCGTACCTGGTACCGATATATAGCTTCTCTATAACCACGTTTCTCCACAATGCAGGAAAATCTCACATGAATATCTTAGTCCCTGATACAGAGCTTCCCTATACCAACGAGGAACAACTGCTACTCAATGCCAGATCTGCAAGACTCGAGTACTTCAGTAGGATTCAATGGCAATACTTCACTACTCACTTTATTACTCGTCCCAGTACTACTTCTCAGCGCCGAGGCATTTGGCAGGACTACCTCACTCGAGTACGTGCGTTACATCGAGACACGCTGGCTTATCTTTGGTCTGAGGAGAGTAGAACTGCCCATCGTGACCTATATCAAGTTCCAGTCCATTTTCACGCCCTGTGGTTTTCCCACCGCCCTGTGGATACTCGCATGATGGCAACCGAGTGGAAGGCACTTGCGGGTTTTGGCGGCAAGCCGATTGCAATCGAGCCCTACAACCCTTCTGGAGACGCACTGGCGTACGTGCTCAAGCTGGCAGACCGTTCCGACTGCCATTGGGACTTCTCTAACAACTTATCCCTGTTCCTCCCTGAACCCGACTTGTCCACCGCTCAGAGCCGCCGCCGCTACAGACGCCATCTGGATCGGACTAGTGGTCGATCAGAATGTCAACCGGCTGTGGGAGATTTGGCAATGTGATGGGGTTCCAACTTGAGTTGGAGACGCCCTCGCCAACTGCCGCTGGTTGACTCGACCGAAGCAGTTCGTACGGATTATGTAACACGAGGAACCGACGGGGAGCTAAATGCTCTGCTCGAGGTCGCAAGTGCTCTCCGCTCATAATGCATAGACAGTCAAGCGTTTATTAGGATGCACCAACGGCCCGACGCGAAAGAATTTCGGTTTTCGTAACAACGTGGTTTATTTCTGAAACATGATTTACTTTGTAACGTAGTTTGTTGCGCGATTCGCTGACTGGATACGTATTAGCCTTTTGTGCTTCCCCCCAAGTGGTGTAGTCGACAAACAATCCATCAAGGAGTGGGCTATTTATCCACTCCGATAGAAGGCAAGAATCTATGCAAACGCAGGGTCTCGTCCCTTATGTAGTGGGTGTTGTTACCGTTTTGCTCCTATGGTTGCTTTACAAGGTGGCTTCTGGGGGGACAATTGGCAGCCTCTATGAAGGAAATGATGGACGCCCAAGCACTTCCAAGTTCCAGTTCTTCGTATGGACAGCCGTGGTGGTTTTTGCCTATGCGGCGATCTACTGTTTGAAGCTCGAAGCGCACCACTTCGATGCTATAAACGAAATACCGAAGAACGTGCTGATCGCAATGGGGATGAGCGTGATCAGCGCGGCGGCGGCGAAGAGCATCACAGTGAGCTACATCTCAACTGGGCGCATAACAAAAAGCCAAGAGCCCAGCGGTTCTTCAAGCTTCGCTGCGATTTTCCAGGACGACTCCGGATTTCCCGACCTGTCAAAAGTCCAGATGATTGCCTGGACATTTATTGCCATCGTGACATATCTCATTGCGGTGGGCAGCAAGATCCATCAGCGTGATTACTCGTCTCTGCCGGACATAGACAGCGCTTTGATGGTTTTGATGGGACTCGGACATGGCGCGTATCTTGGTAAGAAATTGGTGACGCAGGATACGACTGCGCCCGTTGCACCCCCGGCAGATGCTCACTAGCTAGCTCGGTTCACGGACCCATTCTCATTTGATTGGTGGTTTCCATGCAGCGATGCCGCTTCTTTGTTAGAGTGCCCCTCGGTCGCCAACTAGGTGCCAACACGATCCTCCTCCTCACTCTTTTGCTTGCCGGGTGTGTGGAACTCGATCAGGTAACAGCGCTAGCCAAAGTTGCAGACGGAGCAAAGACCAGTCTTCCCGTCATCGCTGCGGATTTCAAGGGCAGCTGCGATAGACAAAACCTCTATGTTCATTTGCCACCGGGGCCGCCACCTGTTCTGCCTCCTCCTAAGGCTTGCGTCAGTGGTGACGACCTCGAAAAGCTCGGAAGCAACCTCGTTGTAGAACAGAATGTTCTTCTCGATTATTTCGATGCTTTAGGAAAACTTGCCTCAAGTACTTCCGCGGGATTTCAGAAATCGGTCGGGGGGCTGAGCGGTTCATTCAAAGATGCCGGTTTAAGCGCTGCGCAGCAGACGATGGCCACTTCCGCAGGGAGTCTGGCGTCGGCCATAAGCGATTTAGCCCTTCAGGGCTATCGCAAGAAGAAGATCGCAGTGATCATTGGTAAGACGGATAAGGACGTCACTATTTTGGCTAACGGCTTGGCAGATCAGGTGGCCCCGGCCGCAGCTAAAGCGCCCTCAACAACGTCATATATTTCGCTCTTAGACAACGAGAGTGGGTTGATTGACAGCTATTACTCTATTCCCCTGGCTCAAGACCCAAATAGTCTGGCAGCGATCATTGTCAACAGACAGTGGCAAGAGGACGTAAATCAGCTTAATGCCCGTAAGGATGCTGCGCAGGCTTATCGAAAGTTAATGCTTTCACTGGCAACAGCCCACGCGACAATGACACGTGATGCGAAGGGCGGCCATTTTGATATTAAGCAACTTGGTAAAGACTTGGGTCCTGATGTTGCGCAAATGGAAACTGCTATTGCCGACTTACAGAAAGATGTGAGGTAATACATGCCCGATCAAACACAGCCATTAACCGCCGGCCAGGCGCAGGATCTGGCGCAAAGCTTTCACGACATCGCCGCTGCTATAGGGCAGTACCGGCTCGCTCAGGTTGCCGTTCTTACACCTACCCAGCAATATCAGCTACAGAATCTCCAGCTCCAATGCATCCAGTATTCCAATGCCTTTATCTCGGCAGGGTTGTTCGCTGCCCAAGCTAACCTGGCAGCCACTCTTGCCTCAATCAAGCAGGCGACTATGCAAGCCAACCAAGCGATTGCGACTATCAACAACGTGGATAAAGCGTTGCAGATTGCTGCGGCAGCGGCGGTTTTGGGAGCCTCCATAGCAAGTATGAATCCTTCGGCGGTGGGCAGTGGCTTAGAGGGACTAGTGAAGGCAATCGCGGGCTCGACGGCATCTGGGAACACCTCTAGCACCGGGACTCCTACCGCCAGTGCTCCTTAAATTGCTCAGAGGCTATGCAGTTCGACGAATCTGTGCAGTCTGGTTTCGGTGTACTGTACAGCGGGTCCGAAGAGGTATCCGCCAAGCTGATCGCGAAGGGACTGCTGACGGCGAGAGCTCAGAAATGTCCTGTAGCCGGCAGTAACTAAGTCCGCTTTTAGCGGCCAGAGTTGCAACGAACAACATGAGACGGAGGGAACAACACCATGAACCAGCGCAAGCTGAGGTGGGCTGCGCTTGCAACAGCTTTGGTGGTCATTACGATACTAGGCGCTTGTAACAAAAAGGTGCCTCCGGCGGTTCCAGCACCACCGCTGCCACGCGCTCCTACTGCATCATTGACCGCTAGTCCTGAGACGATCCAGCGCGGGCGGTCTTCCACGCTGACCTGGCGGACGGAGAATACGACCGACGTGACCATTGATCCTATTGGCAAAGTTGCAGAGCGCGGCTCGGAGAGTGTGAATCCGAGCCAGTCCACTACCTACCAGCTCACTGCGAAGGGGCCGGGCGGTACAGCGCAAGCCAGTGCCCGGATCACTGTGACGGAACCACCACCGTCGCCGTGATCGTCCTTCGCCCCGCGAGGAGGAACTCTGAAATTCTGACTCCAGTGAGAGGAGCAAGGTCGTGATAAGAGCGATTACAACTTTCCGGAACCCCAAAGCTGCGATTTGGCAGCACGCCATCCACAAGGCCATCTCTCAAAACCGACCGGGCGCGGGGCTCGATCTCAGCTCGACGCAGCCAGAAATGACGCAATTCACCGCGGCTGTCACTGCACTCCAGAGCGGTCAGCCGATACCCCAGAACGATAGTGCCGGCAACGTCATCGGAAGTTGTGCGAAGTTGGCAGCGGAATACGTTTGGGCGGAAATCACGCGCGACACTTTGAAAGCATCGGAACTGGAAGATGAGCTTCGCTACGGCACCTGCGACCCGCTCTGGACGATCGCTTTGGCGATCTACTTGGCATGGAAGGCGTCGCTCGACCCCGTTCCCTATGTGCGCTACTCGAACTTGAATGACTTCGTGATTCCGCTACCCGACAAGCCCGATCTCATCATTGGCCTGATCGCCGATTGGGGTACTGGGCTCGATGATGCAAAGTGGCTGCTCTTAGAAGTGATGAAGAAGAACCCGGATGTGTTGATCCACCTGGGCGACATCTACTATGCAGGAACGGCTGACGCGAATCGCCAGAATTTCCTCGATCTCATCAATACAGCTGTCCCTAATATTCCCGTTTACACACTCTCCGGAAATCACGATATGTACTCCGGTGGCGACCCCTATTATTGGCTTCTGACTCAACTCAACGCAACACCTGCGCTTCAGCCATACCAACAAAAGGCGAGCTATTTTTGCTTGAGAAGTGCGAACTGGCAGATTCTGGCCATGGATACCGGACTTCATGACTGTGATCCATTTACCGTGTCAGGCAACATCACGTTCCTTGATCCGCAAGAGGCAGCTTGGCATGTCGACAAGCTGACCAACGCTGGAGGTCGACGGACCATTCTTCTCTCGCACCATCAGCTTTTCACCGCCTTCGGAGATGGAATTGGCCAAGGGCCATCAGGCAAGCCCCTCGCTTACAATCCGAAGTTGTATTCGGTTTTTAAACCTTTTCTTAATAGCGTTGCGCTTTGGCTCTGGGGACACGAACACAACTTCGAATTCTTTAATCCATATCTTGGGTTGAAAAAAGGCCGTTGCATCGGAGCATCGGCAATCCCCTGTTTGAAGGCACAAAACCCGTACGGCTTTATCCAGAATCCGGACCTGCAGGGCCAGAGCGCGTTGCCTAGTCTTGGAGCTGGAATGCTGGAACTGAGCGTTAACCCGGACGGAACGTACTTCCACAACTACGCAATCTTGACGCTCCGAACTCCAACCAGCCAATTCAAAGATTCAAAGATCGAATATTACGAACTCGATTCGTCCAGCCACGGAGCGAGCATCTTGATGGGTGGCGAGGTAATTCCATGAACTGGGACAGGTCCAGAATGTGGGTTGCACGTCCAGTGACACTGAATGGCTGCCCTTGCGAGCCACTAACTCATCTAGGTGGTGAAGGGGCAAATGATGTTACGATTTCCGAAGATCCGACTGTCATCTTGGCAAGTCCCGGAAAGATAGTAATCAGCGCAACTTGTAAGTCGAGTTCCGTCTGGCTTTCCCCGAGAGCTAGCTCGAGCGATGCGGATAATGTGTGCCTTTTCCGCGTCTCTAAATACGCGAGCGTCGAACCTGTTTATCCAGTGCGGAGACCGAGAATATTCATAATGGGCCGCCCGGTGGTTGCGCTATGAATCGAGGTGCTGGGGCGATATTGGCGGTTTTCATCGTTGTTTCGTTTCTGGCGGGTGGTGGGCCGCGGTCCGTCATTTTGCCACATGGGGATGCAGGTGCAAAATCCTCCGCGAATGGTTCACAACAGGGAGCAAAGCAGGGGAATGACGGTGCAAACGAGACCGAGCTGCAGCACAAAAACGCCCAGTGGTCTGTCCCGCCTGACCCGCGCTGCTTTCTGATTAACGTCATCCGCGAGTTTTACGCCAGCAAGAATCCTGCTCAACCGCAGCCGTCCGCGGTCGGATATGAGGGGGTCGCGTCGGGCCCTTATTACGATGCCTACCGATTCGCCAAATATGGTTGCAGTCCCGGTGAAGTGGACGAATCCGACCCGTCGCAGTGGCCGAATGCCATGAAAACCTGGGGAGTTCCGAAAGGAGAAAAGCCCATTCGCTTCATGATTGCGACCGTGCCGGACCCAGTACGCAGTCATCTGAGTCTGTTTTTCGATCGCAGCATGGATGCAATAGAGCAGGGGGCGCAGGCCGACCACTACCTGTTCTCAAGAGCGAGAATGCCGTGGGCCTCGGAGGAGCATGACACACGGTCGGACCTCAACAGTAAACTCGCGTGGGAACATTACCACTTATCCCAGGACAATCTCCCCGGATTGGTGATCTTCCGCAACATTCCGGACGACCCACGGGAGAGCAAAAACGAGGAGGATTTATTTGTATTCGTAGTAGGCGAAACGCCGACGGGCGGCATTCATAAAGAGCAGTTCAACAATGCTCTGGAGGTCATCAATGACATTCGGCGAGTGGTTCAGAGCGCAACGCCCGACAAACTCTTGATCCTTGGCCCTACATTCTCGGGATCACTCCCATCACTGAACGATCTGCTGATTAGCAACGAGAAGAGGCTGTGCGGTACTAGCTTACACTGTTCAACCTCCGTACACAGCGGCACAGTAACGAGCTACATGTGGGCGGACTGGTTTATGGGCGTTCAGCCCGAGGTTGATTTCATGACATTTCAGGAGAGTGATGACTATTCTGAATGTCACTTTCTTTCGTATGTTCTGCAGCAAAAATACTGGCTTTCGGACATCGCAGAGCTATCGGAAGACGAAACTGCCTATGGCGAAGGTTCGACAAAACCTGCCCGCGAAAAATGTGATCTACAAACGCCCGAGCGCGACATCGTACACCTGCACTTTCCTCGAGAAATCTCCCGGCTACGCACAGCCTATCAAAGCGAGTTACAGCAGCTACCGCAGATGGGAGCTGGCAAGCAGTTGCCGCGAACCACATTACCCTTGAATCTGGAGGACAGCGGCACTGACGAGGATACGGTTCCCACATATGCCCACCAGCAGTACCCACTTTCTCAAGAATCGGTAATGCTGACTATTACTACATCACTGCGGGCCCATCACGCACGGTTTGTGTTGTTGAAGGCTAGCGATCCCATTGACCTGCTCTTCCTCACCCGTTTCTTGCGTCAGTTCTATCCTCAAGGACGGATCGTCACGCTTGGCGCTGACCTGCTCTATCGCCGCGAGGTTGAGGACGATTTGCTGCATGGAATCATGGCGATCACCTCATATTCTTTGTTGCCTCGTGCAGATGACGGGATTGCCAAACCCCGTTGGCCTAGCAGCACCGCTCACTATGATCCGGTGTTCACGAGCAGCTACTCCTCGGGAGTCTATAACGCGATGCTCTCTTTCCTGCCCCAGAGAGGAAGTAAAGACCAGATGAGTGCAGTGGATACTCCGAACTCAGGAAAAGAGTCGCAGCAGTTGGGAGTCGCTCCCTATACTGAGTTCGGCTGGCCGCGGGTAGGCGGGCCGGTGCCGCCCAACAAGAGTTCCCTTTCTCCCGCCCTCTGGTTGACTACGTTAGGCAGGGATTCATACTGGCCGGTGGCACTGCTCGATACATACCCCGCAAACCGTAACGTTAAAACACGACTACGGAGCATGGTGGGCGGAGTGGCATCCGGCGGAGGATCAAGTTACTATGAATCTCCCGCTCCTCAGTCTTGGCTCGTGCTGAATGGGGTTGCCCTAGTCCTTGTGTTGTACTATCTGGCGCTAATGAATGCCGGATCCCTATTCGCTAGTTCTGACGCTTGTTCGATGTTTGCTCCCGCTGGGAACAAGAGCCGCAGCCTGGTTACCGCTCTTACTGCTGTGATGCTGATGGCAGTTCTGGTGCTGTTGTGGGCACCCTGGGTGTGGCGCGCGGCAACCGACACGAATGAGCTGAAGACGCGCACCTTGGCGGTCCTGGTAGCCCTGGCTTGGATTATTCTGGCGTGGTTGTTCTACAAGCAGATCAAGCTGCGCAGCACTGGTGAAGGTGCAACATCGATCTTCTGGGTATCTATTCTGTTGTTGCTCGGCGTCTCGGCGGCAGGTTGGTGGTGTGTCTCAGATGCTTCGGTGGCTAGGCTGGCGATGTTCCGCTACATTCATGCTACTTCCGGTGTTTCGCCAATGCCTGGCTGCCTGTTACTGCTCGCGGCGGGGTTGTGGTGGAGTTGGTACGCTTTGCAGAGCATCGCTTTATTCGATCTCCGCAGACCGACGCTCCCCTCGAAAGGTGATCTAGAACACGCCTGGATGTACTCTCGCCTGACGGAGGATGGTACAAGACGGCTGCGACTGGTTCTCCGCTTGTTTCCGCCCATGTCTGAGAGTTATACCAGCTATGCCGTGGCCTATGCCATCGTGGTTGTCGGGTTATTTTCGTGGTTGGGGCCCCACGATCACTATCACCTGCTCTGGACGCTGGAGCCCTGGCCGTTCGATGGAATCTATGCTTTCGCCCTTCTAACATTGGCGGGGGTGATGGGGCTCGAACTCACCAACCTGGTTCTGGCCTGGTTAGAGCTGAGAAAACTGCTTCACGCTCTCGATGGACTGTTTTTGAGGCGAACATTCTCTTATATCAAAGGATTTTCTTGGCAGCGACTGTGGTCACTCGGAGGGGGAGCCAGCCATGACGCAGACCGCGCATTGAACCGCACAATGACCGCCTGGAGATACTTGGTACAGCTGGACCAGAGCGACGACAACAGCAACTTCGTGCAAAAGGCCAAAGTGATAGATGGGATTGTTGCCGGTTTTTCGGAAATTCTCCAAGCTGCCGACCAAAAGAAGACCGGAACAGCCGGGCGGACTCAGACTGATCGCCTTGTGTTTTCCCAGTTGAAGATGTTGCGCAAACAACTGGCTGTTGCGTGCGCGCTAATCTTCAACTCGTTGCAGGAGACATGGAGAGAGGAAAGTGGTCCCAATCTTTACGACGCAGAGGAGAAAAATCGTGATGAAAATGAAGCGATATCAGAAGAAGTGCTGGCTCGCGAGCAGTTCGTTGCTTTGGTATATGTGAACTTTATAGTGACGATTTTACTGCGCCTACGAACCCTGGTTGTAACTATTGCCGGGCTCTATGTTTTTGTGTTGTTGTCACTGAGCCTTTACCCGGTCGAACCCAAGCCCATTCTGAGGCCACTTCTGATCTTGACATTCTTTGCAATCGTTGCAGTGGTGGGATGGGTGTATGCGCAGATGCATCGCGACGCAATATTGAGCCGGTTGACCGGCACGACTCCGGGGGAACTGGGCGCAGACTTCTACATAAAGATCGGAGGTTTTGTTGTGCTGCCATTGATCAGCCTGCTGGTGTCGCAGTTTCCTGACGTGAATAATTTTCTGTTTTCATGGCTGCAGCCGGCACTGCAGACGTTGAATCGTTGAGGTTGTTGACGTTCCGTCCCCACCCATTCATTCTGCATCCGCAACCTGGCGCTCATTTTGCCGCCACGAAGCCGGTGCAGCTTTTGATCGGTGCGCGCACGCATCGCCGAGAAACTGTGACTGACGCGCCGGTCAACAGTGCACCGGCACTAACCAGTCTTTCCGATCCGCTGGCGTTTCTCCAGTTGTGTTCACGTACATCATCGACAGCGCTGACAACTTTGTTGAGTGGGCGCTCGAACAGCAATTGAGTTGCCTTGATCACAAGCAGAAGGGGCAGCACGATGAGCGTCGCGAAGAGCGCCAATAAAAATAAAACTAGTACGAATATCTCGAGCATATTTTTTCCCTTGAGAGTTAGGTCGTTGGGATGTGAAAGTTGTGACGGGATGACCACACTAAGCCCGGCCTGTTGAGTACCATTTGCCCGATAACACCTGGCATGGGCGTGGATTGAGCTTAGGGAGCGCTAGTAGGCAGCTATCGGTAGTTGGGAGAGAGATGTATATTCAGGCCCAGTCGCACTACGCCCGTCGGCATGATCAAACTGCTTCTGGCGAGCTCGTTCCAGTTGTTGTAATGCCGCGCGAACGTCAGTCTTGTCTACGATCGCGTACCGCTTGAAGACGCTGGAAGTTTTCCATCCTGCGATGCGCATGATGATTTCCTCCGGCACGCCAACAGCACGCAGGTTCCGTGCCGCTGTCCGACGCAGGTCATGGAATAGAAGGGCCGGCACCCCGGCGGCGGTGCACAGGTTCTTCCAGCTCTTTCGGAAGTCCCGTATTGGCTTATTACTTCGCGTGAACACGTGATCCTCCGGGTACTTGCCTTCCGCGCACTGGCGAAGCAACTGCAGCAGTCGACCAGACTCGATCGTGACCTCACGTCCTTCCTGGTTCTTGGTCGTGCCTGGTTCAAGCCGGATGGTGAGAGCCTCCAGATCGACCTGACAGACGCGAAGATTTAGCAGTTCGCTTACCCGCCAACCGTAGTTGTAGGCGGTTTCTAGTAGCGCTCGGAGCCACGGCTCCGCACAGTGGGCGACGAGGTTGTTGTACTGCTCAGCGGTAAGAAAACCTTGTCGCGCATTGTTTTCCTGCAGGTGTGGGAAGGTCGGGATCCGTAGGACCCGCGGTGGATTCGCGCGATAGCCCAGTCGGTACATACGCTTGAGACACGCCGTCTCGCGATTGATGGTGGCGTTGGTTGCGTGTTCCTGCTGACGCTGGTCGATGTATTGCGCCAGCAGCGTTGAGCCAAGGTGGATGGCCCTCAAGGAGCCGAAGAAAGGCTGCAGATGGAGACGCCATCTAGCCTCCACGTCGGCGAGAGATTTGTGACCATTGATGCGGTAATCTCGGAGAAAGTCTTCGGCGAGTTGCTCGATACGAACCTTTTCCAGCTGGGGCCCAAACGACTCGCCCCGTTCGACCTGCGCCATTCGCTGGCGCAGGAACCTGGCTGCTTTTGCCAAATCGCTCGTCCGACTCGACTCGCGGAATGCTTTACCGGCGAAGTAATACTTGACCCACAGAAACCGGCTGCGGGGATTCTGATAGATCGACCCTTCCCCGCGCTGTCGCCGTGGTAGGTGTTCTAGCGGTTTTTCCATAGGAAGCTCCTTTACTGGTGTTATTGAGGTTGAAAGGGGACTGCGCTGATCCGTAGAGGTTGCGCGGTTGGTGATCCAAACCCGCAGTTTCGGGCATACGATGGGCATACCAGCTCGCGGAGCCGCACAAATACTGGCTGAAATAGGGCGCGGCGGATTGATTATCCGGCGCTCTTTTTGTGCATTTTGCGGGCTGGATTGGAGTACCGCGGGCGGGAAGTCACTTCAGATCAAGGGGAGGTAAGGAGAGGAGAGGGTCTAGTGGATGGGACAACATGGCGATTCAATGCTTGCGAAAGACCACGTCTACACCGAGGTGGGGCATCTCATAGCAGAGGCCACAGGTCTCACAGTTCCCCGGACACCCAATGGCATTCTCGGGTACCCGGGTTTCGGTTCCGTCCTGCATCCAGGCCACTCGATGGCGGTGGGGATTGTCAAAGATCATCCCCGGCCAAGCCGAGAATATGATTACCAGGTTGCCCGGCACCGCTTCGCGGTCTTCGTAGCGGTTGACGATGTCGAAGGCCTTGGTGAATGCCAGAAAATGTGTACGCGGATTAGCATCGGCGATCCTGCACATGCCGTGCAGGTAGTCGGTGCTAAGGATATCGCCGGCGACATGCCAGCGAAACAGACGCGGCTTGTCCTTGGCGACGCGTGCCGCGATCTGCCTGAAATAAGAATCAGGGTGACGCCGTGCGACTCGCTCGTTCCTGCTCCATGCCTTGCGGGTGGCCGGATAAAGCCGATAGGCCTTCAGTGCATAGCATCTTTCCCTGGCGCAAGGAACGCCCTCAGGACAACATTTCCGCGGAGACGTCGAGATATTCATCACGCCCCCAAGCTTGTGATTTCCTTTGCTGATGCTTACCAGTTGATTGCGTTTCATGTGCTTTCCTCCGTTTGGTCAGGGCGGCCAGGGACGCGGCAGACCGCGCTTTTCCTGGTCGGGCCGGTGAGTTGTGGTTGGGTTCGGCGGGCAAGAGAGCAAAAGGGCGGCTTTCGCGGCCCTGGTTCTCTGGCTTAGTTGTTGGGGATCGTCGACGTCAGGGGTGCTGCGTAGCCTTGGCTGTTCAGTGCTGACAGTCAGTTGCTACCGCTGCTGGGTAAGAGCGTTCAGGGGAGGGGCGACTCGGGTGGGTCGAGCGGGGAAGCAAACCGTTGTGTTGGGCCACTATGCCTGTGATTGCATCGAGCACAAGAGCTGTGCAGTAATACGTTCGATTTCCTCCCACTTCACGACATGGCAGCCCGCGTGTACCGTACCGTCGGGCTCGATACGGTCGATGACGTAATTTCCGAGGTGGATGGTGTGACCATTGCGGACATACTCCTGCCCCGATTCGCGTACCTTGCGAATGAAGGCCAGCCCGCGCCTGGCATGCGATACAGGGAATCGCGCACCCAGCGAGGTCTGTACTTCGTCGCCTACGACGCGGAGCATGGGAGATACGCCTGGGATGTAACTGGCGTGTGGGTCACCAGCGTAAAACCGCTGGATTTGTTCCGCCTGTTCTCTGCGCCGTTCTTCCTCAGCGATTCGCGCTGCCTCTTCCCGGCGTTGCCGTTCCTCTTCCTCGTGCGCCGTAATCCACGATTGCAGCGCGTCGAGTTCGTCGCTCTCAGGGACACCGACATCGCTCAGGTCGAAGAACGCCGCATAGCGCCGCAACTGTTCGCGTAGTCCGAGCGCCTCCCGCTGTTGCCAGTCCCGATTTACACGAGCGCGCTTCGCTTTGCCGAGCAGTTCCGAGATCCGCCGAACATAGCTTTCGACGTTGTCAGTGTGGTTCGGCAGGTCGCCCCAGCTACTCCGGAGGTGGGGAACATGGAAGACAGGAACATTCGGCGGTATGGCTCTGGCCACAGCCGAACAGTGTGCGGATGTGGTGACGGAATGGTGAGCGGTCGTGAACAGAACTGCTCGCTCGCCACGCTCGTTTGTGACGTGCCTAGCGATGGGGAAATGCGAGCCGTAACTGTAGATTGTCGGCCCTTCAAAGTAGAAACTGCCTGTGGAGTTGCGGGCTTCGTCTTGCGACTGGTGCGCCCAAAGATGTGGGATTTCGTGATTCGGATATACGTGACGCATAATTTCCTCCAGTGATTGAATTGAGTGCATGAAAAGAAAAGGCCCAGAACCGATGTCGGTTCTGGGCCTCTGTTGTGAAGTTCTTGAAAATGTGGTGGTGTACTGTCAATTCTTGCTCAGCGAGCTAGCACTTACTGTTGGTCAGCCCAGCCGCGCTAAGTAAGGTGGTGAGAAGCAGTTGGTGTGAAGAATCGGATGAAGCAGATTCGAACAGGGTGTGAGTCTTGTCGTGGCGGGAACTTCTGGATCGCCGTCACTCGGGCGTCCCTCATGGAGCTTGAATGGAGTTCATGGAGCGCACCTTGGCGAAACAATCAGCGTCTTGACCCTGACCGCGTAGTTCCCACATGCGAGTGCGAGTCTTGACGGTACGAGTGCAAGAAGTTCCGTCCCCGAAGTAATGGGAGACCTCCAGCACTGCCCAAGTAATTGCGCAGGACTGGAAATCACCGTCATTCGTGAGGTGGAGCAAGGCATCTCGCAAGCAGGTGATTTCCATCGAGCGAGGTGCAATGCCTGGATAGATCCGAGTGGTGCTGTTGCGTGGAATACGGGTTAGTTCGAGGTGGAATGCCTTGGTGCATTCGACCGCGGGCATCCAGATGTTGCCTGCTACTTCACCGTAGAGCGTTATCGTTTTATGCATGTTAGTTTCCTCCGTAATACTGGTTGTAAATGCAGTCGTCACAGACCTGGAATTCGTGCAGTTCACGGTCTTCTAAACTGCGGTAGCCCTGCAGGTCATACACCTCTGCACCAAGTCCATCTGCGCAATGCTCACAGCCTTGCCAGCTGAAATGGGGTTCATCGTCAAATGAAAAGAGACCAGAGCCGATCACTTGCTCAATCAGATCTGGCGTGCACACTTCTTGTTGCGGGTTCGACATAGCAATCTCCTTTTGGTTGGTTTGTGATTTGTAGTGCGGTGAGCGAGGGGACTGTTCCTTTGAAGCAGAAATGAAAAAGGGCGGCATCTGCCGCCCTTAATCACGATTCCGTGCTGAGTGTGCTAAAGCTGCAGGTTAAGCGCTTTACCGCCTCGCTTTGCTCTATCCAGCAGCGGAATCAGGAAGTAGATCACCAGCAGATTCGCAAACGTTCCGCCCAAAGCAAAGCTGACCCCAAGAGGGTCTAGCCCCGTGTGTGCGTAGTTGCAGAGCTCTGTTCCAATCAGAGAAGTGCTCTTGTGTTGACGAATCCACCGGAAACACCTCTCGGAACTGACCCAGCGCTCGAAGCCGCCGGCCTTAGCAATCTCGTCGCCCTTGAACAGCAGAGCCCAGACGAGGACCCACAGACCGATCCCTGCGAGGAACGAACCGCGCATGCTCGGAGTTACTTGCATATAGTGACCCTCCTTTGAATGTTGAGGTATTTGCTGCGACACTTAAGAACGGCCGTTCGAATTACATGCAGGAGCAGGAATTCAAACGACCGTGTTTGAACAGCTCGGCGACAGACCTCTGCCAGCTTGGAAGCAATGAACATCTGGACTCTGCTTGCACCCGCAGTCTTCCGTTTGAGGTAGTCATCAACAAACGGCAGACAATGCTTCGAGTCCAGGCTGTTGCCCATCAGCACCTGCTGCCTCTGCGCTCGGCCCCGTTTAGACTGGGAGGCGGAGTACAACATGGCTTCTGCGGCTGCAATAAGCGCTATGAATGTCATGGTCATCGACCTCCTACGAGGTGGAACCCGACACTGACCAGACCAGCCACAGCTCCCGTGAGGAAGCAGAGAACTGGTATGGCGAGCGAGACGAGGCAGGCGAGCCTGGCATAGTTCATCGTTTGCGGGGGAATCGACAGTCGTTCCAACTTGACCAGGCCAGCTATGCGAGCTTTCAGAACGTTGACATCGAGACCCCAACGGTTGGCGAACTCCGTGCAGAGCGAATCCGCTTCAGTGCTGAGCAGTTGATAGTGGTGATCGCCTGGTGGCAACGAGTTCCCCTCGTGTCCAGCGGCGGCAGTGAGAATGCCCTCGAGTTTCGACTCGAATGCATGTTTCGCAAAGAGGAAGCGAATCAGCCTCCATTTGCGGTTGAGAAACCCAGTCTCCATTGAGGCTGGGGTTTTGGTGGATTGAGTAGTTTCCGACATTGTGTGGCTCCTTGTTTTGGAATTAGGCGTGTGAAGGTGCAGGGGAAAATGACTAGCCGGGCTCGAACCTAGAAGAAGGATCGAGACCTCATTCACATCACCTGGGGTTGATATCCGAGGAAAGTCTTACGTTGGCGGGAAGTTGAAAACAGCGTGAGCTAAATGCCATTCTGATTCTTTTATGCAACAAAAGCCGCTGTTTTCGCTGGTTCTCGTTCGGATCACAAAGATTTGTAGCACTCGGACGAGAATCTTTTCCCAGTGTCGTGAACGGCGAAATGGGAGTATGATCGCCCACGTTTCTGAGGTCAAAAAGGAGACTCCGATTATGATCCCAATTCCAGTTTCTCTGAAGGAGTTCTGGGACGTTTTCCTCGACCTAGCAAAAAAATGGCGGCAAAGGCATGCTGAGGGCAAGTTCAGACATGCAAAACTCGGACGACAAAGCCCGCTTCTAGCGGACGTTCTGTCTGAACTCTATCCAACCTTTGAACGCCCGTGGGCAGATCGTAGATATCCAGTGATCCTTTTCAGAGTGCCAGAAAGCCAGATAACGAAACCAGAATCAATTCTTGGGTCCCTTGCGGATGAAGTGGTTGTGCCTGATCGCTCGTTACGCCAGGCCGGGGATGAGTATCTTGATGATCTTCGCACTGTCGGCCACTCTCTAATAACAAACAATGGGACCTATGTGCTTAAGGCGATGAACGCCAACGAGATCGTCAACCTCGACTGCGCTCACGGCACATACTTCGACGCCCTGGCAACTTGTGACCTGCTGGAATGGGAACTCCTCAGCACACTCGGGAAAACAAAAGCTCGGTCTGTTGCATCCGTAGTGAATCAGCTCAAATGGAGAAGCTACGTGCATTATCTCTCTCATGAGCCAACCACCTGCCCAATTGGCAGAAGTGCAGCGATCGCCGTTTCTACGACGATCCTATTTCGTCGCACTAATGACTACGCAGTACTGGTGCAGCGACGCTCAGATAAGGGAGTAGCCGTGCACGGGGATTTTTTGCATGTTGCTCCGTCCTTCATGTTCCAGCCCGTCGTGGGAGAATGGACCAAAGAATACTCAGTAGTCCACAATATCTACCGTGAGTATTTGGAAGAGTTGTTTAGCGTTAAAGAGGCTTCCGTTGCTCCATCTGTAATGGCCGTTGACTATTTTTACGGCAATCCTAATCTCAAATTCCTTCGGTCCCTAATCGACGCTGGCGATGCCGTGCTCCTACTAACTGGACTGGCAGTCAATCTTCTTAATCTGCGGCCAGAGATCTGCACCCTCTTGCACATAAGCTCTCCGAAGTGGTACGAAAAGCACAGCAGAGGCATCGACGGGCTTAGCCGCCTTCAGCTTAATGAGGAGTTCCAAGCGACGGACCTTGGTGCCAAACCTCTGGGCTGGGTCAAGAAAGGGTGCCCCTTACCTGAGGAAACTGTACCGCCTGGAGCTGCAGCAATGTACTTAGCGGTCACGACAGCCGAACAGATGGGATTAGTTCCTCGAAGCACGTCCGCCTGACTTCTTCAATAGGGGAACGGCACCGTTGTCATGAACTCCATGCGTAAACGCCCGATTTGAGCGTGACGGGAGGAGATCCTAGATCCCATTGTTTGATAGGGACACCGCCAACTCGCATCACACAGCGGTGAGTGCTCATCACTACAGCCCCATCGTTTTGTCACAACACTCGGTGATCCCAATCACTGCAATCGAACTGGTTGACTGTTTAACTTGCGCATGCGAGCGCATGCGTGAGTTTCAATCCCCCTAGCGCTACGTCCGGCATAGAACGCTGAGTTTCCCAGGCCCCTGAAAAAAGTTTGATCCACAGAAGGAGCGACTCGTCATGTCATCTCCGCGCCTTTTCGTCCGTGCTCCAGAGCAGGTTTCGGTGCACCCTCGCATTTTGACCATCAGCCGCTTGAAAGCTTTTCTACCTGATCTCAGATACGACGGAAGGATCCTATGAAGCGTATCTACTTCGCCTGCCTGTTTCTGTGTTTGACCACCACATTCTTCTTTGCTCAGTTGCAACTTCCCCTCTCCGACCCCCAAGCCGCTCAGGGCGGTCCCCGGCCTCGGGTTGAATTGCAGCGAGGGCTTCCTCTGCCGAATCCGGGACCACTTGGCCTGGGCGATCGACTGCACCGTGCGCCATTCTCGCCTTGGAACGAACGCAACGGGGCGTTCCCGAGGAACATTCAGCGTGCAGGGATGTGGGCGGCCAACTCAGCGTCGAACCCGATTTTCTTTGAGGCCCCGACCTATGGTTCTGGGGGCGAGTATGCCGAATCCGTGGCCGTGGCGGATCTAAACGGGGACGGCAAACTCGACCTGGTGGTGGCGAACGGCAATAGTGTGGATGTGTTGCTCGGCAATGGGGATGGGACGTTCCAGCCCGCGGTTAGCTACGGCTCCTCTGGCGGAACAGACGTGGCCGTGGCGGACGTGAACGGGGATGGCAAACTGGATTTGGTGGTGGCGAACTATTGTACCAGCAGCAACTGCACGACTAGCTCGGTGGGAGTACTGCTGGGCAACGGGGATGGGACGTTCCAGCCAGCGGTGACATACAGCTCTGGTGGTTACTCGAACTTCTCGGTGGCAGTGGCGGACGTGAACGGGGACGGCAAGCCGGATCTGGTCGTGGTTAACTACTGCGCAAATAGCAACTGTTCGACTGATGGCACTGTGGGTGTGCTCCTCGGTAACGGCGATGGTACTTTCCAACCGGTAGTGACACATGACGCGGGCGGATACTTTACCGTCGCGGTGGCAGTGGCGGACGTGAACGGGGACGGCAAACCGGACTTGCTGGTGGCGAACAATTGTGCCAGCTCCACAAACTGCGCGAATGGCTCGGTGAGTGTGCTGCTGGGCAATGGCGACGGGACGTTCAAGCCCGCCGCGAGCTACGGTTCCGGCGGATATGAAGCCGAATCAGTGGCAGTGGCGGATGTAAACGGGGATGGCAAACCGGACCTGCTGGTGGCGAATGCGATTTGCCTCCCCCTCGGAGTGTGTGGGACTGGCAGCGTGGGAGTGCTGCTAGGTAATGGCGACGGTACTTTCCAGCCGGTGGTGACATACGACTCGGGCGGATTTAGTGCTGAATCCGTCGCGGTGGCGGATGTGAACAGGGACGGCAAACCGGACTTGGTGGTGGCGAACACCTGCGTCAATTACGGCGCCTTCAACTGCATGACTGGCACGGTGAGTGTACTGCTGGGCAACGGGGATGGGACGTTCCAGGCGGCGGCGAGCTATGACTCGGGCGGAACTGGCGCCTCTTCCGTGGCAGTGGCGGATGTAAACGGGGATGGCAAACCAGACCTGCTAGTCGCGAATGACTGCGGTAATTACGGCAACTACGGGTGCACGGCTGGCTCGGTGGCAGTGTTGCTGAACACCGGCGACGGCTCCTTTTATGCGGCCCCGAACTACAGCACGGGCGGATATGAACCCAATTCGGTGGCGGGAGGGGATCTGAACGGCGATGGCAACCCTGACTTGGTAGTGGCAAACCAGAGCGTCAATCGCGACAGCTCTGATGGCATTGTTGGTGTGCTATTGGGCAATGGCAATGGCACCTTCCAGCCTGCGGTGACATACAACTCTGGCGGATATATTGTCGCGTCTGTGGCAGTGGCAGACGTGAACAGGGATGGCAACCTGGACCTGCTAGTGGCAAACCAGTGTACTGAATCGAGTTGCGAAAGCGGTAGCGGTGACGTGGGAGTACTGCTGGGCAACGGGGATGGGACGTTCCAGCCGGCCGTGAACTACGGCTTGGAGGGCTCTCCCAATTCCGTGGTGGTGGCGGACGTGAATGGAGATGGCAAGCCCGACCTAGTGGTGGCAAGCTATGGCACGGTGGAGGTGCTGTTGGGCAATGGCGACGGCACCTTCCAGCCACCGCTTGAGAACACCACCGGATTAGAGGGTGAATCCCTGGCGGTAGGGGATGTGAATGGGGACGGCAAACTGGACTTGGTAGTGGCTAACAATGGTGACGGCACGCCAAATTCGGGTTCTGTGAGTGTGCTGCTGGGCAACGGCGACGGGACTTTCCAGCCTGCGGTCACTTACAGTTCGGGCGCGATTTATACCGATGCCGTCGCTTTGGGTGATGTGAACGGGGACGGCAAGCTCGACTTAGTAGTGGCGAGCGTATACACGAACAGCCCCCCCTTTTACGGCGTGGTAGGAGTCCTGCTGGGCAATGGTGACGGAACATTCCAGGCGGCGATTAATACGCTTACGCCCACTCCGCTGGAAGGTATCCGGCAACTCGCCCTGGCAGACTTCAACGGGGACGGCAAGCTGGACTTGGCCGTGGGTGCTGGCAACGTTCTGTTGCTGGGTAACGGTGACGGGACCTTCCAAACGCCAATCTTGCTGGGCGCGGGCGGTCCGGGCATCAGTGTCGGGGACTTCAACCGCGACGGAAGGCCGGATCTTGCGGTGGGCGGCGTCACCATTCTGCTGAACATCGCTCGCTTTTCCACCGCAACCACACTGGTGTCGTCTATCAATCCTTCGGTGTTGGGAAAGTCGGTTAGCTTCACGGCCACCGTTTCATCATCAGCGGGCACACCCACGGGGAAGGTCCAATTCCTCAACGGCACGACGGTTCTGGCGACGCTGACGCTGAAATATGGCCGTGCCAAGTACACCACGTCGAAATTGCCGCCGGGTGTCAACAGCATCACGGCAGTTTATGAAGGCGACTCCAAAAACAGTGGCAGCACGTCAGCACCCGTGAACCAGATCGTTCTGGCAACCACAATAACCACGCTCACGTCTTCACCAAATCCGTCCACTTATGAACAGGCGGTGACCTTTACTGCCGTGGTCACTTCCAGTCTGGGTGCGCTGCCGGATGGAGAAACCGTCACCTTTATGGAAGGCTCGACGGTATTGGGAACGGGGGCGTTGAGTGGAGGGTCGGCTACCTTTACAACGTCGGCTCTGCCGGTGGGTACCAGCGTGATCAGGGCGGTGTACGGCGGTGACTCGAACTTCGGCGGAAGTACATCGAGGGCGGTGAAGCAGGTGGTGAAGAAAAGGCGGGGAGTGACGGCTCTGGCTTCCTCGTAGAATCCGTGGAATTCTGCGCAGCCTGCAACCTTTACGGCAATTCGTAGCGCCGCAGTTCAACGTAGGGTCCCGGTGACTTTACCGGAGGATTTTAAAATGAAACGATTGTTTATTGCTTTATGTTTCTTGGTGTTGTTCAGTGTCCCTGCTTTGTTGGCCGTGGCAGCCCTGGCGCAAGCACCTCAGCTCGCCATCAGTGACGCCGGAAGTGGAAGCATCCCTTCCGAGCCTGGAATGTATGTGCAAACAGCGGGCGGGTTCAACAAAATCCTCGGCCAAATCGTTGCGTTCAAGCGCAGCGGCAGCTTACTCGTATCAAAGCTTACTGTCGGAATCAAGACAAGAAAAGAAAATGTCCAACTGCTGGGGCCGCACGCTCAGACCGTCGTCGATGGCATGCCGGTGTTCTATTTCATTCCCCCCAGGCAGGAAGCGGACGCAGGAGTCAACGCGGGCGACCTAGTGCTGGTGCGCCTCGAAGAGAAGGCAGAGCGACGGCAGTTCGAGATCGGAGCGCAGGGAGTAGCACGCACCAGTTCGGGCATTTCCATCACACACCAGATTCAGCTATTCCGCTCCGAGGCTAAGCCGGGCATCTACACGATCACGCCCGCTCTCGCGCTCGGTAAAGGCGAATACGCGCTGTATCTCGCACGCGGCGAGGGGATGCAGGAATACGTTTACGACTTCTCCGTTAGCTCCCCGTTACTGAGTGGTCACGCTGATAAGGTTGAGCCAGTATCAGCAGTCCAGTCCCCGCCCACGACATCGCCTGCGGGAGTGACTGCGTCGGTACCTAAGACTGACAATAGAGGTGGAAGTTTTCGCGATGCGGGGACAAACGCAAGCAACCCTTCGCATTCGGCGGATGAAGCGACTGCTGAAATCTCATCGGACCCTTTGGGAGCAGATATCGAAATCGATGGCAACTTCGTCGGCAACACCCCGTCCTCGGTGGGTATATTAGCCGGAGAACATACTCTGAGGATATCGAAGAACGGTTACAACAAATGGAAGCGTACTCTTATAAGCTCAACAGGGAAAATCAAAATTGTAGCGGTGTTGGAACCGATACCCGTTGACGCCGCGGGGACCGCCCACACATCTGCTGAGGTCGCCGCGAGCTCAACCATCCGCGATCCTGCTTCGCCCGCCAATTCGTCAGCGGGTATGGCAGAGGAAGCTCGAATCGGAATTTGGCTTACCGGTAATCCGACAGTCAAACACGACGGAATTGAAATTTCCGGTGTGCAGCCATGGGTACCCGCAGACAACATTGACATTAAACCCGGTGATGTAATCAGCGCTATCGACGGACACTAGCTCTACACCATCGACG
>Ga0187862_10000494_pt1 | contig 44966 bp, 38 predicted proteins | sample June2016WEW_10_1_FD_133003 | JGI IMG/M metagenome (GOLD analysis project Ga0187862, IMG submission 133003) | Peatland microbial communities from SPRUCE experiment site at the Marcell Experimental Forest, Minnesota, USA - June2016WEW_10_150 | ecosystem: Environmental > Terrestrial > Soil >... | reverse complement strand
TGCCCCAGGCCAGCGGTCCGGACGGCAGGTAGCCGGGACGCCGCGCCGCCGCGGGGCGCCGCGTTTCGCATTCGCTTTCCAGACGGCTATAAACCGCGAACATCTCCGCGGCGTTCTGGTCCATGGTCTTTACCGCGGGCATGCCGGCGCGCAGACGATCGATCAATTCCGGCTTCGCCATCAACCGTTTCAGTTGCCCGGCGAGACTCCCGGCGTCCCCCATCGTAAACAACAAGCCGTTCTTGCCGTCATCCACCATCTCCGCCAGACTGCCCACGCGGGATGCCACCACCGGCGTCTTCTGCGCAAAAGCGGACAGCAACACCAAAGGAGAATTCTCGTGCCAAAGCGAGGGAATCACCAGCGCGTCGAAACCGGCGAACACCTCCGGCAGTTTCTCGTTCGGAAAGCTGCCGAGGAACGAAACGTTATCCAGCCCGGAAGCCAGTTCGCGCAGCCGTTCGTCGTATTCGGGGAAATGCCCCGGACTGCCATACACCGCGAGCTGGATCTTATCGGACGGCAGTCGCCGCATGGCTTCCAGCAGAACGTGGACACCCTTCGAGTGGCGGAACGTCCCCACGTAGCCCAGGCGCAGAACGCCATTCCGCTGCCGGGCGGGCAACGGTTGCAGGGCATGGTCTTCGAGGCCGAAACCACACTCGCGCATCTCGGCGGGTTTCAATCCGGTTTCGGCCAGCAGGCGCCCGGTGTTCGAGGTTGGCGCGACCAGCACGTCTACTTGCGAGAGCGCCTTTTTCATCCAGCGGCGCCGGTGCGAGAGCCAGAGCAGGCTCGCCAGCCACGCCGGGCGGCGCACCGGCACAGCCCCCAACGCAGTGACCACGGGCGCCAGGGCGGCGCTCAGCAGCCTGTTCGCAGCCAGCCTGCGCGGCCATGTGCCGGCCACGTCCTGGCTGGTGCAGGCCAGACAGGCGAGCGCATTGGGTCCACCGCAGAGAGATTCATCCCACCGCACCAACTGGAAGGTCGGACAAATCGACCAAAAGTCGGTTGCGGTGGCGACCACCGGAAGCCGCAACCGCTTGGCGGCCCAAATGGACGCCGTGGTCAGATGCATGGCATGCACCACGTGGACGAGGTCGGGCTTGGCCGCCGAGAAGTAGCGGAAAAGATGCTCTTCTATGCCCGGATCGTAATAATCGACAAGGTGAAACCACGGATGCCGCTTATGAAACGAAATTCGGTATACCGGGAGACCCTCATACACCGTCTCGCAGCCCCGGATACCTTCGAAGGCGTCCTGCGGCGCCGGCGGCTCGTAACAGACAATCATAGCTTCATGCCCGTTTTCAACCACCTTGCGGGCAAGGCTCCTGGTGTATACTTCGGTTCCGGCGCGCCAGTTCGGGAAAAAAGTGTGCACCACGAATACGATCCGCATGACGGCCCGTCGCAAATCCTTACAACCGGTTTCCTAACAGTAGCAAGATCCGGCAGCCACGCGCGCGAAGAAATCCACCGACCGCGCGGCAGCCGCGGGCCAGGAGAATCGGCGCGCCTGTATCCGGCCGCTCTCACTCAATACGGCCAGCCGCGACGGCGACATCAGCAGACTCTCGATCGCCTCCCGCAGCTCCAGCCGGCTGTGGGGGTCGATCAACACGGCCGCACCGCTGGTGATCTCCGGCAGCGACGACACGCCCGCCGTGATCACCGGTACGCCGGCCGCCATGGCTTGCGCCACCGGAAATCCGAATCCTTCGTAAAGCGATGGATAGACAAAAGCCGCGGCGCCCGCGAAGAGCGCCGGCAGGTCGCTTTCCGGCACGTAGCCCAAGTAGCGCACGTTGGGCGGCGAGCTTTTCAGCCGGGCCATGGTCGCCTGGCTCGCCCAACCGTACGAACCCGCGATCACCAGGTCGAACTCGTCCGAGAAAGAACGCGCCAGGTCGCCATATGCATCCAGCAGCAAGTCGACGTTTTTTCGCGGCTCGACGGTTCCCACGTACAGCAGGTACGGGCGCACAAGCCCTAGCGTGGCGCGCACCCGCTCCACGCTCCCGCGGTCAATCGAGAAATACGCTTCCGGAACGCCCGGATAGATGACCTGTATCTTCTCGTGCGGAATGCGCAGAAGCCTCACCGCATCGTTTCGGGAGCTCTCCGAGATGGCAATCAAGCCGTCGGCGCGCTTCCAGATCATTTCCGCGTAGCGCCGCTCGAAAGCCACGTTGGACGGCAGATGCGTGTCCGGGAGAAGCCAGCAGGTCAGATCGTAGATGGTGGCCGTCAGCTTCGCCCGCCTGGGCGGGTGGAGTATCCTGGTCGAGTGAAAAACGTCCGTGGCGGGGAACCAGGGCTGCGAAAAACCCGCCGGCAATCGATTCATCAGGAAGAAGAGGCCCAGACGGAAGAACGCGGGGATGGGTCCCGCCAGCGCCCTGCGATGATCCAGGCTGGAGGCTCCTCCCAAAAAGGGAAACAGACGCACATCCGCCGCGGGCTCCCGCTGCAGATGCTGGATCCAGTAGTACAGGTAGTTTTTCACTCCGGCACTTCTGAAGAGCAGCGGTAGCGCGTCGATCGTGATCCGCATCGGGTTTAGTGTGCCATTTGCCGCTCGATGGGGAAGCGGTCAACCTTCCAGTATAGTCGGGCAGGTTCTTGGCAGACCGCTCTCAATCCGGGCAAGCCAAGAGGATGCCCCACCGATGGCCCCGCACCACGTTGGTGCGGCATGCTTTATAGTTTGCCTGTGTGTTTGCCTTGCTGCGCGCCTACTCGTGGCGCAGGGCGCGCATCGGGTCGATGGATGCGGCCCGGCGCGCCGGGAGGAACGCCGCCCCCAGCGCCACGGCGACCAGCACCGCGCCGGTGCCCCCGAAGGCCAGCGGATCCGCGGCGGCGATGCCGAACAGAAGCGAATGGACCCCGCGCGCCGCCGCCCAGGCCAGCGGAAAACCGAGCATGAGACCGGCGGCCACCAGCAGCAGCGCATCCCCCAGCACCATGCCGACCACATCGGCGCGCCTAGCCCCGAGCGCCATGCGAATGCCGATCTCGCCGGCCCGCTTCGCCATCCCGTACGACATCACGCCGTAGAGGCCCACCGCGGCCAGCAGTAGCGCCAGCACGCCGAAGAACCCTCCCAGCGTGGCCAGCAGGCGAGTCTCGAAAATGGAATCGTCGATCCGCTGGCGGACGGTCGTCCAATCCGTCGCGGCGATGCCCGCGCCGAGCCGCGGCAGCTCGCGCCGGACAACCGCCTGCACCACGGCCTGCGGCAACACGGTGCGCACCAGAATATCGGGCGGCCAGGTCATGTTCTGGTACTGCGCGAGAGGCACATATACCCTCGGCGCAATTCTTTCCTGAATGCCATTCTGCCGGATATCGCGCACCACTCCCACGATGCTGGTACGTTCGCCGCCCTCGGGCCTGCTGTCGTCGAAGCTCAGCCAGCGCGCTTCGGGATGGGTCTCGCCCGGCAGGAACTCGCGGATGAATGCCTCGTTCACCACGGCGACCTTGGGGGCGTCCGCCGTATCGTTGCGGTCGAAATCGCGGCCGCGGAGGGTGGCGCCGATGGTTTCGAAGTAGCGCGGCGCGATGAAGGCCTGATCCACGTCGACCGGCTCCGCGGCGGTGCGTTCCGAGCCTGGCACGCGAATGGTGGCGTCGAAGCTGCCGCCGGCAAACAGCGCAGGAAGGGCGGAACTCGCCGAGTAGATGCCCGAAGCCGCGGCCAGCGTCTTCACCAACTGGTCCTGTGCCTGGTGGATGTTCCCTTTCCACAGGCGCGGGAAATCCAGGTTGAACGCAATCACATTTTGATTGCGGAAACCCAGGTCGACCGACCGCATGGCGAGCAGACTGTGCCCGAACAGGAAGGCCATCGCCACCAGCACCACGCTGAACGCCACTTGCGCCACCACCAGAACCCGCCGCAGCGCCGGCCGCCCGGCGCGGTCGAGACCTCCCGAACGCAGCCCCGCGGCCGGGTTGACGGCGGTGGAGCGCAGCGCCGGCCCCAGTCCGAACAACAAAGCCGAGGCCACCGAAATCGCGATGGTGAACCCCAGCACCGCCATGTCCGGCGCGCCCGAAAATGGGTTGCCGGCTTCCTCGGGCAGAAAGCCCGTGATCATCCGCACTCCCCACGCGGCCAGCCCGATGCCCGCCGCGCTGCCGGCGGCCGCTATCAGGAGGGTCTCGGTGAGCGCCTGGCGCACCAAGCGTCCGCGCGTGGCGCCGAGCGAAAGCCGCATGGCGATCTCCTTCTGCCGCGCCGCTCCCCGCGCCAGGAGCAGGTTCGCCACGTTGATGCACGCCGCCAGCAGCACCAGCCCTACCAGTGCCAGCAAAACTGCCAGCGGCTTGCCGAAGTGTTCCCGCAACATCGAGAGGCCGATGCTCCCGGCGCGGATCTCCAGCCGTTGCCCCATCGCCTTGTCGCGGAACCCGGCATTGCGATTCCCTCCATAGAGCGCGTTCAGGTGCTGCTGCATCAGCACGTCAAGCGCCGCCTGCGTCCGCCGGCGCGGCACCTCCGGCCGCACGCGCGCCATCGGCGAAAGCCACCACGAGTGGGGACTCATCACCTGGCCAAAGTGGGACATCATGAACGGCACCCAGACGTCCGTGCGACGTTCCAGCTCCACACCGCGGAATCCCGCTGCGGCCACGCCAATCACCGTCAGCAGTTGCTCGTCGACCAGAACGGTGCGGCCCAGCACGGCCGGGTCTCCGCCGAAGCGGTTGCGCCACACGTCGTAGCCGAGCACCGCCAGCGGATGCCCGCCCGGCACGCGATTGTCCTCGCCGGTGAACAGGCGTCCGATCGCCGGCCGGATTCCTAGCACCTGGAAGTAATTGCCGGATACGTATTCTCTTTGCGTGTATTCTTCGCGGGCGCCCCGGTACGGGGTGAATCGCACCTTGCTCACCCCGGTGGTGGCGATCACGCCGTGGAACAGATCCGCCCGCGCGGCGATCTCCCGGTACAGTGGCGCCGACACGTTCCCCGTGCCCCAGCCGTTAATCGAATGGATCGAGATCAGTTGCTCCGCGTGCGCCACCGGCAGCATGCGCAGCATCAGCGTGTGGAACAGCGAGAGGATCGCCGTGTTGGCGCCAATGCCAAGCGCCAGCGAGAGCACCGCCGCGGCCGTGAAGCCCGGGCTGCGGCCGAGGCCGCGCAGCGCGTAACGAACGTCTTTGGCGAAGCTCTCGAGCCACGGGAAGCCGCGCTGATCGCGGTAGGCTTCCTTGGCGTGCGCCACGCCGCCGAATTCCCGGCGCGCGGCGGCCCTGGCTTCCGCCTCGCTCATGCCGCGGCGCCGGAATTCTTCCTCCATCATCTGCAGGTGCAGGCCCACTTCTTCATCCAGCTCGCCGTCCAGGTCCGTCCTGCCGATCAGCTCCCGTATGCGCATCCAAACATCGGGCATGGGTTACTCCGTTTCCGTCAGCCGCACGAAGCGGTCCATGATCGCGACCGTCCGCGCCCACTCCTCGGATTCCTTTTCCACCTGCCGCCGTCCCGCGGCGGTGATTTCGTAGAACTTGGCGCGCCGGTTATTGCCCGAGACGCCCCACCGCGAGCGTATCCATCCGCGATGCTCCAGCCGCAGCAGCGCCGGGTACAGCGTCCCCTGGTTCAGGTCCAGCGCGCCGCCGGAAATCTGCTGGATCCGCTGCGCCAGCCCGAAGCCGTGCTGCGGCCCCATGGTGGCCAGCGTCCGCAGCACCATCAGGTCGAGCGTGCCCTGCAGTATCTCCGTTTTGGTCTCTCTTGTAGACATCCAAAAGGAGTATGCACCGGTTCCTTTAGAATGTCAAGAGGAGAGGCGGCGGAGAGGCGGCCTTTCCGAGTGCCGGCCGGCGAAAGCCGGGAAGCCCGGAATAGGGCGCGCAGCGCGGCCGGATGTTAAATGCCTTCCCGGACTTTTGGGAGAGAAAAGAGCCCGCGGCGGCATCGGGGAATACGACAAAGCCGCGCAATTCCTATGAGATTCCGGAGGGGCTGGCGATACCTCTAATACGGATGGTAGGAATTACCGGTCCAGGGTGGAACTATGACCAGAGAGAATCTACGCAGTGTATTCCGCGGGCTTTCCCACCTCACCGCCAACCCGATCGGCCAGTACCTGTTGGACGAAGCCGTCATCGCCGGGCAGTTTATGCAGGGCATTGGGGGGGGCGTCAACCCGGAGGTTTCCGGCGAGCGCGCGATCTTCGGCCGGATCGCGAAAAGCGGCGATCGGGCAGGCCGTGGAGGGGAGCCCCTTTGCATTTTCGATGTGGGAGCCAACCTAGGGCAGTTTTTGAATGTCGCGCTGGATAGCCTGCGGAATCGCAAGGTTAACGTGCATTGTTTCGAACCCGGCGCGAAGGCGTATGGGCTTTTGTGCCAAGCCGCCGCAAATCGCCGCGGCGTGTTCCTAAACAATTTCGCTCTCGGGAAAGCCGCCGGCCGGCTGCCGCTCTTCTACGATGCCGAGGCGTCCGATCTGGCATCCCTTACCAGGCAGAACCTGGCGCATCGGGGCATCGAAATGAACCAGTCCGAAATGGTCGAGGTGCAAACGGTGGACCAGTACTGTCTCTCGCGGGACATTCGGCGCATCGATCTTCTGAAGATCGACGTCGAGGGGCATGAACTCGACGTGCTCCAGGGCGCCAGCGAGATGTTCCGTCAATCCGCCATCGAATTCGTTACCTTTGAATTTGGCAACGCCGGCGTCGATGCCCGGGTTTTCATGAAGGACTATTTTGCGCTTTTTCAAACCGATGGCATGCGGATCGCCAGAATCACCCCGACCGGCTACTTCCATGAGCTAGTCAAGTATAAGGAGTGCCTGGAGCAGTTCCGGGTGACCAATCTCATCTGCTACAAGGCTTGAGTTGGCTCCGGAGGGTTTCCCTCTAGAGTGCCAAAACGAGAAGCGGCGGCGATGAGGTGACACTCACGCCATACCGATGGCGAGAACCGCTCCCGGTTAGAGAAAGCGCAACGGTCGCAAAGGCAACGGTCGCAAGGCTAAGAGAAGGTGACTGGAGGTATACTGGACGGGACGCGGGGAGCGCAAAATGGGAATTCCGGATGGGAGCCAGATGCGGGCTTCAATGGTTACCTTGGCGCAGGCACTATCTCTGGAAAGTCCGGCCAGAGCCGCTCTTCACGGGTTGCGCCGGCTAAAGCGCTTCATCGTGTCTGCGGATCGCAGACTCGAGAAATCGTACTTCCGGAGCAATCAGGTAACGAGACTTCATATAGCCTGCGGCTGTCACCTGCTAACTGGCTGGCTCAATTCCGAATATTGTCCCGGAGCCCTGTCGCTGCTCCGGCTCGATGCCACCAAGCGTTTTCCTTTTGAGGACAGCGTGTTTGATTATGTCTTCAGCGAGCACATGATTGAGCACATCGATTTCGCCCAGGGTGCTGCCATGCTCTCGGAAATTCATCGCGTCCTGAAACCCAACGGCACCCTGAGGCTTTCCACGCCCGATCTCCGTTTCCTGCTGGAACTCTATCAGGATAAGCGATCCCCGCTGCAGGAAGCTTATATGGCATGGGACTCGCTGCAATACACTAAGTCGCCCCCGGATAACCCCGTGTTCATAATAAACAACTACATGAGAAACTGGGGACACACGTTTATCTACGATGAGAGGACGCCTTTGTCTTCTCTCGAGAAGGCGGGGTTCGGGGAGATCAGGAAGTGCCAGATAAGTCAGAGCGAGCACCCCGAGCTTCGGAACTTGGAGAATGTCTCCCGAATGCCGAGTGGCTTCCTGGAAGCCGTATCGATGATCTTTGAGGCTACGAAAAGCGAACTCGTGGCGGCCCGAGGGAAAAGCGCTACTCATGGGGTCAGAACACAAGGCGACTGAGGGTATACTGAAGTGGGAATTCCGCTTGACATCGCCTGGATTACAGGACGAAGTTCCAGATGTTCACCAAGAATGCAAGGGCGGTTTATTCGAGTGAGTTTTATGCCGGACTAGTCGATGGATCGGCTAGTTCCGCCGCCGTTGTCGTGCCGCTCGTGCTATCGTTCTTACCCGTGCGGAGTGTCGTCGATGTTGGTTGTGGCGTAGGTCCATGGGCAGCGGCGTTTCTTGCCAACGGTGTTCCAGAGGTCCAGGGCATTGATGGCGATTACGTCGACCGTTCCCAGTTGCGGATCCCGCCCGACCGGTTCTCGGCACGCGACTTGACGAAACCTCTGCAACTCGACCGTACCTTCGATCTAGCGGTCTGCCTGGAAGTCGCCGAGCACCTGCCCGAACCGAGGGCCAGCGGTTTGGTCGTCGATTTAATTTCCTTAGCTCCCTGTGTATTGTTTTCCGCGGCGGTCCCGGGGCAAGGCGGAACCCACCACATTAACGAACAGTATTTGTCGTACTGGATCGACCTTTTTCAGGGCCGAGGATACGAGGCTATAGACCCGATTCGCCCCCGGATTCTCGGCAACAATGTGGTGGAGTGGTTCTACCAGCAGAATACAGTCATGTTCGCAGCCCCGCAGCACCCAGTATTGGCCAAAGGCTTTCCGAAACCCCAGATCTTTATTCATCAGACCTTGTACGACCGCCCTCTAACCCTGAGGGAGGTGGTAAACGCTTTTCCGAGCGCGGTCCGTCGCTCGGTCCGCCATCATCTGGGCATTTGCTGAGAAACCAGGCAGCCGCCGGCGGGAAACAGATCGTCCTGTTCGCGAAAAATACTGAGCACTTAATCGACTGACGGTTGGGACTGAGAAGATAGGCGCTGGAATACCCGACGTTGGCTCCGAGATGGTGAGTTGGAGATCTTCTGGGTACGCCCGGCGGAACGATCACCCACCGGGAGAGGACGATCTCTTGCCTGCGGAGCGTGAGTACCAGTTCCAGGCGGTCCTGACGACGGTCTCCAGGTCGGAGTAGCGGGGCACCCATCCGAGAACCCGGCGTGCCCGGGCATGGTCAGCCACCAGGATGGGGGCGTCGCCTGCCCGGCGCGGCCCGGCTTCCACCGGGACTGTCCGCCCGGACACCGTTTCCACCACTCGGATCACCTCGCGGATCGAACTTCCCACCCCGGCTCCCAGGTTGATGATGGAGCTCTCCCCGCCGCCGGCCAGGTATTCGAGAGCGCGGATGTGACCCTCTGCAAGGTCCGTCACATGCACGTAGTCCCGTATGCATGTGCCGTCGGGAGTCGGGTAGTCGCCCCCGAACACGCGTAGCGGAGGGCCTCCGAGGGCCGCCAGAATCGCCAGTGGAATGAGATGCGTCTCCGGGTTGTGGCACTCGCCGAGCTCGCCTTCGGGGTCGGCACCGGCTGCGTTGAAGTATCGCAGGCAGACCGTCGATAACCCGTACGCCCGGCCGTACCAGCAGAGGGCGCGCTCAATAAACTGCTTCGACTCCGCATACGGGCTTAGCGGGTTGGTTGGGCTGTCCTCGGTGAGTAGACCCACCGGTTGAACCCCGTACACCGAACAACTGGAAGAAAAGACGATTCGCGACACGCCGGCCTCGGCCAGGGCGTCCAAGAAACGCAAATTGTTAATGACGTTGTTTCCGTAATACTTGCGGGGCGCCCCGGTGGATTCCCCGATGTAGGCGTATCCCGCGAACAGAACGGCGCTCGAAACCGAATGTTCACCGGCAATCCGCTTGACCAGCTCCGCATCCTGAATACCGCCTTCGAAAAACGGGCCGTAGCGCAGCGAGAAACGATTCCCAGTCACGAGATTATCGAGAACCACCGGTATTCTCCCGGAGCGCAGCAGGAGTTTCGAGGTGTGACTGCCGATGTAGCCCGCGCCTCCGGCGACCAGTACGCAATCCGGCATTGGTACTCCAGTGTACCCGATTGTTCAAGCGGTTCTGGGGGAAGTGCTTGACCGCAGCCTGCTATGATCTTGAAGACGGATGGCGCGCTTCATCCCATTCCCAAGGAAATCTCATGGCCGGTACAAAGGCGCTCTGCATATTCACGAGTTTTCTGGGAAATGCATCGATGACCCGAACGCTCGTCAGGGCGCTCGACCGGCTGCCCGGGCTTGATCCGACCTATGTGATTCTCACCGGCGACGATTATGCGAAGTACCCTGCTCCCTGGTGGGCGCGATTGACCAATCCCTGGCAGGTGGAGTTCATCGCGCGCAAGAAAACTCAGGCCGAACGAGAACGGCAATTCGATATTCTGTGGGTGCTCGGGTGGGAAAATGTGGTGGCTTTTCGGGACCTCGCCAGGCGAATGCCGGCCGCTGTCACGTTGGATTCAGTCCCGGCGACGATGGACCGGCAGCTCCGGCTCAGAGGAGCCAGCCCCTGGAAACGCTCGCTCGCGCACCAGCTCCATCACCGGGCGTTTCGCGCCGCCGCCGCTCAATTCGATTGCTGGCTCCCGTGGACCTCGGACTGCGCTCAATCTCTCGATCATGACTACGGTGTCGACCCGGGAAGTTGTTGGGTGACGTTGACCCCTCAAGACATCGACTGGTGGGCTCCTCCACCGAAGAGTTTCGCGCCCCCCTGGCGAGCGCTGTTCGTCGGAAACGACTTTGAACGAAAAGGAGGCGAGTTCCTGCTCCGGTTGTATGCCGGACACTTAGCGAACGCATGCACACTGACGATCCTGTCCAATGATCCGGCGCTGGCAGGGCGGAAACTGCCCCAGGGGGTCCAATGGATTCGCGGAGCAACCAAGGATCAGGTGCGAGACGCTTATTGGAACAGCCACATTCTCCTGTTGCCCACGCGTCAGGACTTCGGGCCAATGGTTATCGCCGAGGCGTCGGCAGCCGGCCTGCCATCGTTTGCAACGGGCATCGGAGGGGTTCCGGACCTGATTCAAAGCGGCGAGAGCGGATTCATTCTGCCGCGCGAGGCTTCCGTGGAACAATGGGCCGACCGGATCCTCAGCCTCCTCGCGGAACCTGAGGCGCTGCGGCGCATGTCCGGCCGGGCTCGGAGATTCGCAGAAGAATACCTTGGCCTGGAGCGCTTCGATCGACTGGTCTCGATCGTCGTTGACCGGCTTCGGGCCGCCATCTGACGACGGACGCCGGGGTCGAACCCTGTGTCGATGCGCTACCTTGCGAACTGCCGGCAAGTTCCTGCCCGATTGTCGAGGCGCCGCCGTTTGCGGAGAGAAAACCTGAGAGTTTGATCGCGGCTTCGGCACCCTTTCTTTGTGCCCGACCGATCCCCGAGAGTCGAATGGATTCGCGGAGCAGCCAAAGATCAGGCGCGAGACGCTTATTGGAACAGCCAGATATTCCTGGAGCCCACACGTCAGAACTTCGCTCCAGTAGTTGTCGTTGAAGCGCCGGCAGCCGCCCCGCGGTGTCGCGAATCCTCCAGGACGTTCTCCCCTGCGCCGGTGCAGTCATACGAATCGACCCGGACCATCCGCGTGCTGCACGTCGCAACAGTGCTCTACTCCGGCGGCGTAGAGCGATGGCTCGTGGATCTCTGCGAAAAGGACCGGTCCGAGCGCCTCGCCATGGATATCGTGGTGCTCCAGAACATCGAGGGCATATTCGCGAAAAAGGCTCACGAACTCGGGATCCCGGTTTTTCACTGTCCTGGGATCGGCAACCCGCTCGTCTTTGTCCGCAATTTGCGGCGGTTGCTGCGCGACCACGGCCCATATGACGCAGTCCATTGTCACATGCACGCGTTCAGCGCCTTCGCCGTCCTGGCAGCCTGGCTCGAAGGCGTTCCCGCCAGGGTGGTCCATTCGCACAATGTGGTTCGGAATTCGTCGAAGTCGCTGGTCCGCCGGGCTTACATCGCAATCGCTCGCGCCTTGATCGGGATGTTCGCGACGGCGGGGATTGGGCCCTCGGTCGCCGCGACTGAGGACCTCCTGGGCACTTCATGGCGCGATGATCCGCGGTGGATCGTTCTGCCTTGCGGGATCGATCTGGCTCCGTTCCACGCCCCGATTGCGGCCGCGTCGTCCCGCGCGGCGTTCGGGATTCCCAGCGACGCCCTGGTGCTGGGCAGCGTTGGCCGGCTGTCGGGAGAGAAGAACTCGGAATTCCTGGTCGATGTCCTGGCGGCAGTGCTTGCCCGCGCTCCCCGCGCCTACCTGCTGCTGATCGGGGAAGGCCCGCTTCGCGACCGTCTGGCGAGCAAGGCACAGCAGGGCGGTTTTGGCGAACGCCTGGTGCTTCCCGGCACCCGGTCCGACGTACCCGCCATAATGCGAAATGCGGTGGACGTCTTCGTCTTCCCCTCGCCACTCGAAGCGTTACCCATTGCGGTGGTGGAGGCGCAGGCGGCCGGCCTGCCGACAGTCATTTCGGACGGCGTCCCGCCTGAGGCAATCATCGTTCCGGAACTGGTCGCCCAGATTCCAGTTGCCGCAGGTGCCGCAAAATGGGCCGGCACGGTACTCGAACAGGCGCGCCGGAGGGACGCCGGCATGGCCGATCATGCCCTTGCCATCGTGGAACGATCGGACTTCAATTGCGCGCAAACCTTGAAAGCTCTCGCTAAGCTGTACGACCGCAAGCGGGTGCGCGACATGAAAGTGGCAGCCGCGCAGTTCCCCAACGCGCGGGCCAGCTAGAGGTTGCCAAATCGAGCCGGTCCCAACGCCGTGGCGCGACGCCATCCGCGGTTCTTACAATGCGGCTTCACTCAATACCGCACGTCCGCGGCGCAGCCCCAGAAGAAAATTGATATACCGGTTCAGCTTCTCGCGATAAAAGATCCACTGGAATCCGAGATAAGCCGCTCCTCCCACGGCCACCTGAGCCGATAGTCTGACGGCAGCCGGCATGTGATAGTTCCCCAGCCAGGTGTGGACCGCCAGAACCGCGGCCACCATCACCGCGCATCCGGCCAGCGCCGGCAGCAACACGCTGAAGTAGTCTCGATACCGAAATCCTATGGCGCGGAGTAACTTCACCGCAAACGGAAGAACCGTCACCGGGGACAGGATCAACCAACTGGCGGCCACTGCATTGGTCCCCCAGCGGGTTGCCACCAGGAACGCCACCGGCATCACCACGAAGCTGATCAGCGAAACGAGCATGTTGAAGCGGGTGTATCGAAGCGAGGTGAGCACCTGGCTGAACAGGACGGACAGCGTTCGAAGGCACATGAAAACAGCCAGCCACCGGATCGGTCCCACGGCTGCGATCCATTTCGGCCCCAGCAACACGCGCACGGCTTCCGGCGCGACCACCGCCAGACCGACCAGTATCGGGAAGACGCTCAGCGATACCGACTCGCTGATGATCCGGAAATAGCGCCGCACCAGTTCCTGGTCCTTCTGCACCCGCGCAAACAGCGGCCCGGTCACCCGCATTACCAGCAGCCCGATTTTTTCGGCCGGCGCATTGGCGAGAGCCACCGCCATCTGATAGGCGCCGAGCGCCGCTCCGCCGAGCGTTCGCCCCACGATCACGCAATCCGCCACCGCATACGCGGTGAACGCAATTCTGCCGATCGCCACATGCGCCCCCAGCCGCATCGGGGCCTGGATCTGCTTCCATCGCGGTAGCGCGAAGGGTACGGGCTTCCAGTAGCACGTCAGCGCAGCTCCCACCGTTCTCCCGGCCAGTGCGCCCACCACCAGCGACCAATACGCGAATCCGCTCAACGCGAATCCCACGGTGACGACGGCCTGCACCACGATTGTGACCGACTCGCACACCGACAGCCGCCGGTAGTCGAGGTCCTTTTCCAAAAGCCCCAGCGGTACCGACTGAAGCCCCGTGATGACCAGCCCGATGCTGTTGACCACCACCAGCATTCTGAGCTGGCCGGACCGGAAGAACGCCGCAAATAGCGGTGCGGCCAGAACCAGCAGGCCGTACGCCCCCGAGCAGATCGCCACGCAGGCCGTGTTCAATTGCGCCACCGTGCCGGCCTCCAACTCCGGCATCTGCAACACGGCCTGACCCATGCCGAACTCGGCCAGCGCGCTCGCCAGGATGTTGATGAAACCGGCCATATTGACCAGGCCGAAGTCGCTTGGCGAAAGAAGACGCGCGGTGATCAGGGTGAATGCCCAGGTAAAGAACTGGGTCGCCGACTTGGCGCCCGCCGCCCAAGCCAGTCCTCCCGCCACCGCCTTGTCCAGGCTGCGAACCGAGGGCGGCCCTTCCGGGCTCATGGGTCGCCCCGCACGGTGGCCGCAACCATCGCGGTAAATTTCTCCACGTATACCCGCTCGGTCAGTTGCGTGTGCGCCAATTGGTAGCCGTTGGCGCCCAGCCGGCGGCGCATCTCCGGATCGGCCAGTAACTCGCGGAGCCGTTCTTCCAGCTCCGGGACGTTGCCTCCCGGCACCACGAATCCGTTTTCCCCCGGATGGATCAGCTCGGGGATCCACCCGACATCGGAACCGACCACCGGAACGCCCGCCGCCAATCCCTCGATCACCGTCCTGGGGCCCCCTTCACACCGCGACGGATGTACCAACACCAGGCAGCCGCTGATGATCCGCAAGATGATCGGGTTCATTGCCGCTCGCACCAGTTCAATCTGCTTCGAGTCTCCCGCCAGCGCCTCCAACTGCTCGCGTTCCTTCTTCTCGTGCCAGCCAACGATCTTGAGTTTGACGTCCGGAAAATCGGCAGCCAGCCGCTTGAATGCTTCGATCAATCGGTCCGCCCCCTTCAGATACCAGGGCGAGCCCACCATCACCACGTACCGCTCTTCCCCGTCGGCGTGGGCCTGGATCGTCGATACCAGAACGAACTCGTGAAACACCGAGGTCTTGACCTTGCGGAGCAGCGGATAGGCCGCCAGTTGAGCCGCGGTGAGAAGATGCACCCGGTCGGCCGCCCAGAGCGAGAGATGGAGGCACACATCGGAGTAGAGCTTCATCAACCGGTCGCGCACCGTCGGCCGGGGGCGCTCCACCAGGTAGGCCAGTTGCGGGTTGGTCGCCAGCTCGATGATCAGCTTCGCGCCCGTCAGCAGCTTCAAAAAGGCCCCCGCCATCCCCGTCGCCAGGTGGGAATAAGCGATTACGCAATCAAAGGCCCGCTCCCGGTGGAGTTGCACACCCTTGCGAATGTAGAACCAGTGCTGCGCCAGGCGCGACCGTAACCGCCCATCGGGGCGAAACGACAGAAACCAGTGATAGCGAAATCGGCCCGACTCATAAACCGGGAAGGAACCCGGGCCGAACTCCGCTTCCACTTCTTCCGGCCTGCGGTACCATACCGGCTGCAGAACATCGCCTTCCAGCTTCTCCGAAAGCAAATAAAAACGATCGGTCTGCGGGTCGAGCGGAGGCGGCACTTGCGTCGAGTGAATGTAAAGGACTCGCATTGGTCGGTTCGGTTGGAGCCTGCGCACTCCCTCTCAGAGTACCCGATGGCGCGGATCGCGTGCTCCCTTCTCGCGGCGAAATCAAGAACGCCGATTATAACTTTCGCGGGCGCCTCGGACTTCCGTGGACCGGCGCTAGCCGTTGCTCGGTTGAGGTGCGTTTGATCAGACGGCAGCGTACAACCGCGGTTGTAAATTCGCGCGTGAAACAGTTGTGAAAACGTCGAAGCTTCCTGATGGGTATTAGTTCGAAGCTGGCGAACTTGAAAGGGCTGGCCGCTATCAACTCCTCGAATTTGGCTATAGTCATTTGGTTCAGACCGCCGGCCACCTCCCTGAATCGCGTTGCGCCATCCGTCGTAAAGGTGGACCGCCAACAGATGATGGCCTCCTCGCTGAATATCAGATGTGCCCATGGAAAAACGTAGGGTAGATGAGCGCCCAATGGGTGAAACCAGGTTGGCCCAAAGCTGACCAACACCTCGCCGGATGGCCGCAGGAGCGTGTTCATAATTCGCAAGATTTCCGCAGGATCGGCGAAATGCTCAAAGGCGTCCACCGAAACGACAATGTCGGCAAGCTCGTTCGTGGAAGATACGAAGAGACAGGTGCTCTGAACGCCCGCACGGAGCGCTTTCTGCCGTGCGGTTTGGAGCACTTCCTCGCGGATGTCAATGCCAATCACGCGCCCGGCGCCCCTCACCGCCATCTCCACGGCATCGGTTCCTTCGCCACAACCGAAGTCGACGATCGACTTTCCGGCCAACCTGTCGAAGAATTCATCCCCCATCAGGACCGCGAGCTGCGACTTGCTTTCCACAGCGCACCCGCCACCGTGCTCCGGGGCTCCGGAAGCGATCCACTTCAGAATCCGGCATTGAATGTTGGTGAGCATATCGTGGAAGCGGCTTAATGCGTTGCTCCGGCCTCGGACCCCGGGGCTGAATGCTTTGATTCTCTGCGGTCCCTTCGACAGAATAGCGCCATTTCTAGAGCCTCACGCTTGGCCGAAGACAGTTTCTTGGGTGGGCGCCTCACCCCAAGAAAGAGGTTCTAAGCCATTTGTTCCCGAAAAAACTAGGGCGACTCCCCCCGTAATCGCCAGTTGCACCCCCTTCGTATGCTCTCTGCTGGGCTAAAGGTCGCCCGGATCCGCGCCGATAGGACAAGGGAAGGGAGTGAAATCTGTGACATTTCTGCTTTTCCTGGCTTCCCTGGCCGTCATGGAATACCTCGTCCGCAAGCCGCGTAAGAAGCCGGATGGCGACCCGAAAACTACCGATTGTAGCGGCGCTGCCACCCAATACCCGGTTTCGGAGGTCACCTCGATGCCCGGCCTGCTGGCTCTGGGCCAGGCGCTGGATGAGCAGGGACGCGGCCAAGCTCCCGGTGTCGAGCAAGTTCCACAAGTACACACTCCGCCGGTGGATGGAGTATGATACTTCCATGCCCGATCGGAACACCGTGAAGGTGCGGTATCTGCCGGATGGCGGTTTCCTGGAAGGACGGGAAGCCGGCTGGGAGAACGCTGTGCTTCGCATGGATCTGCCGGGGCCAAAAGATGGCTTTTCACGAGGTGTGCTGGTCGAAATTGAGTGTGGTTCCATGCTGTACCTGGGCGAGGTGCAGCAGTGCTCTGAGTCCGGTGTCACGGCCAGAGTGGAACACTCGCTGGACCGTCGCAAGCTGGCTTCCATTCAGAGTACTTGGGGGTAGCTTTTCTTAGAAGGCTCCGTCATGGGTGAACTGCTGTGGATGGCCGGCAAGGCCTTCTTGATCGCCATCATCCTTACACCGATCGTCCGCGACGTTTTTCGTTCGTACAACATGGTGGATCGGCCGGGGCAGCGCAAGATCCACGCCTATCCCATACCGCGGGTGGGAGGAATTGCCATCGCCGTCGCCTACGGGGTGGCCTTGCTCACCACGCCTGCCGTCGGAGCCGCGGCCGGCCCCTCGGTCTGGCAGGTGCTTCCAGGAGCCACGGTAGTATTTCTGACCGGGCTGCTCGACGACTTTCTCCCCCTCAAGCCAGTCTTCAAGATCGTCGGCTTGGTGGTGGCGGCGTCCCTGGTGTTCTTTAGCGGCCTGCACGTCGGCGACCTTGCGGGGCAGCCGGTGCCGGTGTGGCTGGACTATCCGCTCACGGTTTTCTGGCTGCTGCTTACCGCTAACGCTTTGAACCTGATCGACGGGCTGGATGGGCTTTGCGCGGGGATGGGCCTAGTGGCCACTCTCACGCTGTTCGCAGCCGCGATGTTACGGCACAACATAGGGTTGGCGCACGCTACCTTTCCGCTGGTCGGCGCGTTGCTGGGATTTCTGTGTTACAACATCAATCCGGCCACCGTTTTCCTTGGCGATTCGGGCGCCTTGCTGATCGGCTTCCTGCTGGGCTGCTACGGCATGATCTGGACCCAGAAGGCGTCGACGGTGCTGAGCATGCTGGTGCCGCTGTTGGCGCTCTCGATCCCGCTGCTGGATGTTTCGCTCTCGGTTTTGCGGCGCTTCTTGCGCAGCCAGCCGATCTTCACAGCCGATCGGCGGCACATCCATCACCGTTTGTTGGACCGGGGTTTCTCGGCGCGGCAGGCGGTGTGGGTCCTCTTCCTGTTCGCCGCGCTGGCCGCCGCCCTGGCTCTGCTGGCCAGCTCTCGTTTGGGCGGCAAATTGCAGATTGTGGTGATTGTCCTGTTCTGTGTGGTCGCGGGGATCGGCATACACCAACTGCGCTATTGGGAATTCGATATAGCCGGCCAGCTCCTGTTTGGCGGCGGGCTCAAACGCGCTCTGGACGGGCGCTTGCGCCTGGAGCGCCTGACCTGGGAACTGGAGCGTGCCAGCGACGAAAAGAGCTGGTGGGCCATCCTCGTCGAGGGCGCGCGCGGTTTGGGCATGTCTGAGATCCGCTGGGTCGGCCTCGAGGGCGAGCGCGCGGAGACCCTGGTGCCGTTAGCGACGCCGGCGTGGACCTTCCGGGTGTCGCTCACCGACGTCGAATTCATCGAGGTCAGCGGGGCTGTCCCCGACGCCTCGTCTTCATTCGATCTCATGGGATTCGCGGAAAACGCTCGCCGGACATTTCAAGCCCGCCGCCCCGCGACACCGGCCGAGATCACGGTGACCGCCAAGTCATGAAGCCATCGCTTCGCCATGGCAGCGAATCCTCCGCCGCGCTCTTGGACCTATTAGCCTGCCTGGTCGGTTTTGGCATCGCCAACTGGGCGGCTGGGGCTTGGATGGGGCAGGCCGCGTTTGCGGCGCCGTGGGCGTTTCAATGGGCTTTTTCGGCCGCCATCGCCTGGCTGTCGATCGTCTTCCCGGACAGTTCGTCCCGCGACGGGTTGCCGCGATGGGTCGACGGGTTTTTCACGGCCACCGGGTCCAATCTGCTGGTGCAATACGGACTGACCTATGTGTTTGGAATTCGGGCCACTCCCTGGTACCTCATTATCCTGGGCAGCGCCTTGAGCCTGGCCGCCGCCGGCCTGCTGCGAGGGGCCATTCCTCTTGCACCCCGCGGCCGGCGCGACGGGATCCTGCTGGTTGGCTTCGATTCTTCCACCGCATCGTTGGCAGCCGCGCTCGGGGAGCGCACGGTCGGCGTGCTCGATAGCGGGCCGGCGCCCGCCACCGGGGAACTGCCGTTCTTAGGCCCGCCGGATCGTTTGGACGAAGTGTGCGAGATTGAACACCCGCGCGCGGTTGTGATGAGCGGCAAGCCAGCCGGAATTTCGCTGGCGCACTTACTCCAGTTGCATTACGCGGGGATCGAAGTGGAGGGCGCCCCGTTTCTAGCCGAGGGCGCCTTACGGCGCGTGGGATGGCAGTATCTCTCGCCGTCCGACCTGCTGTTTTCGGTGACCCCCGTCACCAGTCGCGTGATGCTGGCCTTCCAGGCGGTCTACAAGGCACTGATGGGTCTGGCGCTGCTGGCCATTTGCGCTCCAGTGTTGATCCTGGCTTCACTGCTGATCGTCATTTCCACTGGCGGAGCAGCCATCGAGCAGATCGAATGTTCGGGACTTCAGCGCATCCCTTTTCAGATGTTTCGCTTTCGAACCAGGCGGCAAGACGGCGAACCTTCCTGGATCGGAAGTCTGATCGAGCGTCTGCACCTGACCAACCTGCCGCAGTTGATCAACGTAGGATTTCGCGGAGAAATGACACTGTTCGGCCCGCGACCCGTGCGCAGCGTTTTTGCGGACCGGCTGTGCGATCTGCTTCCGGCATACGTGTATCGCTTCACGGTGAAACCGGGCATTTTCGGCTGGTCCCAGGCCCGCTTCGCTGAAACCGGCGGGGTGCCGGAAGAGGCGCTCAGTCTCGAGTACGATTTTTATTACATCAAACAGGAAAGCCCGTCCCTCGATCTGGACATATTGCTTCGAACCCTGTTCCGGCGGTCCAAGGCTGCGCGAAAGAGGGCAGCCGGGCCGGGCGCGACGAGTGGCTCGTGATGCTGGCTGCGGTGCTGCTGGCGGTTGCCACCGCCGTGGTCTTCTATTTCCTCATCGCCTACCCGATTCTGTTGGCGATTTCGCGGCGTGCGGCGCCGCCGGTGCGCAAAGATCCGGCGTTTCGGCCCACCCTTTCGGTTTTGATGGCCGTGTATAACGGCGAGGAGTTCCTGCAACGAAAGCTGGTGTCTCTACTCGCGTTGGATTACCCGGCGCACCTCCGCGAGATTCTGGTGATATCGGACGGTTCGACCGATTCGACGGAGAGCATCGCCGGCTCGTTTGCGGGTCGAGGGGTGCGGCTGCTGCGCGTTCCCCGCGGCGGCAAAGCCGCGGCGCTGAACGCGGGCTTGGCCGAGGCGTCGGGGGATATTCTGTTCTTCACCGACGTCCGGCAGATGCTGGATGCGCACGCGCTTTCCCACCTGGCGGCGAATTTCGCGGATCCTTCGGTGGGGGCGGTTACCGGAGAGTTGCGCCTGCTCAATCCCGCCCACGTCGGCGAGCAGGCCGACATGGAGTTGTACTGGCGTTTTGAGATCTGGGCCCGCGGCCGCCATTCGCGGATCGATTCCATATTCTCGACCACCGGCTGTATTTACGCGCTCCGCCGCCGCCTGGCCTCGCCGTTGCCGCCGGATACGATTGCCGACGACGGCACATTCTCGTTGCGGGCCTTTTTTCGCGGCTACCGGGTGATCTTCGATCCGGAGGCACTCGCCTTCGACTATCCGGCGGCCGAGGGCGGCGAGTTTCGCCGCCGGTTGCGCACGCTGGCCGGTCTCTGGCAACTCTTCGTTCGCCTGCCCCAGTTATTTACCAGCGCCAACCGGATGCGATTTCACTTCCTTTCCCACAAGTTCGGACGGCTGGTGCTCCCCTGGGCGATCCTGCTGATCCTGGGCTCGACGCTCGCGCTGACCGATTCACGGTGGCGCAACTTCCTGCTCGGCGATGAGCTGATGCTGGTGGCCCTGGCGGCCCTGGATCGATTCGTGCCCCGCGCCTTTCCATTGAAACGAATCTCCTCGCCGGCGCGAACTTTTGTGGCGATGAACGCCGCGGCCCTGTTGGCGCTGCTGGTGTTTTTCGTTCCACCGAAAACGCTCTGGCGGCAGACCCGCATGCAAGCGCGGCAGTAATTGCGGCTATACTCGAACTCTGAGCCGGATTCTCTTTGTTTTCGGGACGCGGCCGGAGGCCATCAAGCTCTGCCCGCTGATTCGACGGTTGCGCTCGCAGCCGGATGACTTTGAGGTTAGAGTCTGCGTGACGGCCCAGCACCGCGACATGTTGGACCCGGTTCTGGAGGCCTTCGGAGTCCGCCCGGATTTGGATCTCGACCTGATGCAGCCGGGCCAGACGCTGTGCGGCCTCACGGCGCGGATCCTGGCCGGCATCGAAACGGTTCTGAATTCCGAACGGCCGCACCTGGCGGTGGTGCAGGGCGACACGAACACGACCTTCGCCGCGGCGTTGGGCGCGTTCTATCGCGGCGTGCCGGTGGCGCACATCGAAGCCGGCCTGCGCACCGGCGACATGCGGCAACCGTTCCCGGAGGAAATGAACCGCGTGCTCACCTCGCGCATCGCGGAATTTCATTTCGCCCCCACGCGCGCCGCCGAAGCCGCCCTTTTGCACGAAGGCGTGGCGCCCGAGAAGATCTTCATCACGGGCAATACCGGCATCGACGCTGTGCTTTGGGTGCGCAACGCGCTGGAGCGGGGCGAACTCCACGCGCCGGCCTGGCCATGGCTCGATCCCGCACGGCGGCTGGTGCTGGTCACCTGCCACCGCCGCGAAAACTTCGGGCCCGGCTTCGACCGGGCCATGCGCGCGCTTGCGCTGCTGGCGGAGCGGCCCGATGTGCAGGTGGTTTACCCGGTGCACCGCAATCCGAACGTGCTGGGCCCCGCTCACAGCCAACTCTCCGGACATGCCAATATCGTCCTTCTCGATCCGCTGCCTTACGTGGCTTTTGTGGACCTCATGCGCCGGTGCTGGATGATCGTTACGGATTCGGGCGGGATTCAGGAGGAAGCACCGTCTCTCGGCAAGCCGGTCCTGGTGCTGCGCGAGAAAACCGAGCGGCCGGAGGCCGTGGCAGGCGGAACGGTGAAACTGGTGGGAACCGACGAGCGGCTGATCGTCGCCGAGGCGACTCGGTTGCTGGACGACGAGCGAGAATACACCCGCATGACCCGCGTCCACAACCCTTACGGCGATGGGCGTGCCTGCGAACGGATTGCCCAGGTGCTGGCTCCGGCTCTGCGATTGCCACCGTTCGCCCGCTAGGCTTGAGACTCCAGCGCGGAGCGCTCCATCGCTCCGATCTACGTCCCCGGATTCCCTTCACTATACCTGGCAAGGCCTTTGCGGCCAATGTCGCGGCGGAAGTGCGCGCCGTCGAAGCTAATCGCTTCCACTCCCTGGTACGCGTGGCCGATGGCCGCCGCAAGATCGTCTCCGCGGGCGGTGACACCCAGCACCCGGCCGCCGGCGGTCTCGAGGCCGAGCGCGCCCAACCGGGTTCCCGCGTGGAACACCACGGCGCCGCGCGCCTCTGCGTCGGCAATTCCGTTGATGGCTTTCCCGGTTTCGTAGGCGCCCGGATAGCCGGCCGATGCCATCACCACGCACACGCTTGGGCCCGCGCGCCATGCGAGACGCGTTCCGCTCAAGCGGCCTTCCGCCGCGGCCATCAACGCGGGGAGAAAGTCGCAGCTCATGCGGTGCATCAACGGCTGCGTTTCCGGATCGCCCAACCGCACGTTGAACTCGAGAACCTTCGGCCCGCCGGCGGTCATCATCATGCCGGCGTAGAGAAACCCGGTGAAGCCGGTGGCTTCCACGGTCGGGAAAATCACGTGGTTGAGGATATCCTCGGCCTGGCGTTCGCTGAGGATGGCGGCATCGCAGTACGCGCCCATTCCGCCGGTGTTCGGTCCGCGGTCGCCATCGAACACCGCTTTGTGGTCCTGGGTGGCGGCCAGCGGCACCACGTCGCGCCCGTCGCACAGCGCAATGAAGCTCACTTCCTCGCCTTGCAGGAATTCTTCGATCACCAGCCGGCCGCGCAACGTGCCGAGCGCCTCTTCGGCCTGCGCCCGATCCTGGGCCACCACCACGCCTTTGCCCGCCGCCAGCCCATCGGCCTTCAACACCACGGGAAATCCGAAACGGTCGAGTGCCTTGCGAGCATCCCCTTCGTTTTCGACGGTCACGAACGCGGCCGTGGGGATGTTTCGCTGCACCAGAAAGTTCTTGGCGAAAACCTTGCTGCCTTCCAGTTGCGCCGCTTCCCGGTTTGGTCCGACGATGCGCCGGCCGGCCGCGCAGAACGCATTCACCACGCCGGCTACCAGCGGAACTTCCGGTCCGACGACGGTTAGATCCGCGTCAATCGTTTCCGCCGCCGCCAGCAACTGCGCTGGGTCGGCGCCCTTCATCGACAGGCATGTGGCGATGCCTGCCATGCCCGGATTGCCCGGCGCCGCGAACACATCGGTCTCCGGCGACTGCGCCAGCTTCCACGCTAGCGCGTGCTCCCTGCCTCCACTGCCGATCACGAGAACTCTCATCTTGGTTGCACCATTAGAATGGTATCAATGCGCGAACGCTACGACGTCGTTGTCATCGGCGCCGGTCACGCTGGGTGTGAAGCCGCCCGCGCCGCCGCGCGAATGGGTCTGAAGACGGCCATCGTCACCATGAACCTGGACCTGATCGCGCAGATGTCCTGCAACCCGGCCATCGGCGGCATTGCCAAGGGTCACCTGGTGCGCGAGGTGGACGCGCTGGGTGGGTTGATGGGCGAGGTGGCCGACGCGGTGGGCATCCAGTTCCGGCTGCTCAACACCAGCCGCGGACCGGCGGTGTGGTCGCCGCGCGCTCAAATGGATAAGAAGCTTTACAGAGCTCGCATGCGCGAGGTCCTGGAGCGGGAGCCCAATCTCCGCATCAAACAAGCCGAGGTGGCGGCTCTGAATATCGACGCTGGCCGCGCCACCGGCGTCACCCTGCGCGATGGCCGCACGCTCGAGTGCGGAGCCGTGGTCGTCACCACCGGAACATTTCTGAATGGCCTGGCGCACGTGGGGGAAGCACGCTACAGTTGCGGACGCAACGGTGAAGCGCCCTCGCAATTGTTGGGCGAACAGTTGCGCACGCTGGGCCTGCACTGGACTCGCCTCAAGACCGGCACGCCGCCCCGCCTGGACGGCCGCACCATCGACTGGTCGCAGTTCGAGCCCCAGCCCGGCGATGCCGAACCCACGCCATTCTCGTTTCTGACTGGGCGCATCGACCGCGCGCAGATCCAATGCCACATCGGCTACACCACCGAAGAGACCCACCGCATTCTCCGCGAGGCCATTCCGCGCTCCCCGCTCTACAGCGGCCAGATTGAAGGAGTCGGTCCGCGCTACTGCCCATCGATCGAGGACAAGATCGTCAAATTCCCCGACAAACTGCGTCACCAGGTTTTTCTCGAACCGGAGGGCCTCGACACTAACGAAGTGTATGTCAATGGCATGTCCACCAGCATGCCCATCGACGTGCAGGTTGCCATGGTCGCATCGATTCCGGGCCTGGAGCGCGCGGAAATGATCCGGCCCGGCTACGCGATCGAATATGACGCCATCGATCCGCGCCAGTTGGCGCACACGCTCGAAGTGAAATCCATCGCCGGCCTCTACCTGGCGGGCCAGATCAACGGAACGTCGGGCTACGAGGAGGCGGCGTGCCAGGGCCTCATCGCCGGCATGAACGCGGCGGCGAAGCTGAGCGGGCGCGAGGCGGTGATTGTGGGCCGCTCGGAAGGCTATACCGGAATCCTGATCGACGACCTCATCACCAAAGGCGCCGACGAGCCGTACCGCATGTTCACCTCCCGCGCGGAGTTTCGCCTCCACCTCCGCATCGATAACGCCGACGCCCGTCTGACGCCGAAGGGCCGCCGCGCGGGCCTGGTGACCGATGCTCGTTGGGACGCTTTTGAGCGCAAGCAGCGACAGTACGAGCTGCTGAAAAAAGCGCTCGAGAACCACCGCTACGGGCAGTGGCTCAAGCGTCCCGAAGCGCGGATCGCGGAAATCTCGAGCTGGATTCGCGAGGTGCTGGGAGAAGACGCCATACCCGCCATGCTGACCACCGTCGAAACCGAAACCAAGTACAGCGGCTACATCGGCCAGCAGGAGCGCCAGATGGAGCGCCTGAAGGCCGCCGAGCGCCGCCCTATCCCGGCTGACTTCGGATTTGACGGCATCCCGGGGTTGTCCCGCGAGGTTCGCGACAAGCTCAACCGGGTGCGTCCCGCGACCCTCGGTCAGGCCGCTCGCATCCCCGGCGTTACGCCTGCCGCAGTGGCCGTCCTCGACGTCTACCTGGGTTTGAGCCGTGTTTCGTGACCTGCTCCGCGACCGCCTGGGCGGCATCGCGGAACTGACAGACGCGCAGGCCGAGGCGCTGGAATCCCATTACAACCTGCTGATTCTCTGGAACCGCACGCTCAATCTCACCGCCATTCGCGACCTGCCCGAGGTCGTCGAACGCCACTATTGCGAATCCATCTTTCTGGCGGCGCGCTTACCCGCAGGTCCGCTGCGAATAGTCGATGTGGGTTCGGGAGCCGGCTTTCCCGGTTTTCCGGTCGCGGTCTATCGCCCCGATTGCCTGGTCACTCTGGTTGAATCGCATCAACGCAAGGCGGTGTTCTTACAAGAAGCGGCGCGCAGCCTGCCGAATGTGCGGGTACTGGCGCGTCGTGCCGAGCAGGTGGAAGAGGACGACGAGTTCGATCTGGCGGTCTCTCGCGCCGTGAGTTATCGCGATCTATCCCCCAGCGTGAGAGTTCTGGCGCCTGCCGCCTATCTCTTAGGCGGAGCGGAGAGCGCACCTGCCGAAATGGGTTTCGAGTGGGAACCGCCCGTCCCGTTGCCTTGGGGAAAGCAGCGATACCTGAGGATCGGACACAGGAGCTGAGGCTTGCGCCATGTTTGCGGAGCTCGTTTTTGAGAGTCGACGCACTTCGCGCCACCTGACCTGCGAGATCGATGGAACGAGCAAGCTCGCCATTCGGCAGTGGCTTCCTCTGCCAGGCAGCCGCTGAGAATCGCCGGTTAGTCGTGTAGGATGATATTCAGCAGCGAACTGTGAACTTTCATGCCGCCGTTGTAGTCGATGAACCCAAGCTTGCGGAATCGATTCATGAAAAAGCTGACTCTCGAGCGGGTGGTGCCGACGATGCCAGCCAGCGTCTCCTGACTGATCTTTGGAATGACCGTTTGGGGCGATCCTTCTTTCCCGAAATTCGCCAGCAAGAGAAGTACGCGTGCCAGCCTCTTCTCACTGGAGTTAAACAATTGGTCAACCAGGTCCTCCTCAATCTTGATGTTCCGGGAGAGAAGATGAGCCATGAACAGTTCCGAGAACTCCGGTTCTTCGTGGAGGAGCTGAATCACCGCAAACTTGTCCACCTTCATGATGGAACACTCCGACATCGCAATGGCGCTCGCCATGCGCAACGGCTGTCCCGCCAGGCACCCTTCACCAAAGAAATCGCCATCCCTCAAAATGGCGACCACCGCTTCCTTTCCCTGCTTGGAAAGGACGCCCAGCTTGACCTCACCCTTTGTGATATAGAACACGGCGTCTGCCGCATCGCCCTGAACAAAGATGCGGTCATTGGCGCGAAAGTCGGCCAACGTTCTGCCGCCGTTGGCTTTGGTTAGAAAGGTTTTCAACTCGAAAGGTGGTTTGAGCTTTCTTTTCGGTGTCATGCGCTGCCTCATCGGCCGAAGTATACCCGAAATCCGCCGATCCGGGTCACAATTCCATGTCTGTTATCGCACCTTCTTTCAAAGAAATCAAGCGGGTGCGGCGGTGTGGGTGCGGCGGCCGGCGTCGCGCTGCGCCCACAAGATCCGCAGATACCGTCTCTTAGCCATGTGAGCAGTTTTGACCAGACGGCAAAATATTAACCTGCTACCGTACATTTGCCACACGGACATTGGCGAGCGGCACCGACTAGAGCCGGAGGGTCAGTTCGTGTACCGTGGCGCCGAGTCAAGCGGATTGCTGTGGCTGATCGCGCGTGGGTGTGGCGACCGAGGTCACGCCCATGCTTCAAAGTGGTTCGGAAAGGCCCGCTGGGCAGAACGATGACGACTAATCCGCGGGCTAGTCTCCCGGACCTCCAATCTCCGGATTCGCACCAGTCCGTCATCCTTGTCGCCGACGACGAACCTCTCATCCGCAATCTCGTCACCTTGCTAATGCAGCGGGAAGGGCATCTCGTTCTTTCCGCCGCCAATGGGCACGAGGGGCTGGAACTATCGCGCCAGTATCCCGGATCGATAGAGTTGGTCATTACGGACGTGCAAATGCCCCGGCTGAACGGCACCGACCTGTGCGCTCATTTGATCGAGGAGCGGCCGGGAATCAAGGTGTTGATGATGACAGGTGCCGACATGGGCGAAATCACCAGCCAAAACATCAATTTGCCCTTCCTGCCTAAACCGTTCGATGGGAAAACTCTCGTCGCGAGAGTTCGGGCGATTCTGGCTGTTCCCGATCCGCCGCCGACGGACCCCCTTCCCTCAGACACCAAGCCCTAAACTGGAATGGCGCCGGGGATCTAAAGCGATCCGCTGATCGGAGGTTCTTTTTCAGGGCTTGTGAATCCGGATGATCAATGGATCGCTCTTCATCAGCGGCGTCCCCGCCAAGCCGTCACAATTCAGACATTGGTCGCCCCGGCTGCGGAACCAGAGCATCACGTCATAACGGTCGATTCCGTTGACCGCGTCGCTGTCGGCCTGCCAGTACTCCTGGTAGTTCGGCACCAGGCGGTGGTATCGCAATCTGGTGGGTCCCCCGAGCCGGGACCCGATATCGCGGATGGCCCTGCCGAGGACATATCCCGCAGCCCGGTAGGGTAAAGAAGCGCGAATGGGAATGCTTGCCTTGATTAGCTTTCCGGCAAGGTTGAAGTCCGAATAGGGTCTCACCTCGTAGCCGTTGGCGTGCCAGGAGACACAATTCCAGGCTGGACACATCAGGACCTCGCCATTGTCGCGCATGACACGGCGCAGTTCGCTCAGCGCCTGCTCCGGATTTTGAACGTGCTCGAACACCCAGATCGACCAGGCCCCGTCGAAGCTGCAATCGGCAAACGGCAACGCAGTCGCGGAACCGAGGACGAACTTCTTGCGATAGAAACGGCCTACCGTGGGAGAGATATCCAGGCCGGTGTAATCATCGGCGGCATCCTGCAGGTACCCGCGGCCTGAGCCGATCTCCAGTACCGGCCGCTGCCGCAGCCCATAGCGGCCGACGAACGACTGAACCAAATCCGGGATGTGATAATTCTCCGCCGCCTGGGCCGCCATGCGGAGGTACTTGGTCTCGAGCTCGGAGGTTGACTGCTCCTGGGGCGCGGCGGAGGATTGGCGATAGGCATCGGCATAGTAGCGCCGCACCTCCTCCGTTTCACGAGCGCTGATCGGGGCATCGACATCGTAAGGAAATTGAAGGGCCGCCACGACGACCCAAAGTGCCGCCAGAGACAGCAGGGTCAAAAGCGTGCACCGGCGCCATTTGCCGCGAGCCATCGCAATCCTGGCTTGAAGGATCATGTTGCATCACACGGTCGGAGACCTAGCTGGCGTATTGCTTCTTCCATTGAGAGAACTCGGCGGTCAGAGTGTTCTTCACGCTGATGTATTGCTCGTTGTCGATCTGGTTGGCGCGCTCGCCGGCATCGGCGGGCAGGTCGAACAGCTCGTTGGGACCCTTGCCGGCATCGCGCAGAACCAGCTTGTATCGCTGCGTGCGCGCCATCGCAGTGTTGCGATACTGGCCGAACACAGTGTCCCGCCAGGTCTGCTTCTTGGGCAGGTGTCTGCCGGTGGCCAGCGGCAGATAGCTGCGGCCGCATAAGTTGCGGCTGGGAACGGCGGTCGAAGCCAGATCGCAGAGGGTGGGCAGCAAATCATAAGTGCTCACCGGCTCCATCCGCGTTTCCTGCGCCGGCACGCGGCCCGGCCAGCACCACAGCAGCGGCACGGCCACGGATTCGTCGTACATATTGACCGGCTCGGAGGCGTCGCCGGCGGCCCACAATCCGTGGCGGCCGAGCAGCGAGCCACAGGTGGAAGTGAACACCACCAGCGTACGATCCAGTAACTGCTTCTGCGAAATCCTGGTGGTCAGCGCGCCCACGTTGTCATCCATCATGGAGATGGCTGCCCCCACCTTCCGCAGGTTCGCCACGCGATCGGCCAGCAATTCCTTGCCGCTCCGCGCATTGGCGGCGGTCAGCTCCACGCTGTAGTTGTCGAACTTCTCGTGGCCGTACAAGTCCAGATACTTCGATGGAATGTTCCCGTACGGGAGCTCCAGCGCGGAATAACGGACGGCGATAAAGAACGGTGAGCCGTCTTTCGCCTGGTCGATCAACTCGGGCGCGCTCTCCGGCTCGGCGCTGTGGCAAACGTAGCCAGCAGCGGCCAGGACCTTCTCGATCGTGACATCGGCGGCCGAAATCGCACCCGCATCCCCGAGCTGCATCGGACTGCGCCCCGTCATCAGAGTGGCGAAACCGGGTCCGGCGGCGGGCGCGGCGGTGAAGTGGTTCAGAAAGTGGGTTCCCATTTGCCCCAGCCGGTTCAGGTTCGGCGTTTTCACTTCCTGGTTGCCGTAGGTTCCCATCATCCACGAGGGCAGGTCATCGGCCACCAGCAACAAAATGTTGGGCGGCCCCTCGACGACCTTTTTGGCGGCGAAGACGGGCAGCGCGAGGCTGCTCAAAAGTAAGCTGCGGCGGGAAATGGGCATGGCTCACTAACAGTATAGTTGGCGGACGCGGCGTCTCGCGGCGGAAACGGAAGGAATCCACCCCCTGTGATCGCGCACATCGGGGAAGGCTCACCCGGCGGGCTGCTGTTTGCGTGCCACCGCGATGAGGGACAATCCCGGCCAGGGCAGAACCGCGTCCAGCCGGCTCCAGATCCAGACGGTCTTGTCGAACACCTTAAGCACCAGTTTGCTGATCCTTTGCGCGCCCAGAACGCGGCTGTAAATCCACCACGGCAGAGTGCCGGCCTTGTTGAGCTGATAAGCCCGGCCCAGCGAAAAGCCGTGGGCCTCCAGCAGCCGCGCCAGTTCGGCTCTGTTGTAACGGCGCCGATGTCCAAGTCTTGCATCCAGGCTTCCAAAGAGGCGCAAACCATTCGGCACCAGCACCAGCAGTGTGCCGTTCGGCTGGAGCACGCCGCCCAGGAAGTCGAGCAGGACGCCAGGCTGCTCCAGGTATTCGAGAACGTTGAGACACAGGACCGTATCGAAACTGGTCTCCAGGCTGGCGAGGCCGCCCGGCTGCTCCGGATCGAACGGTTGAACCACCACGTGCGGCGTCCGCAAGAACCGGTTATTCAACGCGTGCAGATGCAAGGCGTCTTTCTCGGCAACCACATAAAGTGTGCGCCGTCCCATCAACCGGCCCGCGATATTGCCGATGCCGGCCCCGATTTCGAGCACCGTGTCGCCCACGTGCGGGCGCAGTTTGCGCGCCAGCCAGGCCAGGTATTGCGGCGTGCCGGTCAGATTGTTGAGCACGCCCCGCCCGTAAGGCGCCGCATACAGATCGTCGATCAACCAGAATCTCAGGATCACGCCCAGCGCTTTGAGGCCGTCTTTCCAGCCGATCTTCTTGCCTTCCTCGTAAGTCCGGCCGTGGTAGCTGATCGGAACCTCGTAAATGCGCAGCTTTCGCTTGGCGCACTTCATCACGATTTCCGGTTCGAAACCGAAGCGGTCCGAGCGGATGGGAATGCTCTTCAGCAAATCGGTGCGAAAGACTTTGTAGCAGGTCTCCATGTCCGTCAGGTTCAAATTGCAGAACATATTGGAAACCATCGTGAGCCCCTTGTTGATCATCGAGTGCCAGAACGGCAGCACCCGGCTTTGCTCGCCGGCCATGTAACGCGAACCAAAAACCGCGTCGGCGCGGCCGTCCAGCAGCGGACGCAGCAGGCGCGGATACTCGGCCGGATCGTACTCCAGGTCGGCATCCTGAATGATCGAAAAGTCTCCGCTGGCTTTCCCGATCGCCGTCCGCACGGCCGCGCCTTTACCTCCATTGCGCTCGTGCCGGTAGAGCTGAATCTGCGGGAATGAGCCGGCCAGCCGCTCCAGGATGGCGTACGTCCCGTCGGTGGAACAGTCGTCCACGATCACCAGCTCGCGCTCCATGTTTTCCGGAATCGGCGCAGCCAACACTTGCGAAATGCAGCGCTCCACCATGGTGCGCTCGTTGTAGACCGGCATTAGAATCGAAAGCTTCATCGAGAATACAGAGTCTAGCAAAGGTTGAGGTCCGGTTCCTGCGATAATCGGAATTGGCGGTCCCCTTGCGAGTCGCGCTGCTCCAGATCAACACAACCCCCGGTGACTTGGCCGGCAATGCCGGGCAGATTATCGAAGGGGCCGCGCGCGCCCGCAAGCTGAACGCCGATCTGGTGGTCTCGACCGAGCTGGCGCTGATGGGATACCTGCCGCGCGACTTGCTGCTGAGCGCCGGTTTCGTGCGCCAGGGCCGCGAGATGCTGGCGCAGATAGCCGCCGCCACGGCCGGTGGGCCGGCCCTGCTGGTAGGAACCGCCACGCCCAACGACGCCGATAGCGGCCGCCCGCTGTTCAACAGCGCGGTGCTGCTGGAGGACGGCCGCGTCGGACCGGCCTTCCACAAGACCCTGCTGCCCACTTACGACGTCTTTGACGAAGACCGGTATTTCGAACCGGCGGCCGGCCCGCAGATTCTCGATTGGCACGGCCGCCGCCTCGGCATCAGCATTTGTGAAGACGTCTGGAACGATCGCAATTTCTGGCAGCGTCGCCGCTACCAGCGTGACCCCATTGAGACCCTGGTGGCCGCGGGCGCGCAAGCCATCCTGAATCTCTCGGCCTCGCCGTTTTGGGTGGGCAAGCAACTCCTCCGCCAGGACATGCTCAGCCACATGGCCCGGCGCCACGGCCTGCCGCTGGTAGCCGTAAACCAGGTGGGCGGAAACGACGACCTCCTCTTCGACGGTCGCAGTTGCGCTTTCGATGGCGCCGGCCGCCTGTTCGCGCGCGCCAGAGGATTCGAAGAGGACCTGGTGGTGGTGGACCTGGACGCCGGCACGGGCGTGATCGCCGAAGACGATTTCACCGCCGAGGCGGAAATTTGGAACGCCCTGGTGATGGGTGTGCGGGATTACGCGAGCAAAACCCATTTCCCCCGGGCGCTGCTCGGGCTGTCCGGCGGCATCGATTCCGCTCTTACGGCGGCCATCGCGAGCGAAGCGCTGGCGCCGGATGATGTGCTCGGCGTGCTGATGCCGTCCCTCTACTCGAGCCGGGGCAGCGTCGACGATTCGCTCTCACTTGCCCGCAACCTGGGCATTCGCACCATGACATTGCCAATCACCGGCATCATGCAAACCTACGATGCCGTGCTCGCCGAACCATTTCGCGATCTGCCCCGCGACGTCACCGAGGAGAACATTCAATCGCGCATCCGCGGCAACCTGCTGATGGCGCTTTCCAATAAGTTCGGCTCCCTGCTGCTCACCACCGGCAATAAGTCGGAATTGGCGGTAGGCTACTGCACCCTGTACGGCGACATGAACGGCGGCCTGGCGGTGATTGCGGATCTTCCGAAAATGATGGTCTATCGCGTCGCCCGGTGGCGCAACCAGCGCCAGCACGACATTCCGGACAGCATTTTCGCCAAGCCGCCCTCGGCCGAGCTGCGGCCCAATCAAACCGACCAGGACTCGCTGCCGCCTTACGAGCTGCTCGATCAGATCCTCGAGTTGCACGTCGAACAGTCTCAGTCCGCCGAGGAAATCATCGCCAAAGGTTTTGCGGAAGACGATGTGCGGCGCGTCCTGCGGCTGGTGCGCCAAGCCGAGTTCAAGCGGAAACAGGCTGCGCCCGTGCTCAAGGTGACTTCGCGGGCTTTCGGAACCGGCTGGCGCATGCCGATCGCGCGCGGAACCGGGGTCGAGTCTTCGACTGCGGCCGTCCCGGATGGCTCCGATGCGGTGTTGACCATGGAGCACTTCGTCCGGATTCAGCAGTTCATTCTCGCCCAAGGCAAGCGAATGACGTACTGCACCAGGTTCGGCAACAATCCGTACTGGGCGTTTCCGGACTTCAACGCGTACCTCAATCCGCCGGATCAAAGGAACATCAACTGCACAATCGGCGAGTCCGAGTTCAACACCCTGGTAATCCAAGTCACCGGGCTGAGAACCAACTACTGGGACGTTGTTCTGGATGATGCCAGGAAGGAACTTCGTGTCCAGCAGCACTATTCCATGAAAGATCCGCGGGTTCTGATCCAGGAGGCCACCGACTTCTTCCGGAAGGCCTTGACCGAGATCGACTGGCAGAGAAAGCACGGGGAACCTGGAAAGCAGGATTGGGCCGCCGTCCAGTAGCATCGCTGAACGGGGGATTATTTCCGCGCGGCCTCACTGCTATCATGTGTTTTCATGCGCGTACCGTTGCTCGATGTACGGCGCCAGAACCTGCCGCTCGAGGCTGAATTATCGGCGGCGTTCGAGCGTGTCCTGCGCTCCGGCCAGTTCATCCTCGGCGCCGAAGTGGAGCAATTCGAATCCGCCGCCGCGGCGGTCACCGGCGCCCGTTTCGGTATTGGCGTATCCTCCGGCACGGACGCCATTCTGGTTGCCCTGATGGCGCTCGGCATCGGTCCCGGCGACGAGGTGATCTGTCCATCGTTCACGTTCTTCGCGACCGCGGGGTGTGTAGCACGGGTGGGCGCGGTTCCGGTGTTCGCGGATTCGTGCGCCGAGTGCTTCAATCTGGATCCGGCCGGAATCGAGCGCCGCATCACGCCGCGCACCAAGGCGATTATTCCGGTGCACCTGTTCGGGCAGCCGGCGGATCTGGACGAAATTCTGGAAATAGCCCGGCGGCATAATTTGGCCGTGATCGAAGACGCTGCGCAATCGTTCGGCGCCGAATACCGTGGCCGGCCGGTGGGCTCAATCGGCGAATTCGGCACCATCAGCTTTTTCCCTTCGAAGAATCTGGGCGCGCTCGGTGACGCCGGGCTGGTGGTGACCAACTCGCCGTCGCTGGCCGAGAAGGCGCGGCGGCTGCGCAATCACGGCCAGCATCCCAAGTACATGCACAGCATGGTGGGCGGCAACTTCCGGCTGGACGCGCTGCAGGCCGCGCTGCTGGCCGTCAAGCTTCCCCATCTGCCAGAATACACTGCGCGACGCCAACGAATCGCGGCGGAATACACGCTGCCTTTGGCCGGAATGGCGAGCGGAGCCGCACTCGCGATCTCGCCTCCGGTGGCTCATCCGGACCGCACCCACATTGCGAACCAATACACGATTCGCGTGCGGCGCGGGCCCGCCTGGCCTCACCCGGAATCGCCGCGCGACGCTTTGCGGCAGCGCCTGGCGGAACGCGGGATCGCTTCCGAAATCTATTACCCGGTTCCCTTGCACGCGCAGGAATGTTTCCGTGAGTTCGGACCCCATCCGGCGCTGCCCGTGGCCGAGGAAGCCGCCAGAGAGATTCTCAGCCTTCCGGTCTTCCCTGAGCTGACGGCGGAGGAAACCGCTGCGGTGATCGCGGAGATTCGGCAGTTCGCGAGTGAGGCCAATGGGTAACCCGCGCTTGCACCAGATCGTCGAACGCCTGGGCGCCGGCCGCATCCTGGTAGCCGGCGACCTCATGCTGGACGAATTCATCTGGGGCCGAGTGTCGCGCATTTCGCCCGAGGCGCCGGTGCCGGTGGTCGAGGTGACCTCCGAATCGTATTATCCGGGCGGCGCCGCCAACGTGGCGCGCAACGTCCGCGACCTCGGCGCGGAGGTACGGGTGACGGGGACCGCCGGCGCCGATCCGCAGGGCAGCCGGCTGCTCGAGTTGCTCGCCGCCGCGCGCATCGATACCGCCGCCGTCCTGCGCGACCCATCGTTTTCCACCACGGTGAAGACCCGCATCATCGCCGGCCATCAACAGGTGACGCGGGTGGATCGCGAACGCCGTGCGACGCTCGACGCAGCGCAGACCGAATTCATCCTCGCGCAAATAGAGCAGGCGATCGACGCCGTGGACGCCGTCATCGTGGCGGATTATGGCAAGGGTTTCCTGACCCAGCCGCTGGCCGACCGCATCGGCCGCAAGATGCGCGCGGCGGGCAAAATCCTGGCGGTCGATCCCCATCCCCACACCTCGCTGGTCTGGCAGGATGCCACCATCGTCAAACCCAACCGCCGGGAAGCGTTCCTGGAAGCCGGTGTTGCGCCAAGCGTACCGGTCGAGCCGCCGCTCGAGGATCGGCCGTTGCTCGAGGCCGCACGGCGCCTGCAAACGCTTTGGCGGCCCAAGAGCCTGTTGATCACGCTGGGCGCGCAGGGAATGCTGCTGCTCGAAGAGCAGGCGCCGCCACGCCATCTGCCGGCCTACGCCAGAGACGTCTTTGACGTTTCCGGCGCTGGTGACACGGCGATCTCCGTGCTCGCGCTGGCGCTGGCCGCCGGCGCCACCCCCGGCGAAGCGGCCGAGTTGGCCAACCACGCCAGCGCCATCGTGGTGGGCAAACTGGGAACCGCCACCGTAACCGCGGCCGAACTCGCCGGCAGCCTCGCCCGATCATGAGCCGGCGCAGGGCGGTGTTCTTCGATCGCGACGGGACGTTGATGGACGAAGTGGAATACTGCACCGATCCCGCCCAAGTGAAGGTCATTTCCGGCGTGCCGGAAGCGCTCGAGGAACTCAAAAACGCCGGCTTCCTGGCGGTCATCGTCAGCAACCAAAGCGGCATCGGCAGGGGCCTGTTTACCGAGGCGCAGTACCTGGCCGTGCAACAGGAGCTGCTGCGCCAGATCGGCGCTCAGCGGATTTGCGCATCCTACTTCTGCCCGGACGTGCCCGGCGTTCCATCGCTCCGCCGCAAGCCGGCGCCCGGCATGGCGCTCGAAGCGGCGACCGAGTTCCAGATCGACCTGGCGGCGTCCTTCCTGGTGGGAGACAAGGCGTCCGATATAGAATGCGGCCGGCGCGCCGGCACGCGCACCATCCTGGTGCGGACGGGCTATGGAGCCACACTGGAACGCGATCCGGCTTTTGTCGCCCCCGATTTTATTGCCAACGATGCGCCCGCGGCCGTTCGCTGGTTGCTCGAACGGCAATTCGGCCCGCCAGATGAGCCACGTCTTCCGCGACGTAGCCTATGACTTCTTGATGCGGATGATCAGGCGGTTCTCGCCGGCGCGCCTGAAGACGCTGCTAAGCGGCCCATCGCAATTCACGCATTCATCGCCGCGGGAAATGAACCAGAGCGCCGTTTCAAAGCGGCTCAGAGTATTCACCGCATCGGAGTCGGCCATCCAATACGTCTGGTAGTTTGGCGTGATGCGGGAGTAGTGGAACTTAGTCGGCCCCATGGTAGAGGCGGCAACCAGCCGGATGATGCGGGACGGAATCACATTGGTCGCGCGAAACGTGGATGACTCGATCACGGGCTCGATGGCCTTCAGACATTTGCCTCCAAAGCCGAAATCGGAATACGGGCGAACCGGGTAGCCTTGAGGCGCGAATGGGCTGCAAGTCCAGGCCGGTTCCAGATACACGTATCCGCCGCTCTTGACTACGCGCCGGGCTTCGCGCAGCGCCTGCTCGGGGTTCGGAACATGCTCCAACGTGTAAAACGAAAACGCGATGTCGAACTCGTTATCGTGGAACGGCATCGCCGTGGCGCTTCCCAGCACGAAGCCTTTCTTGTAGAATCGGGCCACGGTAGGGGAAATATCCAACCCGGTGTAATCCTCCATGACATCCTGGAAGAATCCTGGGCCCGATCCAATATCGAGCCCCCGTCCCTTCGTCAAGCCTCGCTCCTGCAGAAATCTGGCAAGTTTCGGCTTGCTGCCTTGAGCGACATGAAGTCCCACCGCGCCCTTGGAGTATTCAGTGGCCTCTTCTGAGTCAGTTGACTGCACGGCGCCGGCCGGGCTCTGATTTTGAGCTGAAGCATAGATCCTCGCATAGAATTGCCGCTGCGCTTCGGTATCCGTGGCGCTGGCCTCACTGTCCGTCGCCCACGGAAAGAATGCGATCGTGCTGAGGACAACAAAGATGAGAGCGGCTAGTGCGAGTCTCTTGGCCCAACGAAACAGCGTCTGCATGGGTGGTCCTCTTTCGGCCCGAGTTTCTATTTTAGACGATCCGGATACTGCATCGCCGCCATGACGATGGTGGATTGATTCCGGCCGCAACGACGGCTCGACCGGATCAGCTTTCGACGCGGTTCAGGTTACTCCTGTGTTTTCTGCGTCTTCGAGGGGATGCTGGAGTGGTCGGGAGCATCCCGCGTTGGGTCTATGATACACTCAGCGGTCGTTATGCCCCCTGTGGACAATGTTGCTAAGAGCCAGTTCGAGGGCCCCACCAATCGGCAATCTTCTCTTACAGAACTTTATTTTGAGCGCTTTCTTTCGCTCTGGCATGACACCAAGGCGCGGCCCGCGCGGCTCATGATCGTGTTCTTTGCCGGACTGGCGCTGATTTGCGGGGCGACTGTGTTTGTTGGTGCGGTTCCTACCAGAGTCTACGGGCACGATATTTTCCTTCTGCTGGACAACGGATGGAGGGTTATCAACGGACTGCGACCTCATGTGGATTATTACAGTCCATGGGGTCCGCTCACGTTTCTGATTGCCGGCCTTGGTTTGAAGCTGTCGGGGTACATGGTGGACGGGATCGGCTACGGCAACGCGGTGGTAGCGCTGATCGTCGGCGTCTGGTCCTTTTCGCTCGCCAATCGGCGGTTGGCGAATTCACCCCGGCTGCTGCTGAGTCTTTTTCTTGCGGCGCTGGTGGCTGCTCCGTATCCGTTAGGTTCGTCTCCGTTCGCCTCGAGCCACGCCATGGTCTACAACCGTTACGGTTACGCGTTGCTGGGCTTGATTCTGATGGAAACGTTCCAAGCGCGTCGCGGCGGGAGAGGGGAATTGACGGGCGGCATTTCCACCGGCGCCGCGCTTGGCCTGTCGCTGTTTCTGAAGGCCAGTTACTTCTTTGTGGCGATCGCGCTGCTTGTCGTTCTCTCATTTTTTCTCTGGCGTCTTGCCCTGCGGCGAATTCTCGGGATTGCTCTAGGGTTTTCTTTCGTGTCGATGTGCGTGTTGGCGTATTTGCGCTTCGATGTGGCAGCGGTGCTGGGGGATCTGCGGATGGCGGCGGGGGCTCGCGCTGAAACATTCAAGCCCGATATCCTGGTGTGGGCGACGCTGAGTCATGCGTCGGTTTTACTGGGGGTTGTGCTCTTCAGCCTCGCCGCGGCGCTCTTGTTCGGCAGCCGGGTGCGACGGTGGCGCGGGCTGAAGCTGCCCGTCGTCGGAGCGTTCCTCTTTTTCGCCGATATCGGTCTCCTCTTGAGCAACGCGCAGCTCGATGCTTTCCCCGTATGCGCCGTTTTCGCGATTCTGGTGCTGAGCGAGATCACGGAGGATCAGCAGGCACTGCCCCTTGCGGAAGAAACCTCCTTTCGGCCGCATTACGCAGCGGTGCTGTGCTTGGGAGCGCTGTTGTTTGTCCCGCAATTCACGGCGGATCTGGCAGGCCTAGGCTATGGAGTGTGGAAAAAAGAGAGACCGTCGACTCCGGCCGCGGTGCTCCGCTTCACGTCGCCGAATCTGAGGGCGCTGCTGCTGTACGACGGCGCCAACCCGCGGAGCAATGGCCGCAATTACGTCACCTATGTGAACGACGGTGTTGCACTCCTCGAACGGGAGACGCGCCGGAATGAAACGGTCCTGACGATGGACATGACGAACCCGTTTCCGTACGCGCTGGAGCGGCGTCCCCCGCGCGGAGGGATCTCCGCCACGGCCTATCACTACATCCTGGGCGACGGACACAGGCCTTCCGACGACCGGTACTTTGGGGACGCCGATATCGTAATGCTGCCGAAGCGGCCGGCCCTAGACGATGTTTTCTACACCGACTTCCTCAAGGCCTACAAGCCGGGGCTTGAGCAGCGATACAGTCTTGCCGCGGAGTCGGACTGGTGGCTCCTGTACCGACGCAAATGAGCAATGAATCGCCCGATGCAGCCCGCCCGAAGACGAAGTTTCTCGCGCTGCTCTACGGGCTGCTCTTTGTAGGCATCGGCTTGGCTGGCTATTGTCTGGGAGTGTCGCTGGGATTCTGTCGCTTATTCTTCGATCCATACGGTTCCTTGCGAATAGTGGCAGAGCGCCTCCTCTGGTACAGTGGAATGCCGCTGACCATCGGTGTCGGGCTCATTCTTGTCGATCTGTTTATCCTGCTCCCCGGGAAACGCACGCGTCTTGACGTCGCCTTTGAAGTTCTGCCAAATACCGATGTCACCGTTGTGCTAACTGCCTATAACGACGAGAGCAGTATCGGGCTGGCCGTGGCGGATTTTCGGGTGCATCCCAGGGTGAAGCGCGTGATCGTGGTCGATAACGACAGCCAGGACCGCACATCCGAGGTTGCGCGCGAGGCGGGCGCGATCGTGGTGCTGGAAACTCAGCCTGGCTATGGGCATTGCGTCTGGCGGGCTTTGCGGGAAGGCTCCCGTTATCGGGACACGGATCTGACGCTGTTGTGCGAAGGGGACATGACGTTTCGCGCTTATGATATCGAGAAGTTCCTGGCCTATATACCGCACGCCGATCTGGTGAACGGCACGCGCATCGTGGAGCAACTACGGGTCCGCAATACGCAGTTGACCACATTCATGTATTACGGGAACTTCTTCACAGGCAAGCTGCTCGAAGCCAAGCACATTGGCCGGGGAACCTTCACCGATGTCGGCACCACCTACAAAATGTGCCGCAACCGCGCGCTGGGTCGGCTTCTGACGTTGCTCGATCCGGGCATCAACCTCGAGTTCAACGCGCATTTCCTCGATACTGCCTTAACCAACGGCTTTTCCATTGTGGAGTGTCCGATAACGTTTCACGACAGGGTGGGGGTTAGCAAGGGCGGCAATGTGAGCAACCGAAGAGCCTTAAAAGTGGGGCTCCGGATGATCGCGGGAATTGTTTTCAATCGGTGGAAATGAACAGGTGACGTCACTCAAGAACTATCACGAGACGCGTTTCACATACGACCGGAAACGCGATTTGCTCTGGAAAACGCTCTGCGCTTCTTACTTCCAGCAACGTGTTCCATTGGACGGCTGTGTGCTCGAACTCGGGGCGGGACATGCGCACTTTATCAATCACATTTCGTGCGAGAAGCGGTTAGCGGTTGATGCCTGGGACGGAATGGCGCAGTTTGTCTCGGAAGGCGTGACGGCTCACATCGGCAGTGTGACGGACCTCAGTTGGGTTCCCGATGGGTCGGTGGACTTTGTGTTCGCCAGTAATCTGTTCGAGCATCTGACGCAGGCCGATTTTGCCGAGACGCTGGCGCAGATCCGCAACAAGCTGAGGCCGGGCGGGACACTGAACATCTTACAGCCGAATTATCGTTTCGCCTATCGCGAGTATTTTGACGATTACACGCACATCGCCGTCTATTCGCATGTCAGTCTCGGCGACTTTCTCGCGGCGAACGGATTTAGGGTTACAGAATGTTATCCGCGGTTTCTGCCGCTGACCATGAAGTCTTCGCTCCCGGTCTGGCCATTCATGATCAAACTGTATCTGATGCTCCCGGTTAAGCCGCTCGGCAAGCAGATGCTGCTGCGCGCCGTTGTGGAACGAGGAGTATGACTCTCTTCCATTCAAGCATGTGATAGAATCGGCTAAGTCGATGGTGACCTCGGAGCTTGACTTATCCCCCAAAACGATCCCGCCTTCAGGTACCTCGTGGCGGCCGGCCCCCGTCGAACTCGTGGCTTGGTGTGCGCTGGCGTGGATTATTGCCCTCGGTCTCCTCGGCCACACGCGGACCGCGGCTTTTAGCAACGACGGCTATCAATATCTGAGTATCGCCGACAACATCCGGCACGGGAACGGGATCAAAACGTCCATTGTCTATTTCGATGCGGAGCGTTCTCACGGGACAATCCCCGCCCCGATGACAACGTTTCCTCCGATGTATTCCATCTTCGCGGCAATCGTCAGCATGACGGGGATCCCTCCGGAGATTGCGGCAGTTGCTATTTCGCAAGTGTCATTTGCCCTCTTACCCCTGATCCTCGGACTCGCCGTTCCCATCGGAATCCGCCCCTGGGCGTTCCGCACCATGATGCTGTTGCTGGTACTCAATTCGCCTTTGCTCGCCGCGGCAGACGCAATTGGCACTGAAACGCTATTCAGTCTCGTCGTGGCGGCGGCAGTTCTCTGTTTCTCGAGGGCGCTGGGCACCATGAAACAGACCGGACTGGTATGGCAGATAGGCGGCTGGCTGCTGATCGGCCTTTCTTACTGGATACGCTACGCCGGCTTGTTTGTCCTGGCGGGTGCCCTCGCGTTTTTCGGTCTGCATGCAGTGATTCGCCGAGGCAGGAGCACTCTCGTTCGTCTGGCAACTTCGGTTCTGGCGTTGAGCGCCGTTGGCGCCAACATGGCCCGGAATTGGGCGGTGAGTGGTTTGTGGAAAGGTGGCGTTGGGAAGCACGCGATCGACCGTGTGCCGTTTGCGCCGCGTCCGGTAGCGGTCGCCTTTTACCACGTTTTGTTCGGTGAGCTTAAGGCCGAAGTGAATGTGGCCATGGTGTTCCTCCTTCTGGGCGTGGTGGGGTTGCTGCTGCTCGGTTTTTGGTCCTGGCGGCAATCCAACCGTGCGAGAACGGAATTCGGGCCGGCATTCTGGATGCTCTGGGTGCTGATATCTACCTATTCCGCTGCCTTGATTTATGCCGACCTGACCATGGTGATTTCGTTCGGGACAAGGTACTTCATTCCTTTGCTGCCGTTGATCTTCCTGCTCATCGCCTACTTACTCTCGGCCGTTGAGAGTCCGTCTCAAAGACCCGCGGCCTACTTTGCCTGTGTCGCCCTTGTGTTGACCGGATACTTTGCATTCCACGTGCGGGCACTGATCCACTACATCCCTCCCGTGCCACACGAGGAGGTGCTGCAAGCCTTTCGGGAGCCCGGCTCCGGCGGCGATTTGACCGTTTGGGAGCGCGCCAATCTCTCGCCTGCCGAAGTGATTACGGCCACCAATGGCCAAGCTACGGCATACGCTTTGCACCAGCCGACGCTATGTGTGGTCGATCCCCCCTTCAGCGAGGTGTGGAACCGGGATAGGCTACTCAAAGAGATGCAGCGATTCGGGTCTAATTACCTGATTATTTATCCCGGCCTGCGGGTCGATGCTGCACCGGTTCAGCAGGCATCGCCGTTCATTCGAGCGATGCTCAGCGGAGAAGTTCCAGACGGCCTGGTCGTCGTGGCGCGCAACGGTTCCGTGATCGTCCTTCGCAGGATCCTACAACAGTGACCGGCGGGACCCGGCTCGCCACCCGGAGATGGCTGCCCCGCATGATACCCTCCCTTGTGTTGCGGATTCCGGAGGTATCGGTCTCGATCATGAGCTAAAATGCAGAGCGTGGGTGATCCGGATCCAGTGTCCGTCGTCGTGCCGGTTTTTAACAGCCAAGATTCGCTGCCCCTTCTGTTTCAAAGGCTCACCGACGTCTTCGCGGCGGAGCACCGCGCGTTTGAGTTGATCCTGGTCGACGACTGGAGCCGCGATGGCAGTTGGAGTGTCGTCACCGACCTTGCCCGGCGCTACAGCCAGGTGCGGGGCATCCGGATGCTGCGCAACTTCGGCCAGCACAACGCCCTGCTTTGCGGCATACGCGCGGCCAAACACCCGATTGTCTTGACCATCGACGATGACCTGCAGAATCCGCCGGAGGAGATACCCAAGCTCCTGGCAAGGCTGGATGCGGATACCGATGTGGTGTACGGCACGCCCGAGGCGGAAAGCCATGGCCTGTGGCGCGACCTCGCATCGCAGGTTACCAAGATCGTCCTTCAGGGCGCGATGGGCGCGGAGACCGCGCGCAAGGCAAGTGGCTTTCGGGCTTTCCGCAGGCGCGTTGCCCGGGCGTTCGACGAATACCGTTCGCCTTATGTCTCGATCGATGTTCTGCTCACCTGGGGAACGCAGCGGTTCGCCGCCGTCACCGTCCGAAACGATCCGAGGCCTTATGGCCCCAGCAATTACACGGTTGGCAAGCTCATCCGCCATGCGCTGAACATGATGACCGGCTTTAGCATCCTGCCGCTCCAGACCGCCAGCATGTTGGGCTTCGCCATGACCGCGGGGGGCGCATGCGCTTTAGTCTGGGTGCTGGGACGGTACTTGCTGTACGGATCGGTGGTGCCTGGATTTGCGTTTCTGGCTTGCATGATCGCTATCTTTTCCGGAACGCAGTTATTTGCGCTCGGCATCATCGGCGAATACGTCGCGCGGATTCATTTACGCACCATGGACCGGCCGAGCTATGCCTTGGAAACCACCACGGAAGAGCAAACACATGCGGCCCATTGAGATTCTGCCTTGGGATTCGGCATTCCGGCGTCAGGATCGGGCGCGTTCTTCTCAAGAGTCCGACGGCGGAAGAAGCCGGCCCAAAAGGATCCGCTTGATATGACCTACCGGATACCATTCAACAAGCCGAGCTTGACCGGCAAGGAACTAAACTACGTCGCCGATGCCGTCATCAGGGGCCATAGCGCCGGTGACGGGTTGTACACCAGGCGCTGTCACGAGTTTCTGGAAAAGGCGCTGGGAGCGGCGCGCGTGCTCCTGACCACGTCTTGTACCCACGCGCTCGAAATGGCGGCCTTCCTGCTGAATGTTGGACCGGGAGACGAGGTCATCGTCCCATCCTTTACGTTTGTCTCCAGCGCCAACGCGTTTGCGATACGCGGCGCGCGCCCGGTCTTCGCCGATATCCGCCGCGACACCCTCAACCTGGACGAGAGCCTCCTGGCTTCCCTCATCACCGAGCACACTCGCGCCATCGTGCCTGTGCATTATGCCGGTGTCGGTTGTGAGATGCGGTCCATCCTCGATCTGGCCGCGGCCCATCGCGTCGCGGTCGTCGAAGACAACGCTCACGGCCTGTTCGCCAAGCATGACGGCCGGTTCCTCGGCACTTTCGGCTGCCTGGCAGCGCAGAGTTTTCACGAAACGAAAAACGTCACCTGCGGCGAGGGAGGCGCGCTGGTTGTCAACGATCCAGCGCTGATCGACCGGGCGGAAATCATCCGCGAAAAAGGCACCAACCGCAGCCGCTACTTCCGCGGCCAGGTCGACAAGTACACCTGGGTGGATCTGGGATCGAGTTATTTGCCGTCCGACATACTGGCCGGCTTCCTGCTGGCGCAGCTTGAGGCTTCCGAACAGATTCAGGCGCAACGCTGCCGCATCTGGCATCGTTACCACGACTCGTTGGCCGATTGGGCCGGCCGGCATGATGTGCAACGGCCGTTCGTACCGGCCAGCTCCGGGCAGGCCTACCACATGTACTACCTGATCCTGCCCTCCCATGATGCACGGCAGCGGTTGATCGCATTCCTCAAGAGCCAGGGCATCCTGGCGGCGTTTCACTATGTTCCCTTGCACCTTTCCGGCATGGGGCAGCGCTTCGGCGGGCGGCCGGGCCAGTGTCCGGTGACCGAGACGGTCAGCGAGCGGCTGGTCCGGCTCCCCTTCTATAACAGCCTCAGCGACAGCGAACAGTCCGAAGTTATCGAAACCATCCAGCGCTTCGACGACTGGCCCCGCTAAGGCTGCGTTTGGACGGAAATGAAAATCGACTTGTTTTCGCGGCAATGCCACAGCCCCAGAAGAATCCCCGCCCTCAGGACGCAGCGTTGAGAAAGCCGCGCATGGCGATAAGTTATAATGTTTGGCTTGGCGCCGTTCACTCAATACGCAGCGGGCCCCAGACCGGCGAATGAGACACGGGTGGAGATCTCCGTGGTTTCGCCCGTTTATAAGTGCGGTGATTGCGTTGCCGAACTGCACCGCCAGTTGGTAGCCGTGCTGGAACCGCTGGTGCCTTCGTTCGAGATCATTCTGGTCAACGACGGGTGTCCGGCCCACTCCTGGGAGGCCGTTCGTGCCGTTGCGGCGCTAGATACTCGGGTCAAAGCCATCAATCTCTCCCGCAATTTCGGTCAGCATTACGCCATTGCAGCAGGCGTCCACCACTGCTCCGGCAATTGGCTGGTGGTGATGGACTGCGACTTGCAGGACCGCCCGGCC
>Ga0187862_10000492_pt1 | contig 45097 bp, 41 predicted proteins | sample June2016WEW_10_1_FD_133003 | JGI IMG/M metagenome (GOLD analysis project Ga0187862, IMG submission 133003) | Peatland microbial communities from SPRUCE experiment site at the Marcell Experimental Forest, Minnesota, USA - June2016WEW_10_150 | ecosystem: Environmental > Terrestrial > Soil >... | reverse complement strand
CCGCTCGGATAACAGAAAGTGAAGGAACGAATCGGCAAGGATATGTCCGCCATACAGCGGGCCTAGATCATCGAAGTTCCTACTTAAATCATCGGGTGGCCGATACGCACGGCGATAAGTCCGACAGCCCGGCCACCCGCAACGCACCCTCGTCTTCTCTCGCCCATTTCCTCTCGGCCGCAGTGTGTCCAAACCGCGCCCGTAGGGGCCGGGCATGCCCTCCCCGGCGTTTGCGAAACACCGCCTCATCGCAGCTCGAACCACGCTCTCCAGATCGTATCGACCAAAGCGTGAGTGGTAGCCGAAGCCATCAGGCTTCGATGCTTCCGATAGGCCCAACCATAAAACCATCCCGCCACGCTCGCCAGAATCACGTAACGCCAGTTCGGAGCCGGCGCATGGCGAATGTGGGAGAGTCCGAATAGAATCGAAGCACAGGCTTGCGCCAGTCCGCGGGACCCAAAAGAGCCTTCCAGCAGATTCTGCAGCAGGCCGCGAAAGAACAACTCCTCGGCCATGGCGATGAAAAGAAAAATAGTCAGATAGTCGAACGCGAACGCCCGTGCGCCCCGCCAGTGCGAGTTCCAGGTAATGAAGTGGAGCGCGAAGCCGAGAGGAATCGCGATTGCCGAGAAACAAACCAGGGAGATCAGCGCATCACGAAGAATCACTCGCGAAAACTGGAAGTTATACCCTGAGTCACTAAGGCCCCGAATGATCAGGAACGACCAGGCTCCAACCGCAGTCAGGAAAATCCGGGACATGAAGTCCAGATTCACCGGGACGTTCCAGATCCCACCAATCTTACCGAACAGAACCGGCGTCAAAATCCAGAGCAGAACCATTACATCCTGCCAGTTCATTCGCTCCCGGTGGCGAACCGGAGCCACCGCGAACAATCCGAACGGCAGCGCCGCGAAAGCCAACAGTCTCACGTAGGCCCACCAGCGAAAATCGCCGGTACCCAGGGCGTAAATGAGATACGGAAGTAAGAAGGCCGCGATACTGGCGAACGCGCCCGCTGGGCCGCGAACGCGCTGCGACAACCATTGGCGCGAGACGGCGAATCCCGGCGCCAGGGCGAGGATCAGCAGCAGCAACAGACAGGCGTAAATGGCGACAGCCGGCAGTATTCCAATCGGATAGCGCGGGAACTCGATGATTTCGTACCACGCGAAGAAGAGCGCCAGCGCGCCGAAGAGCAGTGCGAAGTGCAGCCATTGGCGTGGAGCAGGCGCTTCGGTTTTCGGGTCCGAAGCGGCTTCCGCCTGCCAACTGTTACTCCGCATGCCGCACCACGCTAGATTGCCAGGTCCGCGAAAAGCAAGGTGCTGAGGTAGCGCTCGCCGAACGACGGAATAATGGCGACAATCAGCTTGCCCGCGTTTTCCGGCCGGCGCGCCACCTGCACCCCGGCCCACAGCGCGGCGCCGGAAGAGATCCCCACCAGCAGCCCTTCTTCGCGAGCGGCGCGCCGCGCGGTCTCGATGGCGTCGGCGTTCTTCACACGGATGATTTCATCGTAGATTTCGCGATTGAGCACCTCCGGCACGAACCCCGCGCCGATCCCCTGAATCGGGTGCGGGCCTTTCGCCCCACCCGACAGAACGGGCGATGCGTCCGGCTCGACGGCCACGCAGCGAAAGCCCGGCTTGCGCGCCTTGATCGCCTCGCCCACACCCGTAATGGTGCCGCCGGTCCCAATGCCCGCAATCAAAATGTCCGCCTTGCCGTCGGTATCGTTCCAGATCTCTTCGGCCGTGGTGCGGCGGTGAATAGCCGGGTTGGCCGGATTCTTGAACTGCTGCGGCATCAGGTAGCGGGAGTCGGTCGCGACCAGTTCTTCGGCCTTGCGGATGGCGCCGGCCATGCCCTCCGCACCGGGAGTGAGTATGAGTTCCGCACCATACGCCCGCAACAACTGGCGCCGTTCCTTGCTCATGGTATCCGGCATGGTCAACACGCACTTGTAGCCGCGCGCGGCGCATACCATGGCCAGCGCAATGCCCGTGTTGCCGCTGGTCGGTTCCACCAGGATGGTCTCCGCATGGATCAGGCCGGCATGCTCGGCGGCCTCGATCATCGACAGGCCGATCCTGTCCTTCACGCTGTGCGATGGGTTGTAGAATTCCAGCTTGGCAACCAGGTCGCCCGCAGCGCCCGCCGACAGCCGCCGGATGCGCACCAGCGGTGTGTGGCCGATCAATTCCGTGACATCGCTGGCGATCCGCATAGCCCCGTTTCTCTGCCGAATAATCATGGTAACGCGGCGGGAAAGGATGTGTGCCGCGGCTCTGATAGAATCGAATTACCTTCTTGGGCGTTCATGGTCATGCAAGCCGCACCGCTCGTCGACGGCTTCGGCCGCGTTCACGATAATCTGCGCATCAGCGTCACCGACCGCTGCAACATCCGCTGCTTTTACTGCATGCCGGAGACCGGAGTGGAGTTCGTCGAGCGGCGCGAGATCCTCGATTTCGAGGAGATCGAGCGCTTTGCGCGCATCGCGGTGGGGCTGGGTGTGACCAGGCTCCGCGTCACCGGCGGCGAACCGCTGGTACGGCGCGGCCTGCCGGTGTTGATCCGGCGCCTGGCGGCCATTCCGGGCGTGCGCGACCTGGCTCTCACCACTAACGGCGTGCTGCTGGAGGCGCTGGCCGCGCCGTTATACGAGGCTGGCCTGCGGCGTTTGAACGTTCATCTCGATACGCTCGACCGCGGCCGCTTCCGCGAGATCACCCGGCGCGACGATCTCGACAAGGTGCTGGCCGGCCTGGAGGCTGCGCGCCGCCTCGGCTTCGCCGCCATCAAGTTGAACGTGGTCGCGGTGAAGAACCTGATCGAGCCCGACCTCGTGCCGCTGGCGCGCTTCGGCCGCGAGCGCGGCTTCGAGGTGCGCTACATCGAGTTCATGCCGCTCGATGCGCAGAATTTGTGGGACCGCGGCAAGGTGCTGCTCGCAGATGAGATCATCGCCACGCTTTCGCGCGAAATCGCCCCGCTCCAACCGGTGCCCGACCCCGATCCGCGCGCGCCGGCCACCGAGTACGCTTTCGCCGACGGCATCGGCAAAGTGGGCTTCATCGCCTCCGTCAGCCGTCCGTTCTGCGGCAACTGCAACCGGCTGCGGCTCACCGCCGATGGCAAGCTGCGCTACTGTCTGTTTGCGCTCGAAGAAGACGACGTCAAAACGCTGATGCGGTCCGGCGCGCGCGACGAAGAAATCGCCGCCCTCATCCGCCAGAACGTGGCGCGCAAGTGGGCCGGCCACGAAATCGACAGCGCCCGATTTATCCCCCCGCCGCGCCCCATGTATTCCATCGGCGGCTAGCTCCTTGGGGCAGGCCGATTCCCAATCGGCCCGCAGCTTGGCAAGCTGCCCCACAAACGACTCAACTGCGCGGCCCGCTATTCGTCCGTGACACAACCGAGCGACGCGCTTTTCACGAGGCGGATATACTTCGCCAGCGTGCCGCGATCCACTTTATAAGGCGGCATCGTCCAGTTCTTGCGCCGGGCCGCTAACTCCTCGTCCGAGAGAGCCACGGTGAGCGTGTTCTTCGATGCGTCAATCGTGATCCGGTCATCGCTCCTGACCAGCGCAATCGGGCCGCCCTCCTGCGCCTCGGGTGTGACATGGCCGACGATAAATCCGTGAGACCCTCCCGAGAATCGTCCATCCGTGATCAGAGCGACATCTTTGCCCAATCCCGCCCCCACGATTGCCGAAGTGGGCGTCAGCATCTCGGGCATTCCCGGGCCGCCTTTCGGCCCTTCGTAGCGAATCACGATCACGTCGCCTTTCCGGATCTCATTACGCTCCAGCGCGGCCAGCATCAACTCCTCGGAGTCGTAAACGCGCGCCGGACCCGAAAACTCCAGGCCCTCCTTGCCGGTGATTTTGGCGACCGCGCCATCCGGCGCAAGATTGCCTCGCAGAATCTGAATGTGGCCGACCGGCTTAATCGGCTTCGAGAGCGGGTGCACGATTTCCTGTCCGGCCGCCAGGTCCGGCAGATCTTTCAGGTTCTCGGCAACCGTCTTACCGGTCACCGTCAGACAGCCTCCGTTTAGCGCCCCTTCGGCCAGGAGCATCTTCATCACCGCGGGCAGTCCGCCGATGCCGTGCAGATCTTCCATTACGTACTTGCCGCTAGGCTTGAAATCCGACAACAGAGGCACGCGGTCACTCACTTTTTGGAAGTCGTCGATTGACAGCGGCACATTCACCGACCGCGCCATGGCGAGCAGATGGAGCACCGCGTTAGTCGATCCACCCAGCGCGGAGACCAGCACCATGGCGTTCTCGAAAGCCTCGCGAGTCATGATGTCGCGCGGCTTGATATCCAGCTCCAAAAGGTTCTTGATAGCGGCGCCCGCGGCCACGCACTCGGCCAGCTTCAACGAGTCTTCGGCGGGCGTGGAAGAACTGTACGGCAGCGACATCCCGAGCGCCTCGATAGCCGAGGCCATCGTATTGGCCGTGTACATGCCCCCGCATGCGCCGGCTCCCGGACACGAGTGCCGAACGATCTCCTGCCGCTCGGCATCGTCGATGTTACCGGCCAGGTATTCGCCATAACTCTGAAATGCGGAGATGACATCGAGCTTCTTTCCGTCGCTACAGCCGGCCCGGATGGTCCCGCCGTAAATCATCAGCGACGGGCGGTTGAGGCGGGCCATCGCCATGATGCAGCCCGGCATGTTCTTGTCGCAGCCCGGGATCGAGACGTTCGCGTCGTACCACTGGGCGGCCATCACGGTTTCGATGGAGTCCGCGATCAGGTCGCGCGACTGCAACGAGTAACTCATGCCGTCGGTGCCCATCGAGATGCCGTCGCTGACGCCGATCGTGTTGAACCGCATCCCCACCAGGCCAACGGCGGTGAGTCCCTCCTTGACCTTGGCGGCCAATTGGAGAAGGTGCATGTTACAGGGGTTGCCTTCATACCAGACGCTCGAGATGCCGACCTGCGGCTTACTCATGTCTTCCTCGCGAAGACCGGTGGCATAGAGCATTGCCTGTGAGGCGCCCTGCGATCTCGGCTGCGTGATTCGGGCGCTGAATTTGTTCAATTGAGTGGGCATATTCTTATTGTGTGTGACTCTGTTTGTCTTAGGAACGCCGATTTGACTTAGGTGCCGGCCTTGGGCGGCCTTTCGATCCGCATGTATTCCACGTCCGAGGTAGCGATCATGCCGGTGTCCATCATCTCCTCGACCTCGGGAATCAGCCGCGCGAGATTCTCGGCCGTGTCTACAATCGTCACCACAATCGGCTGATCTTTCCGGATCAGGTGATGGCGGTGGATTTCCGCCGTCTCGCCGAACCCTTCCAAACCGCGAAACACGGTGGCGCCGGCGATCTTCAATTCCAGGCAGCGATGCACGATCGCTTCGTACAACGGTTTCCCATTATACCGGTCGCTTTCGCCAAAATGCAGACGCAGGAGTTTGGCCTTCTTAATCGTTCGCATGGGAAGACTCCGCTGCCGGCTGGCTGTGAACCAGGCGAATCACATCCACGTCGGAAAGAACGATGATACCGTCCTCGATCATCGACTCGATCTCGTTTACGGCCTTGACCAGTCTCTCATCCGTGTCCACAATCGAGATCATCACCGGCAGATCGTGCGAGAGCCCCAGCCGCCCGCTCTTGTGGGTGTGGCCCTTGGCTCCGTAACCGAGAATGCCCCGGTACACAGTGGCGCCCGCGATGTCCATCAGGCGCAGGCGCTTGACGATCGCTTCATACAGCGGCTCGCCCTGCCACTTATCCGACTCGCCCATATAGATCCGCATCAACCGGGCGGTGCCTCTCATTTCCGTATGAGGCCCCTTCGGCGGCGACGGGCGTTCCTTGCTGGCGACTTTGACAACTTGCGTGTCCTGCACTTCGATCACGCCGTCGGTCACCATGTCGTACAAGGTCGGCATGAGCGCATCGACTTTCTCGGGCGTTTCGATGAACTCGATGCGAATCGGCAGGTGTTCGGTGAGCACCTCGATCTTGGTCGTGTGCATCACCTGGTGGGCGCCGAAACCGGCCATCGCGCGCGTGGCGGTGGCGCCGGAGACTCCTTTGTGCAGCAGGAAAGTCAGGATGGAATCGCACAGCGAATCGAAGTGGTGCTGGGTGTCCTCATTGACGAAGATGGTGACCTTCTTGGCCGTGCCCTTCTGCAGCATACCGACTCCTCGCGCACCGTTAACGCCAGGCCAGCATCACGCCGAACCAGAACCAGCGCCGTCCCGCATCAACTCGCGGTCTCCGCAACCAGCGATTCCCGCGCCTTCTCGATCCGCTCCAGGTCCGTGCGGAGTTGCGGCGTCCGTTTCTTGCTGCCGCTTCCCACCAGCCGTTCGACCGTGGCCATCAATGTATCCAGGCGCTGTTTGGCTTCCTTCTCGAGGCCCCCTAGCGCGCCATTGATGCTTTCTTCCCACTGCGTGCTGAGCCGGCTGAGATTCTGTTCCACCAGATAGGGGATGGTGCGCGCGAAATGGCGGCGAACCAACGACCGAATCGCAAACACCGGCAGAATCGGCGACAGCAGTTCCCAGTTTCTGTCGAACACGCGTCCGATTCTGATATCGGGCGTGCTGGGTTCGACGACGCCGATTTCGGTTTCCGTCGTTCGCAGCGGCACGCCGAACCCCTTCATCGTGCTATCCGACAATCGATCTCGAAACTGTTGCAGCGCGCGATACGTCTGTTTTCGGACCGTGTCCCAAGGCTGCAGGAACAAATCGCGCTCGCGGACCGAAAGCGCCGTAAGCTCGTCGCGGAGGGCGCCGGCCAGCCAATCCTCGTACGAGCCAAGCATCACGCGCAGGCTCTTGGTCCATTTCGGAAATTCGCTTTCGAACGCTTCGAGCAGCGTGCGCTCCAGATCGGCCTGGTACGTCTCCAGCCGATGGCTGACATGATCCCGCGCTCGCTTCGAAGCACTCTGCACCAGCAGCCGGATCGTCGCCTTCACATCGTCGAGAGCTACCTTTTCGCCGATCAGTTGCTCCTCCAGCGCCTGGCGCTCCGACTGCAGCATTTCAGCCGACTTGAGACTCAGCGCCAGGTAGTCGCTCGATGCCCGCAACAGCGTGTCCATCTTCCGCAGCAAAATGGACTCGCGCTCTCCGGCGAAGCGCTCCAGTGTTCCACCGGCAAGTTCTGCTTCGAGCGCCTCGCGGAATCGCTCAAAGCCTGGCTTCGTCGAATAAAAAAAGATCTGAGGCGTTCCGGGGAAGTTCCTGGCAAGCTGCTCGCGCACATACGCGGTGACTTCCTCGAGCTCCGGTTCGCTGAGCAGGTCGGCCTTGGTGAGCAGTACGGCCACTTTCGGCGTGTACCGGTAAAGACTCCTCAACAGATCCAGATCGTGCTGCGAAAGGGGCTGGTCGACGCTGACCGCCGCCAACGCCAGTCCCACGTTCGGCAGCCAATCCAACGAGGCTTGCGTGTTGTGAGAAAGCGCGCTATCCAGGCCCGGCGTATCGACGAACTGTAGCCCGCGAAATCGCCGCAATTCCGGCAATTCCACGGTGATCCGTTCGACTTCCTTGGCGTTCTCCGGGTTTTCCCTCTCGGTAATGTAGTTGCGGATCCGGCCGAGCGGAATTTCTGGATCGGTTCCATCCTGGTGATGAATGCGCGCCTCCTCGTGGGCGCCATAGCGGATTATCGTAACCGCGGCCGTAACCGGCACGACGCCGACTGGCAGGAAGCTGCACCCCAGAAAATGGTTCAGGAAGCTGCTCTTGCCAGCCTTGAATCGTCCCAGCACGGCAACGCTGACCTCGTTCCCTCCCGCCAATGCCTGTGCGCCGGCGAGAAGGCCGGAGAGATCCGAAAGGTCGTAGCGCGCCGCCACCTCCGCCGCCAGCTCCAGGCTCGCCGGCAACGATGAGATGTGGGAAATGTTCGTGGATGGCCGGCTGGAATCCATGGTGTCGGCCGCGAGCTGCATGGTTGGCGTGTGCGGAATCATAGCTTTTCCTGCGTAGGAGCTATCATTCCCGAGCCGGGCTCGAGACGGTTGATGGCGGGCTCCATCACCGAAGGCGTAAACCAGATTATAGCGTCTTCTACCACAGTTTTGCCTATGCCCGAGCAGGCCCGGCGCAATCCCAGCCATCTCGCCAGTCGAGACTCAAAATCCCATTCCGGAAATGGCGCTTCGCGTGCCAGTTGGACTGTACACAGGAATCCCATGTCGATTCAGTTTAGTCGTTTGGCGCTGCTCCGAGATGTCCGGCTGTGGCGCAATGACACGACCCGTGCGGCGTTTATCGCCACTGCATTCTTCCTCATCGCCGGGCCGGCCACGACTTCGCTGGCGCAGGCGCAGGCCGGCTATTTGACCTACCCTACCGGCATCACCCCGGCCGGCGTCACCGCGGCGGACCTGAACGGCGATGGTCTGCCCGACCTGGTGATTGCAAATGCCGGCTCCAATTCGTTGACCGTCCTGCTCAACGACGGAGCCGGCGGCTTCAAGGCACTGCCGCCGATTTCGCTCGGCCAGGCGAACCTGGAGCCACAGTCGATCATCGCCGCGGACCTGAACGGCGATCGTAAAACCGACCTGCTGGTGATCGGCAGCAGTGCCCAGCCGCTCATCCCGACCAACTCCGCTGGCGGACTGGCGGTCCTGCTCGGCAACGGCGATGGCACCTTTCAGCCACCCCTGCTGGTTACCAACGAGACGGCTTACGCAGCCCAGGTCGCCGACCTGAATGGCGACGGCATCCCGGACCTGGCGATCATCGTCGTGGTCGGTGTTGGCGGTCTGACGCCATCCAGCGGCAAGCTGGTCATCCTGCCGGGAAATGGCGACGGTACATTCGGCACTGCCACGGCCTACGACCTGGGGCTGACAGCCTGGGGGACGCTGGCGATCGGCGATTTCAACCAGGACGGCAAACCCGATATCGCGGTTGCCACCGGCGGCGCCATTACCGTGTTCCTGAACGACGGAAAGGGTAATTTCAATACGACTACGCACAGTGACGAACCGTGGGCCGGTGCGACCATCGTGGCCGCCGACTTCAATGACGATGGCCGGCTCGATTTGGCCGTTTGGGGCGAGTCGCAGTCCGAGCCGGTCAGTGAATTCATCACGGTTCTGCTGGGCCAGGGGGATGGAACATTCAAAGCCGGACCCACTCTACAGACAGCCAACACCGCCGGCCAGATGGTCGCTATGGACCTGAATGGCGACGGCTATGTCGATCTTGCCGTGGGGATCTCCCGCAATGTGTACAACACCGGGCCCGCGGGTCTCGTGTTTTTCGCCGGCCGCGGTGATGGGAGCTTCGAAAATGGCCTCTCGTTCGGCGGCTCGGGCAACACCGGCTCGTTCGCGATCGCCGATTTCACCGGCGGCGGCGTGATGGGCTTTGCCGGAATTAACGATTTCGCGACGCCTGCCGCAGTCCAAACCGACGGGAACACCGTGATACTGCCGCGCGCCACTTGGCCGTCGCCGACTCTGGCGAACACGTCCGCCGCCGGCTTTGGTTTGGGTCCGCTCGCGCCCGGCAGCATCGCGACCGCCTTCGGTGTCAACCTGGCGGCGCAAACCGCGCAGCCGGCGGGAACACCGCCGGTTTCGCTCGGTGGCACTACAGTCTCGGTGACCGACTCCGCGGGCACGGTTCGCCCGGCGCAGCTTTTCTATGTCTCGCCAACACAGGTGAACTATCTGATTCCGGCCGGTACCGCGCCGGGCCTGGCAATCGTCACCATCACCGCCAGCGGCAATGTCACGGCGACCGGCCCGATCAACATCGTGCCGGTGGCGCCGGCCCTGTTCACCATGAACCCGGCCAACCTGGTTGCGGCCAATGTAGTGCTGGTCAGCCAGAACGGGGACCAGACTTTCGAAACGATCTATCAGACCGATCAGAACGGCAATGTCAGCGCCCTCCCGATCGACTTTGGCTCCGGCACCGATACCGTCTACCTGGTTCTCTATGGAACCGGGATTCGGAACGTGACGAGCCAGAGCGCGGTAACAGCCACCATCGGCTGGTCGTTGAACGCTACCGTCACTTACGCCGGCCCGCAGTGCTGTTATGCCGGCCTCGACCAGGTCAATCTGCAATTGCCGAGCGCGCTTGCCACCGCCGCTCCTTCCACCACCACCCTGCAACTCATCGTGGACGGGCAGCCATCTAACCAGGTAACGCTGTTGGTGCAATAGCCTCGTGGGGCGGCCCCGCCTGGACCGCGGCCGACACCCTCGTCGGCCCAAGAGCACATTATCCCCCATCTCCTCGATAGCGGATCGCGGCTGCCGTTGCTATGATCGAAGCATGTCCTCGCTGTTGGACAAAGCTTTGGAAAAGGTGGTCGCGCTGCCTCCGGATGAGCAGGAGGCGATTGCATCTCAGATTCTGGAATCGCTCGCCGACGAAGAGGCCTGGAAGAAACGCTTTGCCGGGAAGCGCGATGTGATCCGCCACATGGCGCAGGAAGCCATCGAGGAAGACGCGCGGGGCGAGACGCTGCCGTTGGCCGATCTCCTCTGATGCAGTCGCGGACCACTCGACAATTCAGGCGTCTGTTCTCCAGCTTGCCACTCGCCGTTCAACGGGACGCGAAACATGCCTTTCGTCTCTTCGAGGAGAATCCGGCTCACCCCGGCCTGCAATTCAAGAAACTGGAAGGTGAGGACGACGTCTACTCGGCCCGCATCGGCCTCGACTACCGTGCCCTGGCGGTCGTGAAGAAAGATCGTATCGTCTGGTACTGGATCGGCAGTCACTCCGATTACGACCACATGGTCTAACCGCGGCACTACCGCGCGCCCCTACAGCTTCATCCTTTCCAGCTTCCGGTACAGCGTCTTGCGCTCGATGCCTAACACCTGCGCGGCTTTGCTTTTGTTGCCGCCGGTGGCGGCCAGCACGCGGCGGATCTGTTCCTCTTCGGCATCGGCCAGAGTTTCGACCGGCCGTTCGCGCGAATCCATGCTGGCGAGCGAGTTGGCCACCGTTTCGCCGTCGATACGTTCGGCGAGGATGACCAGCCGTTCCACCAGGTGTTGCAACTGGCGCACGTTGCCCGGCCAGGTGTAATCCTTCAGCGCCTGCACGCCAGAATCCATCAGCTTGACCGCGCGCTGGTAACGGGCGTTGTATTTGTTGGCGAAGAACCGTGCCAGCAACGGAATGTCCCCGCGGCGTTCGCGCAGGGGCGGGATGGAAATGCGCACCGTGTTCAGCCGGTACCACAAATCTTCGCGAAACTTCTTTTCCTCCACCAGGCGTTGCAGGTCGCGGTTGGTGGCAACCAGCACGCGGACGTCGACATCCTTGGACCGCGCCGCGCCCACCGGTCGAATCTCGTGGTTCTCCAGGAAGCGCAGCAGGGCGAGCTGAAAATTCGCGTCGATGTCGCCGATTTCGTCCAGGAACACGGTGCCGCGGTTGGCCGCTTCGAAGACGCCGGTGCGGTCGCGGTCGGCGCCGGTGTAAGCGCCGCGCACGGCGCCGAACAAATCGCTCTCGAGCAGCGACGGAGCGATCGAGCCGCAGTCCACCGCCGCGAACGGCAGCCCCGCGCGCAGGCTGTTGCGCCAGATCATGCGCGCCACCACTTCCTTGCCGGTGCCGGTCTCGCCTTCGACGATCACGGTGGCGTCGGTGGGCGCCACGCGCGCGATCATCTTGTAAATCTCCACCATCTCCGCCGTGTTGCCGATCATCTCGGTTTCCGGCATCTCTTCGCTGGCGGCCTCGCTCGAATCGTCGCGGCGGGCGGCCTCGGCGCGCTCGATCGCGTCGATCATCACGTCCAGATCGAATGGCTTGGCGATGTAGTCGAACGCGCCGCCGCGGGTGGCGGCCATCACCGTCTCCATGGTGCCGCGGCCGGTCATCAGAATCACCGCGCAGAGCGGGTCGCGCAGGCGGGCCGCCTCCAGCACGTCCAGGCCGGTCCGTTCATCCACGTAAATGTCGGAGACCACGACCGGGTAAGCTTCGCCTTCCAGCCGCTCGAGCGCGTCGCCGGTGGTGGAAACGGCGTCCACCAGATACCCCTTTGCCTCGAGCGCCGTCTGAATGGTGAATTGCAACGCTGGATCGTCTTCCACTAACAGTAGCTTCAGCATCAATTTCCTTGCGCCAGGCTGGATGCGGACACCGGCGCCGCCGCCGGCAGCACCAGCGTGAAGCAGGAACCGGCCCCCGGCTGGCTGGCCACTTCAATCGTGCCGCCGTGCTGCTCCACGATTTGTTTCACGATGGAGAGCCCGATTCCGCTGCCCGCTTCGCCCGATTCCTCCGCTTTCCGGGTGCGATAAAACTTCTGGAAGATCTGTTTGACTTCCTTCCGATCCATGCCGATGCCCTGGTCCTTCACCGCGATGCGGATGTGCGCCTGGTCCTTCCAGCCGGAAACAGTTACTTCGGTTCGCTGGGGCGAATACTTAATGGCATTAGAAAGGAGATTGTAACAGGCGTACTCCATCAGCTCGCGGTCGCCGGTAAGTAGCAGCCCATCGGCGATAGGTTCGAGAGTCAGCGAGATATGTTTGCGATCGGCGAGCGGGCGCGCGCGCTCCACGCAGGTGGCGATCATGGGCGCGAGCGCGACGCTCTCGTGCTTTAATTCCATCTGCCCCGCCGAAAGCCGCTCCACGCTGAGAAAGACCTCGACCATGCGCGCCAGCCGCTTCGATTCCGAGTGGATCACCTGCGCCACCTGCTTGCGCTTTTCCTCGGTGAGCGGGTAGCGGGAGATCAGCTCGCTCGATCCCTGGATGGCGGAGAGCGGCGTGCGCATTTCGTGGGTCACAAATTGCATAGCCTGCTGGTAGCGTGTGCGGGCCGCCTGTTCGATGTGCCAGTTGCGGCGCACCACAAGCTGGTAATATGCCGCCGCGGTGAGGCTGCCGAACCAGGCCACCGAAGCGGGCGTGACGAACGAAAAGACGCGGCCGCGGGTGAAAAAAAGGTACGGCGTGATGTGCGCCGCCGCCAGCACCGCCAGCGCGCCCAGGTAAGCCCACCAGCCGGGCAGGTAGCGAAAGCTCACCCCCGCGCCCGCCAGCAGCGCCAGGCTGAACAACAGCACCCAGGCCTGGCTCGAGTCGGTGATGAACAGGCCGCGCGCGATGGTTTCGAACGCGCTCGCATTGATTTCGATGCCGCTGGTGGGGATCGCCGGCGCCAGCGGAGTCGGCAGGCGGTCGTGCAGTTCGGTCACCGCGGTCAGGCCCACGAACACCACTTTCCCGGTATAGGAGCGCGCCAGTTCCGGGTGATCGATCAGTTGCCGCATGCCAATACGCGGAATGACGTCGGCGCCCGTATCCGCGTTGCGCGGGGCGAAGCGGACGCGCATAAAGCGGCTGTCGTCGCGGTCCCGGCTGTGCCGCCATCCGGCAGGAACCTTCGGAATGGGAACCCACCGCGCACCCACCTGAAGGCCGGAAGGGGATTCGATAATTTCGGCGCCGCGGCTCAACCGGTAGGCCTCGAGCGAGAGCGCCCACAGCCGCTCATGGCCGAACGCCTTTTCGAGCGGAATCGAACGCGCGATGCCATCGTCGTCGGGCCTGGCGTAGACGTGGCCGCGCGCCGCCGCCCAGCGGGCGAATTCCGGAATCGGGTTCTCCCAACCGCCGGGCAACAGCTCGCTCGCGAGCACCAGGTTGGGCGTACGCTCAAAGGCGGCGGCGAGAGCGGCATCGATTCGCGGGTCTTCGCTGCGCCCGGCCAGAATCACATCGACGGCGACAGCCTTCGGTGCAGCCGCCGCCACCAGGCGAAGCGATTCCGCCAGCGGCCGGCGAATCCGTGGCATGCCGCCGCACGCGTTGAGCGTGGATTCGTCGATCGCCAGCACCGCCGATTCGGCCTGCCATGGCGGCGGGTCGTACAGGCGGAACATGAAATCGTAGGCGTTGTTGTCCAACTGCCGGCCGAACTTCCAACTGCCCGCCACCGCTAGCACGAAGGCAGCCGCCAGCAGCCCCGCGTAAGTAGCCGTGTTTTTCCACCCGCGCCGTTCCATGCCGACCCGATACCTACAGTATAGTGAGCCCGATTCCCGCCGCGCCCGGCGAGCGTGGTGCGGATCAATCCGGTGGTATTCTGAGGATCATCCGGCATTAAGACGCGGACCTTGGACCGACGATGACTAAACAAGAGGCCGACATACCCTTCTGGCTGAGACTGGCCATAGCGGGGTTTTTGCTTTTGTTTTTCGTTTCCGATTTCTTGCGCACCAAGCCGCTCACGCTTGCCTGGCGCATGCGCTTCGGCGCGGTTGTTTTCTTGATACCCGGCGGTCTGTTTCCCATGAACGGCAAGCTCCGGTGGATTCTGGCTGGGATCGGGATTGGCCTTCTGTTGGCGAGTTGGGCTCTTGATTTCTATCTTCCCGGTGGCGTGGGCACACTCAGCCTGCAATAGCGGCCGTTCACCCCGGTAGTGCGCCCCAGCGTCCGAGTTGCTCGATCAGCTCGCACGTCCGCCGGAGCGTCGCCTCCGTATCGATCTCTTGTGCGTATAGCCGGCAGCGTTCCCGCACTTGGCTGGAACCTGTTACTTCGTTCAGCATTCGAGCCACCGTGGCCGCTTTGTACCGTTTCGGATAGAGGCTTCGTCCCAAGCCCAGGCGTTCGATGCGCAGAGCATTGTCCGGCTGGTCGTGGGCATTGGGTACGACCAGGTGGGGAATCCCGGCTTGGATGGCTTGGGCGAGCGTCCCGATCCCACCGTGGTAAACCAGCGCGGCGCAACGCGGCAGGATCCGGCTGAACGGCAAATAGGAAAAGCCTTGCACCGAAGGCGGCAGATCGGCCGGAAGCTGCCCGGGAAAGTTCGTGACCAACATCGCCCGAAGTCCGGCCAAGCGGCACGCCTCGATAGATTCGAGAAAGAATTTCTCCTGCCCTAAAGTTGCCGATCCGGGCGTAAATACCACGGGTGGGGGCCCGGCATCCAGGAACTTTTCCGCGGTCGCGGCGGTTTCGCGCTCCCCGCCTGCGTCATAGAGCACGAAACCGGTCAAGTGCGTGTGCGGGGGCCAGTCAGGTTGAGGAGGCGCGAACCATTCGGGAAACAGTCCGATCACAAGCTGAGTGGAATGCAGGTAATCGTCAAGAACATTTCCCGCCGGCGGCAGACCGAGCCGCGCGCGGAACCCATTGAGTTGAGGTAAGAGGTAGCGGGTGACGAAGAAGGTATCGAGGAACCAGAACAGCGACTTCTTGACGAAACGCGGGACGCGCGGGCCCATCGGGATGCGGCCCTGCCGCCCGGAATCCACCAGGCTGCGAATCATCGCCGGTTGAAGATGAACGGTCGCCAGGCGCACGCGAAGTTTTTCTTGTGCGACCCGCGCGCCGAGACAAGTGCCCGCCGCCGCCACGACCAGGTCGGGGCCGGCATGGCTGGCGATGATGTCGTAAAGGCGGGGAAGGGCTGGGATGAATACCCGTTCGGCGATACATTGAAAAGCTTTGACGGGGTGCCAGAGACGCGGATCCGCGATCGTTTCCCGCGCCTCGGCGGCCGTACCGAGTGAAATGAACTCCAGTCCGGCTGACCGCACCGAATCCGCAAAAAGTTCGTTGGTAACGACGGTCGCGCGATGCCCCCGCCTTCTGAGCGCTATTCCGATTGCGATCATGGGATGAACGTCGCCTGCGCTGCCCAGAGTGGGCAGGAGAACGTGCAATCCATTCCCTGTTGCTGGCTGTTCCATGGTGCCCACGATGTACCGCTTTACCGGCAGAAGACCGAGACTGAAAGCCCGTCAGGACCCTCTGAACTCCGCCGCCCACATTTCCCCGACCCGGAGAATCCACCCGTTCAGAAACACGAAAAAACCCTTTATCCTGCCAGCCGGTGCCGCCCGCCGGGGCTGTCGTTTTGGATTCAATCGACGATGGATATCAACCAGGAAACCCTGTCAAGCACTTTCTTGGTCTAGTTTAGTTCTCCGTCGGCACCCGCTCGATGTGGTCGATCACCACGATCTCAACGGGCACGTTGCGCCCCTCCAGTTTCAGTCCGAGCGACTCCCGAAGCGCGACAAAGAGGTCGGGTTCACGCTCGGCCGGACTATCGGCACTTTGGGGCGGGGCCGTTGACGGCGAGACGTCAAATCCCTTTGGTTCGAAGTCCGGGTCCGGTGTCCATGTGAGTTCTATATCGTATTTTCCCTTGAGCCCGGTGAGATCTTCGACCGGACCGTACCCCCTCTTCGACAGATAGGCGGCAAGAAATGCCATCGTCATCACCGATCTCAGCCGGCCCTTGCCACCAGAGCCGAAGAACGTCTGGCCTGGGTGATCTTCCATGAAACTCTTGTTCGGATCGTCTTCCTTGAATTTCGGACCGCCCTTGTCTACAACCAGCGCATAGCCACGCCGGAGGCGATTCTCCTTGTGGGCAGCAAGCTTGAATCGTTCCGTGAGCAACTCCTGAAACATGGCAGGGCGCTGATCGGAGGTAGCGCCTTTTGGTGTTTTTGCGATGATCTCGAAGCAATCCGCGTCCAGCCAAGGGGGTCCTTGGATCTGCTCCATCTTCACTTTGAAGGCTTCCATTAGCACTGGCTTGAGAGGCATGCCCCTCAAGGTCACGGACCCAGGGTCAATTGAGCTTCCGAATTCGCACCGCTCGGCCCGCTTCACCGATGCCACTTCGAATTTCGGCCCGTCCGCGCCCATTAGGAGCGCTCCTGAGGAAAGCAAACAAGCGATAAGATTGGCAGACAAAAGAATATTCACGGGGTCGTTCTCTTGCAAGTGCGCAACTACTTGACTAATTCACCGCCACGGTGATGCCCGCCTGGCTCTGCGCCGTTCCCACCGTGATCACGACCGGCTGCGGGCCCGGCGTCAGGCCCGGCGGAATCGTCAGATTCACCTGGATTGCGCCATTCACCAGATCCGGCGCCGGCCCTGCGTAATCGACGTGCGTATTCACTCCGCCGATGGTTGCCGTGACCGGCTGGGTGACCAGGCTTCCCTGCACGGGCGGCGCCAGCGCGCCATCCTCTGCGCCTCCGACGACCGAGCCGCCGCCGGTGCCGAAAACCTGAATCACCCTCCCGGCCGCCTCCGGATTGGACGCGCCGTTGACCGAGTTGTCCTGGTTCAAAATGGCGCCCAGCCCGGTGCCGCTCTGACTCTGGGAGAAGATCGCCGGCGCGGCACTGGCCACCGGCAATGTCACCGTGTTCGAGAATGAGAGCGCCGTATTGGGGACGTTGTATTGATACTGAATCGCCGTCTGCCGTTCACCCGCCACCTCGAATGGCACTATCGCGTTCACCTGCCCGAGTTGCGCATAGAGTAACGGCGCCGGCGTGCTGCCAAATAGCACCTGGACACCGCCCAGGCTGGTCGGAAACTGGCCGTTCGCGTCCAGTTGGCCGATCACCGGGCTCGCCGGGCCGGCACTGGCGCCGTAAATCGTCAGAATCTCTCCCGGCGCCACAGCCGCACTCTGATAACTCGCGGCGTTCACCACGTAGTTTTGATGGATCACCGGCGCCGTCGTTTGCAATGCGGTCAGCAGCGCGTTGAACGCCGGGGTGCGCTGATAGTTGAAATCGAACGGCAGCGCCGCGCCGTACCCGGGGAAGGCACTGGGAATCCACGAGTCGTTGTAGGAGACGCCCCAAACTTGAAACGCCGTGCAGTTGGGTTGTTGCAGGCACACCGTCAGGATGTTCTGGTACACCTGCGCCTGTTGGAGTAGTTCCGCCGGCGTTGTCGCCAGCCCGCTGGAATTCACGGGCAGCCGCACGTCCATTTCCGTGATGTGCACCTGGATGCCCAGCGCCGCCAGTTGCTGCATGTTCTGCGCCAGGCCGACGGTGCCCGGATAGCCGCCGAGTTCGAGGTGCATTTCGAAGCCGACGCCGTTGATAGGCACGCCGCGGTTCACGAAATCCGTCACCATGGCCAAAACCGCGTTGAACTTGGAGCCCGGCCCCTCGATGTTGTAATCGTTATAGAACAGCAGCGCGTTGGAATCGGCTGCGTGCGCCCAGCGGAACGCCTGCTCGATGTATCCGGTGTCGGTGGGATCTCCGCTGCCACTGCCGATCCCGATGCCGGGCTGGTTGTACCAGATGGAATTCCCCAGCGTAGTCGGCGTCGAATCGCTGAAAGCTTCGTTCACCACGTCCCACGCGAATACGTTTCCCGCGAAATGCGTCACCTCGGTGTCGATATGGTTTTCGAGCAAGGTCGCCATCTGCGCCTTCGTGGCGTTGTTCGCATAAGGCTGCAGCCAACCCGGGAACTGCGTGTGCCAGCAAAGATTGTGGCCCCGCACGCGCATCCCGTTGGCCTGCGCGAATGCAACCAATTCGTCGCCGGGCTGGAAGTTGAAGGTGGTTTGGGTGGGCTGCGTCACGTCCCACTTCATGGCGTTGCCCGGCTCCAGCATGTCGTATTGGGTGGAGAGCAAATTGGCGTACTTGGCATTCAGCAACAGATCGGGCGGGCCGTACTCGTCCGCGGACGCCGCGGCGCCGATCGGAATTCCCCACACTGCCGCTGCCTGGCGGAGCGTGGTCTGCCCGGCCAGCGGCGCCGCAACCGCCAGCACAACCGCCATCCAGGCGGCCAGTCTCCGTACGTCGTTCAGTTTTCCCGTGGCGTTCCTCATAGCAAGTCCGGAACTATTTTATGATAACCGGCGCCTCCGCCCGTTTCACGTCCGAATTGGTTTAATCTATCAAAAGGATAATTCATGACTCCTCACCTCGCATTCGCCGTCACCAGCACCCGGATTACAGGAATCGACTGGCTGGTTATAGCGCTCTACTTCGGCATTCTGCTTGGCGTGGCCACCTGGGTGGTCCGCAAAGGAAAGGACTCCGCAACCGATTACTTCCTGGCTGGACGCAATCTCGGCTGGTGGGTGATTGGCGCTTCGATTTTTGCGTCCAACATCGGTTCGGAACATGTAGTGGGTCTGGCCGGCTCTGGCGCCACCAGCGGCGTCGCCATGGCGCACTATGAGCTGCACGCCTGGTGCCTGCTCCTGCTGGGATGGGTCTTCGTGCCGTTCTACATGCGGTCGAAAGTTTTCACCATGCCGGAGTTTCTCGAGCGCCGTTTCAGCGTCAAGTCCCGATACGTGCTTTCCATCGTCTCCATCGTCACCTTTATCGTCTCCAAGATTGCGGTCGGCATCTTTGCCGGCGGGGTGGTCTTCAGCACTCTCTTTCCCGAGGTGCGAATCAACGTCGCAGGCCTGGATATCGACAGCTTCTGGATCGGCTCGGTGCTGGTAATCGTACTTACGGGCCTGTACACCATACTGGGCGGCATGCGCGCGGTGGCCTATAACGATGCGGTGCAGGTGGTGGTCCTCATCTGCGGCTCGGCCTTGCTCACGATCTACGGCGTGGTCAAGCTGGGCGGCTGGAGCGAGCTGCGCCACATCTGCGGCTCGGATATGTTTAATCTCTGGAAGCCGCTCATCCCGGCCGGCCAGACAGGCACGTGGTCTCCCATAATCGTCAGGAGCGCCGGGCATATCGTCAAGCAGGCGTGGTATTTCAACGACAACTTCCCCTGGCTCGGCATGCTCTTCTGCGCACCCATCATCGGCATGTGGTACTGGTGCACGGATCAATATATCGTGCAACGCGCGTTGGGCGCGCCGGATGAAACCACCGCCCGCCGCGGCAGCATCTTCGCCTCGTTCCTCAAGCTGGCGCCGGTCTACCTGTTCATCGTTCCGGGCCTGGTGTGCTACGCGCTGGCCAAGAGCGGCAAGATTCCCGAGCTGGCGCCGATGATCGGCCCCGATGGCAACGCCATTCCGTCGGTTGCGCAAGGCTCGTTCCCCATGCTGGTCGAGTACCTGCTGCCGCCCGGCTTGCGCGGCATCGTGGTAGCCGGCCTGCTCTCCGCCCTGATGGGATCGCTCGCCGGCGTCTTCAACGCGTGCTCCACGCTGTTCACCGTGGATCTTTACGAGAAGTGGAAGCCGGCCGCCTCGCAGCACCAGATCGTGCGCATGGGCCGCATCGCCACCGCTGCGATGGTGCTGATCGCGCTGGCCTGGATCCCGGTGATCAAGGGCGCGCAGGGACTTTACACCTATTTGCAATCGGTGCAAGGCTACCTGGCGCCGCCCATCTTCGTGGTCTTCTTCTTCGGCGTCTTTTTTAAACGCCTCAACGCGCAGGGCGCATTCTGGGCCATGGTGGCCGGCTTTGCTCTGGGCATCTTCCGCATGTGCGTGGACACGCCGGTCACGCTCGGCATCGCAGGGCTGAAGGACGGATACGCCCAAGGATCGTTTCTCTGGGTCATCAACAACATCTACTTTCAGTACTTCAGCGTGTTGATCACGATCGTCTCGGCGGTGGTCATGGTAGTGGTGAGCCACCTGACCGCGGAGCCGGAATATGGCCGCATTCAGAGCCTCACCTTCGCCACCGCGACGGCCGAAGACAAGGCCCACACGCGCGCCGGCTGGGGCTGGAAAGAAGTCGCGGCGTCCGCCGTGGTGCTCTGCTGCATCCTCGGCTCGTACCTCTACTTCCGCGGCTAGAACCGATTCGTTGGGGTCGGGCTTTCCCGAGAGGTAGGACAGACCATCGCCTTTCGTGGTCTGTCATTCGCCCGCTCAAATCGCGACACCGACAGCCGACAAGAAGCGATCGTCTGTCCCACCCCCTGACCTGCCGTATCCCCTTGCGCCAGACGGTCTTATATCGAGTTTCGACCGCAGAATCCTGAGAGTCTTGGCATGCCGGAACAACGTAGTAATTGTAATGTTCTGGATCTTCCAGCCCCGCGTCCGGCATCCTCTCTACCCGTCCGTCAGGGCCACCCCGGCGCTGTCGTCTTTCGGGCATCCCATGGCGGTGTCGGGAACCTTTAAGCAACTCGCCCAAGCCGCGTCGCGCCGCGTCGAACCGCGCCGTGCGGTTTTTGTGTTGCAGAATGAAGGCGACCATCTGCTCACCGACGCCCAGCGCGATGAGTTATGGGAACAGTTCCAAGTGCCCGTCTACGTCCTGTTACTGGATGGCAATCGGAGGGTCTGCGCTTACGAGTGTGAGGCGCACCAGGGCCTGCACTTGCCGCAAGGCAGCGGGCCCCGTCGAATTCCGTCCGGGCTGGAAAGCTCGCCGTGCGGTTGTGGCCGCCCAGGTCCGCGCCTGCGCTACCCCCATGCGCCCCACCCCGGTCTAGCCGTGGCCGGCTGAGACCGAACGCGCGCGGCCGGACTCCGCGCCTGCCCTTATCCGCCGGCCCGGGCCGCAATCACGCGCGGTATGCCGGCCAGGTCCGGCGTGACTTCGATCTCCCGCCAGCCCGCCAGCAACTCGCGCACTCCGCCTTCGCAGCCGAATCCCAGTTCCATGATGAGCCAGCCGCCGGGGCGCAGTACGCGGGGAGCGTCAGCCACGATGCGGCTGTAGATTTCGAACCCTGTGGGGCCGGCGAAGAGGGCGGCGTGCGGCTCAAAATCGCGAACCTCACGCTGCAGTCCGTCGCGCTGGGCGAGGGGCACGTAGGGCGGGTTCGAAACGATCAGGCTCATGCTGCCCGCCGCGATGGCGCCGGCCACATCGCACACCACGATGTGCACCCGCGCGCCCAGCGCCAGCGCATTCCGCCCCGCCACCGAGGCCGCGGCCGGCGAGATTTCGGTGGCCCAGGTTTCCGCGCCAGTCTCGAGCGCGAGCGTCGCCGCCAATGCGCACGAGCCGGTGCCGATATCGAGAATGCGGGCCGGCCCGGGTGGGGCAGGCGATTCCGCCTGCCAACGCTTCAGTGCGACCTCGACCACGTGCTCGGTTTCGGGACGCGGGATGAGCACGTCGGGCGTCACGCGGAACTCGCGGCCGTAGAACTCCTGGCGTTTGGTGATGTATTGGGTGGGCATGCCTTGCAGGCGCTGGTGCAGGTAACGCCCGTAGTGCAGCCACTCCAGCTCCGCCAGTTCTTGTTCGCCGTGAGCGAAAAGCCAGCCGCGGTCGCGGCCGAGCGCGCGCGCCAGCAGCACCTCGGCCGTCAGCCGCGGCACCGCGATGCCGCCATCCTCCAGCAGGCGCGTGCCCTGCAGGAGTGCCGTGTGGAGGGTCATGGAACCTAGTGTACTGTCCCGTGCGAAAGTCGACGATCAGCGCAGAACGGCGGTCAGGGGGTCGCGCGCGAACGGGCCCAGAGGGCACCCCGTCGGCCCACTTTGCCCTCCGCGCCCTTTCAGTCCGCTGCGTTCCCGTCGAGATCGCTCTCGTGTTTGAGCTTCTCGGTCTGGTAATACGCAGTCAGCGCGTCGATGATATCGTCCAGCTTGCCGTCCATCACGAAATCGAGATGGTGCACCGTCAGGCCGATGCGGTGGTCGGTAACGCGGTCCTGCGGAAAGTTGTAGGTGCGGATCTTCTCGCTGCGGTCGCCCGAGCCCACCATGCTGCGCCGCTCCGCCCCCAGCGCCGCCTGCTGCTTATCCAACTCCATTTCGTAAAGCCGCGAGCGCAACACCCGCTCCGCCTTGGCGCGGTTCTTGATCTGCGATTTTTCGTCCTGGCACGAAACCACCAGGCCGGTGGGCAGATGCGTGATGCGCACCGCCGAATAAGTGGTGTTCACCGACTGGCCGCCGGGGCCGGAACTGCAGAAGGTGTCGATGCGGATATCCTTGGGATCGAGTTTGACCTCGACTTCGTCGGCTTCCGGCAGCACCGCCACCGTGATGGCCGAGGTGTGGACGCGGCTCTGCTGCTCGGTGACCGGTACCCGCTGCACGCGGTGTACGCCGCTTTCGTACCGCAGCCTGCTGTAAACCTTGTTGCCGCTCACCAGGGCGATGACTTCCTTCAAGCCGCCCACCGAGGATTCGCTGGCCGAGGTGACTTCGATCTTCCAGGCGCGGATTTCCGCATAGCGCGAGTAGGCGCGGAAGATCTCGCCGGCGAACAGAGTGGCTTCATCCCCGCCGGTGCCCGCGCGAATTTCAAGCACCACGTTCTTCTCGTCGTTCGGGTCCTTGGGAAGCAGGAGCACTTTGAGCTGCTCTTCGAGGCTCGCCAGTTCGGGCTCCAGGCGCGCCGCTTCCTCTTCGGCCATGGCGCGCAGCTCCGGGTCGCGCTCCTCCAGCATGCCGCGCGCCTGCTTCAGGCTGTCCTCGGCTTTCTTCCACTCGCGGAACTTGGCCACCACTTCGGCCATCTCGCTGTGCGCCTTGGTGACTTTGCGGTATTGGTCGGAATCGGCGATCACGGACGGATCGGCCATTTGCGCGTTTAGTTCGTCAAAACGCTTTTCGAGTTGTTCGAGTCTCTGGATGAATTGCATGGCGGAGTTAGCCGATGACCAGCTCGCCGCCCTGCGATTTTTCGAGCGCCATGGCGCCTTCGAGAGCGTGGATGGCCACGGCGGCCTGATCGTCGGCGGGCGGCTTGGTCGTGATGCGCTGCAACCACAGGCCCGGCGCGGCCACCACTGCCAGCAGCGAATCGCGCCGCTTGGCGGCGAAGCGGATCAGTTCGTAGCTCAAGCCGATAATCAGCGGCAGCAGGGCCAGGCGGCTGATGAACTTGGCCGCGAAGCCGTCGAACGGAATCAGCGCATAAACCGGCACCGCGACAAACATCAGCATCATCAGAAAGCTGGTGCCGCAGCGCGGATGGAAGGTGGTGAATTGCTGCGCGCGCTCCACCGTTACCGGATCGCCCGATTCGAAGTTGAAAACGACTTTGTGCTCCGCGCCGTGATACTCAAAAATCCGGCGCATGTCGCGGAAGCGTGACACCGCGTACAGAAACGCCACCAGAATCGCCACCCGGATGATTCCCTCCATCAGGTTGAAAGGGATGCGCCCGGTGAGCACCGGGTACACTTTGCCCAGCTTGGTGGTCAACAGCAGCGGCATGAACTTGTACAGGAAAATCATGAAGGCCACCGACAACACCAGGTTGCCGGTGATCGCCCAGCCGGGCATTTCCTTGGGCGGCTTGCTTTCGGTCGAGGCAGGCTGCATGTCCGCCAGCGCCTGGTCGGTGGAGAATTTCAGCGCCCCGTAGCCGAGCTTGAGCGCCTGGTAGAGCGTGCCCACTCCGCGGAAGATCGGCAGCTTGAAGATCTTGTGCCGGTCGGAAAGGCGCGGCAGCGGCTTCTCGTCGGTGACGATGCTGCCATCCTGCCGGCGCACCGCCACGCAGTAACTGTGCGGGGCGCGCATCATCACGCCTTCCATCACCGCCTGCCCGCCAACCAGCGTCTCCTCGCCGCTTTCGAGGATCGGCAACATCTGGCTGTGCAGGAAAAGACGGAGTAACGCGCGCGGAGACACGGAAAGATTCACCCTTTCTCCAATTATACAGGACCGCAGGCGCCCGATGCTCGTTCATGAACGCCGACGGCGCGGTCACGCGGCAAGGGGCGGGCTAGCGCGGACGGCGCTGGCGCCATTCGTCTTCGAGGATGCTCCAGGTGACCAGGTCTAACCAGCGGTTGCCGACGCGCTCGGCTTGGCGCAGCACTCCCTCTTTAGCGAAGCCGAGGCGCTTGGGGATGGCGCAGCTCCGATGGTTGTCGACGGCGCACTGGATCACCACGCGGTGCAGGCGCTGCGCTTCAAAAAGGTAATCGAGCATATCGGCCACCGAACGGGTGACGATTCCCCGTCCCTGGCGGCGGGATTCGATCCAGTAGCCGATGCTGCAGGCGCGGTTGGCCCAGTCGATGGCGTGGCAGCCGACGGAGCCGGCGAACTCGCCATCCATCCAGATGCCGCATTGCGGCCCGCGGTTATCCGCCCACTGCGGGCTCACCACTTCTTCGATGAAGCGGCGCACATCCTCGGCCGAATGCGTGTTGTCCACCCACGGGAGCCACTCGCGCAAATATTCCCGGTCGCGGTCGGCGGCGGCGTAAATGGCCTCGGCGTCACCAGGATCGAGCAATTTGATTTCGATGTCCGGTGCTACGGTTCGCCGGAACATGTTTCCTCCACTACCGCCAGCGCGCGCACCGGAAAGGTGCCGAAGCCGGCCACTTTCACCGGAACGGCGAAGAACCGGAAACCGGCGCCGGGCAGCGCGCCCAGGTTGCACATGTGCTCGCAAATGGGGATTCGGGCGCCGAGCAAAATCGTGTGAGCGGGCCGCGATCCATCCGCGATGTCATCGATGTTATAGGAATCGATGCCCACCAGCGCCGCGCCGCGCTCCGCCAGGCAAGCGGCGGCTTCGGCGGTCAAAAACGGGTGCCCCTCGAAATAAGGATCGGAGCGCCAATAGCGGTCCCAACCGGTATTCACCAGCACCGCCTTGCCGCGGACGTCCAGTCCGTCGAACGCGGCGGCTCCGATCGCGCGGCCTGGGTTCCGCACCACGAGGCTTTCGAGATTCGCCAGCGACTCCAGCGGCAGTTGCGCCAGATCCATGCCGGCCGCGAAGCGGTGGAACGGCGAATCCAGATAGGTTCCGGTGTTGGCCACCATATCGATGCGGCCGATGTAAAACTCCGTGCCGGGAGCGTAGAGCGCGCGCGACCGCTCGCGCGTCAGGAAATCGCAGATCAGCGGCGCGGGCAGGCCTTTGTAAGTCACCATGCCATGCTCCACCGTATGGCTCAGGTCCACCAGTTTGACGCCGGTCATGACGTGCCGGAAGGTTTCTGCGGATTGCGCGACCTGGAAATCGCCGGTAATTCCTGCGTCTCCGGCTGCACGTACGCCGTCAGGCCGGCCTGCAGCAACTCGAATGCGGTTTGCGGATCGTCGGCATACTGGAACAGGTTCAAGTCTTCGGCGCTGATGGTGCCATATTTCACCAGCGCATCGAAGTTGATAATTTCCTTCCAGTATTTCGAGCCGTAGAGCACCACGGTCACCTTCTTGGCCAGCTTCTGGGTCTGCGTGAGGGTGAGGATTTCCATCATCTCATCCAGCGTGCCGAAGCCGCCGGGAAAAACTACCAGCGCCTTGGACAGGTAGGCGAACCAGAACTTGCGCATGAAGAAGTAGTGAAACTCGAAGCTCAGCTCCGGTGTGATATACGGATTCGGGAACTGCTCGAAGGGCAGCCCGATGTTCAGCCCGACGGTTTTTCCGCCGGCGTCGTAAGCGCCGCGGTTAGCGGCCTCCATAATGCCCGGACCGCCGCCGGAGCACACCACGAAACGATAAGTGCCGTTGGTGAATTGGGCGGCCCAATCGGTGAGCATTTTCGCCAGCGTGCGGGCGTCCTTGTAATACTGGCCCAGCTCGCTATCCTCCCGCACGCGCGCCGAGCCGAAGAACACCACCGTGTCGCGAATCTTCTGCCGGCGGAAGTGCGCCAGCGGCTCCAGGAACTCCGTCAGGATGCGGACCGCCCGCGCGTCCGGGCTGTTCAGAAACTGCTCATTGAGATACGCGACCGGACGGCGGCCGCCATTGGGGGGAGTTTGGTTGGTCATCGCTGTTTTATCATCGCCGTTCTAATCGATCGACTTTTTTCTTCAATTCCCGTAAGCTCTTGAGCATTTCCGGCAGCTTTTGAAAGGTGGTGATGGCACGCAACCACTCGCCGGCATCGAAAGCGGGCGAGCCGGAAACGCGTGCGCCAGGGGGAACGTCGCCGCCCAGGCCGCTCTGCGCATAGACGATGGCGCCCTCGTGCACGGTGAGGTGGCCGGCCGAACCGGCCTGTCCGGCGAGGAGCACGTTTCGCTCGAGCGTGGTGCTGCCGGCGAGTCCGGCTTGCGCGCAGACGATGTTGTCCTCGCCCACCACGCAGGCGTGGCCGATCTGCACCAGGCTGTCGATTTTCGCGCCGCGCCGGACGCGCGTTTCCCCAACCGTGGCGCGATCGACCGAGGTGAGGCTCTGCACTTCGACGTCGTCTTCGATGACGGTGACGCCGGATTGGACGATCTTGGCGTGGGTGCCGTCGGCGCGCTTGGCGAAACCAAAGCCGTCGCCGCCCACCACCACGCCGTTCTGCAGGATCACGCGGCTGCCGATCCGGCAGAACTCGCGCACCGCGGCGTGAGAGTGGGCCAGAAAATCGTCACCGATCTCGACGCCCTCGTAGATCGCCACATGCGGGTGCAGGATCGCATTGCGGCCGATTTTGACCCGCTCGCCCACCACCGCAAACGGGCCGATGGAGGGGTTCTCGCCGATCGCGGCGCTGGCGGCGACCGAGGCCAGCGGGTGAATCCCCGGGGCGGCCCGTGGCGGCTGGTAGAACAGCGCCAGCGCGCGCGCGAAATCGAGGTACGGGTTCGCCGAAACCAGGCAGGCGATGTCGATGCCGGCGAGCGGCTCGGCCACCAGAATAGCGCTGGCGTGTGTCCGCTTCGCTCTCGCGGCGTACTTCGGATTGGCCAGAAACGTGAGATGGCCGGGGCCGGCATGCTCCACGGTGGCGACGCCCGTAATCTCGATTTCGCCCGAGCCCGCCAACCGGCAGCCCAAGGTTTCGGCCAGAGTGTTTAGCTTCATAGGACGGCGTGCGGCTAACTTTCAGCGTACACCGATGCGAGTGCGCGCGGGCCAGGAAGTCGAACTCATCGATTCGCGGATGTCAAGAAAAGGATCTTCCAATTTTACAAGGCGATAAAAATTGGTTGACAGGCCGATTACGGCTCTGTTACCCTCCCAACATTCCATGATGAAAATCCCCACCGCGAGTCCCTCCAAGATCCTCCTCGTTGATGACAATCCCGACGGGCTGCTGGTGCGCCGCCAGTTGCTCGAGGAGCTCGGGCTGGAGGTGGAGACGGCGCTGAACGGCGAGGAGGGCCTGCGGCGATTCGAGGGCGGGCGGTTTGACATGGTGGTTACGGATTATCGCATGCCGGGCATGGATGGAATCGAGATGATCCGTAGAATCCGCGCGCAGAACGCCGCGGCGCGCATCATCCTTCTATCGGGCTTTGTGGAGCCGCTGGGGCTGAACGAGAGTAACACCGGCGCCGACGCGGTAATTGCCAAGACCTCGGGCGAGGCGGCCATGCTGGCGCGCTCGGTGAAACGCCTGCTGACCCGCGTGCCGGCGCGCAAGCCGGTGGCCTCGGCGCGCGCCACAGCCGAGGTGCGGGCCGTGTCCCTCTAGATTCTGCGAACCAATCCCATGCTTCATTTTCCGCGGCCGTTGGCGGCCCTGCTGCTGTTGGCGGCATGTGGTGTCGCCTTGGGCGCCGCCGATCGCCATCCCACGGCGGTGAAACCGTCCGCCGCAGTGCGCCGCTGGATGAAGGGGATGACGCTGCGCGATGAAGTGGCGCAACTGGTGTTCGTCTCTTTCCGGGGCGCGGCGCCCCATACGCGCTCCCGCGAGTACCTGCGATTCCTGCGGCTCGTCCGCGACGTCAAAGTGGGCGGCCTGATCCTCACCAACGTGGCTAACGGCCACGTCGTCGAGCACGCCGAGCCTTACGCGCTGGCCTCTTTTGTCAACCGCGTGCAGCGCATCGCCAGGGTGCCGCTGCTGGTGGGCGGCGATTTCGAACGCGGCGCCTCGATGCGGGTTGCGGGCACCACTGTCTTTCCGCACGCGATGGCTTTCGGCGCCGCGGGCGATCCGGAGCTTTCGCGTTTCGAAGGCCAGGTGACGGCGCGAGAGGCGCGGGCGCTGGGCGTGCAATGGGTGTATTACCCGGTCGCCGACGTCAACATCAACCCCGACAATCCGGTCCTCAACATCCGCTCGTTCGGCGAGGACCCGCAGGCGGTGGCGGCGCAAGTGTCGGCCTTCATCGAAGGCGCGCATTCCGATCCCCGCAACTATGTGCTGACGACGGCCAAGCATTTTCCGGGTCACGGCGACACCTCGGTGGACAGTCACCTGAATCTGGCCACCGTCCCGGCCTCGCGCGAGCGGCTGGAGAACGTTGAATTGGTGCCGTTCCGGGCCGCCATCGCCGCCGGAACGGACGCGGTAATGACGGCTCACGTGGCCGTGCCGGCGCTCGCCCCGCCGGACTTGCCCGCCACTCTTTCCCCGGCCATCCTCGGCGGCCTGCTGCGCGGCGAGTTGGGTTTCAAGGGACTGGTGATCACCGACGCGCTGGACATGGGTGGCATCGTCAAAGGATTCCCGGCGGGCGATGCGGCCGTCCGCGCCATCGAAGCCGGCGCCGATACGCTCCTAATGCCGGCCGATCCGGAGGCTGCCATCCGCGCCGTGGTGGCGGCGGTCGAGAACGGCCGGATCAAACGCCAGCGCATCGAGGAAAGCGTCGTCAGGATTCTCGCGGCGAAGGAAAAGGTTGGGCTCGACCGCAAACGTTTTGTTAACGTGGAAGCCCTGGGCGACGTAATCAATTCGCCCGAGGCCAACGAAAAGGCGCAACAGGTGGCCGAACGCGCGGTCACCCTGGTGCGCAACGAGGGCGGCATGCTGCCGCTGGCCGCTCCGGAGCGCGCCTGCTTCCTGGTGCTGCCCGAGAGCCGGTACTCCAACGAGGGTCAAACGTTTTCGCAGGAGGTGCGCGCGCGCCTGGCCCATGCCCAGGTGACCACGCTCGATCCATCGCTATCGCGCGCCGACGTGGACGCCGCGCTGGCCCGCCTGACGCCGTGCGATACCTACGTTGTGGCGGCCTTCGCTTCGGTCACCGCGTTCCAAGGCTCGCTCGGCCTGGGCGGCGATCTGCCGCACGCCATAGAAACGCTTGCCGGTTCGGCGAAACCGCTGGCGCTGGTGGCGCTCGGCAACCCGTACCTGCTGCGCAGTTTTCCCGCCGTCACCGCATATCTGGCCACCTTCAGCAGTGTGGCGCCCCCGGAAACGGCGGCGGTGAAGGCGCTGTGGGGCGAAATCGATATTCGCGGCCACTTGCCTGTCTCTATCCCCGGCCTGGCCGCCCGCGGCGATGGCATTCAGTTGAAAGCCTCCCAGCCGGAACACAGCGCCGTTCCATAGCGCCGGTCAGAGGTTGGACAGACGATCGCCTTTTGTCGTCTGTCGCGCCCCCAGGGGACGCGCCGCTTGACAGACGACAAACGGCGGTCGTCTGTCCTACCTGGCCACCCGGCCGCGTCCTGGTTAGTATTCGGCTGTAAACGATCGGGGACTGGGGAGCCGGCGGACTGCCGCGTTATGATTGACCCGACATGTTTCTCACGCTACCTCCACTGGTTGTGCGGATCGTGCTGCTGGCCGTGTTGCTGGTAGCCGCGGTGTACGATGTCCGCTTCCGCCGCATTCCGAACTGGGTCACCGTGACGGGCGCGGTGGCCGGCCTGGTGCTGAACGCGTTTCTGTCTGGGCCGCCGGACGCCTGGTTCTCGTTCGCGGGCGTCCTGTTTTCGCTCAAAGGGCTGGGCTTGGCGTTCGGCGTGTACTTCCTTCTTTACATCATCCGCGCGATGGGCGCCGGCGACGTGAAACTGATGGCCGCCGTGGGAGCCATGGTGGGCTGGCAGGATTGGTTGGGCATCTTCCTCATTACGGCAGTTCTGGGCGGGGTGATGGCGCTGATTCTGGCAGCCTCGCATCGCCGTATCAGGGAGACGCTGTTTAACGTCGCCTTCATTCTCAATGAAATGAAGAGCGGCCGCCCGGCCTACATCAAAAAGGAAGAATTGGACGTGCGCAGCCCAAAAGCCGTAGGTCTGCCGCACGGCGCGGTGATCGGGGTCGGCACAGTCTTTTTCCTCGTCGTCGCCGCCCACTTCGCGCAGTAAACGCCCTTGGCAGCACCTGGATCGGCCACTCGAGCAGCATCGAGACTTTCTTCAGAGACCTCGGCGCGAAGGCCGGCGAGCATGTCACCACGGAGGCGCAACCGTGGGCCAGGAAAAGGAGTGCTCAGGGGCAGTGAAGAAACGCGCCCGCAAGCGGGCGTTGGCCGGCTGAAGCCCGCCCCACCGACAACTATTGCCCGCCCCGCCGCGCTTTCTGCGCGAGCGCGGCCAATTCGTCCACCCGCTCCCACTCGGTCTTAGGCAGTTTGCCCTGGTCGCGCAGGCCGGCCAGCAGGGCGCGGGCTTGCTCGTATTCGCCGGCGGCTGCCAGGTAGCCGGCGCCGCGCTGCGGATGCCCCGCGGCGTGAGCCTGCGCCAGATCGATCCAGGTCTCGGCGACATCCTTGTGCGTTTCCGCCAGGTTGACCACGGTCGCCCAATCGGCGCCGGGCCGGCGGCTCAACTCGCCGTAACGCGCCGCGGCCTGCTCGAGTTCGGACAGGGCATCGCGCGATTTCGCCATCCGCTTAAGCATCAGGCCGATCCTCTTCATGCTCGCTGCCACGGCCGTTGCCGCGCGAAAATCCTGGGGATCCGCTTGCGCGGCCTGCTGCCGGAGTTCGAGAGCCTGGCGGTTGAATTGAAGCGCATCGTCCAGGCGGTTCATGACGCCGGCCGCCCAACCGAGGTCGCTGTAGTCGTACGACAGATCGATCCTGGCGCGCATGTCCTGCGGATTGCGGGCGCAGCGTCGCTCATCGATGGCGCGCGCCGTCTCGTACTCGCGGCGGCAATCCTCCATCCGTCCGCTCACGCCGTACAGGGCGGCCAGCCGCTTATCGGCCACCGCCAGCGAGCGCTGGGATTCCTGGCTGTCATGCGCCAGCGCGGCCACCCGGCGAGCCACATCCTGGACACGTTCCCGCAACACGATGGCCTCCGGGTAGCGCTTCTGGCTGGTGACGGCGTCCGCCAGCGCGGCCAATGCGGCCTCCAGGTCGGTCAACCCAACCACGTCGGCGGGGCGCGCGGCGGCGGCGCGCTCGGCCATAGCGGCGCCGCGTCTGGCTTGGGCGATTCCGGCGTCAAACTGGCCGGCCTGGCCATAGGCCCTGCCGAGATCGATCACGGCGCGAAGGTAATCGTGGCGCAGCCCTGCGTCGCCGGGTGACGCCGCTGTCAACCGTTCCAGAATTTCCGCCGCTTTGCGATAGCTTTCGAGCGAGGCCGGCACGCGGCCGAGGCTGGATTCGGAAAGATCGCCCTCCACTTCGCCGATTCTCTGGTAGCCCAGCGCGACCTCGCGTTCCAGCGAACGGTTGTCGCCGGCTTCCTGCGACAGGTTCTCCAGGTATTCGAGCGCACGGCTCGCCAGTAGCGCACGCGCCGCAGTGGAGCCGGGCAGCGGTGCAATGGCATCGTAGAGGTCGAACATCACCGCGTGGGCCAGGCCGCGCACCTGGTCGAAACGGCGCTCGGAGCGGCGGGCTTCCCACCAGCCGAAGAAGGCGAATCCAACGATCAGCAGCAAGGCCAACGCGCCCGCCGGGACGGCGACTCGGTGCCGCGCCGCCAGACGCGCCGCACGATACCGCCAGGTGGGCTTGCGCGCGGCCACCGGGCGGCCCTCCTGAAAGCGCCGAAGGTCCGCGGCGAACGCATCCACCGTCGGATAGCGGCGGTGCGGGTCCTTCTCGAGCGCCTTGGCAACGATCGTTTCGAGGTCGCCCCGCAGGCGCCGCCGCAGCGAGGCCGCGTTGGGCGCCGCGGCATCCACCGCGTCCCCCAGCGGTGGGGCTTCCTCCTCGCAAATAGCCCGCGCCAGATCCAGGTAACTGGTGGTGGCCGGATAGGGCCTGCGCCCGGCCAGCAACTCAAACAGGATCACGCCCAGCGAATAGACGTCGCCCGCCACGGTGTAGCTTTCGCCGCGAATCTGCTCCGGGCTGGCGTAGGCAGGCGTCATGGGCGCGGGACCAGCCTGGGTGATTTCGTCGCCGGGCGCAGTACCGCCGATCATCTGCCCGAGGCCGAAATCGAGCAGCTTGGCCTGTCCTTCGGCGGTGACCAGAATGTTGCCGGGCTTCAGGTCGCGATGCACGATGAGTCGCCGGTGCGCGTAGCCCACCGCATCGGCGACCTGCAGAAAGAGGAGCAGCCGCTCGCCCACGCCGAGCGCGCCGACCCGGCAGAACTCCAGCAGCGGCAGGCCGTCAACGTACTCCATGATGAAGTACGGCTGGCCGCCGGCCGTCGCGCCGCCATCGAGCAGCCGCGCGATTCCGGGATGATCGAGTTGCGCCAGGATCTGCCGCTCGCGCTCAAAGCGGCGCCCGGTCTGGGCGTCGGGGTGCGCGGCGGTGATCAGTTTGATCGCCACCTGCTTGCGGTATTGGCCGTCGGCGCGCTCGCCCAGGTAGACCACGCCCATGCCGCCGCGGCCGATCTCTTTCACCACCCGGTAGGGTCCGATGGTCTCCGGCGCCGGCGCTTCGGCGCGCCACTGGGCGCCGGGCGCGTCCGCCGAATCGAGCAACGCGCCGGCTTTCTGCTCCAAAGCGAGCAGCGATTCCACCGATCCACGCAACTCGCTGTCGGATCCGCACAGCCGCTCCATCGCCGCGGCGCGTTGGCTGGGGTCGGTTTCCAGCAGGCTCGCCAGAATCGTCTTGACCTCGCCCCAGCGGGCAGGGGTCATGGCTGCGCGGTTCCTTCCATGTGCTCCAGCAACCACAGCCGGGCAGTGCCCCATTCCCGCTTCACGGTAGCCGACGAAATCCCCAGGCACTCGGCGGTCTCCTCAATCGACAGCCCGCCGAAGTAGCGTAGCTCGACGACCTTGCCTTGCTGCGGATCGAGCCTGGCCAGCTCGTCGAGCGAATGGTTCAGGGCCAGCACGTCGATGGCGGGCGAAGTGAAGAGGCCGAAGGCATCTTCCAGCGTCACGGCGTTAGAGAAGCCCTCGCGCTTGGCGGCGTTGCGGGCCTTGGCGTGGTTGATCAGCACACGCCGCATCATGGTGGCCGCTACACCCAGAAAGTGCGCCCGGTTGCGCCAATCCACCGAGCGCTGGCCCACCAGCCGCAAGTAGGCCTCGTGCACCAAGGCCGTAGGTTGCAGCGTATGATCGGGCCGTTCCATGGCCAGCAGCCTCTGCGCCAAGCGGCGCAGTTCGTCATAGACGAGAGGCGTCATCTCGTCCAACGCGGCCTTATCGCCCTCCCCAAACCGGACCAGAAGTTGGGCGACATCCTGAGGCGCCAAACAAAAACCTCCCCTGGGACTCACTCACAATTCTACACGGAACAAAACAGTGCGATTTGGCCGGATGAGCCACTGGGGTGGGTTTTGCTGCGCATAAGAACAAGCAGGCGAAGACCGGACGCCGGCCGGCACTGCCAGCACACAGCCGGCAGAGCCCGGGCGAGCGCCGGTTTGGGTCGCCGGCGAAGCGAGCTTCTCGGAGGACGGCAAGTCGGCGTGGCTAGCTGAAGAGGCCAGCCATCGCCGACTTGCCGAGCACGAACACCGCCCAGGGAAGCACCACCGCAAAGAGCGCGCCCCCGAACGTCAACTTCTTGCCTGCCGCCGCCTTCAGGCCGACGGCTATGAGCAGAATCGTCCACAGGCTAAACAGGTCGAGCGAGGTGGCCAGCGAGTACAGGAACTTCGAGCCCGAATTCGGGTCCATGAACGCCGCCGGGTTGAACGCCAGCGGGTTTTGCGCGTTGAATTCGTCCGGGTTCTTCAGGAACAGAACCACAATCGTCAGGGTGGCCGAAATCAGCCCGGTCAGGTTCGCATAACACACCACCGCAAACACCTGTTTGAAGCGGACCCCCGCGGAGAGAATCCCGGATGCCACGCCTAAGAGGACGGCGGCGATGATCACGTAGACCAAGGGCACAAAAATGACGGCGGCGTAGGCCATGATCGACGCGACCTTGACGCCCATCCCGATCGCCTGCTCCCGCTGCTCCGGCGTCATCTGCTGCGCCCGTGAACTGGCATCCATCCCATGCCGGACGATACGCTCCATACCGATGCGTTGCGACATGGTGACGCTGACCGCCAGGATGGCGATGACGATCAGCACCACCGGCACGATCCAGGTGGGCCGTTTCGCGATATCTTCAAAGGTTTTCTTGGGGTCGAAAAAGACCCCGGTGATTCGCGAGAATGCTCCCATTCCCGCTGGGGCCGGCGCGACGGCCGGAGAGTTTTCGGGTGTCATATTCTTTGGTGATTGTACGCCATTCGGGGCCATTTGTTCCATGGAACATTCGGGTAGGCAACTGCGTAAGCCGAAAACGAGGGATTTCATGCGCGCTCTGCTGGTTCCAACCGTGCTGGCAGCCATGGTGACGCTGGCCGGCTGCGATATCGACGATTTCGATGGCGGCTGGCAACATTTCAGCCGCGATTTTCACTACAGCTACCCGTGTGCCCCGGGCAGCCGGATCTCGGTCGAGACGTTCAACGGCTCGGTCGAGGTTTCGAGCTGGGATGAGAACACCGTCGAGATCGGTGGCACCAAGTACGGCCCCACGCAAGCTGCCGCCGACAGCCTGCGCATCGATATCGACCGCTCGGCCGGGTCCGTCGCCATCCGCGCCGTCCGCCCGGTGGAGCGGCGCAACAACCAGGGGGCGCGGTTTGTCATCAAGGTCCCGCGCACGGTTGTGCTCGAGCGCATCACCGCCAGCAACGGCGCCATCCATACGGTAGACGGCGCCGGGCCGTCCCATTTCCGCACCAGCAACGGCTCGGTGCGGGTGGACCGCCTTCACGGCAGGCTGGACGCCGAGACCTCCAATGGCCCGATCGACCTGGTGGACGTCGAGGGTGACGCCCAACTTCGAACTTCGAATGGTAACGTGGATGTCCGGCAGTTGCGCGGCTCCCTGGACGCCACCACCAGTAACAGCGCGATCACGGCGGAGATTCGCCGCTCATCGAGCGACGTCCGCGCCACCACCAACAATGGCTCGATCGATCTCGAACTGCCTGCGGATTTCGCCGCCGGGGTCCGCGCCCACACCTCCAACAGCTCGATCACGGTTCACCTGCCGCCCAGCTTCAACGCCCACGTGATTGCCTCCACCAACAACGACTCCATTAGCTCGGAGTTCGAAATGACGGTACACGGTGAGATCAGCAAGACTCACCTGGAGGGCGACATAGGAAAGGGCGGCCCACTGGTCGATCTGGACACTTCCAACGGCAGCATCCGGATTCTGAAAGGCGCGAGGTAGCGGCGGCGTCAATCTCCACCCGACTCACCGCATCAGGCTACCAGTACCGCATATCCGACAGCTTGCCTGCCGGGTCGGCAATCTTCTGAGCCATCATCGGCGCCATCAGCACGGCTAGAAACCAGAGGCCCTGGGTAAACCACCGGGCCCATGGTGCGTTCGCCACCCACCCGTACGGAATTGTGTGCATAGCGTATTGAGCGACGCCACCGCAGATCAGCCAAGAAGACAATGCCAAAAGGAATGAAGTCCTGCGGCAACGCCTGGCTGACCAGCGCTGTGTTTTAGCCATCAGGCCAACGGTAAGTCCCGGCATCAATGCCGTCAGCACGACAAGGGATACCCACAGTCCGACTCTGGCAGACATACTTGCCCCGGAGATTAACACAATTGAAGAGGGCGTGGAATTGGCTATTCCAGGTGTCGCGGCTATTCCACGTTATCCCAGTGGTTGTCCCAGCGGACCTCGGTGACTCAAACAGGTCGGTGTGAAGAGGATCTTCCTGAGCGGAAAGGTGAAGGGCGCATCTCATGGAGCATTACCACGATTAAGCGGATACTATCCTTCCCGTGATCTGACAATCCTGCGACTGTCCTCTTGTGTGGTAGCTCATCCACGCCACCTCCTTTGTTGCATGCAGCGCGCGGAGAGCCAATCCGCGCCAGGGCTCCAGCGGCCGCCGAGACAGGATGTTCCCACCAAAGGCATGGGTATTCTGCGGACGCCGCTTCAGCGGCTGTGCCCCCACAGCCTGCCAAGCGGCCTGCGACCGCCGATCGGCCATGGAAACCAATACCTGCACCAGGGCCTCGGCCCACCGAATGAGGACGCCGAGGGCCCTGCCCATCGCATCAAGCGCGTTGGATAGAGTCTTATCGCCCAGGCTCATAGGTCATGACTCCTCTGGTAATCGGCCACTGCGCGGTCAGGTAGCTTCGCAGCCGCAGAATCGCCTGCGACTTGAGCTGCGATATGCGCGATTCGTGAAGGTTGACCACTTGCGCGATCTCGCGCAGCGTGAGTTCCTCATGGAAGTAGAGACCGAGCACCGTCCGCTCGATCGCGGGAATCCCGTCGATCCCGGCCGCCAGCAACCGTTCCAGTTCCGCGCGCTCGAGGAGGCTGGCAGGCGAGTCGCCCTGCCCGTCGACGATGTAGCGCAGCAAGTCGCCGGAGCTTTCGCCAGCGGCGTACTCCAGGCTGGCAATGTTCAAACCGCGAGTTTGCACCAGCCACTCGTGGTATTCGTCGAGCGTAATGCCGAGCTCGATCGCGATTTCCTCTTCGGTCGGAGTGCGCTGGAGACGCTGCTCAGCCTGGCTCATGGCGGTTTCGATCTGTTTGGCTTTGCGCCGCTTCTGCCGCGGAGCCCAATCGAGCCCGCGCAGGCTGTCGAGGATGGCTCCGCGAATCTTGTATTCGGCGTAGGTTTTCAGCTTCACGTTGAAGCGCGGATCGAAGTTGTCAATCGCCGAGATCAGGCCGAGGACCCCCGTCGAAACCAGGTCGTCCAGGCTGATGTTTTCGGGCAACCGCTCCTGGATCCGCCGCGCAACCAGCCGCACTTGGGGCAGATGCTGCAGAATCAGCCGCTCGCGTTCTTCGCCGCCGATCACTTCGGGCACTGTAGGGGAGTACATAGGCGTTCGCTTTTTTGCATCGGGCTACTCAGGCCACCGAAACGGCCTGGCTCGCTGGCGCGCCGAGAAGCCGCTCCACCAGCCGGTCCCACGTGGCGGCTTCCAGATCCGATCCACCATGCTGCTTACATCGGCAGCTTTCATCGGGGACGATAGAGTGTCGATGTCGCTGCGGGAAGAAAGAGACTGCGCCAATCCGCAGTCGGCTTCCCTGCCGGCCGGGCCGAACCCCGGAGTGTCGATCGGGATCGGATCCTTTTTGCGGTTCTCCCCGATGGCCTGGGCCAGGGCTCCGGCGGTTTCGAGCGCCTGGATCCCAACCCCCGGGTGGCGGGCCTCGGGCGGAACCGTGCGACTGTTTACCAGCATCGTCTCCGGCCCCGGTTCCTGGCGCGCCTGCACCATGGCGTCTTCCACGGCGGCAGCGAAACAAGACTTGCTCCTCATCGATTGCACCTCGCCCGGCGGGCGCGGAAACTCGCCGGTCATGAGGTACATCGGCGGTCCGGAATCTTTCCTTTAGAGCGGGACTATGCAATGCTCCCGAGCGAGGGCACGCGAACTCCGGATGGAATTCCGTTATGTGCCAGGAAAAGCAGGTTGGGAATGGTGGGCTCGGCGATCTGCCGCGGGAAGGCGCGGGCACCGGTGGAAGTAATGGCCGCGACCGCGGTTTCTGGCGTCATCACACCAGCCTCGCTGCGGTTTAGAATGTCGCGCACCGCCCGCGGGAGCAACTTGCCGCCGATGGCCAAGCAAGGCGGCTTTGGCCTATCCAAGCTGATCGCTCCGGGTCTCGATCGGGCTCAGTAATTCGCGTGTGCTGGAAGAACCACTGCAATCGCCGGCAGTCGATCTCTCACTGTCGCATCTCCGGACGCGCATCGGAGCCGCGAGCCGTAAGAGGCCGCGAAAAAATGAGAGCCACAGATAAACACAGATAAGCAAAAAGGGTTTTATCCGTGTTCATCGGTGTTCATCCGTGGCTCGAAACGAACTCTTCACGTCTCCTGTTGGCGGTACCACTCGAGCGTGCGGCGCATGCCCTGCTCGAAGGAAAAGCGCGGGGCATGGCCCAGGTCGCGGACCGCCTCTGTGATGTCGGCCTGGGAATCGCGCACGTCGCCGGCTCGCGGCGGCCCGTACTCGGGCGCGACGCTGACGCCTTCCAGTTCCTGGACCAGCCGCCATGCCTGGTTGAGCGTGATGCGGCCGCCGTTGCCGGCATTGTACATCTTCCCCGAAACACCCCTGGCTTTGGCTGCTTTGAGGTTCAGTTCGGCCACGTCTTCCACGAAGGTGAAATCGCGGGACTGCTCGCCATCCCCGAAGATGACCGGCGCGCGGCGCTCGATCGCGCAGCGCAGGAAGATGGAAAGCACGCCCGAGTAAGGGCTGGAGGGGTCCTGCCGCGGGCCGTACACGTTGAAATAGCGCAGCGCCACCGTTTCGAGGCCCCAGACGCCCGCAAACACCCTGCAGTAGTGCTCGCCCACCAGCTTTTGCAGGGCGTATGGCGACTTGGGATTCGGCGGCATGGACTCCACCTTGGGCAGCACTTCGGTATCTCCATACGCCGATGACGATGCCGCGTAGACCACCCGCCCGGCGCCGCCTTCACGCGCCGCGCGCAGCACGTTGAACGTGCCGTCGATGTTGATTTCGTGCGACGGCACCGGGTCGTCGATCGAGCGCGGCACCGACGGGATGGCGGCTTCATGGAACACCACCGCCGCGCCGCGGATGAGCGGCGCGATTTCCTCATACCGGCGGATATCGGCGCGCTGGAAGTCGATTCGCCCGCGGACCTCTTCGAGATTGGCCTCGTGCCCGGTGAGCAGGTTGTCGATGACGACGATTTTGCGGGCGCCCTCGGCGACCAGCGCGCGGACGATTTGCGAGCCGATGAACCCGGCTCCTCCGGTGACGACGTAGCGGCTCATGAGGTTTTCGCGATGATGGATTTCAGAGACCCAAGCGATTCGGCGGCGATGCGTTCGCCTCCGCAAGAAAAGTCGAAGGCTTCGAGCGAAAGCCAGCCCTCATACCCGCGCCGCGCCAGCACTTCGAGAACCGGGAGGAAATCGTACCCGCCGGTACCGCAGTGGCGCCCGTCTAACTCGTTGACGTGGATGTGGCGGATCAGGTCGAAGTAACGGTCGACCAGCGCGGCGTGCGGCTCGGTTTCGTCGACCGCGTTGTGCACGTCGAACATGGTGCGGATGGCGGGGCTCGAAATCTGGCGCACAATCCCGGCGGCTTCGGCGAGCGACTGCACCACGTCGGATTGCCCGATCGGCAGCGCCTCCACCAGCACCGTAACGGCGCGGCTTTCGGCGTGCGGCGCGATCGACGCCAGCCCATCCACAAAGTGGCGGGTAGCCTGCTCACGGCCGATCCCGCCCGTCGAGGAACGCTGCTGCGGAGAACCGAAGACCATCACGCCGTCCGGCCCCAGGTCGGCGCAGAGATCGATCAGGCGGCGGATGTGATCCCAGCTCTTTTGCCGCAGGGCGCTATCCGCTGTCGTGACGTGCAGCCCCGGCGGGCTCACCATCAGCCAGTGCAGCCCAACGAAGGTGAGCCCTTCGGAAGCCATCGCCCCGCGATATTCGCGCCGCTGTCCCGCCGAAATGTCCGCCGGACTCTCCGCCAGCGTGAACGGAGCGATTTCGATCCCCGCATACCCGGCCCGGCGAATAGCCTTCACAGTCTCCGCGAACCCCCGCTTCCCGAAAGCCTCGTTACACATCGCGTGGCGAAAACCGTACGGCATGAAACTCCAGTATAGGCATGCGGATGTGCGCCGAGTAAGGTAATCGGCGAGCGCGGACCCCCGGCGGGAGGAGAGATCCGACCGGCCGAAGCGGGGTGTCGAAAGTCCGCTACAGGCGGAGAGCAAACAAGCGGGCCGCAACGGAAGTGAACGCTGTAGCCATCTCATAGGATCAGCCGAAAGGTGTTCGAGAGGGCCGAACCGATCATTTCACGGTGAAGGCAACAGACAGCAGGCCGGTTCCAGAACGACTGCTGGACCTCTCCAGGGTTGTGAGGCGGCGGCACGCTTGAATAGAAGGATGCGGAACAGGAGAGACCCTGCCTGGCAGCCTGCGTCGGGCAAAGACCGGGCGTATAAGGCGCGGGAGACCGTAGAACGTTCGTCCGGTTGATTCCTGGGCCGGAGTAGCCGATAATGACTACAACGTCCTGTCGGACTTGGCAGCTTTTTGCGGTCAGCCGTGTGACCGCCGCGACAGCCGTTTTCGCCGAACATGAGCAGGCTAATACTGGGATGGGTGGTTGCGGCGGCTTTCGTGCTGAGCCCGGGAGTCGCATCTGCCGCGTCGGCATCGGCGGCATCCGGCGGAAGGGCGGCGTTGCGCCACCGCACACAGCCGGTAGACCCGGCGGCGGGGGACGATGTGGATGGCGACGACCCGACCGTGCGGCGTGCCGCAGTGGAAGCCTTAGGAGCGCGTCGCGGCTCCATCGTCGTCGTGGATCCTACTACCGGGCGCGTGCTCACCATCGTCGGCCAGAAGCTCGCCTTCGAAACCGGGTTCATTCCCTGCTCCACCATCAAGCTGGTCACCGCGCTGGCGGCCCTCACCGAGCATGTCGTCGAGCGCGACGACTTTATTCACATAGGCCGTTACTTGAGCTACAACATGACCACCGCGCTGGCGCGCTCCAACAACGAGTACTTTGGCGCGCTGGGCACCCGGCTCGGCTACGAGCGGGTGGTTCGGTACGCACGCATGATGGGCCTCGGCGAAAAGGCGGGTCTGGAAATTGCGGGCGAGCAGCCGGGCGAGGTCGCTTCCGAGCAGCCCAAGGGCAGCATGATTTTGATGACGGCCTACGGCGAAGGCTTCCAGATGACGCCGCTGGAATTGGCCGCCCTGCTTTCCGCCATCGCCAACGGCGGCACGCTGTATTACCTGCAGTATCCGCATACGCAAGCGGAAGCGTTGCATTTGACGCCGCAGGTGAAGCGCCAACTGGATCTGGCGCCCAACGGCATCGAGGATATCAAGATGGGTATGCGCGGTTCAGTCGAGTACGGTACCGGACGCAACGCGGCCTATGATCCCAACGAGCCGATTCTAGGTAAAACCGGCACCTGCACCGATTATCGCGCACACGATTTCATGGGCTGGTTTGGCTCCTTCAACGAAGTTGGCTTCCATAAGCTGGTGGTGGTGGTGATGCTGGCCAGCCCCTACCGGGGCGTGAACGGCGGCCTGGCTTCCGCCGTGGCCGGCAATCTCTACCGCAACCTCTCCGGGCAGCGCTACTTCAGCGCCGATGGCGGCAGCCGGCAACCTGGCATGCCGGAAATCCTCGTCACCAGCCCGTGCTGCTCCCGCTGACGCGGGTCGCCACCGGTCCAATGTGGGGCGGACGCCCCCGTCCTCGGGTTCGCCGCGCGCCTACGGCTCAATCACTATCTGCACGGGGTTGCTCGCCTGCCCGTCGGCGGCGAGGTGTAACTCGGCGATGCCGGCGTTGACTAGGGATGGGAGCTGCGCTTCCACCAGGTAGAAACCCACATACCCCGGCGCCAGCGTGGCGCGCGTGACCTGCAGCGGCGCTCCATCGAGAAAGACTTTGACACTCGCAACCACCGCCGGCGGATCCTCGAGCGGCGCCTGCATCCCGGTGGGCCAATTGGGCTGAACCTTGCCCAGGCCGGTGGCCAGAATCTTCACGCGCCCATTCGAATGGGCGGGATTGCGTTCATCGAGCGGCAGGTCGCTGTCGGCATCGAACAATGCCGCGGCGCCATCGCGCGAAACCAGGATCGCGGGCGATACCGGCTGCACCGCGAGTGGAATGGTGAAGCTGCCGGCTTCGGTATCGAGCGCCAGTCCCACGCTGGGGCCGGTCGCTTCGAACGGAACCTGCACCTGCGATTCGCCCTCCGCCGCCGCCAGCACGGGAAATTCCAGGTTGGCGGCTGTGGCGCGGCTCACCTGCGCTCCCACCACGCTCAGCAGCGAACCGGGCGCGGCCGGCCGGGTGCTGAAATCGGCCGCATTGACGATGCGTGGCGCTCGCGCGCGGTGCGGCGCCGCAGCGGCGTATACGCCATAACCATCGATCGCGGCGTAAAGCTGCACGCCCGCCGGATCCAGGCGCACATCGTAAGCCGGCGCCGCCGGCAGCCGCGTCGATAGGTTGACCCAATTCACCGGATTCGAGCTCGCGTTTTCCAAATCCGCCACCCCGTAGAATACGCCCGCATCTGTCGCTACGTAAATCGCGCCCGCGGCGCGGTCGGCGGTAACTGCGTGTGCCGGCCGGTTGGGCAGGTTGGAATCGAGCGGATCCCAAAAGCCTCCGCTGTTGGTGGTGCGCAGCACGTGCGGGCCGGCGCCGGAGAGCGCCGCCAGGGCGACGCGCGGCTCGGCCGGGTCGGCGAAGATGCGCTCGACGCTCCCGCCGCTGGCCTGCCACGGCAGGGCAGAGAACGTGCGGCCGCCATCCACCGAAACCCAGATGCGCCCGTCCGCCGATCCCGCGTATACCGTGTTGCCCGCCTGCGCCACGGCCGTAACTTCCGTGTGCAGCCGGTTCGAATACACCTCTTCCAGCAAGGCATCGGGCTGGCTGGCGTCCACCGGCTGCCACAGCGAGCCGCTGGGCGGCAACTCGAGCGTGCCCAGGCTTTCCACTTCCACAATCGTCCCCGACGTTCCGGTGACCGTGGAAAGGATCCGGCGCACCGGCAGATTTGGCAGCGCCTGGTTCAGCGCCGACCAGGAAAGCCCGCCATCGAGCGAACGCCACACGCCAAAATCGTTGGCCGCTACTAATTGATCGGCATCTACCGGCGAAACCGTTACGCTGTTCACGCCATCGCCAATCACCGACCGGGAGCCGAACGCCGTCAGGTTGAGCCACGCGTGGCCGCCATCCTCGGAGCGATAGAGCTGTCTGCCCAAACCGAAGATTACATTAGGATTGGATGACGACGTGAGGATTCGTGCAGCGGGCTCCGGCAGGCGTGCGGCGGTGGCTGGCCGGGCGGCTGGTGGCTCGGCAGCGCCCGCCACCGGGGTCCACGTTTCGTAATCGGCGGTCTCGAACACCACGCCCGAGGCCGCGCGCGCATACAGTACCCCGCCGCCCGGAGCGAACCAGACCTGCTCCACCGGACCGGTGGCCGGGCCGGCCAGTTGCAAATCGACCGAGGCGCTCCCCACTTTCCGCCATGCCGGCGCCGTCTGGGCGAACCCGGCCGTAGCGGCAAGAAAAACCGCCGCGGCGAAACATATTGAAGCGCGGAGTGTTTCCTTATGACACACGGGCAATCCCATTTTAGCTCAAGTCCCGGTCATGGAACAGTCAACAAATGCCTGATATCACTCGATTTGTGGCGGAAACTTCACTACGGCACTATATGTGCACAGCAAGTTTGGTGCTAGACTTGAGGAGAAATAGCTAGGGGCGCCGTTTCGAGTTTTCGTGTCCCGAAAATCTGATATGGTCCGGCGCTTGAAGCACATGCGGTATCGGTCCACGCTGTTGCTGGCGGCCACCGTCGCTATGTCGTTGGCCTCGCTCCATGCTCAGGACGAGAATGCAGCAACAGTTCTGGTACAACTGAACCGGGTGTCCGTAGTGGACAACGCCGGATACTTGCGGCCGCTTTCGGTCGGCGACCGCCTGCGCCTGCACGAAATAATTGTTACCGGCCCCGATGGCTTCGCCCGATTCCAACTCACCGACGGCAGCACCTTCGACGTGTATTCGAACTCGAAAGTGGTGTTCCGCGAAACCCCCGGTATCACCGACCTGCTGGACCTGTTGATCGGACGGGTGAAGGTGTTCATCGAACATTCCAAGGGTCCGAATCCGAAGGACGTCAAAACGCCCACGGCGGTGATTTCCGTGCGCGGGACCGTGTTTGACGTGGAAGTGCAGGATGCGGAGGGAACCACGTTCGTCACTCTGGATGACGGACTGGTGGACGTGCGCAACCTGACCGCGCCCGGCCCGTCGGTGCTCCTCAAGCCGGGCGAATCCATTCTCGTCGAACCGAACCGGCCGCTGATTGCGCAACAGATCAACCAACACGCCGCGTTGCGCCTGGTTTTGCGAGCCGCCGAACAGGCCGTGGCCCAGGTGTTGCTGGGCGGGCACGGCGGCCCCGGCATCGGTTCCACCGGCGGCATCGGCCCGCAAGGCGACAAACGCAAGCCCGGCGGCAGCACGGGTACCGGCACCGGCACCGCCGGCGCTCCCGCACCTCCTCCGAGCCAATAGATTCGCAGCGCGTGGCGCACGCATTCTTGCGGCGGAAGAATGCCCGCGCCACGTTGGAAGACTGACACTGTGAGAAAAGCGTTCTACTGGCCGTTCAGCAGGGCCGCGCCGGTGCCGACGCAGATTTCAGACACTACCGTCCGCCAAAGGCATTTCGCTGACGCTTAAGCACTAGTGTAGTGCGTCATGCAGAATAGCCAGTATTCGTCTGGGCGCCCGAGCAAGGTGGGGCAGGCGCTTTCGCCTGCCAACTCCGGATTGGCGCCGAATTGGCGCCCCGGTTTCGGAGCGGG
>Ga0187862_10000488_pt1 | contig 45493 bp, 39 predicted proteins | sample June2016WEW_10_1_FD_133003 | JGI IMG/M metagenome (GOLD analysis project Ga0187862, IMG submission 133003) | Peatland microbial communities from SPRUCE experiment site at the Marcell Experimental Forest, Minnesota, USA - June2016WEW_10_150 | ecosystem: Environmental > Terrestrial > Soil >... | reverse complement strand
CTTTCCACCGTTGCGCCCGCTATGCCCTGGAATTACTCCCGCGCTTGCCGACCTGGTCGATCAGGCGCTCAAGTACGACGTGGTCTTGCGGATGGCCGACGCCGCGGAATTCAAGCAGAGGCTCACCGCGATCAAGTCGGGCGGCGCGCCGGCGACGACGGCGCAGCGCAATTCGTCAACCGGGCCGGCGCCACGCCCACAACTCAAACTGCCGCTCGGCGGGGTCAGGTCCGCACAGCAGCACGCGTCGGCGCCGACGATGCTGACCGACCAGATCGATACGCAATGTCCGCGATGCGGCCGAAATATCCCGGTGGATTCCAACTACTGCTCATTCTGCGCCGCCGACGTGACGGGACGATTATCGGCGCCGGAGCGCGGCGCGCACGAGGCGCGGACGATCGTGCTCGACGACGTTGCTGCGCCGGGGGAATTTCCGGGTCCGATCTTTCATGAGCGCCGTCGCCGGCGGCATCCCGCGCGCACGCTGGCGCTGGTCGTCGGCGGATGCTTTCTCATCGGATACCTGATGTTCCATTCGTCGCAACCGCAGCCTTCCGACGGCGACACGGGACCCGGCTTCGGCGCGGTTCCGGAGGTGCCCAATGGCGGCGCTCCCGGTCCGGCCGAACCTGTCCATACCGACCCGCGGGAAATCGCGCTGCGCCGCGCGCTCAACGCGCAGGGCTATGCGTCGGTGCATTTCGGGATGGAGGGCGAGACGATCGTCCTGTGGGGTACGGTGCCCACGGAAGCCGATCGTCTCATGGTGCAGACGCAGGTTTTCCTGGTCGCGCGAGTTTTCTCGATCGAGGACCATCTCCAGGTGCGCGACACGTTCGCCGCGCCGTAGCATCCATCTGATGATCGCTGATCTGCACGTCCACACCCGGCTTTCGTCCGACTCCAACGTCGCGCCGGAGCAGTATCTCGAATTTGCGAATAGCTCGGGCCGCGGACTCGGCGCGATTTGCTTCACCGAGCATCGCCTGTTTCCCAGCGATCACCAAGTTGGCCGGCTATACGCGGAACTCGCGGAGCAATTTCAAATTGCCATCTTCAAAGGGATCGAAGCCGACACCGACCTCGGCCATCTGTTGCTGTTCGGCGTCACCGATGAAGTGATGCGCCGATTCGATCTGACCGCGCGGATGCTCAAGAGCGACAGCCTGATCGAAGTGCTGCATCACGAAGGCGGCGTCGCAATTCCAGCGCATCCGTTTCGCGACTCCGGTTACGGCTCGCGCCTGGACGCATTGCTCGGCCGCCATGGCGCGGCGCTTGGCGCGATCGAAGTGCTCAACGGCCAGAACTCGATCGAGGAGAATCGGCGCGCGCAGGACGCCGCGCTCAAGCTCGGACTGACGGCGGTTGGCGGCAGCGACGCTCATTTCGCGACCGCAAAATGGTTCATGACGATCGCGACCGAGTTCGAACGCGACCTGCACACGGTGGAGCAACTGTGCGCCGAGATCCGCGCCGGACGTGCTCGCCCCTATGTCTTCCCGGGTTCGGACTGAGCCGCGGTCCGCGCGGCGCCGGCGGGTTCCACGCTTTCCAACTCGTGCGTGAATTGCCGGAGGTCTTGCGGGCGCCCTGCCGCAATCAGCTCGTCGCCTTCTTTCAGCGGGCGATCGGGCGTAATCGGCGCGAATCCGCCGTCCGGATTGCTCGCATCCTGAACCGCGAGAACCGTGACGCTGAATCGCGCGCGCGGATCGAGTTGACGCACCGTTTTCCCCGCGGCGTTGGCCGACACCGCGAGCCGCGTCACCCGGTAACCGGTCGCCCAGTAGATATTCGGGTCGCGCGTCGCAAGCGTCGAGAGAGAAACCGTCACACGGTTGAGCGCTTGTGCGATATGCTGGCTGGTGACCAGCCCGAGAAAGTGCCGCGTGTTGTGCTCGACGACCAGAATCTCGTCGAGGCCGTCGTGCTCCATCAACTGGCTCGCCTCGTCGAGGTTCGCATTGAGTGACACGGTAGGACCATGCGCATTGCAGATGTCGAATGCGTTGACGAGAGGACCGAGCTCCTGTCCTCCGCTGAGCACGGACAACAAATCGCGGACCACGATTGTCCCCGCGAGCGCGCCTTCGCTGTTGACCACCGGCAGGGTGGATTGCGCCGTCTCGCCCGCGATGCGCAGCACCTCCAACAGCGAAGTGTTCTCCGTCACCACCGTCACGTTCTTGGTTACGACGGCGCTGACTGGTATGAGCGCCAGCGCCAGGCGCTCGCGGCCTATTTGCAGCGTCTTGCCCGCGCGCGCCAGGCGGAACTCGTCGATCGATTCGGTTTCGATCGCACGCGCCACGACCAGCGCCGTGATCGTCGCGATCATCGCAGGCAATGCGATCGCGTCGCTGTGCGTCATCTCCCAGAGCAGGAACAGCGCCGTCAGCGGTGCGTGCGTGGTACCGGCCAGAAACGCAGCGAGCCCCACCAGCGCGTACGATCCGCGCGGCCCCGTAAGGTGCGGAATCAGCATCGCCGACACGCGCTGGAACAAGCCGCCCGCCATCGTGCCGATGAAAAACGTCGGGCCGAAGCATCCTCCCGGCGCGCCGCATCCGAGCGACACGCTGCTGGCGAAAAACTTCGCGCAGGTCAGCGCCGCCAGCATTCCGATCCCGAACTCACCCGCCATCGCGCTGTTGATTACCGGATATCCGTCGGACAAGTTTTGCGGAAGCCAAATCGCAATCACCCCGACCACTGCAAGTCCCGCTTCGAGCTTGACCCAAACCGGCAGCTTCAGCCTGCGAAACCATGCGTCGGTTGCGTTGAAAAACCGGATGTAACCTGCCGCGAGCGCGCCGAGCGCCGCGCCCATCAGCGCATACGTCGCCATCTCCCAGTAGCTGCGCAGCACGAATTCAGGCGCGAGGAAGACCGTCGCGTTGCCCAGGATCGCTCGCGAGGTGATCACCGCGCTGAAGGTGGCGATGATCAGCAATGTGAGGTTGGCGATTTCAGTGTGGCCGAGCAGCACGATTTCCTGCGCGAACATCAGGCCGCCGATCGGCGCGTTGAACGTCGTCGCGATACCGGCGCCCGCTCCAGCCGCGACCAGCACTTTCGCGCGATCGGGCGACAACTTCCTCAGCTGCGCGATAGTCGATCCGATCGCGCCTCCGACCTGGGCGATCGGACCTTCGCGGCCGACCGAGGCGCCTGCTCCCAATGAAAGCGCGGCGCCCGCCGCTTTGACGAAGATCCAGCGGCGCTTGAGTCTCGCGGTGCCGAGGTTGACCATCTCCAGGAAATTCGGAAAACCGTAACCGAGCACGTCTCCGGGAAAAATCCGGTCAAGCAGCAGTATTGCCACGCCGCCGCTCAGCAGGATCAACGGGATCAGTGCGCGATGCGGTCCGCCGAGCCCGATTCCAAGCGCGTACCACTCCAGCCCGCGAAACAGCCACGAAAAGAGTTCGATCAATTTGCGAAAGCCGAGATTCCCAAGCGCCGCGAGCACCCCCACCGTCACGGCAAGAATAATCAGCTGAACGTATTCGAACTGATCGCTGCGCAGCGAAAGCGAAGGCCGTCGCATCAGCAAGACCGCCGGGTGGACGCGCTATCCGCCACGAGTCGCCGCTACACGCCGAGGAACCGGTGCGTGACTGCCAGGAATTCGTCGAGGCGATCGTGATGCACCCAGTGGCCGGCCTTGTCGATCGTCACCGATTCCGCGTGCTTGAAGGCCTGGATGCGCCCGTCCTTGACCCAATCGCCCGCCCACGATTCCGTGCCGCGAATCAGCAGCGTCGGGCAGGTGATGCGGCCCCAGATTTCGCGCGCGTCGCGATTGTTGAACATGTAGGGCGAGGTGGCGTGAACGTAGTTGTCGAACTTCCAGGAATAAGTGCCGTTCTCGTTGCGCTGAATTCCCCAAATCGTGAGATGGCGCGCCTGTTCGCGGCTCAGGTGCGGATTGGCCTCGATCATGCGCGCGAGAGCTTCCTCGATCGATGGATACTCGCGCGCCTTGCGCCGCGCCAGCGTTTGCATCTGGCCGATCCAGTTATTCATCCGATCGTAGGCCGGCGAGTCCTTGATCATTCCGGGCGGCGGACCCATCCCCTCGATCGAAACCACGCGCTTGACCGCGGCGGGATGCGTGCCGGTGTATTGCAAAACGATTCCGCCGCCGAGCGAGTGGCCGATAAGCGTCGCCGGCTCGCCGCCCACCGCGCTCATCAGCTGTGCGAGATCGAGCACGTAGTCGATCATCGCATAGCCGCTGCCCACCGCCCAGTCGGAGTCGCCGTGGCCGCGAAGGTCGGGCGCGATAATGTGAAAGTGCCCGCGCAGATCGAGCGCGACCCAATCCCAGTTGCGGCAATGGTCGCGGCCGCCATGCACCAGCACCAGCAGCGGCTTGTCGGGATTGCCCCAATCGACGTAGTGCAGTTTCAGCCGCTGCGAATAAAAATAATGCGAAGTCGGCCCGATGATGCTATCGGCCATGTGCCCGTCTCTCCACGAAGCTTGACGTGTTGCGCCAAACGCTACAGGTTAGGCTGAATCTCGTCGAGTGCCGCGCGCGCCGTGCGAACGATCAACTCGATTTCGGCGTCACCGATGATGAACGGCGGCGTGATCATCATCGCGTCGCCACCCGCCTTTCCCGCCATCCCGGTCGCCGGATAAAAGAACATCCCGCGTCGAACCGACGCGCCGAGCACGCGATTGGTCACTTTTTTTTCGGGCGCAAAAGGCATCCGCGTCGCCTTGTCCTGCACCAGTTCGATTCCCCAGAACATCCCGGCGCCGCGGATGTCGCCGACCATTGGATGCCCCGACAGTTCCTCCTTCAAACTGGAACCGAGCCGCGCGCCCACTTCTGCCGAGCGCTCCACCAGCCGCTCGCGCTCCATGATTGCCAGCACCTCGTCGGCGACCGCGCACGCCACCGGATGCGAGCTGTAGGTGTAGAACATGAAGTCGGCTCTGGCGCGCTCCAGTTCCTCGACCAGCGATTCCTTGACCGCGATCATTCCCATCGGCATGTAACCGCCGGTGAGTCCCTTGCCGCCGATTAGAATGTCCGCCGCGACGTCCCAATGCTCGACGGCGAAGCGCCGTCCGGTGCGGCCGAAGCCCGTCATCACTTCGTCGGCTATCAGCAGCACGTTGTGGCGCGTGCAGATCTCGCGAATTTTCGGCCAGTATTCCTTGACCGGCGGCACCGCGCCGCCGCTCGAGCCCATCATTGGCTCGGCGATAAACGCGGCTATCGAGTCGGCGCCGTGCTTGAGGATCTCTTTTTCAAGCGCCGTCGCGCAGTCGATCTCGCATGATGGATAGGTTTTGCCCCACGGGCACCGGTAGCAGTAGCTCGGATCGATCTTCGGCCAGTCCAACAAAATGTCTTCGTAGTCCGCGCGCCGCCCGCTCCCGCCTGCCGACAACGCCGCGATGGTGTTGCCGTGATAGGAGAAGCGCCGCCCGATGATCTTGTTCTTCGATCGTTGGCCGCGAGCGCGGTGGTAGAGAATCGCGAACTTCAGCGCCGCCTCGACCGACTCCGATCCGCCGCTGGTAAAGAAAAACCGCGTCATCCCCGCCGGAGTCCACCGCGAGAGCCGCTCGACCAGCCGCTCGCGCTGGCGCGAGGTCCAGACCGGCACGATGTAATCGAGGCTGGCGATCGTGCGCGCGGCGACCTCGGCGATTTCGCGGCGCCCTTGCCCGATGTTCACCACCACGGCGCCACCGCCCGCGTCCAGGATCTTGTGGCCGTCGGAGGTGTAGAGCCATGGACCTTCGGCGCGCTCGATACAAAGTGGATCGTGCGGGCCGCGCATGAACATCGGAGGTGGCTGTGGCATAGCCGAATCTTAACCGTGATTCGAGGCCGCGGGCAACGCACGTCCTTTCCAGCCAAATATGAATCGATTCATATTTTCTTGACAAAACTCCCGATAAGCAGCTAAAGAAATAATGAATGAATTCACCTTTCACCTTGCGCAAGCCGCCTGGACTCCGTAGCCGGCAGAAGCAGGCGCGCGAGCAGTGCATCATCAAGGCTGCGGAGCGGTTGTTCGCCAGGAAGGGTTACGCTGAGGTTGCGATGGAAGACATCGCCCGGCGCGCGGGACTCGCGGTCGGCACAATCTACAACTACTTCCCGTCCAAATCCGCCCTGCTGCTCGCAATCGTCAGGCGTGAAACGGAATCGATGCTCGCGCGCGGGCGGAAGATCCTGGAGGACCCGCCGCGCGATCCGCTGGCGGCGGTGTCCGCGTTCACGGGGATTTTTCTCGACGACATCACGCGTGACGACCGACGGCTGTGGCGCGAATTGTTCGGCGCTGCGATTGCGGAGCCGTCCACCGTGGGACAGCGCCTGTTCGAAGCCGATGTGCAACTCGTGTTGCAGCTCTCGTCGCTGCTCGAGCGATACCGCCGCGACGGGACTCTCGCCTCCGACCTTGAACCGTTGCCCGCAGCGACGGTGCTGTACGGCGTCTGCTTCACCTGGCTCACCGCCTACCTGATGAACGACGCGATCAGTGCCGAGATGGCGGGCGACGAAATCCGCCGCGGCATCGCGATAGCGATGCGGGGTTTCTATCCCCGCGTAGACGGAATCTCAATTACTACAGGAGGACACGCACCATGATCGAGATTATCGAAGGCTTGCCCGACAATGTAGTGGGACTCCTGGCCACGGGAGAGGTGACAAAGAAGGACTACCTTGAGGTGGTGATACCGGCAATAGAAAAGTCGCTGAAGCGAAATGCCAAGCTGCGGCTTTACTACGATCTGGGTTCCCAGTTCACCGGATTCGATTTCGGCGCCGAATGGGAAGATTTCAAACTCGGAATCGAGCATCTTTCCCGTTGGGAACGGGCGGCCGTCGTGACCGACGTCGCCTGGATCAGGCATCTGGTCGGCGCTTTTCGCTTTCTGATGCCCGGAAAGATGAGAATCTTCACGACCGCCCAGGCATCAGAGGCCCGCAAATGGATCGTCGCGGCGTGAGCGGGAGCCATCCATGAAAATCTTCGGGGATCCTTTCTTCTGGGCACTGGTCAGCATGTTCGCATTGGCAGGCGCCGCGGCCGGGGTGGGCAGCACCAGGCTGGGGAAATTTAGATCACTGGGATTGCTAACCGTGGGAATGTTCACCTTGGGGCGAGTGGTGCTGGTCCTGCCCGCGGTAACTCAGCCGAGGCTCGCGGCGGGTGACTGGAGCTGGGTCGTCGGAGGCGTGATCTTTGCCGCAGGAATGGTTTTCGCGCTTCCTGCGTTCGCGATCAGGCCGTTCACAGGGCCCGAGGCTGGGGTGAGCCTGAGGACCGGAGGATTTTACCGGATCGTCAGGAATCCCCTCTATCTTTCAGATGTGTTGTGGTGCCTCGGTTTGGCAGTGATGTTCCGCTCGGAGATCGGCATCGCTCTGGTTCCCGTGTGGTGGGCGGGTCTGTGGCTGCTGACGATAATCGAGGAGGAGAGCCTCGAGCGGAAACTCGGCCAGCCGTACATCGAGTACCGGCGACGAGTCCGTGGACGTATCCTCCCCGGCCTGCCGCTATGATCGCGCCGAGTCCGAATCCGCGCGGAAATGAGGCGGACCGCGCCTGACACTGAACAGATTGCGGCATTGCGGCGATTGCCGGCGTCGCCAATCTCGCCGCGCGACGGCGCCCTACTTGATTGCGCCCGCCTCGCGCCAGCGGTCGATCTCGTCCTGGGCGTAACCAAGCGCGCCCAGGATTTCGTCGGTATGCTGCCCGAGTTGCGGCGCCAGCGACCTTATCGATCCCGGCGTATCCGAGAACTTCACCGACACGCCCACCTGCTTGATCTTCTGGCCGCCGGGGCCCTCGACCTCGACGATCATCTCGCGCGCGAGCACCTGCGGGTCGCTGGGCACCTCGTCGAGCGTGAGCATCCTGCCCGCGCAGATGTCGTTCCTGGTGAGAATCGCGAACCATTCATCGCGCGTTTTGGTTTTGAATGTTTCGGTGAACACCCGGGCTATTTCCGCTCGTTTGCTGGAATCAAACTCATGCGCAATAAAATCTTCCCGGCCGATTGCGCGGCACAGGTTGGCGAAAAACCACGGCTCGATCGCCGCGATCGTAATGTATTTCCCGTCCTTCGTCAGATAGACGTTGTAGTTGGGAATCCCGCCGTCAAATATCGTCTCGCCGCGCTGCGGCAGTTTCCCGCCCGCGAAAAATGCCGAGAACGCCTGCGCCAGGATCGCCAGGCTGCCGTCCATCATCGAGATATCGACATACTGTCCCCGTCCGGTTTGACTGCGCGCGACCAGCGCCGCCAGCACTCCGATCGCACCATGCATCCCGCCACCGGCGTAGTCCGCGATCAGGTTGTGCGGAATTGTCGGCGGCTGGCCGGGCCGTCCCAGTAGGGACAGCACGCCGGCGGTCCCGATGTAGTTGATATCGTGGCCGACCAGATCGCGATACGGCCCGTTCTGCCCGAAGCCGGTGATCGCGCAATAGATCAGCCGCGGGTTGCGCGGCGAGAGTTGCTCGTAATCGATCCCCAGCCGCTTGGCGACGCCCGGCCGGTATTCCTCGACGATAACGTCGGCGCGCTCGGCGAGGCGAAAATAGATTTCCTTGCCCGCGCCGCTCTTGAGATTGATCCCGATCGACTGCTTGTTGCGCCCCAGCGCGTTGTACGGCGAGCTGCTGAAGCTGCTTACCGGCCCCTGCGTGCCGGCGGCGCCGGCTTGATCCGCGCGTCTTCCGGTGGGAGGCCCCGGCTCCTCGATCTTGATCACTTCAGCGCCGAGATCCGCCAGGATCATCGTGCAAAACGGACCCGGCGCGAGCTTGGTCAGGTCCAGTACCTTGATTCCGTCCAGTGGTGCGGTCATCGTGGCGCCGCGCTATTGGGACGGGATTATCCGATGCGAAAACACTCCGGACCTGGGCAGCGCGTCCGGATCGTTTTCGGAACCGTCGGGGACCTGCGGCGGATTCGCCTGATCGTTGTCGGCGGCACTTTGCTGGTCCGTCTGATTGTCGCCGGCGTTCTGATTCTCGTCGGCGTTCTGATTGTCGTCGGCGCTATCGTTTGAATTGCTGTCGCTGTCGTTAGTGGAAGTGCCGAGGTTCGGTTGATCGTCCTGGGCGACCACCACGCCCGGCGGCGCTGCATGCGCCTGGCGGGTTATCGGCGCGGGATTGCTGGGCGCGCGATTCGAAGCGCACGCCATCGGCGGCGCCACCATCAGAAAGAACGCGGCGGTCAGGCTGATTTTCGGGATCATGCTAATCTCCCATCGATTCCGATCCACGCGCGGCCTCATTTTGATCAACGCACCGCGTCGTTGCGCACCACCCGATTATAGAACCGCGGCGCGCACCCGCGCCATTCTCTCCGCCAGCGACTTGAGCCCCCGCACCATGTGAACGCCGTACCAATGCAGGTCGCGCCCACTGACTGTCAGCAGGCGGCGGCTGAGCGCGGGCGGAAGCAGCGTCTTCAACTCGGCGACGTCGGATTCGTCGAATTCGTACGGCTCGTCGGGAAGTATCACGATATCGGGGCGGCGCTCGACCGCCTCCTCGAGCGTCGTCATCGGATACCGCTCGCCCGCCGACGCAAAGATGTTGTTATAGCCGAGCATCCGCAGCACGTCATGCGCATAGGTGTCGGCGTTGAATGACATCCACGGCTTCTTCCATATCGGGCAGAAAACCCGCAGCCGCAGTTTGCTCCATACTCCGAGCGTCGCCTCGATTCCGCTCACGCTGAGCGTGATCTCCTTGGCCAGCGCGGCGGCCGCCGCCTCGCGGCCGAGCGCCCGGCCCATCCGCATGATCGATTCGACCGCGCCCGGCACCGTGCGCGGATAAGTCGTGAACACCGGGATTCCCGCCGCGCGCAACCGCTCCACATCCTCGCGCCGATTCTCCTCGGCGTTGGCGATCACCAGCTCGGGCGCGAGCTTCACGATTGCGTCGATGTCGGGGTTCTTGGTCCCGCCGACTTTTGGAATCGACGCAACCGCCGCCACCGGCGCGACGCAGAATTTCGTGACGCCCACGACTTCGGAATCGAACCCCAGCGCGAACAATGTCTCCGTCCAGCTGGGCACCAACGATACGATTCGCGACGGCGGGCGCTCGAGCTCGACGCGAAAGCCCATGTCGTCCGCTATTTGCATCGAGGCCGCCATCGAATTGTTCGTCACTTGGCCTTGCGTTTGAGAATCGCGTCCAGCGCGCTGCGATCGCCTGGCGTCAGTTGCTCCGAACCGCCGCCCGCGCCCGCATTGGATTTCGCGCTCGCCGCCACCGAATCATCCGCGTTGCCATTCGGCTGCGCAGCGGCGGGCGGACTTGCTTCTCTCATCGGTTGCGGCTGTTCGGGCGGCCGATATGCAATGTAATGGACGGCTGACGGGATGAACGTTCGTTTCGCCAGAAATCCCAAAATCAGCGCCCCAAGCGCGGCCAGCACCAGGATTCCCGGCCGCCGCCGCATCGTCTTCCTTCTCGCCGGCCGTCTCGCACCTGCGCGCTTTCGCGCCGGCCCCGCTCGTAATGAATCCGCCACCTGGTTCCCCTCCGCTGCGAGCACCGCCAGAAATGCTACCGCACAGGCTCGCCTAATAGAACCACACGGCCCCGTCGAGCGATCAGCCGTCGCGATGCCGCGCGCGATCGGGCCGAGCCGCCATCGCCCAAAAGCCGCGCGGCGCATCGAGATGCTCGATGCGCCGCGCGTCGACTGCATGTGACTTACTTTTCGATCAGCCCTGCGCCGAGCCGGCCGGCTTGATCACCGTGTACAGCGTCGCACCGCCGCGTTGAACCAGCAGCAGCGCGGGCTTCTTCTGGGTCTGCGCTTCTTTTGCCTTGGCGACGAAATCCGCAAGCGCGGCGATCTTCTCGTGATTCACTTCCATCACCACGTCGCCCGCCTGAAGACCTGCCTCCGCCGATGGGCTGTCCGGCGCCACCTTCTGAATCACCACACCCTTGGTGCTCTCGAGATGGAACTGCTGCGCGATCTCGGGCGTGATGTCCCCGACTTGCATCCCCCAGTTGCCGCCCGGCTCCTCGGACTTGGCCGACGCCACCTGCGGCTCCTTGCGCTCGCCAATCGTAACCTCGAGGCTGACGTGCTTGCCGTTGCGCACCACCTCGACCGGCACCTTCTGGTTGATGGGTGTCTGCGCGACCAGCGCGGGCAGCTCATGCTCGTCGTTGACCGGATGGCCGTTGAAACTGAGCACGATATCGCCGCGTTCGATTCCCGCCTTGCCCGCAGGCCCGTCCTTGTCCGCGCTGGCAACCAGTGCGCCCTCGGGCTTGGGCAATCCGAACGATTGCGCCAGGTCCGGCGTCACTTCCTGAATTTCCACGCCCAGCCATCCGCGGACCACGCGCCCGTGCGCCTTCAACTGATCCATCACGTTGCGCGCCATGTCGATCGGGATGGCGAAGCCGATACCGTTGTTGGCGCCGGTACGGCTGTAGATTGCGGTGTTGATTCCGATGACCTCGCCGCGCGTATTGATCAACGGGCCGCCTGAGTTGCCGGGATTAATCGACGCGTCCGTCTGAATGAAATCGTCATAGTCGCCGCCGAGGATTCGTCCCTTGGCGCTGACGATTCCCGCCGTCACTGTCATCCCGACGTCAAACGGGTTGCCGATTGCGATTACCCAGTCACCGACCTCCGTCGAATTTGAATCTCCGAGCGTCGCGACCGGCAACGCGTCCTTCGTATCGATTTTGATAAGCCCGAGATCGGTCTTCGCGTCCTTGCCGATCACCTTCGCCGTGAACTCGCGCTTGTCCTCCAGCGTAACGTGAATTTCGTCGGCGTTACCAACCACGTGATTGTTGGTCAGGATGTAGCCGTCGGCCGACACGATCACGCCCGATCCCAGCCCACGCTGTTTGAATTCGCGTTGACCGCCCTGGCCGAAGTAGCGGCGCAACTGGTCGAACGGATCGCCAGGCTGCATGCCCCCCCCGCCTCCTTGATCACCACCGCCGCCACCGCCGCCGTTCTCTTCATCGCCGCCATTGTCGTCGCCGGGCCCACCCGGCGCCATTCCAAACGGCATTCCCGAAACTTTCACATCCTGAACCACCCTGACGCTCACCACCGCCGGTATCATTCGCTTCACCAGCGGCGCGAACGAGGAGATTACTCCGACCTTTTCGGTCGGCTCAGGCGCATTCGGCGGCGCCGGGGCCACATGTACCCCGGGCACCGGGGGCGCCGGCAGGGGCTCCGCCGGCGCTGCCTGCGCTTGCTGCGCAGGTGGCGGCGCGGGAGCATTCGAGTCGGAACCCCAGAAAGGGAACGCGCCGACGCGCGCAAAGGCTATAATCAGGCCGATAAAAACGCCGCCGGCCACGGCGGCGATCTTCTTAACCATGCAATCCTCCTGGAATGCAGCGAAACTCTTGCGTCATGCGGCAGGACAAGTACCGGACCATGTAAACTATCGGACGATAAATTTCGGCCGAAATTCAGGCACCCGCCTGACCGTCTGCCGTCCACGCTGCCCGGTCGAGGCCCTTACCAACCGATCTATCAAATCAAATTCGCGAGGATAATAAAACGCCCCCCGATCGGCCGCCCGCCGCTTGCGGAGGCATGAAGGAAGAATCACCTGCGCGGTGTGCGGTCGCGGCGGCGACGGCGCAGTGAGAATCGCGAGATACGCGGCAACCGCGTCTCTCGCTCTCGCGCAAGAAACCGAGAGAAACGGGCGCGGCTTCGCGACTTAGCGATTAACAGCGGGTGCAGGGCTCAGCCCCGCGATCAGCCACGCCCCTTCCGTCATCCCGAGCGAAGCCGAGGGACCCGGATCCTTTTCTCTGCCTCGCCCGGTCGGGAGGTCTGACAGACACACGGCCGACGCGAGTCACCGGGCACCTCGCCCAGGCTCGCGACGGGTCTCGCATCAAGAATGCTCGCGCCGGGAGCGGAAAACCCATGCCAGAGCGCGATTTTGCGATGTGGGGGGCGCAATTGTGATCGGAATTGGGATCACGCGGGGTCGTTAGGCGCGGGGTGCGTTTCCTACCGATTTCGACTACCGGCCCAGCGCGTTGCGATAGTGCTGCACAGCAACCGGCCCCCACTGCTGAATAGGCTCGCCGTTGCGTTGACCCTGTTTTGGACCCGCGTTAACGAATCGGTAAACCAAAGGCAACGAAGATTCTGTCTCGACCTTGATCGGAGTCATTTCGGTTATTTTCTTCGCCTCGCTCGCGATCAGAACCAGTGCAGGCTTGATCGCCCCGCACAAGGCGTTTATCGGATAGTGCGAGTTGCACCTGCACACGAACTCAGTGTAACCCACGCGTTTTCCTTTGGGTCTTTGGGGTTCGAGATAACACTTGGCGAGGTTCGTGAACGCCACCTCGTCAAATCCGAGTTTGCAATATCCGAGAAGACGCTCGAAGTTTCGCCAGACTGTGAATTTAGCCCATTCCCGATACGCCGCCGTGTAGGTTCTCCGAACCGCATCTAGGTAACGCCCGTTAGATCTGGCGGACGGCTCCTCGACCAACCAGTTCCTGACTTCCTGCTCAAGATCGTTTCCTATCGCTTGAAAAAGCTTCGCGGGGTTGTGGATGGCCCCCACCAGTAGGACCCGGCCTATTGCGTATCGTTTGCCTATGTATCCCGGCCAGCGTCTAATTCTGGCGGCATAGGCAGGATTTGATGAATTGGAGGGAATGCCCCCGTCACAACAACTGAGAAGATCGGGCGGCGCTTGGAGCACCTCGCGTGCGTACTTTAACCATTTTTCGTCTGCATGCATGCCGTTCCCAATTTAGCTTTGCGGAGCAGGGAGTTCGTCCCCAACGCGCCTTGCCGCGTGCAAAACATCACCAACGCCTTAACTTTCGATAGTCCGCGGCGTTGCGCTGGGCCTCTTCGCGCCCGAACCTTTCGATCCCAACCGAAGAGCGCGAATGCAGCCCGCGCCTCTGAGCCTATTTCGAGCACACTGCACCGCTAATGCGCTCGCCCACCTTAGCAACCCGCCGCCATCCGAAAAGGTCCCGCGCCCCCTCTTTCATCCCGAGCGAAGCCGAGGGACCCCGGATCTTTTTCTTTGCGTCGCCCTGTCGGTAGAGGCAAAGAAGGAACCGGGATTCTTCGCTTCGCTCTAGAATGACACAAAAGACAGACACGACGCCGAAAGCCTCCCTCTAAGAATTCCCAACAGGGCGAAGCCCGCATCTTCTCTCCTTTCACTGGGCGCAGGGGTCACCCCCCGGCCGCGGCACGTCTCTCGCTCTCGTGCCATGAGCCTGAGAGCTAAGGCGCGGCTTCGCGACTTAGCGATTAACAGTGGGTGCAGGGCTCAGCCCTGCCCAAGGAGGTGCGGAACCCACGGTGGGTTCCGCAAATCAGAACGTGAAGGTTATCGGGCTAGAGCCCGCGATCAGCCACGCGAGCCATAGCGTTTCGAAAATCGCGATCAGCGTCAGATTGTGCGACGCGCTGTAGGCCGACGCCGCGAATATTTCGATCATCACGAAATTCAGCACGATGATCGGCAGGATCAGCATCAGGAAAAACGGCAGCAGTCCCAGGCTCACGCCGACCGCCATCAAAACCACGATCAGGATGCGGCCGAGCGCGGCCCAGACCGTCGAAATCGCCAGCCCGCCCCGTCGCACCAGCAACTCGAAGCCCATCCAGAACGGAAACGACAGCACGCTCGCCATCGCCATGACCATCAGCCGCTCGGGCGATAGCGACAGGTGATGGAACGCCATTGTCATCGCCACCTGGCACACGTAGGCCAGCGCGAAACCCAGTGCCGCGGCGAATATTGCGGCGCCGGCCCCGTCGCGGATGCGGTACCAATCAAGCCAGTGCGACAGCGCGAGCACGCCCACCATGATCAGACCTGCGACCCCGAACCATGAGAGCTGGGCGTCGCCGACCACCACCGGCACAAATGACGCCGGGTCGGCCGCCGCCAGCGGCATCGCCGCAATCAGCGCGCCGCCCAGGATCAGCAGTCCAATCCATCCGCTGGGTCCGGGCCGCTCGTTGCCCCAATGCGCCACCATCGAGCCGCAGGCTCTGCCCATCGGCACCAGCAGAATCACGAAGAACAACAGCGCCAATCCGGTGGCCCCCAGCCGCGCATCTGCAACTTCGATCGCTCCAGTTCTGGTGATTCCAAACGTGCTGTCGAGCCATCTCACGATCGTGGCGGCGGCCTCCGCCGAATAGACGATCGTTATGTGATCGAGCCCCGGCATTCGGATCGCTTCGACCGCGTTGCCCTGGGCGAAATCGCCGTAGGTCTTGCCGAGCTCGATTTGCGCCACGTCCGCCATGCGCGCCGCCAGCGCAGGCGACGTATCCTGGATCATGTCCGGATCGCGCTCGGCAAAAATAAACAGCGCATCCTTCGGACGTTCCGGACCGAGCTCCCATCCGCCCGAGATCATCACCGCGCCTTTGATATGGGGATCGTGCATCGCGTAGTCGAGCGCCGCGCCCGCGCCCATCGAATGCCCCATCACCACTATTCGCGATCCATCGACAAACTGGCTGGCGCGAAGATAACCGACCGCCTGCCTCACGTCCTCGCGCAGGCTGCCGGAGTCGCCCACGCCGCCGCCGAAAGGATTGGAATTCTCGCCATGCCCGTTAACGTCGATCGCCAGCACCGCGTAACCGTTCTCCGCAAGCCGTCGCGCGAGCACGCTCATCAGCTTGCGATCCGCCATGAAGCCGTGAATCAGCACCACCGCCGGCGGTCGCTGGTCCGCGGGTTTGGGCGGTTGCATGAAAAATGGACGCTCCGGTCCGGGCATGTACAGCGTGGCCGGTTCCTGACCCGGCAACATGATCGGCGTGTGCGACGGGCCGTGGTTTTCCAGCCGTGCCAGCCGCGCGATCGCCAGAATAAATACAACTGCGAGGCCGATTGTGATGATGCGCGAAATTTTCATGGTGAATTAGGCTGCGTCCTCCCGGCCGCCGTCCGCGTTTAGCATTTTGATGTACCAGACGTGCGCGCACGGGTCGATCACCCCGCGCGCCCGTTGGTACTGCATGAAGGAAGAATCACCTGCGCGGTGGGCGGCAGGGGTGACCCCTGCACCCGGTGTTAGGAAGACGCGAAAATCTGCGCAACGCATCTTTTCGCGACTACACGATGGAAGAACGGTTGGCACGGGAGGCCAGTATTAAGAGACCGCGCGCGACAACGGAGCGCGGCCTTAACATCGAGTACAGGGGTCACCCCTGTCGCCCGCCAACGGCGGGCGGCCTTAATACTGGGTGCAGGGGTCACCCCTGCCCGCCGCCACGGGCAGGGCTGAGCCCTGCACCGTGATTTGCGCGCAGCTTGAGCGTGAAATACAAATGAAACGGCGCGCGAGATCGCGGCTCAAATTAGCCCGCGGCGCCACTGGCGTAAAATGAACCGCCGTCGGGTTCAAAAGGCATAACCTCATGGACCAAAAGCACGCAATTGACTTCGAACACGTGACCCGAATCTACAAGCGCGACGAGTTCGAGGTCCGCGCACTCGACGACGTGACCGCGCAGATCGCGACCGGGCGCTTCGTGGCGATCATGGGGCCGTCGGGATCGGGCAAGACCACGATGCTCAACCTGATCGCGGGAATCGATCACGCAACCAGCGGACGAGTCGCCGTCGGCGGCGAGGAAATCACCGGCATGAAGGAGCGCGACCTGGCCGGCTGGCGCGCGCGCCATATCGGGCTGGTGTTCCAGTTCTACAATTTGATTCCGGTGCTGACGGCGTTCGAGAATGTCGAATTGCCCCTCCTGCTGACCCATCTCACCAAGGCCGAGCGGCGCGCGCATGTCGAGACGGCGCTTAAAGTGGTCGGGCTGGCGGACCGGATGGATCATTATCCGCGCCAGTTGTCGGGCGGGCAGGAGCAGCGGGTCGCGATTGCGCGCGCGATCGTCGCCGATCCCACGATCATCGTCGCCGACGAGCCCACCGGCGACCTCGACGCGAAGTCGGCCGAGGAAATCTTGAGCTTACTGGTCGATCTTAATCGCCAGTTCCAGAAAACGATCGTGATGGTCACGCACGACCCGCGCGCCGAGCGTTACGTCGATACCGTTTACCGGCTCGACAAGGGCGTGCTCGCCGGCGTCGAGCCGGGCAAGCGCGGCGCGGCGCCGGACGCGGCGGCGCATGCCTAGAGGCGTGAGCCAGCCATGAAGTACGCGGCGCTGGTGTTAAAAAATTTGTTGCGCAGCAAGCGCCGCACTATTCTGACCGTGGTGTCGATCGCGGTCTCGCTGTTTATCTTCTCGGCGCTGGTCAGCGTCCCGACCGCGGCCAACCAGATCCTCAGCGACACGGCGTCGTCCACCCGGATCGCGACCCACAACAAGGCGGGGCTGGCCTACCCGATTCCGGAGGCCTACAAGCAGCGCATCATGAGCGTCCCGCATGTCGAGGTGGTGCTGGCGGAGAGCTGGTTCGGCGGCGTGTACCATGAAGTTTACGATGAGTTTCCGAACCTGGCGGTCGATCCCGAGCAGGCCGATCTCATGTGGCCCGATTACGGAATCAGCAAGGAGCAGTTCGAGCAGTTCAAGAAGATCCGCACCGCGTGCCTGGTCGGGGGCGATACGATGAAGCGCTTCCATCTGCACCTCGGACAGCAGATCCAGTTGCGCGGGACGCTCTATCCGTTCAACGTGACGCTGAATATTGTGGGCACGTTCAGCGGCAAGGCGCCCCCAAATTTTCTGCTCTTTCGGCGCGACTACCTGGAAGAGGCGGCCGGACGTCCCGGCATGGTCGATAACATCTGGGTCAAGATCGATAAGCCTGAGAATGTGCCGCAGGTAATCGCGGCGATCGATGAAGGCTTCGCCAACTCGTCGGCGGAGACATTGTCGGAGTCGGAGGCGGCGTTTATCGGCAGCTTCATGGACCAGTACCGCACGTTTTTCCGGATGGCGGAGTTGCTGGGATTTATCGTGGTGCTGATGATAGGACTGGTGGCGGCCAACACGGCGGCGATGTCGATTCGCGAGCGGCGCGGCGAGATTGCGGTGATGCGCTCGATCGGATTTCCCTCGCGCACGATTCTGTCGATGCTGCTGGCCGAGTCGATCCTGATAGGCCTGGCCGGCGGGATTATCGGATGCGGCGCGGCGTATATCGTGCTGAAAGTGTTTTCGGTCGGCAATGCGGCAGGCCCGCTCGGCTCGATCCACATGCAGCCGGCGATTGCGACCGAGACCCTGGTCGTGGCCGCGCTGATAGGACTGTTCAGCGCACTCGTGCCTGCCAGTTCGGCGGCGCGGCGCAATATCGTCGATGCGCTAAGGACGGTTGCCTGAGATGGCTATTCCGCTGAAGTACAACGTGCGTTCGCTGCTGGTGCGGCGCGTCTCCACGGCGATGACGGGCGGCGGAATTGCGCTGGTGGTGGCGGTGTTCGTGATCGTGATGGCGCTGGTGGCGGGACTCAACTCGGCGATCTCCGACACCGGCGACCCCGACAACGTAATCGTGCTGCGCAAAGGCGCGACCACCGAGACCTATTCCGCCATCCAGCTCGATCAGTTCGACGCGATGAAATTCCTGCCGCAGATCCGGCGCGAGCCCGACGGCGAGGTCGACGCGTCGCCGGAATTGCCGGTGCAGGCGCTGATGGAGCGCACCGGCGGCGGCCGCGACAATATCGTGGTGCGCGGAGTTCTGCCGATCGCGCTCAAGGTCCATCCCAAGGTCAAGATCGTCGAAGGCCGGATGTTCAATCCGTCAGTCAACGAAGTGATCGTCGGCAAGGGCCTGATGGGGCATTACGAGAACACGACGCTCGGTTCCACGCTTCGCTTCGGGCGCGGCAACTGGAAGGTGGTCGGGATAATGGAGGCGGCCGGCGGCTCGTTCGAGTCCGAGGTGTGGGGCGATATCCATAATGTGCAGGACGACGCGCAGCGCGGCGCGTATTACGCCGACGTGCGTCTCAAACTTGCGCCCGGCGCGGACAGCGATGCGCTGATTCGGCGGCTGGCGGACGATCCCCGAATCAATCTGCAAGCCGAGACCGAGGCGGACTACTACAAGGACCAGGCGGTGGTCGCCAACCAGATGCGCGTGCTCGGGATGATCGTCGCGGTAATCATGGCGGTCGGCGCAATCTTTGGCGCGATGAACACGATGTACGCGGCGGTCTCGTCGCGCACCACCGAGATCGGCACGCTGCGCGCGCTCGGCTTCGCGCCGATCGCGGTGATGACGTCGTTCCTGCTCGAGTCGCTGGTGCTGGCGGTGACGGCCGGCGCGATCGGAATCGTGCTGGCGATGCCGATCGACGGTTTGAGTTCGACGTTCGGCAACTTTGTCACCTTCTCGACGCTGGCGTTCAGCTTCCACGTCACTTTTGCAATAGTGATCGAGGCGCTGATCTTCGCCGCCGTGATGGGCGTGGTCGGCGGCTGGCTGCCGGCGCGACAAGCGATGAGAATGTCGATCGTCGATGCGCTCACGAGCGTCTGACCGTGTCCACCGAATCACCCCGGGGTCCCAATATCCGCGAACTCGAGTCGCTGCGGATTGCGCGCGCGGCCGAGCCCAAGAAGCCGAGCAGAATCATCCCGGCCGCGATCATGCTCGCGATTCTCGCGGTGGCCGGCGCGGCGGGATTTTTCGTCTATCAGCGGACCATCGGCCGTCCGCCCGAAGTGCAAACCGCGATCGTCACGGTGAAACAGGCGGGACAGGCCGGCACCGTGCTGACCGGCAGCGGCTATATCATCACCAAGCACAAGTACATCGTGATCGGCACCAAGATTCTCGGCCAGATAGTCGCCGAGCCGATCGAGGAAGGACAGCGCGTCAAGGTCGGCGACCTGCTGGCGCGGATCGACGATCGCGACTACCAGGCGCAACTGAAGCAGGCCTACGCGGATCGCGATCTGGCGGCGGCCAACGTCGTGCTGAAGAGGGCGCGCGCGCAACGCCTGCGCGAACTCTACAAGCAACACGTGCAATCGAAGGACTCGCTCGAGGACGCGGAGAATCAGCTCTCGGTAGCGGAGGCGGAGCTCAAGAAAGCGGACGGCGCGATCGATTTCGCAAAGTTCAACGTGAGCCAGACCGTGATCACGGCGCCGATCAACGGTGTGGTGCTGCAGAAGTATCGCGAACTCGGCGACACGATTAACTACGGCGGCGAAATCCAGGCCGGCGGCGGCGCCACCGATATCGCGCAGCTTGCGGACTTGAGCGACCTGCGCTGCGAAGTCGATATCAACGAAAGCGATATCGCCAAGGTGACGATGGGAACGCCGGCGACGGTGATCCCGGACGCGTACCCCGACAATCCGTTTCCGGCGCAGGTCGTGAAGATTTATCCGGAGGCCGACCGCCAAAAAGGCACCGTGAAGGTCGAAGTCAGAATCCTTCAGCCCGATTTGAAGATTATCAAGCCGGAAATGAGCGCCAAGGTTACCTTCCAATCGATTATGACGCAGACCGCGGCTGCCCCGATGGTGCTGGTGCCGAAGAAAGCGATCGTCACCGAGGGCAGCACCAGTTCAGTGTGGGTCGTGCGCGCCGCCACCGCGCATCTGGTCCCGGTCGTGCTCGGGCACGAGTTCCAGGAAGGCGTCGAGGTCAGGAATGGATTGAGCGGCGGCGAGATGGTGATAGTAGTACCGCCGGCAACGCTCAAGGAAGGACAGGCCGTCACGCCGGAGAGTTCGTAGGCCGGGGTGACCGCGGCGCCTGAATCAGGAAAAGAAGGAAGAGAGATGGCGGAGACATTCGTACTGGTGCATGGCGCGTGGCATGGCGGATGGTGCTGGGCCGCGGTGATCAATCAACTCGAGCGGTTGGGCGACAGAGCCTACGCGGTCGATCTCCCGGGGCATGGCATGAACCGCGCCGATCGCGCGAAGGTGACGCTCGACAGCTACGTCAACAGCGTCGCGGAGTTTATCGAGCGCCACGATCTGAAAGACGTGGTGCTCGCGGGACACAGTCTCGGCGGGCTTACGATCTCCGGCGTCGCGGCGAAGATTCCCGCGCGGATCAAGCGCGTGGTGTGGGTCACGGCGATGGTGGCGCTCGACGGGCAGCCGGTCATAGACACGGCGGCGTCGCCGCTCGCGGCGGCGATCGATTCGTTGCCGGAGCGATCGATTACAATCGAGATGCTGGGCAAGGAAGCTATCGACGGGCTTACCAACGACATGGCGCCTGCGCTCAAGGAATACGTGATGGCGGCGCTGGGTCCGCAGCCGCTGGCGCCCCTGCTCGCGCCGGTGCCGATGGCGCCCTACTTCGCCACCGGAATTCCCAGCAGCTATATCGTTTGCGAAGACGACCAGATGCCGGTCGCGGGCGCACCCAGCTGGCATCCCCACTTTTCGAGCCGGCTCAGGAATCCAACGCTCAAGTTCGTCAAGAGCGGGCATGAAGTGATGTTCACGCATCCGGTGGAATGCGCGCGCGCGCTGCACGAGCTGGCGCGCGGCGATTGATGCGAGCGCCCCGGTTGTGAGCGAGCGGCAGGTCGATCAATTTCCCGGCAATCGATGCCGTTGGGCGCTCACCTCGCGCATGCGCGTGGCGCTCATATCATGTCGGCGGGTTTGATCCGGTGGGCGGCGCCGTCGCGAAAGCGGGCGGGCGAAAAGGGCGCCAGATCGATGCCTGGCAACCGGCCCTTGACCAGGTCGGCGATCACTTCGCCGGTTAGCGCGGAGAGCAAAATGCCACTGTTGAAATGTCCGGCGGCGTAGAGCACGCCGGCGACCGTCGGCGATGGGCCGAGCACCGGCAGCAAGTCGTCGGTGGCCGGGCGAAGTCCCGCCCATGCTTCGCGAAATGGAATCGAGGCGATCGACGGGACCATCGCACGCACCGTGCGCAGGATCCGTTCCATCCCATCGAGCGTGACCGACTTGTTGAAGCCCGCATCCTCGAACACCGAGCCGGCGAGCAGCCGCCCGTCGCGCCGCGGCACCAATAGTCCGCCGCCCGAGAACAGCGAAGGCACCACCAGGCCCGGCCGCGCGTCGAAGCTCAGAACCTGGCCGCGCACCGGGTAGAAGCGGATTCGATCGTCTTCAAGACCGCGGATGTCGCCAGCCCATGAGCCGGCGGCGTTGATGATTACATCGCCGGTCTCAAGTGATCCGTCGGCGAGGCGCAGGCCGGTGGCGCGCCCGGCGGTGGTGGTGATCGAATCGACGCGCGCGCCTTCGCGGAAATCGACGCCGGCGTAAGTGGCGGCGTTGATATAGGCAAGGGTGAGTTTGCGATTCTCGACGCGCCGATTGTCCGGCATATGGAGCGCGAAGATGATTTTTTCGGACAGCACGGGCGCGAGCTTGAACGCCTGGCGCGGGGATAATTCCTCGACGTCGCCACCGGCCGCGCGTTGCCATCGCGCCCGCGATTGCAGTTCCGCGCGCGCCGCGTCGTCGAAGGCGACGTAGAGCACCCCGTGACGGTCGTACTCGGGATCGACGCCGCTCTCGGCGGTGAGCCGTTCGACGATCGCGTCGAAGCATTTCTTGCCGGCCAGAGCGAGATCGAAGAACACGCCGGGTTCGTGCGCCTCGGCCTGCGGGCTGATGAGTCCAGCCGCCGCCCACGAAGCTTCAAGGCCGAGACGGCCGCGCTCGAAGACGGAGACCTGGACACCGTCGCAGGCGAGCCGCCACGCGACCGAACTTCCGATTATGCCGCCGCCGATTACGAGAGCTTTCACGTTTTCAATTAGAACCTGACGACGACCAGATTACCGGCGCGACGGAGGTGGTGGAAGCTCGCCCGCGAGCCTGTCGGTATTGCGCAAATGCGCCGACGATGATTCACTCGCAGCCGTCGTTGAAGATCCAGAGCTACTCGCTACTTTCGGCGTCGCGATGGACGGTGGTGCTTTCGATCGCACTCGCGACGGCTGACAACTTCGCCGATCCAGACCTGTGGATGCACATTCTGACCGGCCAGGCGATCCTCCGCACCGGTCATATTCCACGCTTCGATACCTACTCCTACAGCGCGGCGGGAATGCCGTGGCACAATCACGAATGGCTGGCGCAGGTGGCGCTGGCCGTCAGTTACGCGCATCTCGGCGTATTCGGCCTCAAGCTCCTGAAGCTCGTCTGCGCGAGCATCACGATACTGGCATTGGCGATCGGAATTTCCGCCACCCGCGCGTCGAGCCGGATTCAGAGGATGACGCTGATACTTATCGCCGTTGCGCTGGCGACTCAGATGCAATTTCGGCCTCAGCTCTTCACCTTCATGATGCTGAGCGTGGTGATGACGGTAGTCGCGATCGAAGTTTATCGGGGCGGAGCAATACTGTGGCCGCTGATTCCGATGTTCGCGCTGTGGGCCAATCTTCACGGCGGCTACACGATAGGACTTGGCGCGATGATCATTGCGGTTGCGGTTTTGTTCATCCAGGGCCTTGGAGACGCAAGCCGCAAGGCCTCGGCGCGCCGGCTGGGATTGGTCACGCTTGGATGCGCGGGCGCCACGATCCTCAATCCGTTCGGCGTGGGCCTGTGGACGGGAGTAGCGCATTCGGTCTCCGATCCGCTGATTCGGCAGATAGTCAATGACTGGGTGCCGTTGCCGAGCACGCTGCTATCCATGTGGCGCGAGTCCAAGCCGGAGCTGCTCAAGGATGTTGCCCCGATCCTGCTGTTTGCCGGTTTCATCGCGGCAGTTGCGATGGCTCCCTGGCTCGGGGACGCGGCCTTAATCGCGATCGCGACGATCTTCATTGGGGGCGCCTTCTATGCCGCGCGCAACCTAGCACTGGCGGTGATTGCGCTCGCGACGCCGCTGGCGCGCCATGCCACCTTGGCATTGGAGAGCGAGCCGCCGCAGCCGACGGTCAGCACCGAGCCGGCGCCGGCGCTGCTGGCAATTTCGGCGCTCCTGGTCGCGCTAGTGGGTGGAACTTTTTCCAATCGGCTCAAAACCTGGAAGCCCGAGCCGGCCGGCGCGGTCGCATTCATGCAACGCAATGGCCTTCATGGCAACATCCTCAACCAGTACGAATGGGGCGAATACCTGATCTGGCACGTGGGCAATGACAGCCGGGTCTTTATCGACGGACGCTGCGAGCTGGTCTATCCGGACAAGCTCATCCGCCAATATGCTATCTTTTTCTACGGACTGGAGGGCGCGCAAAACGTGCTCGACACATATCCCCACGACTTCGTGCTGATCGGCCCGCATACCAGGGCCTACGACGTTGTCAGGCAGGACGTACGGTGGCATTTGCTCTATAGCGATGCGACCGCGGCGCTTTTCGCGCGAGCCTCGTTGCCCGTCGAGGCGCCCACCGGCGGCAAGCTTGCCGACAGCTATTTTCCGTGAGCCTTGCGTCGACTGATGGAGAATGGGTCGCGAGCAACGCATTTTGGGACACCTGCCGCGACTGCGAAAAACCTCGACGACCGAAGCCAACCTCAGCCTGCGATAGCAACTCATTGCCGCGCTGCGCGCGGGCATTGGACTTGCTAATAAGGTGTGGACCATCAGATCGATCCGGTCGCCGACAGCTCGGGGAAGGCGCAACCGCGCCACTTAGCTAACGGTACGGCTGCGTCGGCCACGCATGACGCATTGCCCGCCATAACCGACGGCCTTGCACTGGAGCCGGCGGGCGGTCCTGACCAGGCGGTGACGCTCGTGATGGGCGACGGCGACAATTCCGAGTGGGTGTCGTCGGTACTGCGCGCGGCCTCACTTGCGATCATAGCATTTCAGATTGGATACACGGTGCTTGACGGCGGGGAATATCCGCAGACCTTCGCGCGAACTCTGCCGCTTCATATCACCAGCATGACGCTGGCCGTGGTTGCGCTCATGGCAACGCTGTCGCCGCGTGCGATGCGGATCTGGCGCGCGATAGCGCTGGCAATCGGTGCGTCGATTCTGGCGATCACGGCGTGGATTGCAGCGATCAATAGCGACGGCGACGTACTGGTGGCGACTATTCTGCTGTCTTTCCTGGGCTCAGGCGCGCTGGTTCCATGGAGCCCGCGTTGGCAGGCAGCCTTCAATGTTAGCGGGGCGCTGGCGTTGCTGGGGTACTCGATGCAAGCGACGGGTCCGGATTCGCGCCTCGCGATCGCCTGGATGGTGCTGGTGAGCGCGGCGCTGTTGTCGCAACTGAGCGCGGTCCATGGCGCCCGCTATCGCCGGAAACTGGCCGAGCAGCTGGCGGCGCTGGCCGAGAACCATCGCTTACTCAGGCGCGAGATGGAGCTGCGCGCGCAAGCCGCATCGGCGCGGGAGAGCAATCACGTCCGGCTGCAGGCAAGCGAGTCGATGCTGCGCAAGGTATTCGAAGCGTCGCCGGACAACATCGCGGTCAACCGCCTTTCCGACGGACGTTTCATTGCCGTCAACGACGAGTACCGGGTCGCGGGTTACACGCGCGGCGACGTGATGGGGAACAACCTGCTCGCACTTGGGCTGTGGCCGAACGAAGACGAGATAAACCGCTTCCTCGAGAGCATTCGACAAACCGGGCGCGTCAAGAACATGGAAATCACCCAGCGCCGCAAAGACGGCAGCGTCGAGACGAACCTGATCTCGGCTTCGGTGGTCGAAGTCAATGGCGAGTCGTGCGTGATTTCGATGATTCGCGACATCACGGAGATCAAGCGCGTCGAGCGCGACCTGCTGGCGGCGCGCGAGGAATTGTCACGGCAGGTAAACGCGCTCAGCGCCAGCGAGGAGACCTTCCGCAAACTTTTCGACGCGAACCTGGACAGCATGACGCTCAACGGAGTCGACGGAAAGTACATCGATGTCAACCAGCAATTCACCCGGACGACCGGGTTTTCGCGCGAAGAGACCATCGGGCATCATTTCACCGAGCTCAATTTGTGGATCCATCCGGACGAAATGATTGCCTTCGCCAATCAACTTTTCAGCACCAACGAAGTCCGCAACGTTGAGGTGGCGTTCCGTTGCAAGGACGGCTCGGAGCGGCCGGTGCTAATTTCAGCAGTGAACCTGGAGCTGTATGGACAGCTCTGCTGCCTGACTATTTCGCGCGAAATATCCGACCTCAAGATGACGCAACGTGAACTGGTCGGCGCGCGCGAGGCAGCGCTGACCGCGTCGCGGGCCAAGTCGGAGTTCCTGTCGAGCATGTCGCACGAGATTCGCACGCCGATGAACTCGATTCTCGGGATGGCCGATCTGCTGATGGAAACGAAACTCGACGATGAGCAGCGAAGATATTTGAGCACTGTCATCACCAACAGCCAGGTGCTGCTCCAGCTGATCGACAGCATCCTTGACCTCGCCAAGGTCGAGAGCGGGCGCATCAGCCTCGAGGCGGTCGAATTCGATCCCAAAGACGTGACCGAGAAGGTACTCGAGACGCTGGCGATCCGCGCGCATGAAAGAGGCCTCGAGCTGATGGCGCGCTTTGCGCCGGCAGTCCCCGAGCTCGCGCTCGGCGATCCGTTCAGACTCGGGCAGATCCTCATCAACCTGGTCGGCAATGCGATCAAATTCACCCAGCACGGACAGGTGCTGGTGTTGGTCGAGCCCGACCGGAGTTCCACAACCGCGGCCGGCCTCAAGTTCACGGTGACCGATACCGGAATCGGAATTGCAGCCGACAAGCTCCACCTGCTGTTCAACGCATTCACCCAGGCCGACTCTTCGACCTCGCGCAAATACGGCGGCAGCGGGCTCGGACTGGCAATCGTCGCGCGGCTGGTTGAGCTGATGCACGGCAAGGTCGAGGTAACCAGCGAGCCTGGAGTTGGGAGCGCATTTTCATTCACCGCGCAACTTGGGGCGGCAAGCGCCAGGACGGCGCCGGCGAAGCCGCGGAATCTGACGTTCGGCGACGTGAGAATTCTGCTGGTCGATGACAACTCCGACAGCCGGTCGATTCTCTCGGAACTGCTCACAGCGCAAGGGGCGACTGTGACTCAGGCGTCGTCGGGAACGGAGGCGCTGGCGGTGCTTCGTAGCGACGCTTCGCGAAGCTCGTGCTTCCAGATCATACTCCTCGACAGCACGATGCCTGCGCCGGGCGGGTTCGACGTCGCAAAAAATCTCATGAGTGGCGGCCCCGCGGCGCCGCAGATCGTGATGATGCTCAGTACCAATGACTTGACCAGCAAGGTTGGGCGGCTGCGTGCGATCGGGGTTGACCACTATATTGTCAAACCGGTGCGGCGCGCTGAGTTGTTCGCAGCGGTCGCGCGAGCGTGCGACGGAGTGTGCATCGAACCGCGCGGCGACAGGTTCGCGTCGCCGGCAATCGCGCCGATTTCAACGGCTTCGGCAATACTCGATCGGCCGCTGCAAATTCTCCTCGCCGACGATTCACAGGATAACCGCGCGTTGATCCGTGCGTATCTGAAAAAAACGCCCTATCGCCTCGAAGAAGCCGAAGATGGCCAGCAGGCAATCGATAAATTCATCGCCGGGAAGTTCGATCTGGTGCTGATGGATATCCGGATGCCGATCGTTGACGGCTACCAGGCGACCAGCAGGATTCGCGGCTGGGAGCGGGCAAACCATCGCCGCCGCACTCCAATCGTGGCCCTGACGGCATCCGCGCTGGAAGAAGCGGCGCATCGCACCAAGGCCGCGGGATGCGACGCGCACGTGACCAAGCCAGTCAAAAAATCAACGCTGCTCGATGCCATTCGCGGCGCGATCGAAGCCAACCCGTTGGATGACGAGCCCGCGCGCCTTATCAACCGCAACCTCAAGGAGGCAACATGCCAGACCGAGTAATAGTCGAAGTGGACGAGGACCTTAGCGAGCTGATCCCGGGGTTCCTGACCCACAAGCGCGCCGATGTCGCAACGATTGTCGACGCGAATGCGCGCCGCGACTACGCGGAGATCGGCCGCATCGCGCATCGGATCAAGGGCGAAGGCACCAGCTACGGATTCGAATCGATGACGGAGATGGGTCGCTCGCTCGAGCAAGCCGCCGCGATCCGCGACGATGGCGCAGTGGCCGCACTCGCGCGCCAGCTGCTCAACTACATGGATCGTGTCGAGATAGTGTTCCAGCCGTCCAGGGATTAGCCCGGCCGCGTCATTGGCGGCGAGCTTGCACTCCAACTGCCAGGGCTGAGGGAATTCAGCTTGCCAGGTCGGCGCCGTGCTCGCCCAGTGTCGCGAGGCTGAGGCCCTTGAATGCGGGCTCCGCGGCAGCCATCGACGCAAACACCGCGTCCGCCGAGTTCGGACGATCGACGCCGTCGAGCGCATGGCCGAGCCTCGCGATTACCTCGACGGCAGTGATCGCGGCTCCGGGCGGTGGAAACGCCGCGTTGATTCGCTGCACACGTCCCTTGAAGTTCGTAAAGCTGCCGTCGATTTCAGGATACGCCGCAATCGGCCAGACCTGGTTGGCCATCTGGCAGGTCTCGTTGGCGTCCGTAGATAGCACCAGCATGTAGTCGAGCGCGCCGAAGCGCCTGACGAACTCCTCTTCGCCGAAAGCGCGAACCAAGTCGGCGCGCATCGCGATCAACATCTTGAGTTCGCCCGACGCGACTGCGGCTGCGAGTCCGTCGAGTCCGTCGGCCGGGATCGCCAGCGCCGCGAGTCCGCGCGCGTTGGGATTTTTGTTCGCGCGGATCAGCAGGTCGTCATCGCTGCTGGCGCCCGGCGGCGACCAGCTGAGCGTCGCTATTCGATCCGATCCGATCGCGGTTTTCATCAACTGCTTCAGCGCGAACGCTTCTTCGTTGGTGGACTGCGCATCGACGACCGCCGCGATCGAATTGGGGCCGTACTGGCGCTTGTAATCCGCGATGATCGACGCTGCGCGCCGGATACCTTCGCCCCAGGGCTCGGTCACCAGCTGGTCCTTCGCCTGCACCAGCGGCGACGTGAGGCGCGTCTCGTTTTGCAGCCCGGGGAAACTGTGACGGCCCTCGTCGCACATCCAGTAGCTGTTGACGCCGGGGTTGAAGCGCGGCTTGAAGCGGTAGATGCGGCCGCGATGGTGGTGGATATCGATAGCGCATCCACGCTCGCATCCGCCGCATACCGACGCGGTGCGATGCAGGTACCAGACGCGCATCCGGAAGCGGAATTCTTTTTCGGTGAGCGCGCCGACCGGGCAGATGTCCACGACGTTGCCGGCGTACTTGTTGTTGACCGGCTGGCCGGGATTGATGTCGATGCGGTTATGGTCGCCGCGCTCGAAAATCGCCAGCTCGGAGGTCTTCGTCACTTCGTCGAAGAATCGCGTGCATCGCGCACACAGGATGCATCGCTCCTGATCGAGCATCACGCCCGAGCCGATGTCGATCGCCTTGCCCTTGTGATTTTTCCTGGGCAACGGAAAGCGCGACGGCTGCTGATCGTAATCCATGTAGTAGTCTTGCAGCTTGCACTCGCCGGCCTGATCGCAGACGGGACAATCGATCGGATGGTTGATCAGCAGGAATTCGAGCACCGCCTTTTGCGCGGTCTTGGCCTTCTCGCTTTTGGTATGGACGACCATCCCCTCGGCGACGCGTGTGTTGCAGGCGATTTGGAGCTTGGGCGCCTTTTCGACTTCGACCAGGCACATCCGGCAGTTGCCGACGATCGTCAAGCCGGGGTGGTAGCAATATTGGGGGATCTCGATGCCGACGAGTTCGGCCGCCTGGATGAGATTCAGGTTCGCGCCAGCGTCAACTTCCTTGCCGTCAATGGTGAGCTTGGGCATCTGGTTTCTTCAGTGTTGCTCTTTTCGCTTGCGTCCGCGATTAGGCAGCCTGTCTCGCGGAGCCGTCTTTGAACGGGCATCGCCCGAGCTTGATGTGCGCCTCGAATTCGTCGCGATACTTGGGGATGAAGCTCTTCACCGGCATCGACAGACTGTCGGCGAGCACGCAAATGGTATTGCCTTCCATGTTGGAGGCGGCATCGATGAGCACCTTGAGGTCTTCCATCTTGCCGCGCCCTGCTTCCAGCTCGATGAGCAATTTTTCGATCCAGCCGCATCCTTCGCGGCACGGCGTGCACTGTCCGCATGACTCGTGATGGTAGAAATGCGCGATCGTTTTGAGCGCATCGACCATGCAGGTGTCTTCGTTCATCACCATCACGCCCGCGGTTCCCATCAGCGAACCGGCGGCGCGGACGGACTCGAAATCCATGTTGACTTTGACCGCCTCTTCCGCCGTGAAGATCGGGAACGACGAACCGCCGGGGATGACGCCCTTGAGCGCCTTGCCGTCGAGGATTCCACCGCCGACCTCGTAGATCAGATCCTTGAGCGGAAAGCCCATCGGCAATTCGTACAATCCCGGTTTGTTGATGTGGCCGGAGAGGCAGAAGAGTTTGGGACCGGGACTTTTTTCGGGACCGATCGATTTGTACCAATCGGCGCCGCGATTGATGATGTGCGGGACGTTCGACAGCGTCTCGATATTGTTGACCACGGTCGGGCACCCGAACGCGCCCTGGATGGCGGGGAACGGCGGACGGTTGCGCGGATACGCGCGCTTGCCTTCGAGCGATTCGAGCAGCCCGGTTTCCTCGCCGCAGATGTATGCGCCCGCGCCGCGATGCGTGAATACGTCGAGGTCGAAGCCGGAGCCGAGGATGTTCTTGCCCAGGTAATTGTTGGCGTAGGCCTCGGCGATTGCGGCGTCGAAAATTCTCTTCTGCACGGTGAACTCGCCGCGCAGGTAAGTGTATGCGGTATGCGCGCCGACCGCGCGGCACGCGATCGCGATGCCCTCGAGGATGCAGTGCGGATCGAACTCGATCTCGTAGCGATTGGCGAACGTGCCGGGCTCGCTCTCGTCGGCGTTGCAGCACAGATAGACCGGCTTCTTGGATTCCTTCGGAATGAAGCTCCACTTCACGCCGGTTGGAAACGCCGCGCCGCCGCGCCCGCGCAGATTCGAGTTCTTGACCTCGTTGATGATCTCTTCGGGCTTCATCTCGAACAGCGCCTTGCGCAGCGCCTTGTATCCGCCGTTGCCGGCGTACACGTCGAGCTTGCGAAGGTCAGGGATATCCAGCCAGCGAGTCAGTATCCGTTCCATGTGAATCCGGGTGCGTCCGTCGTCCGGTCAGGAGGTTTGATGCTTGTCGCTGAGCGCCATCAGTTTCTGCTTCTGGCCCTGGATTTTCCGCTGCAGCGCCATCAGTGCGTCGAGCACGCCTTCGGGCCGCGGTGGACATCCGGGAACATACACATCAACCGGGACAATTCTGTCGATGCCGGGTACGGTCGCGTAGTTGTCGTAGAAGCCGCCGGTCGAGGCGCACGCGCCAAACGCCATCACCCACTTGGGCTCCGCCATCTGATCGTACACGCGGCGCAAAATCGGCCCCTGGCGAACTGTCACGGTGCCGACCACCATCAGCAGATCCGCCTGGCGCGGAGTGAAGCGCGGCAGCAGCGCGCCGAAGCGGTCGATGTCGTAGGGGGTCATCGACAGCGACATATACTCCATCGCGCAGCAGGCGGTCGCGAACGGATACGGAAAGATCGAAAATTTTCGCGCCCAACCAATCGCCTTGTCCAGCCGGGTCAGGACCGCGGTATCGCCGAGCAGGATCTCCTCGCCCTTGGTCGACTCGAGCCCGCTTTTAATTAATGCCATCGAAGCCTCTGGCGCTTGATATATACGTTAAATCTCCTAAATTGAAGCGTAGCAAGCATCGCGTCGGTGCGTCAACGAATCCTAATGAACCGGCGGTTCTGAGTGAAGCCAAACTTGCATCGTGCCGCGACAATTGCCGCCGCTCTGGCGGCAGCCGTGATTTTGGCGGCTGCAAGACTTGCGGCACCGCAGCAGACGAGCCTGAAGGTGCAGGTGTCAGCCCTGCCATGGTGTAGTCGCGAAAAGATGCGCTGCGCAGATTTTCGCGTCTTCTCACTACTGGGTGCAGGGGTCACCCCTGCCCAAGGAGGTGCGGAACCCACGGTGGGTTCCGCATTCAATTAGGTTCGTCACGAAATTCGCAGCACGCCGGCCCCTTTGATCTCGTCGTGCTTGAGCATCTTGAGCGCCATATTCGCCTCGCCCAGCCCGAAGGCCACGGTGCTCGTGCGAATCGGTATCTCGCCCGCAAGCTTGAGGAACTCTTCGCCGTCGGCGCGCGTGTTAGCCGTCACGCTGCGGAGTTCTTTTTCGTAGAAGAGCTGTCTTTCGTAATCCAGCGCCGGAATCGGGCTTAGATAAATTCCCGCGACCGCCAGGATCCCTCCGCGATCGAGCGCTTCCAGAGCCGGCCGCACGAGATTTCCCGCCGGAGCAAACAGAATTGCCGCATCCAGCCGCGCCGGCGGCGGATCTTCCGCGTTGCCGATCCATTCGGCGCCAAGATCTTTCGCCAGGTCGCGATGCGGTCCGCCCCGGCTCATCACAAACACCCGGCATCCCCAGTGGCGGATCACCTGAAGCGCAAGATGAGCCGAGCCGCCGAAGCCGTACAGTCCGACCGTCGCACCCGGCTTGACCTCGGCGCGCTTGATTGCGCGGAACCCGATTATTCCGGCGCACAACAGGGGCGCCGTTTCTTCGTCGCCGAGGCAGTCGGGAAGCGCGTAGGCGAAGTCCTCCCGCACGACCGCCCATTCGCAGTAGCCGCCGTCGTGGTCGTAGCCGGTGAAGCGCGCGTTCGGGCAGAGATTTTCGCGCCCGCGACGACAATAGATACAAACGCCACAGGTCTCGCGAAGCCATGCGATCCCGACTCGATCGCCCTGCTTGAAACGTGCGGCGCCGGCGCCGCGCCGGTCCACGACGCCCACCACTTCGTGACCCGGGATAATTCGCGCATGGCGCGGCGGCAGGTCGCCTTCGGCGACGTGAAGATCGGTCCGGCATACGCCGCAAGTGCGCACCCGCACCAGAATTTCGCCCGGCCCCGGCTCGGGCACGGGCGCGTCGATAGCACGAAGCGGATCCGATTCGATCGGCGCGGGCTTTTCGACCACCATCGCCTTCATCTTTTCATCATTCTCATCTGGATCGATCTGCCTCGAACAAAAAATATCATACCCAACGCGCCCGCCGTTGGCTTGCCAAAGAACTTCTTAAGCGATCGACCGCCCAAGAATTGCGCTACTGTTCGTCGCCGTGCTCTATTGTGCCGCACGAATGCAGGCCATCAAACAATCGCAACCGTCGGGCCAACTTTCGTTTGCGCGTTCCGATAACTCTACGCTGGTCGTCCGGCTCTCCGGCGATTGGCATCTTCGTCACGGCCTGCCCGGGCCGGACCTTGTACTGAAACAACTCGACACCGCGCCAAAGCCCGCCCGGCTGACCTTCGACGCTGCCGGGCTTGGCGACTGGGACAGCGGCCTGCTCACGTTCCTGTTGGGCGTCAGCGAGATCTGCCATACGCGCAAGTTGCCCGCGGATTGGAGCCCGCTTCCCGAGGGCGTGCGGGGCTTGATGCAACTGGCCGAAGCGGTGCCGGAAAAAGCCGGCGCTCGCCACGAGGCCGCGCACAGCTCGTTCATCGAGCAGGTTGGCCGGGAAGCGATTTCGTTTGCGCGGTCGCTGGATGAATTTCTGGCCTTCTTTGGCGAAGTAACCATCGCGTTCGCCCGGCTGGCCGTCGGCAAGGCGCGTTTTCGAAGAGTTGACCTGATGATCGTGATCCAGGATTGCGGCGCCAACGCGTTCGGGATCGTCACGCTGGTCACATTCCTGGTCGGGGTGATTCTCGCGTTCGAGGGCGCGGTACAGTTGCAACAGTTCGGCGCGACAATCTTCGTCGCCGACCTGGTTGGAATTGCGATGAGCCGCGACATGGGCGCGATGATGGCGGCGATCATCATGGCGGGCCGCACCGGAGCCGCGTTTGCCGCGCAGCTTGGCTCGATGAAAGTGACCCAGGAAATCGACGCGCTGACCACGATGGGAATCTCGCCGCTCGAATTCCTGGTGTTGCCGCGCGTGACGGCCTTGTTCCTGATGATTCCGCTGCTGTGCGTGTTCGCCGATTGCATGGGAGTGGCGGGCGGAGCGTTCGTCAGCGTGACGATGCTCCATACCTCCCTGCGCAGCTACCTCATCGAGACCAAGCATGCGATTACCCTCACCATGTTCTTCGGTGGCCTGTTCAAGGCCGCCGTTTACGGCATAATCATCGCGGTCGCCGGATGCCTGCGCGGGTTCCAGTGCGGCAACAGCTCGTCGGCGGTCGGTGACGCGGCGACCCAGGCGGTGGTTACGGGAATCGTCTATGTAATCGTCGCGTGCGGAATATTCGCGTTCGTCTTCAACGTGCTGGGGATTTAGGCGTCAGACTCAAATGAGAATCAAGCTGGACAGCCCGGCGCACTGAAATGGCCACCACGCACTCAACAATCAGGTCCTCGGACGGCAAACGCGTCTCGGTGCCGAAGTTTCCCAAGGATGGTCCCCCGCCAATCACGGTCAATAATCTCACGATGGCGTACGGAACCTTCGTGTTGATGAAAGATGTGAACTTCACCGTGAATCACGGCGACATCTTCATAATAATGGGCGGCAGCGGCAGCGGGAAAAGCACCCTGCTTCGCCACATGCTCGGGCTGATCGAGCCGGCCAAGGGCGAGGTTTGGTACGGCGATTTCAATTTCACCAAGGGCGAGCCGCTTGAGCGCGAGGAGATGCTGCGGCATTTCGGCGTTCTGTACCAGGGCGGCGCGCTATGGAGCTCGATGACGCTGGCGGAGAACGTGGGATTGCCGCTGGGCGAATTTACCGATCTGTCGGACGCGGAAATTCTGGAAGTTGCTTCGCTGAAGCTGGCGCTGGTCGGGCTCAAGGGCTTCGAGGGCTACTATCCGAGCCAGATCAGCGGTGGGATGCAAAAGCGGGCGGGACTTGCCCGCGCGATCGCGCTGGACCCGGAAATACTTTTCTTTGACGAGCCATCGGCCGGCCTCGATCCGATAAGCTCGCGCCTGCTCGACGACTTGATACTGGAACTGCGCGACAACCTCGGCGCGACGATCGTCGTCGTGACTCACGAGCTGGCCAGCATCTTTGCAATCGGCAATAACAGCGTCTTTCTCGACGCGGAGAGCAGGACCATGATCGCTCACGGCGACCCCAAGGACCTGCTGGCGCATAGCACCGATCACCGCGTGCGGACTTTCCTCACTCGCGGAGGAGAAGACGCGGAAAAATCAGCGAGGAATCATGGGTAAGCGAATCAATCCAGCGATGGTGGGTATGTTCGTTTTGAGCGCGGTGGGGCTGATCCTGGCGGCAATTGTGGTCTTCGGATCAGGTAACCTGTTCCGCAATACCCACGATTTTGTCATCTACTTCTCCGGCGGCGGCATCAACGGCCTCAGGGTCGGCGCGCCGGTCAGGTTCAAGGGCGTCGATGTAGGTGAGGTCAAGGAAATTCAATTGAGCCTCGGCCAGGAGATGAACCAGCAGACCCGCGAGCTGAACGCAAAGGTCCACATCCCGGTGACCATCGAGCTCGATCAAAAAAAGATTCTTTCCCACGGCGCCACCTCCATCGACTTGAGCGACCCGCATACAATTCCCAACCTGATCCGGGAAGGGATGCGTGCGCAACTGGGCATGGATAGCATCGTGACCGGAATGATGTACGTGGCGTTGGACATCGAACCGAATACGAAGATTGAAATGATCGCGCCGCAAGGCTCTCCGCTCCAGGAAATCCCCTCAATTCCAACCACCCTCGAACAAGCCCAGGAGGTGGCACTCCGAATTTTCAACAAGCTCAGCAAGGTGGACTTCGACGCCATGTTCACCCAGATGACCGGGATGCTGGAATCGATCAGGCAAATCACCAACTCGCCTGGGCTCAAGGAAGCGATCGCCAATTCCGAAAAAACGCGCGAGCAACTCGACCACACCCTGGCCGGCGCGCAGCAGACTCTCAACACGATGAACAGCCAAGTGCCGCCCCTGTCCAACTCTTTGCAGAAGACTTCGCTTTCCGCCGACGCCGCGGCGAAGCAGGCCCGGCTGACGCTCGGCACCGTGCAAATGGCGATCGAGCCGAACTCTCCGATAAACTACCAGGTGCTGCAGACCCTGCAGGACGTCTCCGCCGCCGCGCACTCGATCAAGGAGCTGACGGACTACCTGCAACGTAACCCCAGCGCGATTATTCGCGGGCGCGACCTCAGCCAGGATCAACCATGACCTCGACCAGACAGCTTCTGAAAACTTGTGCGGTAGGCGCGATCGCGATGGCGCTGGCAGGGTGCTCCTCCGTCGCCAAAACAATTCTCGCCCCGCAGCCGGACATCACGAAGTTTTATCTCCTCACACCCGCCGCGGGCGGTGCGACAGCGGCGCCGGCAGCCGCGACGAGTGCGGGCGGCGAGTTCGCGATCGGACTTGGGCCGATCAAACTCCCTCCGTACCTCGATCGCCAGGAAGTAGTGACCCGCGCCGCGCCCAATCGCCTCGAGCTCTCAAAGGACGCGCGATGGGGCGAGTCGCTGCAAAACGGCTTCACCAGCGTGATGGCGCGCGACCTCGCGGCACAAGCCGGGACCGGACAGGTGATTATCTTCCCGTGGTACAACACGGTGCATGTCGATGTGCAGGTCCAGATTGACGTCTATCGCTTCGAGACCGATGGCAATGGCAACGCGCAACTGTCGGCGAAATGGACCATTCTCGACTCCACCGGCAAGAACATCCTCTACACGGTAGAGTCCGATCTGACGCAGCCCTCCAAGCCCGGCGATACCACCGATGCGGCGGCGGCGCTCAGCCGCACGATCGGCGATCTGAGCGGCCAGATCGCGAACATGATTCACCAGCTGCGCTCGCAACCGGCGCCGCATCCGGCCTGATCTCCGTGTCATTCTAGAGCGAAGCAAAGAATCCCGATCTTTTTTGGTGACTCAGCACTCAAGTCGCGCCAAGTTGGGTGGGGCAAAACGCTCTTGTCTCCGGCGCGACACTCATTCCGGGGAATTCGCGCGCGAAAACCGTATGAATCGAAACCCTTGCGCTCAGGGCTTGCCAGGCGGAAAGAAAATACATGAAGCCCCGCCATGCCGCCGCGCTCGCCCTCATAGCCTGGTATCTGATGGTGCCGCCGCTGGCAGCGCCGGACGGGCTATCGATCGATACGACTGCGCCGCTCACTGCATGGGTCAATATGAAGCCGTCATTCGCATCAAAGCCGGACTGTGAGACCACCAAAGCCAAAATGATCGCGCTTCACCCGCATCCATCAGATCCGTCTGAGCAACTGAGGCATGACGGCGCGAAAGCCGCGCTTTGCGTTCCATCTGACGATCCTCGGCTCAAATCCAATTAGGACACTCGCAGTCAGCACTTAGGATATTAGTTGCGATTTATGACAGCGCCCCCGCCCGCACTCAGTCTTGTTTTGCAACTAGGTTGCCTCACCGTATCTGATCGCTTATAAACGCGATTGATGCCGTCGATGCATTCATCGCTCGCTTCCGCGCCGCCCCGGCGCGCGCCGATCCGCGATATCCTCGATCGAGCGCTGGCGGGCGCGCGCCTGAGCGACGCCGACGCAGTCGCGCTGATCGAATGCCCCGACAGCGCCCTCGACGCCATGCTCTGCGCTGCGGCTGAACTCCGCGATCGTGGCAAGGGCCGCGACGTAACCTACTCGCGTAAAGTTTTTTTGCCCATCACCAATCTCTGCCGCGATCGATGCACCTATTGTACGTTCCGCAAAGACCCCGGCGACCCGGGCGCGTGGACGATGATGCCCGACGAGATCGCCGCGTGGTCGCGCCGTGGCGCCGAGCTCGGATGCAAAGAGGCGCTGATGTGCCTGGGCGACAAGCCCGAGGTCGCATTTAAGGAATATCGCGAGACGCTGGCGCGCCTCGGCGTCCGCACCACGATCGAATACGTCGGCCGCGCCTGCGAAATCGCGCTGGCCGCGGGACTGCTGCCGCATACCAACGCCGGCCTGATGACGTCCGATGAGATGCGCGCGCTGCGTCCGCTCAACGCGAGCATGGGTCTGATGCTCGAAAATATCTCGCCGCGACTGCGCGCGCGCGGCGCGGTGCATCAGGCCGCGCCCGACAAGGACCCCGCGCTGCGCATTAAGATGATCGACGACGCGGGCGCGATCCGAATTCCGTTCACCACCGGAATCCTGCTCGGTATCGGCGAGACTCCCGCCGAGCGCGCGCTCAGCCTGACCGCGATTCGCGACACCCATGAGCGTCACGGCCATATCCAGGAAGTGATCATCCAGAATTTTCGCGCCAAGCCTGAAATTGCGATGGCCGACGCGCCCGAGCCCGACGCCTACGACATGGCGCGCGCGATCGCGACGGCGCGCCTGGTGCTCGGGCCGGCGATGAACGTGCAGGCGCCGCCCAACCTGTCGCCGCGTCAGATCGAGTTGTTCCTGAGCGCCGGAATCAACGACTGGGGCGGCATTTCGCCGCTCAGCAAGGACTACGTGAACCCCGAGGCGCCGTGGCCGCACATCGACAGGCTCGGCGAGCGATGCGCGCGGGCTGGATTCATGCTCGCTGAAAGGCTCGCAATTTATCCCGAATATATTAATGATAAATGGCTCGACCCGGCGGTCGCGACTAAAGTGCGCGCGATATGGGATCGACCCGTCGGAGGCCAACAATGAACCTCGAGTACTGGCGAGATTACGTCGACGAAATCGAAGCGACTCCCGTTGACGCTTTGCTTGGCAAGGCCTCCGCGCCGGTTCGCTCCGCGCTTGAACACGCGCTCGCGAAAAAAGAACTGACGCCCGACGAAGGGCTGCTGCTGTACACCGCCGACGGCGACGACTTGCGCGCGACCGTCAGATGCGCCGACATCGCGCGCGCCGAGGACGTGGGCAACGAAGTCACCTACATCGTCAATCGCAATATCAACTTCACCAATATCTGTTTCGTGGGATGCCAGTTCTGCGGCTTCAAGCGTCAACGCTGGGAGGCCGACGCCTACGATCATTCCGACGATACGATCCTGGGCAAGGTGGCCGACGCGGTCGCGCGCGGAGCGACCGAGATCTGCATGCAGGGCGGCATCAACCCCGACATGCCGCCGTTCAAGTATCGCGACCTGCTCGACACGATGAAGGGCGCCTTTCCCGAGATACACATCCACGCGTTCTCGCCGATGGAGATAATGTACGGCGCCAAACGCGCGCGGATGGACTATCCGGAATACATCACGATGCTCAAGGATCACGGACTCGGCTCGATTCCGGGCACCGCCGCGGAAATCCTCGACGACGGCGTGCGCGAGATCCTCAGCCACAAGAAGGTCGACGTCTCCGCGTGGGTCGAGATAATCACCACCGCTCACGCGGTCGGCGTGCCAACCACTTCAACCGTGATGTACGGTCACGTCGAGACTCCCCGCCATGTGGTGAATCATCTCGACTTGATCCGCACGATCCAGAAGCAGACCCATGGCTTCACCGAGTTCGTGCCGCTCAGGTTCATCCATCAGAACACGATGCTTTACCGCAAGGGCCTGGTTTCGCCGGCCGATCGCGGTCAACTGGATTTCCAGATGTACGCGTTCTCGCGCCTGTTCATGCGCGGGCAAATCGACAATATCCAGACCTCGTGGGTCAAGTGCGGCGTCGATCTCGCGGCGCTCACGCTCAAGGCTGGATGCAATGATTTTTCGGGCACCCTGATGGAAGAAAGCATCACGGCGCTGGCCGGCGGCGACTCCGGTGAGTTCGTGCCGGTCGATTTGTTCGAGGAAAAAGCGCGCGAGATGGGCCGCGTCGCCGTCGAACGCACCACGCTCTACAAGAAGCTCTACGGAAGAAAGGCACCCAATGGAGCGCGGCCAATCGCATCCTCTCCCGTCCCGGCAGATCACCACGCTTGCGGGGGGAGTGGGTGCGGCTAAGTTCATCCGGGGACTGGTTCGGCGTATCGATCCCGAACGGCTGACCGTCGTCGTTAACACCGGCGACGACGACACCTTTTACGGACTTCACGTCTCGCCCGATATCGACACCGTTACCTACACGCTCGCCGGCGTGGTCAGCCGCGCGCAAGGCTGGGGACTCGACGCAGAATCGTTCAACGTGCTCGGCGCGCTCGCGCGTTTCTACGGCCAGCCGTGGTTCGGCCTGGGCGATCGCGACCTCGCCACGCATCTGTATCGCACCGAGCGGATGCGCCGCGGCATCTCGCTCAGCCGCATCACCGCGGAAATCGCCGGCGCATTCGCGGTCAAGTCGCGCATCATCCCCATGACCGACGACCGGGTGCGGACTTTCGTGAAATTGCGCGGACGCCGCGCTATCCCGTTCCAGGAATACTTCGTGCGCGGGCGCGCACGCGGCACCGTCGAAAAGATCGAGCTGCGAGGAATCGGCGCCGCGCGCCCCAATCCCGCGGTCCTGCGCGCGATTCGCAAATCCGCCGCGGTCATCCTGGCGCCATCCAATCCGTTCGTCTCGCTCGGCCCGATTCTGAAATTGACCGGCGTGCGCGCGGCGCTGCGCCGCGCCAAACCGCGCGTCGCGGCGATTAGCCCGATTGTCGGCGGCAAGACGATCAAAGGCCCCGCCGACAAAATGCTCCGCAGCCTCGGGATGGAAGTCTCGCCGCTTGGAGTTGCGCGCCTCTATCGCGATATCGTCGGACTGTTCGTGCTGGACAACGCCGACCGGCGCTACCTCGAATCGATCCAGCGGCTCGGGATGCGCGCGATGGCCACCGACACGATCATGTCCACTCCCGAGCGCGCCGCCGCCTTGGCCGAAGTGGTTCTGCAAGCGCTTGCGGTGTAGTAGGCTGGTCCCGCCGATGCGCACGATAAGTCTCACTGCAATCGAGGGCATCCCGATGCTGAAGGCGGGCGACGATCTCGCCGCGCTGATCGCGGGCCGGCTCGACGCCACTGGCTTCAGACTCGAACCCGGCGATATTCTCGTCGTATGCCAGAAGGTGGTTTCGAAGGCCGAGGGCCGCGTCGTGAATTTGAAGGATTTCGAGCCCTCCGAATTCGCCCGCAACTATGCCAGCCGATGGGAAAAAGATCCGCGCGCGATCGAAATCGTGCTGCGCCAAACCAACCGAATCGTCCGCAACGACCGCGGCGTCCTGATCGTCGAGACCGGACCCGGATGGGTCTGCGCCAATGCCGGTGTCGATGAATCCAACAGCCTTGAAGACGATCGCGCCATCCTGCTGCCCGAGGATCCCGACGCCTCGGCGCGCCGCCTTCGCGACCAGATTCGCCGGCGCCTGGACGTTACCGTCGCAGTGCTGATCACCGACACCTTCGGCCGCCCGTGGCGCGATGGCCTTACCGAAGTATGCCTCGGCATCGCCGGCATGAATCCGATGCTCGACTTGCGCGGCACCGCCGACTTGGGCGGCCGCGAATTGCATCACACTGTGGTCGCCATCGCCGACGAGATCGCATCCGCCGCCGGCCTCCTGATGGAAAAGGCGGGCGCCGTTCCGGCGGTCGTCGTGCGCGGCTACGAATACGAACCGTTCGAAGGCAGCGCCAAGGTGTTGATTCGTCCCGCCGAAGCCGATTTATTCCGCTGATTGCATAAAGTGATTAGTGATGCGTGAAAACTGAAAAAGTGAAAAAGTTGAAAAACGAAAAGTGAAAAGAGCCAAGGCAACTCAGCTCGCTGCCGCATCCACGCCTGAGGCTTTGAACCCCGCGCGCCTGGTCGAAGCCGACCTGGCCGTGGCCGAAGCGAAACTTTCCCGCCTGCTCGACTCCAACGAGCCGGCCATCGCGGAAATTTGCCACTACCTCGTCGACGCGGGCGGCAAGCGACTGCGCCCGACCTTCATCCTGCTGGTGTACCGCGCATGCGGCGGAACCGATGCGAAAGTGACCGACGCGATCGACGCCTCAATCGCGCTCGAACTGATCCATTCCGCGACCCTGCTCCACGACGACATCATCGATCGCGGCCTGCTGCGTCGCGGCAAGCCGTCCGCGTTCGCACGCTACGGCTTTGGCCCGTCGTTGATCGCCGGCGACTATCTGTTCTGCCGCGCCTTCGAGATATGCGGCCGCTTCGAAGAACGTCTCGTGCACACCGCGGCTCAGGCCTGCATCCAGCTCACCGAAGGCGAAGTGATGGAGGGCAGATTCCGTCACAATGCGGCCGCGACCCTGGCGGACTATCTCGGCGTGATAGATCGCAAGACCGCGTCGCTGTTCCACGCCGGCGGCAAGGTTGCCGCCGATCTCGCGGGCGTGTCGCCGCGGACCATCGATGCGATGGCGAAACTCGGAACCGCGATGGGCCTGGCATTCCAGATGGTCGATGATCTGCTCGACATCCTGGGGCCGGAAGAAAAAATCGGCAAACCGGTCGGCTCCGATTTGCGCGCCGGCATTCCGTCGCTGCCGGTCGTGCTCGGCGTCGAGCGCAACGCCGAGCTGCGCGCGCTGTTCCAGAACGGAACCAAGATGGAAGGCGCGGTGCTCGAGCGCGCGCTCGGCCTGCTGCGCGACCCGGAAATCATCGCCACCGCACGCCGTCTTGCCGCCGAGCAAGTCGCCATCGCCCGCTCGATCGTCGGCCAGCTCGAACCGTCCCCCTACCGCGACGGCCTGGCAACGTTGATCGACGACCAAATCTCCCGCGAAGTCTGAAATGCTCAATGCAATCGTCGTGGGTGCCGGACCGGCGGGCGCCCTGCTCGCATGCCTGCTCGCGCGCCGCGGTGTTCCGGTCACGTTGCTCGAACGACAGACTGATTTTTCGCGCGAGTTTCGCGGCGAAGTCCTGATGCCGTCGGGCATCGCGGCGCTCCACGAGGCCGGACTTCGTCAACCGCTCGACGCTTTGCCCAATCTCACGATTCGAACCGTCGAGATCTTTCGCGGCGAACAGCGAGTCGTTGCCATTCCAGTTGACGGCCTCGACCCGGCGCCGCGCGTCGTGCCGCAGCCCGCGATGCTCGAGATGATTGTTGCCGAGGCCGCCAAATCTCCCGGCTTCAAGCTCGAGCGCGGCGTAACCGTGCGCGATCTGATCTACGAAAAAGATCGCGTCGCGGGCGTTCATGCCGACACGCTCGACGGTCCGCGCGATTATCGCGGCGACTTCGTAATCGCATGCGACGGGCGCGCATCTGCGATTCGTAAACGCGCCGACCTCCCCCAGGACCGCATCATGCAGAGCTTCGATGTCGTATGGGGCCACGTCCCCGGCCATTTCCTCGACGGCCGCACCGCGCGCGCCTACATCGGAAACGGCCACCTGCTCATCATCTATCCTTCTCCCGAAGGGCACATGCAGATCGGATGGGTGATCGACAAGGGAACCTTCGGCGACCTCAAAAAGATTGGCGCCGACGGATGGATCCGCGCGCTCGCGCCGCATGTGTCATCCGATCTGAGAAATTTTCTCGCCGCCGATAAGACCGGCCCGGCGCATCCGTTCCTGCTCGACGTCGTCTGCGATCGGCTGCGCGAGTGGACGGTGCCGGGCTTGCTCCTGATCGGCGACGCTGCCCATCCGATGTCGCCGGTCGGAGCGCAGGGAATCAACCTCGCGCTGCGCGATGCGGTCGTGGCGGCCAACCGTCTGGGTCGCGCGCTCATATTGCATGCCGACGAGGCCATGCTCGATTTTGCGGCGCGCAATATTCAGGCCGAGCGATGGCCCGAGATCGTGACGATACAGGACATGCAGCAGACCGGACCGCGCTTCGTGCTGTCGAATTCGATCCTCAGCCGTATCGTGGTTAGCGCGCCGATGATCGCGTTAGCGAAACTTTTCCTCGGCGGCTTCCTCGCGCGCCGATTCGATCCGTTCCTCAACGGCGTCACCCGCGTCGTGATGGAGCAGTAAACGCGGTTCAGTCATTTCTGTCATCCTGACCGAAGCGAGCAACGCGAGCGCAGCCTCTGTCATCCTGACCGAAGCGAGCAACGCGAGCGCAGGGAAGGATCTCGGACAGCTTCGCGCCAGCGAAGCCGGTACCGGTTTCGAGTCGCTGAGTCCATTTTGTTCAGGCCAGCTTTGGGGATGACCTAATTTAGCCTGCCCCCGGCGGATTTGATGTGCTATGCGTGCAGTATGAAAAGCCATCCGCCAGCGGAACAATCGCGATGGCAAATGATAGCGAGCGAGGCATTCGCATTCACAGAGATCGCCTCGCTGCGGATTGATCCGATCTATCGCGGTGAGGGCGTGCCGCGCGGCGACGGACGCCTCGTCGTAATCATTCCCGGACTTTTCGGTAGCGACTTCTATCTCTGGCCCTTGCGGCGATGGATTTCTCGCATCGGCTTTCGGGCGTGCACCTCCGGACTGTGGGTCAACGCGGGATGTCCCGACCGGCTCACCTCAGACATCCAGAAATGGATCGAACGCCAGGAGCCGCGGCACGATCGACCTCTCGTGCTGATCGGTCATAGCCGCGGAGGCCTGCTTGCGCGAGCGCTGGCCGTACGGCTTGGGCGCCGGGTGTCGCATCTCGTCACGCTCGGATCGCCGGTGGGGCTCGTATCGGCGTTCGCGCAGCACGGAAACGTCCCGCCAATCGCGCATCCCACGATGAGCACGGTCTGGAATGCGAGCAACGCCGCGCGCCGGATTCTCGATCCTCAATGCCGCTTTCCGGATTGTGGATGCGAATTCGTCGATAACATGCGCGCTTCGCTCGCTCCGGAGACGACCGTGCTTTCGATCTACAGCCGCGAGGATCCGATCGTCCCGCCGCAAGCATCAATCGTGACCGGCGCGCGCAACGTCGAGGTGACGGGCACGCACTCGGGCCTGGTTTACAATCCGGCGGTCTACCGCGAACTCGCCCGCTCGCTCCCGTGAATTTCACCCGCGTCGTGATCGAGAATTAATCTCCCGCGAAGTCTGAAATCCCCGCGCGCGCGACGCCATTCCCCGTTGTGATGGTCATTATCCCAACCAGGAGAGGATGAAGGTCAGGGTGCTTGTCCAGCACACCATTCCCATTTTTATCTTAACATTGGGTGCAGGGATCACCCCTGGCCGCGCCGAAGGCAGCGCAGTATTAAGCCGTTGGCAGGGGCCGCGCCCGCCAACGGCGGGCGGCCTTAATACTGGGTGCAGGGCTCAGCCCTGCGGTGCAGGGGTCACCCCTGGCCGTGGCGACGGCAGCGCAGTATTGAGACCCGCTGGCCCGCGGCTCTGCCCATCGTGTAGTCGCGAATAGATGCGCTGCGCAGATTTTCGCGTCTTCTCACTGTGGGTGCAGGGGCCGCAGCCCCTGCCGCCCACCGCGCAGGTGATTCTCTCTTCATGCCGCGCGCGACAACGGAGGGCGGCCTTAACATTGGGTGCAGGAGTCACCCCTGCCGCGCTCGGGTGGTTTTGGCGTCGTCCTCCGGCATTTTTCCCTAACGCTCTGGTGAGTTTTTCCGCTCCCGGCCGGTCGGTCTCCCAATTACATAAGTCGCCGGGAAGACTTACTCTTAGTTCAGGACAACGAAGTGAGGTGACACGGCAATGTTGAAAAAATACCAGGGCGGAGAGAACGTGAAAGGTGGCTTTTACTGGAACACCGCAGAATTGGAGGTGGTGCCGGTTGACGGGAAGAACG